>Ga0247727_10014391_pt1 | contig 13158 bp, 10 predicted proteins | sample WisWelCaveWW1625_FD_202498 | JGI IMG/M metagenome (GOLD analysis project Ga0247727, IMG submission 202498) | Biofilm microbial communities from Wishing Well Cave, Virginia, United States - WW16-25 | ecosystem: Environmental > Aquatic > Deep subsurface > Groundwater > Cave microbial mat | place...
GCGTCGCTCAGGGCCTGGATCTGTGCGAGGATTTCCGGCGTGAACTGTTGCTTCGAGATCGTCACGCCTAGAAGATAAGAAATTTTTCGGTCGGTGTCCAGTAAAATATTTATGGGACACGATCAGGATTATGCCGGATGGGCTTTTTTAAAACAGAAGAGGTTGCGAATTATCCGAGATACTTGCGCAGCGGCTCGAGGCGCGAGCGATGGCGCAGACGCCGCAGCGCTTTTTCTTTGATCTGGCGCACGCGTTCGCGCGTCAGCTTGAAGTGCTCGCCAATTTCTTCCAACGTGAGCGGGCGGTCGCCATCCAGGCCGAAATAGAGCCTGATGATTTCCGCTTCACGCGGCTTGAGCGTAGACAGCACTTTGTCAATCTCGACCTGCAAAGATTCCTGCATGAGATTGTCATCCGGCGGCGCGTAACGGTCGCTTTCCAGCACGTCAAGCAGGCTGTTGCCTTCTTCTTCTTTGAACGGTTCGTCGAGCGAAAGATGCCGCGCCGAAGTCTTCATCACGTCGGCGACTTCGAACGAGGTCAATTCCATCTTCTCGGCGATTTCTTCCATGCTGGGCTCGCGGCCGAATTTCTTTTCCAACTGTTCCAGCGCACGGCCGACTTTGTTGATCGCGCCGACGCGGTTGAGCGGCAAACGCACTACGCGGCTTTGTTCGGCCAAAGCCTGCAAAATGGACTGGCGAATCCACCACACGGCATAAGAAATAAATTTGAAACCGCGGGTTTCATCGAAACGCTGCGCCGCCTTGATCAGACCAAGGTTGCCTTCACTGATCAAATCCTGCAACGGAAGGCCCTGCCCTTGATACTCTTTCGCCACGCTGATGACGAAGCGCAAGTTGGCCTTAACCAGCCGGTCAAGGGCAGTCGAGTCGTTTTTGCGAATTTTCCGCGCAAGCTCAACCTCTTGTTCTGGAGGCAGCGGCGAATATCCGCCAATCTCTTCGAGGTATTTTTCAATTGATTGTTTGGTGCGATTTTCCATGACTACCTAACTTGGCTTTCTGCCAAAAGATTAAAGTCCGAAGTAACTCACGAGTCAAAAGTTTAGCAAACTTCAAGCCAACCGGAATAGAATTGCGGAATTTAGTTAGACCGCAATAATTACGCTAAACTTTGAGGTGAACGGGTTAAAGGCGCTCAAATTCTTGAGCTTGTTGTCTGTGCGTCCTGCGTATGGACTTTTCTTTTCTGATGCGTCTCCTTTGACTAGGTTTTATGTAATAAGTCGATCTTTTAAAATCACGAAGCACACCGGCGCGATCACATTTGCGCTTGAACCGCATGATGGCACGGTCAAGCGCTTCTCGTTCTCCAACGATAACTCTTACCATAGAACATCCTTTCTCCATAAACGATCCCGGAAAATTTATATCAAAATGAGATCAATTCACGCTGCTACGATATATTTATTCCCTATACTGTTGCAGCGCGGAGAAAGTTCCAACCTCCACAGAAATATAAAATTGCGTCGTGTTGCATCTTTTTTCACAGCACCAGCTAGGCTAAATATTCACCCCCTGTACTTAACCACGCATCAAGAAAGATACTTTTAAAGTCACAAAAATCTCATTAAATTTTAAAATGTGCTGCAATCAACACACCAAAGCGCGCTTCAAATTATTAAAAAATTTGAATTTCTGTCATTTTTATCCCCTATAAGGCAGTCGTAAATATAATTCATCAATCAGCGTTTGTCAAGTGACATGACAAAAATTTATTATAAAAATTTTTAGGCCTGCCGGTCTAACGGTAAAAAAATTGAAAACCGGCTGCCGCGTCCAACCATACTCTTCACCCGAATCGTTCCGCCATGTTTTTCAATGATCTGCAAGGCAATCGCCAAGCCGATGCCGGTGCCGTCTTTTTTTGTGGAAAAATAAAAATCGAAAATTTTAGGTAAATTTTCGGGCCGGATGCCTTTGCCGGTATCGGTGAAAGATATGACGGCATAATCGCGCTCGCGTTCATTGTTGCGGCGCGTATATTTGTCCAGCCGGACAATCAAACGCCCGCCGCCGGGCATGGCCTGCACCGCGTTTAGAAAAATGTTCAAAAAAACTTGATAAATTTTATTCGCATCCAAGTTGAGCCAAAGGTGAGGCGAGCGATAGCGCCGGATCACCCGAATGCCTTTTGGCAATACTTCCGGCACTTCCACTTTGATGAGATTATCGAGCAGCTCACCGATCTGGTGCGGAGATTTTTCCAGCTTGGGCGGCCGCGCGAGCATCAAAAAATGGCTGACGAGATCATCGACGCGGCGAATCTCTGCAGACAGAATGCGGTGAAAATGCTCCAGCTTGGCCGCGTCCATTTCGGCTTTGCCAAATTCCCGGCGCAGAAGCTGAAGATTGATGACCATCGAATTGAGCGGATTGCGGATTTCGTGCGACAGCACCGAGGCCATCTTGTTCAAAGTCTCCAAACGCTCGCTGCGCTTCAAGCGTTTTTGGCTTTTCAACAGTTTCGCGGCCATCACGTTGAAATGAATCGCCAGCCGGCTCAACTCGTCGCGGCCGCGGCGCAAAATGCGCTGGCTCAAATCGCCCTGCGCGATTCTTTCGATGCCTTCGATGACCTGGTCGACGGGCTTGACGATTTGGCGGGTATAGGCCGCGGCAATGATCGCCGCGCCGATGATGCTGCCGATCATCAACAAAAAAATTTGCAAGCGCAGCAGCCGGGCCGCGGCAAAAGCCTCGCTCGCCGGCTGTTGAATGACCGCGCCCCATTTTTCTTCCGGAATCGCAGCGAAGGCAGCAATGATTTCCAGGCCGGCGGAATTGGCGTAAATTTTGTGCCCGCTGCGCCCGTCTATGACCGCGCTTAAAATATCCTTTTCTTCAAAACTAAGGCGCTCGAGCACTTTTTTGCGCTCGGAATGGGCGATGAACTGGCCGTCAGCCCGGAAAATAAAAGCTTCGCTATTTTCACCCACCACGCTGCTGTCCACCAAAGTCCATACCGCTTTCAAGTCGATTTCGGCCCACAGCATGCCTACCACTTCATTGAGTACGAAGACCGGCTCGGCAATGTCCATCAACGGCAATTTCTCTTCGGAGATATAAACTTCCGAAGTATAACTGGATTTGTGCGCCATGCTCTTGAGCGCGGCGTGGCTGGCCAGCGCTCCGGCCAGCGTGCCATAGGCGGTCGAGCTCGTGGCCGTGCCGGTCGTGTCGAAAATCGAAATTTTTTTAAAAATAGTAAACTGGTTGACGATATTATTGATGATCACTTCCTGGCTCAAGCGGTCGCCCTGGAAAAAAGTAGGATTCATCGCGGCCAAACGCAGCAATTGGCGGGCGCTGCTGAGGTTGGCTTGCACCAGGCGGGAGGAGCGCCGCGCCAGCTCTAAATTTCTTTTTAAAACCGTCGTTTCAATCGCTTTTTGCGCCGCGTTCACTAAAATAAATCCCGAAATCAACAACGGCACGGACACCAGCAAAATATGTGAAACCAGCAGCCGCGTGAATAAACGATGAATGACGGGAATGCGAGGGATCAACATTACCAACTCATGCCGGGACTATAAAATTTTGTAAGATTTTAGCAGTTTGAAGTTGAATCACCGCAACACTGTCATTCAGGCGGCGAAATTCATACAAAATTTTCATGCTTTACGTTTCACGCATTACGTTTTAAGTCATGCGTAAAACGTAATGCGTAAAAAACCTGCTTTGATGTAAAGTAAAGAATCACGGCCGGCGGCGAATTATCCATTCTTCAAAAGGCTTGGGCAAACCGTCGGCCCCGATGAAATTCGTAAATTTCATGGCATTCATCACATGAAACGTCAGCCAGGGATGGAATAAGAATGTCGCGGCTTGATCTTCGTTCAACAACAATTGCAAGTTCATAACCTGGGTGCGAATTTCTTCCGGATTTTTGAAATGGCGGCTGAACCTGACAATGTGATGATAACGCGGGTTCACATAACTGAATGCGCCTCGTCCCGCGCCGTCGCCGAAGAAACCGGTCAAGTCCGTGAGCGCTTCTTCAAATTGGCGGCGCAGCAAAACCGCATCGAATTGGCCGCGCTGCAAAGAATCATGCATCGCGGCGGCTTTCAGCGGCACCGGCACAACGTCGATGCCGATTTGGTTCCAATCAATTTTGATTTGCCGAACCAACTGTTCACTCAGGCGCAAGCCTTCCGGAAAAAACAAGCGGAAACGCAAAGGCTGGCCATTGCGCAGCCGCACGCGATCGCGATTGATCTCACGCCAGCCCGCAGTCTCCAGCAACGCAATTGCGGCTCTGGGATTATAATCGAAGTCGCGCAAACCCGAAGCCGCATAGCGGCTGTTCTTTTCAAAAGGGCCGCGCGCGAGGTCGGCTTTATCCAGCAAAAACTGCTTTTTGATTTTTTCCTTATTCACCGCCTGGGAAAGCGCCTGCCGCACGGCGCGCTCGCGCAAAAAGGGATGCGCAAAATTATAGCAAATGAGCTCCACCGTATTCGGGGGCGGGCTGACCGGAAGAATGCGATAATTTCTTCGGGCTTTTTCCACCTCGTTGGCCGAAGCTTCATTGTCCAATTCGGCGTAATCCACTTCTTCCAAAAGAATGGCGCTCACCAAGCTGCGTTCCGTTGGAAAAAACCGCATTTCAACGCCGATGGGCAAATCCTCCACGGCAGAGAGAAGCGGCGAGGAGCGCAACGCAGGATTCAATTTCATGAAGATGATTCGCACGCGCTCCTGGTCGCGTTCGAGAATCTCGAAGGAAGCAACGGGAGGAGTGCCGTTCAAAGCGATTTCACCGGCAGAGGTTTTAATCGTCAAATCGCGGTAATCTTCTGCGCCGGTCAATTTGCCGGCGATGACGTAGTGGCTTTGATAAGTGGTTTGAATTTGTGCGGAAAGAGGAGGGGCAACACGGCAGCAGAGCAAAAAAAAGACAAACGTTGTGCTCCTGGCGCGGAAAGCCCGGGCTGCTAAACCTCGGGCCGCCGCCAAGTCCTGCAATATTTTCGTAATTTTGTGCGAATGCCGTTTGAAAATCATCCCATGCCACAGATGAGTTCAGCTTGATTTTGAAAACACTTGGCGAAAAGCCGCAAGCGCCCGATCGATTCCTGCCGCCGCCACGTCGAGATGCGTAACGGCGCGCAACAACCGCTTGCCTAACGCCACTACGAGCACCCCCGCCCGGCGCAACTCCGCCACCGCCGTGTCCGCTTCCAGGGGCGAGCGCGCGATATTGATGAGCACGATATTCGTTTGCACGCTTTCCAAATCGATTTGTATGCCCGGCAGGCTCGCAAGATTTTCCGCCAGCGTTTTGGCGCGGGCATGATCTTCGTGCAGGCGGCCGGCATGATGCTCCAGCGCATGCAAGGCGGCCGCCGCTAAAATGCCCGCCTGCCGCATGCCGCCGCCAAACATTTTGCGCATGCGCCTCGCCCGGTCAATGAAAGCTTTGCTGCCGGCAAGCGCAGAACCCACCGGCGCTCCCAGGCCTTTTGAGAAGCAGACCGACACCGAATCGAATACGGCGGCATAATCGCGCGGCGCCAGGCCGGTGGCCGCGCAGGCATTCCACAAACGCGCGCCATCAAGATGCGTTTTGAGCCGGTGTTCTTGCGCCAGCGCGCCAATGGCGCAAATTTCAGATAAAGGAAAAACGGTTCCGCCCGCAGCATTGTGAGTGTTTTCCAGGGCAATCACTTTCGTTATCGGCATGTAATAAGCCGGGGGCCGGATCGCCTCAAGAATTTGTGCGGCGGTGATGACGCCGCGGTGGCCCACAATGGTGCGCGCTTGAATGCCGCTCAACGCTGCGAGGCCGCCGTTTTCATAATGCAAAAAATGTGCACCGGCCTCGCAAATCACCTCGTCGCCCGGCTCCGTATGGCAGCGCAAACAAATCTGATTGCCCATCGTTCCGCTGGCCACGAACAAAGCGGCTTCCTTGCCGAGCAGCCCGGCGACTTGCTCTTGCAAACGATTGACGGTCGGATCTTCCATGAACACGTCGTCGCCCACTTCCGCCGCGGCCATGGCTTGCCGCATGGCAGGCGTCGGCTGCGTGACGGTATCGCTGCGCAAATCGACTACGAGAGGTGAGGGCATGGCGGACAAAGATCCAACTCAAAAAAACGCTGAAAGTTTATGCTTATTCTTTCACGGAGACGTGAAGAATTTTTGTAGCGAGGCTGCTTGAAAAGGCTTCGGAAATTTTTTGACCGAAAGAATGATATTCAGTTTATCGTTTTTCATTCATACTTGCAAGAAAAATCTCCTGAGCTTCCGGCTTGGCTTCTGGAGAAAAAATGTTTATCTTGTGCAAAACGATAAGAATGCGCCATGTAAAAATTTAGCTATCTGAAAAAATCTGAATAATCAAGCACCAAAATCCAAATCACAAATAAATTTCAACTTTCAATTGCAAATGCCCCAAAAGCACCAATAATGTTTGAAATTTTGGTATTGCAGGTTGAGATTTATTTGGAATTTGTTGCCTGAAATTTGGAACTTCTTAGACACTGGAGGTCTTCGCCGTGCGGTTTTCCACCTTCATGCGTTTCGTCAAAATCGAACACACCTTATTTTCTCTTCCGCTCATTTTTGCGGGGGCATTTCTCGCGACCGGGCGCGGGCCTTTTGCCGAAGGGCGAATTTCCTGGCAGCTTGCGGGTTTGATGCTGCTCGCCGCCACCGGCGCACGCACCGTGGCTCTGGCCTTGAACCGAATGATTGACCGCGAGATCGACCGGCGCAATGCACGCACGGCGGTGCGCGAGCTGCCCGCCGGCCGGATGAAATTGTCTGAGGCTTATATTGTGTTAGGCCTCGGGTTGTTGTTGTATTTCGGCAGCGCCGAATTGATCGGGCGTTTTTGTTTGATTTGGTCGCCGTTGCCGCTCGCCGTTTTTGTTTTTTATCCCTACATGAAAAGATTCACGCCGCTGGCGCATTTTGGCGTGGGTTTGGGATTGGCCATGGCTCCGCTTGCCGGCTGGGTGGCGGTCACTCAATCTTTAACGGACATTTTGCCGGGCTTGGTATTGGGATTTTTTACTTTGTTGTGGGTGGCGGGGTTTGACATTATTTATGCCACACTCGATGAAGAATTTGACCGCCAAGCTCATTTATATTCTTTGCCCGCAGTGCTCGGCAAGCACAAGGCCCTGCGTCTCTCCGGCTTTCTGCACGCCGCGGCTTTTCTGGTTTTGATTTTGATCTTCATGCTGTATGTGCGCTCGCTGTGGGCTTTGCCGTTTCTGGCCGGCGCCGGTTATCTCCTCTATCTCGAACACGCCAAAGCCGGCGATGTGGAACTGGCCTTTTTCAAAATCAACGCGGTGCTCGGTTTTGTGATTTTTGCCATGGTGGCGGTGGGAGTGAATCTGCGATGAGAATTGCAATCGGCATTACCGGCTCTTCCGGCGCGGTTTACGCGGCGGAATTCGTCAAGCAATGTCCCGGCGACAAATTTTTAGTGACCAGCAAATGGGGCAAGGTGGTTTTGCAGGAGGAATTGGGAATGGCAGAGCGCGATTTGCAGCCGCACGTGAAAAAAATTTTCTCCAATGAAGATTTGCATGCGCCGCTGGCCAGCGGCAGCAATGCTCTCGATGCTTACGTGATCATTCCGTGCACGATTTCCACGCTGGGAAAAATTGCCTCCGGCCTCGGCGACACGCTGATCACGCGTGCGGCGCAGGTGGCGTTGAAAGAAAGATTCAAGCTGGTGCTCTGCATTCGTGAAACGCCTTTATCTTCGCTGGCGCTGGAACAATGTTTGAAGCTTTCGCGCGACGGCGTGATCATCATGCCGATCTCGCCGCCGCTTTATTTTCTGCCGCAAACCGTACAAGAATACGTGCAATCATTCGTCGATAAGGTTTTGGCCACCATCGGCGCGCGCCCGGGCCGCGGCTGGCGCGCGGAAGAGCTGGAATAGGCGCTTAACTTTTCAAACTCAGAATAAAATTCTAAGGCTTTTTGTGCTGCCCGCAGGGCTTCAGTTTTCAGCTTGCCTGAAAAATTGGGGTGGAGCTTTTAGTGCTTGACATCCCTGGTATTTTTTTGCATATTCGCGCACGAATCATCACAAACAGATTTTTTAAGGCCGCTAACGCTTTCTGTGGTTGCAATCAGGGGGAGTTATGTTGCTCCTGCTGCACGACAACTCCAGCCTTCACCCTCACCCACCCAAACTTTTGGAGCAGGTGCGAAACGCTTTGCGCACTCTGCATTATGGCGCGGTTTATTTGCCGCATGCTTTGAGCAGAAAATATCCGCAGGCCGAGCGCGCGTGGTGCTGGCAATACGTATTTCCTGCCACGATCTTGTCGCTCGATCCGCGTTCCGGCGTCAAGCAGAAACATCATCTCAACGAAAGCGTTTTGCAAAAAGCCGCGAAAGAGGCCATTCGCCGGGCCGGCATTGCCAAACATGCAACTTGCCATACGCTGCGACACTCGTTTGCTACACATTTATTGGAGGCGGGTTACGACATTCGTACGGTGCAGGAATTGCTCGGGCATGCCGATTTAAATACGACGATGATTTACACGCACGTGATGAACAAAGGCCCGCTGGGCGTCAAGAGCCCGGCAGACCTTTTATAATGTTTTGAGCTTTTGCATTTCAACCGGTCATTCACATTCATAGGCGATGGCGACAGGGCATCCAGGTTCCGGTCTGATTTGACACGTATAGCTGAAAATCGAGCCATGCAAGCCAGAAGAATATTGCGGCCCGGCCAAGCCGGCACGAAAAAGCTTCAGGAACAATACGGCGAAAAACTGGTGTGTGTGCGCTATCGCTATAACGCGGAAAACAAGCGCAGAATGAAGACGATCGAGTTGGTCATCGAAGAAGCGCCGTGGGAACCCAATCCCCGAAAAATCCCGGTGAACAAAATCATGCCGCTGCGGATCAAGTATGGCGAAATGGCGCTGCGCGAACAGGTGAAAGCGGCCGGCGGCAAATGGAATGGGCAGGCGTGGGAGTTGCGTTATCAGGAGGTGTTGCGGCTGGGATTAGCCGAGCGCATCATCGCCGGGCCGAAGAAACCACCCGGCGGGAGAGGTGATTATGAAACCGCCTGAAACTTCCGGCAAGGCACCGGCGCCCCCATCCTGCGGGAGCAGCCCGAAACTGCTGGACCAATTGCGCGACGCGCTGCGCACCCAACATTACGCCTTGAGCACCGAGGAAGCCTACGCCGATTGGGTTTACCGGTACATTCTTTTTCACAATAAGCGCCATCCCGGGGAGATGGGAGCGGAGGAGATCAAGCAATTTTTGACGCACCTGGCGGTGGAACGCCACGTGGCGGCGTCGACACAAAATCAAGCGCTGTGCGGGCTGCTTTATTTTTACCGCACAGTTTTGAAGCGCGAGATCAAGCACGTCGACGTGGTATGGGCGAAGAAGCCGAAGCTCGTGCCGGAGGTTTTCACGCCGGAGGAGGCAATGGCGGTGGTGAGCCATCTGCAAGAGAAATACTGGCTGCTCGGCATGCTGCAATACGGCGCTGGCCTGCGCTTGATCGAAAGCCTGCGGCTGCGCGTGAAGGACGTCGACTTCGGGTACAAAAAGATCACGGTGCGCAGCGGCAAGGGCGAGAAAGATCGGGTCTCGATGCTTCCCGAGGGCGTGATTCCGGCGCTACAGAAGCATTTACCGGAAGTCAAAAAGCAGCACGAGGCGGATTTGAAAGCCGGCTTTGGGACGGTTCACATGCCTTACGCGCTGGATCGAAAATATCCTCATAAGAATAAGGAGTGGGGATGGCAATACGTGTTTCCGGCTTCGCAATTATCGGTCGACCCGCGTTCGGGGGTGAAACAAAGGCATCATTTGGATGAATCGGCCATGCAAAAAGCGGTACATGACGCCATCCGGAAAGCGGGCATCCACAAACATGCAAGCTGCCATACGTTTCGGCATTCGTTTGCAACGCACCTGTTGGAAGCCGGTTATGATATTCGCATCGTGCAGGAGTTGCTGGGGCACGAGGACGTGGAAACGACGCAGATTTACACGCACGTGCTGGCGAAGCGCTTGCAAAGCGTGCGGAGTCCGGCGGATATGTTTGGAAACGGCTATTTGAAACCCAACATTGCTTTGAGCGATCTGCCGCGGGCGCTGGAGAAGCGTTTTCGGGAGACGGTGGCGAACCACTACCAGGGCGATATGCAGACGGCGTTGGCGGGATTTTTGGATTTGCAGGAGAAACACGGCGCAACTGCCACAAACGGGAGGGCAAGAAATGTCTAATATTAGAAACAAAACGCTTCCACGCTTCTGCTTGAGAAATGTCTAATATTAGCCATTTTAACGCCGCGAAAAAATGGCTAATATTGGAAACATTGGCGGAGAAAGTTTCTAATATTGGAAACAAATGGCTAATATTAGAAACATGGAAAATGGCGGAGTCAGGCAGGTTAACACCCGCGTGTGCTGCTGAGAAACGGGGGCATGTTTTTTATGCCCCCGTTTCTCAGTCAGCACCACGCGGTGTTAGCGCCCAGACAGATATCTAGAAATTATTTTAGAGGTTGACAGGCTTCAAAAAAAACTGAAGAGGCTGGCCCCCTACTTATTTCGGTTGTATTCACGACATATTGATGTTCGACTGGTAGGGTGACTCATCTAACCCTGTCATTTCCTATTTTTTCTGTTTTTTAAAATTAGGAGCGACCAGTATGAACGCATTTGTTGTGAGGAACACCTAATTCATGCTTAATCGTTATTATAGCGGATATAAATATCGCTTTTGTTGGAATTTAACCTACTCAGTATGTCCGCTTAAACACATTCGATTAAGCGCTTGTGTTTTTGAACCACCCAGAATGTAGGAGGTAAACATGGGATTCTGGAGTTGTCATTGACCTTCAATCTATCCGGATCGGTCTGATCCTGTTGGACAGAAGGCTTATAGCGACAAAGTCACCGCAAATAGTGCAGCTATTCGTGGTGGTGCACAGTTTTACCTTGCTCTTGCATCTCTTGAGGAAATCGACGCGGAGGCTTGGTTTAAGGGCGATAAAACATCTGAAAGCTTAAAGTCGATTGATGAGGCAGTGCAACTTCTTGAACAGGCGCGCAAAAATTTTGAAACAGCAGCTTCAAGCTGTGCACAATATCAGTTGTGGTATCCTGCTGAACGACGTGAAGAGGTCACACCGGACATCGAGTACTTCAAGACGATGGTTTATCGTCTGAAAGTGATGATAGGTAGGCTCGTAAAGCAAGAGCTACCTTCGTTGGATGATGTACATAGCATTTCTGCGGCAATCCGCAATGAAATGATTGTCGCGGAGCGAAAAGGTCTTGCGCATCGAGGAACCCGTCATCACTTTCCAGTCGGCCACCCGTAACTTGATCGGAGCCTGCTGAGAAGTTTGGTATTTTCAGTTAACTATTGCGCTAACATTGCGTGGTGCGGACTGCGGGGGCAGAGGCATGATTTTCATGCTGTGCCAGTTTCAACGTCTCGTCTTCGATCAAACTGTGTCTTGCCCCCGCAGCCGCACACGCTGCCGGTTGGGCAGATTCAGCGAGTTCAAAATCATTTTATTTTTATCTTGACATACTAGAATAGATGTTCTAAAATAAAAGCAAGTAACGCAAACCGTTGGGCAGACATGATCGTCGCCCCCACATAGGAGACATATAATGAACAAAGTGACACCTTTCCTCATGTTCAACGACCAGCTCGAAGCGGCCATGGAGTTCTACTCCGCAACGTTTCCGGACTCCGAAATCCGCAACGTCGCCCGCGCTGGCGAGGACGGCCCTATCAGCTCCGCCGAGTTCGTGGTCGGTGGTCAGCGCTTCATGGGCTACAACGGAGGTCCATACTTCAGCTTCTCTGAGGGGGTCTCGCTCTACGTGGACTGCGCGGATCAGGATGAGGTGGATGAATACTGGGACAAGCTCTTGAAGGCTGGAGCGAAGCCCACGCAGTGCGGTTGGATCAAAGATCCCTTCGGCCTCTCCTGGCAAATTGTCCCGCGGCGATTTGTCGAGCTGATTCGCGATAGGAACCCCAGCAAGGTGAAGGCCGTGATGAATGCCATGATGACAATGGTAAAGCTGGATGTCGCGGAGCTTGAGAGAGCGTACAACGAGGCGTAGGAGTGCGAAGGCGTGCCAACGTTGGCCCACCCGAGGCCGACCGTTGTGCGTCGTGGCGAAGCTGGACGACTTCTGGCGGATGCCGCAGTTTCCATGAACGCTGCCCAACACAGCGTGCAGCGGACGGCGGGGAGTCTGCGCGTTTTAGGGGCATTTTTCTGGCTTTGAGTTTTTTCTACATCTCAAACCCGACTCTCACCCGCCGCCGCTAACGCTCACCGTTACCAATTTGGAGATCGAAAGAAGTTCGTTTCAAAAAAGAAAGAGCGGATTTAAATTTGAACATTGGTTCTCGACAGAGAAGTAAAGTACGGAGCAATGAATGCAAAATCTGAGAGAAGTTAGCGGTATAAAAACAATGAATATACACTAACAATTACAACTAACGTAACAGGCAATGTTAGATGACCAAACTAAACGATTTGACATATGAACACAAGCAGCTTAAAACATAAAGACATTGACGCCTATCACGATTCGCAATCTGCCGACATCAGGAAAATGCTTGAACAACTGCGGCAGGCAATAAAGCAAGCTGCACCACAGGCAACGGAAACCATCAGCTATGGTATGCCCGCTTTCCGACAAAACAAGGTATTGGTTTATTATGCAGTTCATAAAGAGCATATCGGATTTTATCCGACTCCGAACCCGATTGTTCATTTCAAAAAAGAGTTGCAAAAATACAACACCTCAAAAGGTGCAATTCAGTTTCCCATTGACAAGCCATTGCCGTTGACACTGATAAAAAAGATGGTGAAGTTTCGTATGGAAGAAGACACGCAAAATCAAAAAAATAATACCAAAAAAATTTCCGATGGCGTGTTACACGAAGTGCCCTCCGATATAAAAAAAGCGTTGGCTGCCAATGCAGGTATTCTTGAGCGATGGAACAAGCTTACGCCAATACAGCGCAACGAATGGATTTGCTGGGTTACCATCGTCAAAAAAACGGAAACACGCAGCGAGCATATCAGCAGGATGATGGACGAGCTTAATGAAGGGAAACGCCAGCCCTGCTGCTGGCCCGGCT
>Ga0247727_10014392_pt1 | contig 13157 bp, 11 predicted proteins | sample WisWelCaveWW1625_FD_202498 | JGI IMG/M metagenome (GOLD analysis project Ga0247727, IMG submission 202498) | Biofilm microbial communities from Wishing Well Cave, Virginia, United States - WW16-25 | ecosystem: Environmental > Aquatic > Deep subsurface > Groundwater > Cave microbial mat | place...
AGTGAGGTGGGTGGGACAAGTAGTTTGGTACCGTCGGAGGGAATCGAACCCACACGCCCTTGCGGGCACTGGATTTTGAGTCCAGCGCGTCTGCCAGTTCCGCCACGACGGCCCTTGAATCTGCAGCACCATATCGGCGCGTCGCGCGTCGCGCAACCGAAAATTAGGCGCCCTTCGGCGGGCCGAGAATTTCGTTGGAGATGATGATGTTGCGGAGGTTTTGCCGGTCGCGAAACGCGGCGGCCCATTGCGAGGCGGGAGCCGGTGCGGGTGTGGCCGGCTTGGGCGCGGCGGTGACTGGTGCCGCCTTGACGGGCGGCGGCGGGGCCGGCACAGGTCGGGCGGCGGCCACTGGTGGTGGCGTGGGTCGTGCCGGCGGTTGCGGCGCCGCTTGAACCTTCTCGAAGAACTCCCGGATTTTTTGCGGATCGATCCGCCAGTCCGGTGCTTCGGTGATGACCGGCGGCGGCATCGAGGGACGGCGCGCCCCCGGTGGGGCGGAAACCGATTTGGCCGGCCGCTGCGGTTGTTGTGGACGTGATTGCGGGGTTGGCCGGGCACGCGGCGTGGTCGGCGGCGGCGGTTTGGCCGGCTGGTCGTCGTCGCTGGGCGTGGCGAGTTTGTTCCACACCTTCGAGATCAACACGAAGACGAAGACAATCAACCAAATCCAGAAATCGACCGCGGCGAGTTTCATGAGCGTGGCCGGTCAGCTCGATTGTCCGCCCTTGCCGGGATCTTCGCCCGCGATGGACTGGCGCATCTTGGAGTCGGCCTGGATGTTCTGCATCCGGTAGTAATCCATCACACCCAGCCGGCCACTGCGGAACGCTTCGGCCATCGCCATCGGAATCTGCGCTTCGGCTTCGACGACTTTGGCGCGCATTTCCTGGGTCTTGGCTTTCATTTCCTGTTCGGTGGCGACGGCGAGGGCGCGGCGGGTCTCGGCGCTGGCTTGGGCAATCTGCTTGTTGGCTTCGGCTTGTTCGGTCTGGAGGCGGGCGCCGACGTTGTCGCCGACGTCCACGTCGGCGATGTCGATGGAGAGAATCTCATACGCGGTGCCGGCATCGAGGCCCTTTTCCAGGACGCGCTTGGAGATCGTGTCCGGATTTTCGAGCACATCCTTGTAGCTGCCCGCGCTGCCGATGGCGGTGACGATGCCTTCGCCGACGCGGGCGATGATCGTTTCCTCCGTCGCGCCGCCGACGAACCGGTCCAAGTGCGTGCGGACGGTGACGCGGGCTTTGACGGAGAGCTGGATGCCGTCCTTGGCGACGGCGTCAATCGTCTGTTTGCCGCTCGCCGGATTCGGGCAGTCGATCACGCGAGGATTGACGCTCGTCATCACGGCCTCGAACACGCTCTTGCCGGACTGGTGGGTGGCGAGGTCAATGGCGGCGGCCTGGTTGAAGCCGAGGTTTAGGTTGGCTTTCTCGGCTGCGACCAGCGCACGGACGACTTGGTTGACGTCGCCGCCGGCCAGGAAGTGCGCCTCGAGCGGGTCGGTTTCGAGCGGCAGACCGGCTTTGACGCCGGTAATGCGGCTCTGAACAATGAGGCCGATGGGGACGCGCCGCAGTCGCATGCTCAGCAGTGTGAGGAACGACACCGGCGCGCCCGAGAAACGGGCCTGAATCCAGATGTTGATGAACGAGATGATGACGAACACGACGATGACCGCGACGACACCCGCGATCAGCGCCGCGACGACGACCAGTAGTTGTGTGAATGGCATTTGATTTTCCTCCGTTGGTTATACTTTCCGCACGACGACACGAGTTCCTTCCACCGCAACGACCTTGACCGGGCTGCCGCGTTCGATGATGCCGGACTCGGCGACCACGTCGAGCCGCTTTCCATCAAACATCGCCATCCCGGACGGCCGCAACAATGTCTGCGCCACGCCCGATTGGCCGACGAGTTCGCTGGCCGGCTGGCTCGAGGCGCGCATCGCGGTTTGATTGTGAGACAAGATCATCTTCCGACCGGCCGCGGTGTGGGGCACGTACTTGACCGAGACGTACGCGGTCGCGCCGCCGATGATGACCTCAAACAGAAACAGTCCCGCTGTCCCGGTCAATCCATATTGCCGGTAACACAGCGGCAACGCCCCCAGCATCATCAAAATCCCAATGCTGCCGAGCACGAAGCCGGGCAGGTAAAAATCCACCGCAATCAACACCAGTCCGACCGCGATCAATCCGACGATGATCCAAATTGTATCCATGTCTCGTCTCAAACTCTCGTGACCACGACGCGCGCGCCCTGCACTTGCGTGATCTTGATGGACACGCCGCGTTCGATCAGTTCACCTTCCGTCACCACATCCACCAACTCGTCCCCGAACTTGCCCTTGCCGGACGGACGCAGTTGTGTGTCCGCGATGCCGGTCGCTCCGAGCAGCGACTTCGCGGTGCCGATGGCGCTGGTGTACCCGGCCGCCGAACTCGTCGAAGCGCCGAGTTCCATCTTCGCAAACAGCGACGACTTCGGCAGGTAGTGGCCTAAAATCATCGTCACGACCACGGAGCCAACAAAACCGCCGGTCACGCGCAGCAACGGCCCCTGCAAATCCGCCCAGCCCGGCCACACCGGCCCGCCGGGCCAGCGTTGGATCATCGCCATCACCAGCGCGCCGATGATGAGCAGGGTGCCCGCAACGCCCGAGAGCAGGTGACCGGGAAAGATCACTTCCACCGCCACCAACCCCAATCCGACCACGAAGAGCGCGACCTCCTCCCAGCCGGCCAGTCCCGCCACGAAGAAGCCGGCAAAATAAACGCCAAAACAAATCAATGCCACAATCGCCGGCGCACCGAGGCCGGGCGCCTTGATCTCCAGATAAATCGCTACGAGGCCAACGAGAATCAGTAGCGGCGACAGCGCGGTGATCCAACGCGCCGCGACCTCAAATCCGTACGGCTCAACGCGCTCGACGACGGCACCGGTCAGACTCACGGTCGCCAATAGTTCATCGAGTGATTTCACCGTACCGGCCGAGAGCAACGGTTTCGGCGGGAGACCGTATGCCTGACCGGCTTCCTTGTTGGTCAACGTCAGGAGCTTGCCTTTCGCGACCACTTCGACGCCTTCGATGGTCAACCCCAGCTCACGATCCACCATTGCCTCGAAGACATCCGGGTTGTGACCCTTTTCCTGTGCCGTGGCGCGAATCAACGCCCGCATCGCGGAGGTCATCTTCTCCTGGATGTCCTTCGGCAATTCGGCGACGCCACCTCCGCCGGGCGCGAGAATCAATGGCGTCGCCGCACCGATCACGCTGCCGGGAGCCATAAAAATCTTGTCGGTGGCCGCCGCGATGTACGCCCCGGCCGAGAACGCCTTCGGGTTGACGAACGTGTACGTTTTCATCGGCGCATGTTCGAGGAGTTTGATGATCTCCTCGGTCGCGTCGACGCGTCCGCCGTTGGTTTCCATGTCGAGCACGAGCGCGTCGGCCTTCTTGCCGGCGGCCTCTCGCAACGCGCGGCGGACGAGAAACAACGTGTTGTGCGTGATGTCTTCGCGGATCGAGACGACGTACACCGTTGACTTCGCAAACGCGGACGGCCGCGGCGAGAATGTCGCAGCGACGAACAGTAAGATGGACAGTACCCGCTTCACGCGCGCACGATAGCGCGCCCCCACCAACGTCGCAAGCCCGAACAGATTACAGAACAACGCGACGTTTGTAGCGCGCTATCGTGACGACAGCGTGAACGACAACTCGACTACCGGCGCACCTTCCACCAACGCGGACGCGGATGCGGGCGCGGCTTTGGTGTCGGTGTCGGATCGGGATCGGGTGGCGGCGGCGGCGCCGTGACGGAGTTGACGCGGGTCAGGAACTCCGTGAGATCGTCACGCAACCCCTGATTGTCGGGGTCGCCGAACACGGCCGCCTTCGCGCCGGTGTGATCGACGCCTGCCAGCAGGTAGAGGTGCGACTCGACGCTGTTGGCGGTCAACTCTGCGTCGAACTTCACGCTGCCGTCCGACGGAGCCTTTGTGTCGGCAAGACCGTGCGCCAGGAATGACGGTGCATCACCGGCCGTGACGCTCTTGATCGGAACTTCCGATGCGTTGCCGGAGACGAGGTCGGCCTGATAGAGCCCGGCCAGCCCGAGAAACGAGTTGAATGGCAACTTCCGGCAATACACCAGCGTCGAGCCGACGTACGTGCCTTTCGACGTGCCGCCGACGTTGACCTTGCCGGCGTCGCCGCCGTAGGTCGTGATATGGGCAACGATCCAATCGTACATCGTTTCCATGTCAGCCACGGCGTCCACCGTCTCGCTGTATTGCGGCGTGACGACGACGAAGCCGAGGTCCTGGAAAAATCCCGTGTAGGGTTTCCAATCGGTCTTCTTCCCATTCCGGCCATGCAACAGCATAACGACCGGCGCGCCTGTCGCCGCATCGTCGTAGTACACATCGAACTTCTGGTGACTCGCCGTGCCATACGTGAGATCGGTCACGGATTTCTGCGCGGCGTTTACCCCGGGAACAGCGGCGGCGAGGGCCGCTGCAAACAAACTACAGATTAGGGTCTTCTTGAACCTCATTGGATTCCTCTCTGGAAACTACTTTTCCTCTTGTGACAACTTTCTTTCCTCTGGCGCCACCGTTTTGTGCGGCGGCGCACCCAATTCGGGCACCGAGTGCCCGCTTAGCAATGGCGGTGCCAGCCGCGCATTGACACGCGCCGCGTTTTGCTCAAGTGTGTTGTCGAGCCGCAACCATGTCCGACCGTCATCTGATTCTGTTGGTGGAAGAAACCGACCACAGCCTCGGCTTCTACGACTCGGTCGACGGCAGCCTCGATGCCCGGATTCGTCTCGGCTACCGGCCCCACGAGATCGCCGTCGCCCCCGATGGTCGTACTGCGTACGTCTCGAATTTCGGGCTACACGATTACGACCTCACCACCGGCCACGCCGGCAACAGCGTCTCCGTCATCGACATCCCGAATCGCTGCGAGAGTCACCGGCTCTACACCTGCACCGACAAGTTCCAATGCTGGGCGCCGCACGGCGTCAAACTCTCGCCCGATGGCCGGCACCTCTTCGTCAACGTCGAGCGCGCCGCCGGCCGTGAGCCCAGCGGCGAAGGCAGCAAAATGCTGGTGTTCGACATCACCACGCGCGAGATCGTTCGCACGTTCGCCATGCCCCGCGTCGCCGGTCACGACGAACCGAAACACGCCTATGGTCTTCCGCGAGGCTCGCACAACTTCGTGTTCTCGCCCGGCGGCCGCGACATCTGGATCTTCTCCGGCGTCGGCGGCATCACGCGCATTGACCCGCGCAATGGCAAACCAACTGGCCACCTCAAAGACTTTCGTGGCGCCGTCCGGGGTCTCACCTTTACCGGCGACGGCCAGCTTCTCGTCTCGGCGACGAACGAAATCAGCCTCGTCGATCCGGCGCGCCTCCGTGTCACGCGGCGCATCAGCAATCTCGGCGTGACGCAGTTGCTGTACTCCGATATCACGCCCGATGGCCGGTATGTCCTCGCGCCGGCCGTCTGGGAAAGTCAGGTCGTCGTCGTCGATCTCGCGCGTGGCAAGGTCGTCGCGCGCATTCCGACCGGCGTCGATCCCGTCCACGTCGTCGTCGCGCCGAATCATCGCAGCGCCTACGTCACGCACGGCCGGGGGCGATGGTGCATCGAGATTGAACTCGCGACCTGGCGCATCACGCGCCAGATCGCGACGCGCGGCGGACCGAACGGCGTGGACGTCGCGCCGTGGACGCAGCGTCCCCGGCGTGGCCGGCTTGTCTTTGGCGCGAGTTTGCCGTTTACCGGCGAACACGCGCCGCGCGCTCGCGAGCTCCGGCTCGGCCACGAGTTCTGGCAGAATCGCGTCAACGCCGCCGGCGGGATTCTCGCCGATGGCCGGGCGCACGAAGTTGCGCTCACGTTTAGCGAAGCAATGCCCACGGATGTTCAATTCATGTTCGGCAGTTATCCGAGCGACGCCAACTTGCCGGTGGCGCGCGCTGCCGCGGCGGCCGGCATCCCGTTCGTCACCGCGACCTGTCCCGACACCCCGTTCAGCATCACGACACACGCTGACGTCGCACTCGGAAGCACAATCACCGCGCTGCGGCGGCGGTTGAATCCGAAACCGCGCACGTTCGCCGTGTTGAGGTGCGACAATCCGGCCGCAGCCCGGGAAGCAAAGCTGACCGCGGAGTTCGCGAAGAAACAAGGACTCAAGGCCGTCGGTCGCGGCGTGGTGACAACCGTGAAAGCGCTGCGAAAACTTAACCCTGATCTCGTCCTCGTCGTGGCCGGTCGCGGCGGCAGCGCGAAGTACATTGCCGAATGCCGCAGTTGCCGGTTCACGCCACTGGCGATCGCATTGAACTGCGGCATCACCAGCGCCGCGTTTCGCCGGGCGGTCGGCGATGCCGGGCAGAATCTCTTCGGCTGCGTGCAGTGGACGGAATCACTCGGCAATCCCGCGCACGACCGGTTTGTGACCGCCGAAGATTACGCGCGCGATTTCCGGGAGGAATACAGCGACACGCCGACGGACTTGATTGCCGGCGCGTCGGCGTGTGGCGTCGTATTTGAGCGCGCCATTGCCGCGCACGGCAGCGCCGACCCGCAACACGTCATCGCAGCATTACGCGCGATGCGCTGTCCGACGTTCTACGGTCCGGTCAGATTCGACAAGCATGGCCGGAACGTCGCAAAGCCGATGATTACTGTCCAACTCCACCGCGACGCCGGCGGCGTGCGCGAGATCGCCCTCTGGCCCCCGGAAATCGTCGGCGCCAACCTCCCGGCTTGGTACTTCACGTCCGAGCGCGTCGAGGAGCGCCTCCGCGATCACGTGTGACCGGCGTGATTCACTGCCGGACAGGTCTGGTGTAGAACGGGAAGCCGGTGAGGTCGCGGGTGGGGGAGTTCTTCCAGCGTTTGTAACTCCAAAGCCAGTGTTCCGGTTGCCGGCGCACGAGGTCTTCGCAGAAGTTGAGACATTTTTGGCTCAACGCCCGTACGTCGGCGTCGTTGTTGCCGGTCGGGGTGAAATCGATTTCGGGTCCGTATTCGACGCGGACGCGTCCGCCCGGCAACGGGATGGCGACGCTGCAGACGATGGTGGCGCCGGTATGCAACGCGAGCGCGGCGACGGCGGAATTGTTGAACACCGGCAAGCCGAAGAAGTCGAGCCAGACGCCGCCGCGTGCGAGCGGGGCGTTGAGGTCGATGAGGAGGGCGACGGTGCCGGCACGCTTGAGTGTTTTCAGCAATTTCAGCGCGGCGTTGTGTTCGGTGATGATGGTGTGGCCGGTGCAGGAGCGTAACCGGATGAGCAGGGCTTCGATGGCCGGGTTGCGCATGTTGTCCATGACGACGGTCATGGGGATGTCGTAAAAGGCGGCGGTGTGACTGAGCAGTTCCCAGTCGCCGTAGTGCAACGTCTGGAAGATGATTCCCTTGCCGCGCGCCTGAATCTCGCGGACGCGCTCCACGTCGCGCGGATTGACCTCGACGAGTTGGTGAATCACATCGCGGTTGAGGCGGGGCGACCAAAACAATCCGAGCGTCGTGGCGCCGAAGTTCTGGAACGAAACGAGCGCGATGCGGCGTTTCTCGGCGGCGGTCTTGGTGTCACGAAAAGCGATGTTAAGATTGGCGAGGGCGAGTTCCCGGCTGCGTTTGTCGAGATGGAACATCAGCCAGCCGAGCGCGTGACCGATGCGGACGGCGGTGGCGCGCGAGAAATGCGGGATGAGCCACGCGACGAACTCCGCGAGCGCAATTTCGAGGCGGTGTCGGAAGCGGAGGCCCGGCGAGAGAGGTTTCGCGTTGGATTTCACGGGCGCGGTGATTATAGTGGCCGCTTCATGGAACGCAAGGAACTGCTGGCGTTAGCGCGGCGCGTTCTCACACTCCCGACCGCGCCGTACCACGAACATCGCGTGCGCGCCTGTGTGGCGACGTATTGCCGGCAGCTCGGATTACCGGTCGAACAGGACAAGGCCGGGAACGTGATCGTGAGATACCGGCGCGGGTCGAGTGGAGCGCCGCTGGTGTTTTGCGCGCACATGGATCATCCCGGCTTTGAGGCGCTGGGGCCGACGCGCGCGGAGTTTCTCGGTGGCGTGCCGAAGGAAATGTTTCCGGGAGCGCACGTGCGGTTTTTCTGCGCAGACGGCGAGGAACGGGTGGCGATCAAGCGGCTGGACGATTCGCGGTGGCCGGACTGCAAGATCGTGGAGTTGCGCGGCAACTCGCGGGTGCGCCGCGGCGATTTTGGGATGTGGGACGTGCCGGGATTTGCGGTGAAAGCCGGCAACCTGCACGCGCCGGCCATTGACGACGTGCTCAGCGTCGTGGTGACGCTGGCGACGTTGAAGGAATTGGTGCGACGACGCGTCCGAACGCACGTGTGGGGCTTGTTCACGCGGGCGGAGGAGGTCGGGTTTCACGGTGCGGTCGAGGTGGCGCGGTCGCGTGCGATCCCGCGCGGCGCGTTGATCATTTCGCTGGAGATGAGCCGGGAACGTCCGTGGTCGCCGATGGGTGGTGGGCCGATTTTGAGGGTTGGCGACCGGATGACGATGTTCGACGCGACGGCGAGTTATTTCCTGCAGCAAGTGGCGCAGGGTCGAACATTTCCGGTGCAACGTTGTCTCATGGACGGCGGCAGCACGGAAGCGACGGCGTTTGCGGGGTTCGGCTACCGGGTGGGCGGGTTGTGCTTGGCGCTGGGTCACTATCATAATATAGGTGCCGATGGCCGGCCCCGTGCGGAATACGTGAGCGTGAAGGATTTGACGCAACTGGTGGAACTGACGACGGCGGCGGCTCGCGAATGGAAGACGTTCGGGGAGATGAAGCGGCGGCTGCGCGCGACGGTGATGAAGATTCGCCGGTCGGCTCCGCGCGAGTTGGTGTGACAAGCATGCGGCAACAACTGATAACAATCGTGGTGGCGGGTGCGGTGGTGACCGGCGCGATGAGCCTGCGGGCGGACACGAACACGCCGGCCCTGCCCTCGTTCCCGGCGATGACGAACTTGCCGGCGACGCCCCGGCCTTCGATGCCGGCCGAAGCGCCAACGACCCCGGCACTCGCCACAGCGGAATCGGTGTTGACGACGGACCAGCAGGCGCAGGCGAACTTCGATACCGGCGTGCAGTTTATGCAGGAGAAGAAGTACCGGAGCGCGGTGGAGGCGTTTCAGAAGGCGACAGCGCAACGGCCGGAGTTTTTCGAGGCGTTCAACAACTGGGGCATCTCACTGGTGCAGTTGGGCAAGGCCAGCCGGAATCCGCAGGAGCAAGCCGATCATTTCCAGAGCGCGGTCGAGAAATTCGCCGAGGCGGCCAAACTCAAGCCCGACGAGAAGATCACGCAGATGTTGTGGAGCGAGACGCTGCTGCTGCTCGGCGACCTGCCGTTGGAATCCCGGCTCCGGCTGGCGTGCTATCAAGGCGCAATTGAACGCGCGCGGCGCGCCGTGGCGTTGGGACCCGACGATTGGGAGGCGTACAACAAATGGGCCGTGGTGCTTTCGACGAAACTCGCGCCGTACGCCGTCAGCGATCAAGCGCGCGTGCAACTTTTCCTCGAAGCGTCCGATCTCTTCGGCAAAGCCGCCGAGCGAACGCGATTTAGCGGCGAACTCGGTCCCGTGTTCGCCAACTGGGGCAGCGCCCTCACGCGCGCGGCGCGACTCAGCACCGACCCGGTCCAGAAGCAGTCGCTGTTGCGCACCGCGCAGGAAAGATTCGAGCGCTCGGCGCGGGCGGTGCCGAACGCCAGCGCGACCTACGCGATGTGGGGCAGCGCCTTGATCGAGTTGGGCAAAGTCAGCCGCATGCGCAGCGATTTGCGCACGGCGATCGACAAACTCAACACGGCCGCTTCGCTCAACCCCAAGGATGCCGGCGCGCTCTACAATCTCGCTTGCGCCTACGCGTTGATGGATAACACGGTCCTGGCCGTGCAAAACCTCAAGCAATGCTTCGAGTTGGATCCCACGCGCACCTACATCAACGCCGCGCCGACGGATGCGGACCTCGCCACGTTGCGCGGGCAAACATCGTTCGATGAATTGTTTGGTGCCCGCACTCCGGCTGGCGGCCTGCCGGCCTACAACCCGCGTCTCTCCGGCCAGCCGCAGTAGGCGGGGCCGGTCACTCCCCGATCCGCAGCACTTCACAGCCGATGATGTCGGCGTTGCCGGCTTGGATGCCGGTCAGCAAGGTGGCCGGGGGTTCGGCATCGAGTTGAATCCGGCAACTGGCGGCGGTCGCGCCGTCGAAGATGATGTTCTCCACTTCCTCGATGTTGATGTTGGCGCGGCGGATTTGATCCATGACGTGCGCGAGAACGCCGACGCGATCGTAGTGGCGCACGACGAGTTGATACTTGGCCGGTGTCCGCGAGGCGAGGTTGACGCAATTCAACACTTCGCCGGTGCGCTTGAACGTCTCGATGATGCGGATGGCTTCCTCGGCGATGGCGGCTTGCGCCTGCTCGGTGCTCGCGCCGATGTGGTGTGTGCCGTAGAGGCCCGGCAGATCGAGAATCGGGTCGGCGAAATCGCCGGTGGCCTCGGCCGGTTCAGGATCGAACACATCGAGGCCGGCGCGGATCTTTTTGGCGGCGAGCGCGTCCTTGAGCGCGGCTTGATCGACGACCTCGCCGCGCGCGGCATTGATGAGGATGGCGCCCGGCTTCATCAACGCGAGCCGACCGGCGTTGACGAGTTTGCGCGTGTCCGGCTTCAGCGCGACGTGGAGTGACACGATGTCGGCGCGGCGGAACACGTCGTCCACGTCCGACGCGAACTCGACGCCGAGTTCTTTTGCCTTCGCGACGTTGAGCGAGCGCGACCAGGCGATGACGTGCAGGCCGAAGGCGTGCGCGCGCGTGATGACCTCCCGGCCAATCTGTCCGACGCCGATGACGCCGAGCGTCTTGCCGAAGACGCCGTCGGCTTTGCTGAATTCTTTCTTGTTCCATTTGTGCGCGTGCAACGCGGCGACGTTGTCCGGTATGCGGCGGTCAATTGCCAGCAGCAACGCGAAGACGAGTTCGGCGACGGCGACGGAATTCTTGCCGGGGCAATTCGTGACGTAGATGCCGCGCGCGCTGGCGGTTTTCACATCGATGGTGTTGACGCCGGCGCCGGCGCGGAGCACGAGGGCGAGCTCGTTGGAGGCTTTGAGCACGTCGCCGGTAACCTGCTTGCTGCGCACGACGAGAATCTTGTACGGGCCGATGATGCCGGGAAGTTCCTCGGCTTTGATGCCGGGATTGTAGGTCACTTCGCACCCAATCTTGGCCAGCCGGTCGAGGTGGGCTTCGGAAAACTTGTCGGCGATGAGTGTTTTCATGGTTGGAAGGCCTCGTTGAGAATGTGAGCCAGTCGCACGCCGCCTTTCATCAATTGTTCATCGATGATGGACTGGCCGGCATGAATATATTCCTCCGTGATTTTGCCGGTGGAGCCATCGTCGGGGATGCCGGCATAGACTTTGGTGACGGCGACCTGGTGCGCTTCCCACGCCCAATCGGCCGAGGTGCCGGTCTTCCACGCTGCAGCGTGTTCGTCGGTGATCCGGGCATTGAGTTTCTCGGCGTACTCGGTGGCGTTGAGTTGGGCTTCGTCAAGATTGCGACGGAGGATGTGGCTATCCCAGACGACGTGAAGCTTCGTCGGTTTGGATTCTCCCGGCCACTCGACGCGGCAGAGGTTGCCGCCTTTGTCGCCGTTGCGTTCGGCGCAATGCAACGGCTGATGCGCATCACCGACGAAATGAACGAGAAACTTCAGCGCCTCGACGCGCTCGGTGCTGCCGGCACCACGGTCGCCCATCAGTCGGGCTTGGTCACGAATCGCTTCAACGACGCAGCCTTGATGTTCGCCGTTGCAGTCACGGGCGGGATCGTAGCTCCCGGCGGTGAATGGGATGTCCACGAAATGCCACGGCGCGGTCTCGGAGCGGCGCCGGCGCACGTCATCGGCCCAACTCGGAAGATGGCCGTCGGCAATACCGGTAACGGGCCCGGCAACGATGGAGTTGGTGGTGCCGGTCAGCAACGCGATGATGCCGCGCTGCGTGTCGGGGGTGAGCCGCAGCTCGGCGACGCGGGCGACGATCTGATGTCCGTCCGGGCCCCAGGCCGACGCGGTGACCGGCGCGAGCAATGTGACGAGAACGGCAAACTTGACCGGGAAGCTGTACACGGTTGACGCCGGCATTCTACTGCTTTCCGTCCGGTCGGCAACAGTTCTTTGGCGGATGAAAGGGTTGCTTTTCCCGGGGTGGTTGCGTAACCTTTTTTGCATCGCAGTGGCGAGCGGATGCATCCAACTACGCGGGTGGCCACGTAGTCTATTGGGACAACAACCGGAGGTTCTTCTATGAGCACGATGCGCGCGGAGTCTGCTGTCAAACAACGATATGCCGCGGCCGCGAAATCCGCCGAGGCGGCCTTGTGTTGCCCGGTCAGTTACGATCCGCAGCTCTTGAAGGTCATCCCGGCCGAGGTCGTCGAGAAAGACTACGGCTGCGGCGACCCGAGCCGGTATCTTCGGCCCGGCGAAACCGTGCTCGACCTCGGCAGCGGCACCGGTAAGATTTGTTTCATCGCGGCGCAGGTGGTCGGGCCGACCGGTAAAGTGATCGGGGTGGACATGCTCGACGACATGCTCGGCATTGCCCGCCGCAACGCGCCGATCGTCGCCGACCGGGTCGGTTATGCGAACGTGGAGTTTCGCAAAGGCCGCATCCAAGACCTCGCGCTCGATCTCGAACGCCTCGATGCCGAACTAAAACGCCGGCCAATTACCGATGCGGCGTCGTTCCTCGCGGCGGACGAACTCGCGCAGGAGTTGCGCGTGAAACATCCGCTGGTGGCCAGCGATGCCGTCGACGTCGTCGTGTCCAATTGCGTTTTGAATCTCGTCGAGGCCGGCGCGAAGAAGCAATTGTTCGCGGAGATTCATCGGGTGCTGAAGAAAGGGGGCCGGGCGGTCATCAGTGACATCGTCAGCGACGAAGACGTGCCGGCGGAGATGCAGAGCGATCCTGAATTGTGGAGCGGTTGCATCAGCGGCGCGTTGCGGGAAGATTTGTTTCTCAAGGCGTTTGAGGAGGCCGGCTTCTACGGCATTCACA
>Ga0247727_10014393_pt1 | contig 13157 bp, 13 predicted proteins | sample WisWelCaveWW1625_FD_202498 | JGI IMG/M metagenome (GOLD analysis project Ga0247727, IMG submission 202498) | Biofilm microbial communities from Wishing Well Cave, Virginia, United States - WW16-25 | ecosystem: Environmental > Aquatic > Deep subsurface > Groundwater > Cave microbial mat | place...
ACAGGAGCCCTGTGGCGGCGTTCACCCGCCTGGCATGCTGTGCTGCGGTCCCTCGCTGGCCAGGTGACATGGCAGGTCAATACTACCATATCTGGCACGTCCATCGTCCCTGCAAGCGCGCCCAGGTGAAGGTACGCCTTGCCCGTCAATGACCTCCAGCGCTACATGTGGCGGGCGCGGGTGAAGTACGATCTCGCCCAGTCCCCCTTCGTGCTCTGAAGCCCATGGTTCACGCTCAGCAGCAACGGGCTCTACGAGACGGATCTGTTCAGCACGTCTCAGGTGGCGCCGCAGCCGTGCGAGGCACCCGACGAGGAGCCTTACATCAGCGGGATGACCCTCGACATCAACGGCAAACCGGTGCTCCATTTCCAGGACGCCAACCAGCCCTCGGCCGTCACCGGCTTCAACATCTATCGCGCCTCGGCCCCACCGGCCCCTGGACGGTAATCGGCTCCAACGTGGTCGACATGGACGCCGGCACCCCCAACTACCAGTACGTGGACCAGACCGGCGACGTCGGCGGGAACTGGTACTACAAAGTGACGGCCTACAACGGCGCCTGCGGCGCCGAAGCACCGTTCTAGTGACCGGGGTCAGACCCCGTTAGTGGTCCGTCAGCTTCCGGTAGCGCGACAGGTACTGCAGCGCGGCCGCGCGGTCGCCGGCCTGCTCGCACAGGCGCGCCAGGTTGAAGTAGGCGTCGGTGTACCCTGGGTCGATGGCGATCGCGTCGAGGTAGGCCTGACGGGCGAAGTCGAAGCGTCGCTGGTCCTCGAGCGACACGCCGAGGTTGTAGAGCGCGGTCACGTTGCGCGGGTCGTAAGTCAGGGCGATGCGGAAGTGCGCCTCCGCCAAGTGCAGCTCACCCGCCACGTGGAGCAGCCGGCCCAGGTTGACCCGCGCCTCGACGTGGCTCGGACGCAGGTCGAGCGTGCGGGCGTAGGCCAGGCGCGCCTGGTCGGCGGCCGTGGGCTCGAGGTCGAGGCCCAGTTCGAACCAGTCCTCGGCACCCAGGCTCTTGCGCACGGCGAGCGCTTCGGCGAACGACTCGCGCGCGCGCGGGGCGGCTCGCTCCGCCAGGTCCGCCACGTCGAAGTTGAACGCCGCCTGCCCCGATTCGGCATCCCACAGTGCGTCGCCGTCGAGGACGACCACGCGGTCGCCCTGGGCCCGGATCTGCACGGCCGAGAGCGGCCGGCCGTTCGGGAGCTGGCGCTTCAGCTCACGCAGCGCGGCGTGGACCCGGCGCTCCGGCACGCTCGATGCCTGGAGCTCCTTCGCCGTGCGCAGCAGCACCAGGTCCTGGAACGAGAAGCGGTGCTCACCGCGCGGCCCACGGCCCGGCTCGAGGAACCCGGCGCGGGCCATCGCGCGCACGCGGTTCAAGGGAAGATCGAGCAGCCTCGCGACGTCCTTGGAGGTGTATCCCTTCATCCGCAGCGGGGAGCGGGTCAGCGTGCCTTGCGGGCCTTCGGCGCCGCCGCGCCGCGAGATCTCTCGGCCGTGCTACGGGCGGGCTTGCGATCGGCCCCTCCCGACAGGCTCGCCTTGAGCGCCTGCATCAAATCGATCACCTGGGCCCGCGGCTCCTCGGCCGGCTCGGCACGGATCTCCTGACCCTCGACCTTGCGCTCGATCGCCGCGAGCATGCGCTTCTTGACCTCGTCCTCGTAGGCCTCGGGACGAAACGTTTCGGCCACGCCCTGATCGATGATCTGAAGCGCGAGCTTCAGCTCGGGGTCCTTGATCTCCGCGGCTCCGAGTGGAACCTCGCCGATCGCCCGGACCTCGTCCGCGTAGCGCAGTTGCTGCATCACGAGGCCCTCCTCGACGGGCCGCAACAGCACCAGGTACTGCTTGCCACGCGCCGCGAACTTGGCCAGCGCGGAGCGCCCGCTCTTCTTCAGTGCGGTGGACAGGAGCTTGTACGCGCGGTCCCCGCCTTTGTCCGGTCCGAGGTAGAAGCTCGTCTCGAAGTAGATCGGGTCGATCTTCGAGGTCGGCAGGAACTCCGTGATCTCGATCGTCTGCGTCGGCCGCTCCTGCAGCGCCTTCATCTCTTCGTCCGAGAACAACACGTACTGGCCCTTGGCGAACTCGTAGCCCTTGGCCATGTTCGAGCGCTCGACGAGCGTCCCGTCCTGCGGGCAGACGTACTGCTGCTTGAGCCGCGAGCCGCAGGTCTTGTGGACCAGGTTGAAGTGGACGCCCGACGACGACTCGCCCGACGAGTAGATCTTGGCCGGGATCGAGACGAGGCCGAACGAGATCGTGGCGGAGGAAATCGCGCGTGCGCTCATGACCGCAGATCGTAACATAGGTCGGCGCAAGGACTTGCCACAATGGGCCGGCCGTGGCGAAGAACACACGAAAGTCGAACGAACGCCTCTCGGCGTACCGCGGCAAGCGCTCGGCCGAGCGGACGACCGAGCCGTTCCGCGCGGCGCCGGCAGCCCCTACGCGCGCCGGGTTGTTCGTGGTCCAGAAGCATGCCGCACGAGCGATGCACTACGACTTCCGGATCGAGCTCGACGGCGTGCTCGTGTCGTGGGCGGTGCCCAAGGGACCGTCGCTCGATCCGACCCAGAAGCGCCTGGCCGTCCACGTCGAGGACCATCCACTCGACTACGCCGACTTCGAGGGCCTGATCCCCGAGGGGAACTACGGCGCGGGCGCGGTGATCGTGTGGGACATCGGCCGCTGGGAGCCGGTCGAGGATCCGCGCGCCGGGATGGTGAACGGGAAGCTGCTGTTCGACCTCTTCGGCTACAAGCTGCGCGGTCGCTGGACGATCTTCCGCACCAAGGGCGACGGCAAGCAGTGGCTGATGGTGAAGAAGCCCGACGCCGCGGCGAGCGCGACCGCCGAGCCGCCGGAGCAATCGGTCCGCTCGGGACGGACCGTCGAGGAGCTGCGGGACCGCGTCGATGTTGCGAGCAAGTTGCGCGAGCGGATCGCGCGGCACGGCTCGCTCGGCGGGTGGCCGCGGGTCGAGTCGCTCGAGCCGATGCTGGCCGAGGCGCGCGCGCGCCCGTTCACGCGCGTGGGCTGGCTGTTCGAGATCAAGTACGACGGCTATCGCCTGTTCGGCGTGCGCGACGGCAAGCGAGTCCGCCTGCAGTACCGGCGCGGGAGCGACGCGACGGCGACGTTTCCCGAGATCGCGGACGCGCTCGGCGCACTGCCGTACGACCGGTTCGTGATCGACGGGGAGCTGGTGGCGCTCGACGAGACGGGGCGACCGGGGTTCCACCGGCTCCAGGAGCGAGTGCACCTGTCGCGCCGCGAGGACATCCGGCGCGCCGGCTTCGAGCGCCCGGTGACCTACTTCGTGTTCGACCTGCTGGCGTTCGAGGACGCGGACCTGCGCTCCTTGCCGCTCGTCGAGCGGAAGGCGCTGCTGCGCGAGCTGCTGCCGCCCGCCGGGCCGCTGCGCTTCTGCGACCACATCGAGGAGCGCGGCGAGGCGATGTTCGAGGCCGCGCGGGCGATGGGCCTCGAGGGGATCGTGGCCAAGCGCGCCGACTCTGCGTATCGCGCCGGCCGCTCGGACTCCTGGATCAAGGTCCGTGCCGACCGCACGGGCGACTTCGTCATCGTCGGCTACAGCCCGCCCGAGCGGGCACGCTCGGGCTTCGGCGCGTTGCACCTCGCAGTGAGCGATGGCCAGGAGCTGCGCTACGCCGGCCGCGTCGGGAGCGGCTTCACGCACGACGATCTGGGCCGCCTGCACGCCGCGCTCGACGCCGAGCGCCGGCCCGATCCAGCGTGCGCCGGCGAGGTGCCGAAGGGCGCCGGGCACGTGTGGGTCGAGCCGCGCCGCGTGTGCGAGGTGCGCTTCAAGGAGTGGACCCCGGCGGGGCAGCTCCGCCACCCGGTGTTCCTGCGCGAGCGGACCGACAAGCGCGTCGAGGAGTGCGAGCGGCACGACGCGCCCGCGCTCGCGCCGCCCGAGCCCGTGGCGGTCGAGCCACCGCGGCGCGAGGTGACCGTCACGAACCCGGACAAGGTGTTCTGGCCCGACGAGCGGTACACCAAGGGCGACCTCGTCGCGTACTACCGCAAGGTCGCGCCTTGGCTCCTGCCGTACCTGAAGGACCGCCCCGTCGTGCTCACGCGGTATCCCGACGGGATCACGGGCAAGAGCTTCTTCCAGAAAGACGCGCCGGCCTTCGTGCCCGACTGGATCCGCACCGAGAGCATGTGGAGCGAGCACGCCCAGCGCGAGATCCACTACTTCGTCTGCGAGAACGAGGCGGGGCTGGCCTATCTGGCGAACCTGGGGACGATCCCGCTGCACCTGTGGTCGAGCCGCGTCTCGGCGCTCCAGACCCCGGATTGGTGCATTCTCGATCTCGACCCGAAGGACGCGCCGTTCGCGCACGTGATCGAGATCGCGCGCGCCGTGCGCGCGTTGTGCGACGAGATCGGCATGCCGAGCTTCGTCAAGACGAGCGGATCGACCGGCCTCCACGTGCTGCTGCCGCTCGACGGGCGGCTGACCTACGAGCAGTCGCGGCGGCTCGGCGAGATCCTGGCCCGCGTGATCGTGGGCCGGTTGCCGAAGATCGCCACGATCGTACGCTCGCCCGGCCTGCGCGGCGGGCGCGTCTACGTCGACTACGTGCAGAACGGGCACGGGCGCCTGCTCGTGGCGCCGTTCTGCGTGCGACCGCTGCCGGGCGCGCCCGTGTCGACGCCGCTGCGCTGGAGCGAGGTGCGCGCCGGGCTCGACATCCGGAAGTTCACGATCGCGACCGTGCCCGAGCGCATGGCGAAGCTCGGCGAGGACCCGCTGGCGCCGGTGCTCGCCGCGGAAAAGCCCGATCTGCCGGCCGTGCTGGCTGCGCTCGCGCAGCGGCTGGGCGACGGGTCGTTCTAGACCAGCAGCACCGAGGCCAGCCGCCGCTGATACGTCCGGGTCAGCTCGTGGTCCGGGCCGAGGAAGCGGAATAGTGCGACCGCGGCTCGGCGCGCGAGCTCATCGCCGAAGCGCCGGTCGGCGGCGACGGCGTCGACGAGGCTGTCGAGCGCCCGGTCGAGGTCGTGCGCCGCCAGTGCGGTGCGTGCCGTCGCGAGCTGCGGCGCACTGCGCGACGGCGCATCGTCACGCGTCTCGGCGAGCTCGGCGATGCTCTCGACATCGGTCGCGAGCTCGGCATCGGCCGTGGCCGGGAGGTCGCGCAGCATCTCGCGAGCCCGCGCCGGATCGGTCGTCGCGAGCGCTTGCGCGAGGCGCAGGCGCGCGAGCGGAAGGTCCGGGTTCGTCGCTGCGAACGTCTCGATCTCCGGAAGGACCGTGCGGCCGCGGACGATCCACTCGCGGCCGAGCGCGTCGAGTCGCTCGAGCCGCTGGTCGGGCAGGTTCGTCTCGAGCCAACGTTCGACTTCAGTCCGCGGCAGCGCCCCGACGAACCGGGCCACGACCCGGCCCTGGTCGAACATCTGCACCGCGGGGATGCCTCGGACGCCGAGAGCGGCGGCGAGGTCCGCATTCTGGTCGACGTCGATCTGGACCAGCTCCCAGCGACCCGCGGCCGTCGCCGCGAGATCCTCGAGGATCGGTCCGAGCATCCGACACGGGGCGCACCAGGCGGCCCAGAAATCGACCACGACGGGGACCGTGCGGCTCCGCTCGAGGACCACCGTGTCGAAATCGAATCGTTCCTCGCTCACGCGCTCGTTTCGGGCGCCAGCAGTCGGCGCAAGGCGTCGCCCAGAGCCTCGTACTCCTCGTCGCGATTGTACGCTTGGGCCGACACGCGGAGCGTCCGCCGCGGCGGAGCGGGCCAGGGGAAGGCCGGGGTCTCGATCCGGTAGCGGTCGTACAACGCCCGCTGCAGCGGATCGAGGTCGAAGATCGAGCGGTTCGCGTCCGATCCGTCGGGCGGGAGCGGGACGGCCACGAGCGAGCCGATCATCTCGTCCGGCGCGGGCGCGTCGATGTCGAGCGCTGAGCACAGCACACCGCGGGCGCGAAGTGCGCGCTCGCGGTTCCGCCGACGCAGCTCGTCGAAGCCGCCCGGGAACAGGCTCCCGAGGAACCGGATCGCCGCTGGAACGCACAGCGGTGCCGTCGGATCGAGCGTGCCGGTCCAGGCGAACTCGAGCTCGAACTTCGAGCGGTCGGTCCGCGGTGAAGTCGCGCCGTGGCTGATCACGACCGGACGCACGCTCGACTGCAGGTCGCGGCGCACGTACAGGAACGCAGCGCCCTTCGGCGCGCACAACCACTTGTGGCAGTTGCCCGTGTAGTACGCCGCGCCGATCCGGGCCAGGTCGAGCGGCAGCATGCCCGCCGCGTGCGCGCCGTCGACCAGCGTGTCGATGCCGGCCGCCGCGAGCTCGCGCACGATGCGCTCGGCCGGCAGCACGAGCCCGGTCTCGCTCGTTACGTGGTCGATGAGCGCGAGGCGCGTGTGCGGCGTGACGCGCTCGAGCACCGCCTCGACGACGCGGTCGGGGGAGTCGAGTGGGAACGGGACGTGGGCCACGGCGACGCGTGCCCCGGCCCATGCCGTCGCGAAGTCGACCGCGTTGCGGCAGGCGCGATAGGCATGGTCCGTGGCCAGGATCTCGTCTTGTGCTCCGAGGCGCAGCGAGCGGACCACCGAGTTGACGCCGGTCGTAGCATTCGGGACGAAGACGAGATCGCGCGCGTCCGCGCCGAGGAACGCCGCCAGCTCGGCCCGCGCGGCGTCGAGCAACCCCTCGAGATCGCGCGCGAGGAACTGCACCGGCTGGTGTTCCATGCGCTCGCGCAGCCGGGCCTGTTCCTCGAGCACCGGAATCGGGCAGGCCCCGAACGAGCCGTGGTTCAGGAACCGGACGGCGGGGTCGAGTCCCCAGAAGCGCCGAGGGTCGTCCTGGGGGCCCGCGTCCTGCATGGCCAGAACGTTACACCACTCCACGTAAAAAGCGTCCAGGCTCGAAACAATCCGTCGCTTCGATGCGTTCAAGAAGGTGGGGCCGAGCGAGGACCGACCATGAAGAGACGACGCGGCTTCGGGTGGCTCCTGGGATTCGCAGCGATCGCGCTCGCGGGGGCGACGGTCGCCGCAGCCAGCGACTCCGGACGCTGCCAGACCGCAGCGATCCCGGGTCCCGTCGTCTTGCCCGACGGCTCGGTGCACGACGCGCACTCGGTCCAGGTCTGCCTCAGCCGCGCGTACTCGCCGGTCGCGGGGCTGCACGAGGTGTCGGTCGACGGCAAGCCGATCGGCCTGTACCTCGGTCGGGAATACGCGCTCGAGGCGCGCCGCGATCACGAGCCGTTCCTGCTGCTGGTGCGCGACGGGACGGGGCGGCTCGAGCTGCGGGGCTACGCGACGCGCGGGAGTGTCCACGACCTCGCGCCGGCGCGCTCCGCGGACGGCGTGTTCTCGGTGAGCGCGCGCTGGCAGCTTCTGGCGAAGATCTGAGATCTCCCCCCACCCCCGGTCGGCCGCGCGGTCTCCCCACCCCACCCCCCCGGCCCGCGCGTCCGATTGGGGGGAGTCTTCTCAGCGGTCGCGCAGGGTGACCTGGCCTTGGCGGGTGTAATCGACGCTCCGCCCGAGGACCCGCAGCGCTTCCTGATCGGCGTGGAAGCCCATCGAGTTCTCGGCCTCGATGAAGTCGAGCAGGAACTGCGCGCGGCGTTGGAACTCCCGCGGTCCGGCAAGCTCTGCGTCGGTCGCGCCGGCCTGGGCCGCCGCGCGCAGGTCGCCGATCAGGGCGACGAGAGCGTCCATGGCGACGTTGCGCATCTCGAGCGTGCGCGTCTGGATCGTCTCGACGCGGGCCCGCAGCTCGTCTTCGGCGGCCTTGTGGCAGGTCTGGCACGCGCGGTCGACGTTCAGGAGCGGGCTCTGCACGTGGTGGTCGCTGATCTTGAGCGCGCCGACGCGCACGTACGGCATGTGACAGTCGGCGCAGGTGACCCCGTTCCGCGCGTGGATCCCCTGGCTCCACAGCTCGAACTCCGGGTGCTGGGCTTTGAGCGCAGGCGCCCCCGACTCGGCGTGGGTCCAGTCCTTGTGGCCCACCTCGTCGTAGTACGCGAGGATCTCGTCGGCGCGCAGGCCCTTGGCCCACGGATAGACGAGCCGCTTCTCGGGCCCGCGGAAGTAGTACTCGACGTGGCACTGCCCGCAGACGAAGCTGCGCATCTCCTGGCGCGTCGCGTCGCGGTTCGGGTCGTAGTCCACTACGCCCAGGGACGCTTTGTGCGCGTGCATGCCCTCTACGAACGCCGGGCGAGTGACCCGCAGCGCCATGGTGCGCGGATCGTGGCAGTCGATGCAGGCGACCGGGTGCTCGACGAGCGCCCGCGCCTCCGTGTAGGGCATGGCGTTGATGCGCTCGAACCCACGCACCATGTCGCCATCGCCCGCGCGTCGGTATGCCACGACCATCGAGGCGTGGCAGTTGAGGCACGTCCCGGGCTGCTTCACGACCCGCTGGCGCTCGGTGAAGGTCTGGTCCTCGAGCATGTAGGCGTGGCCGCGCTCCTCGCGGAAGTCGACCGCGAACGCATAGCCGGACCACAGCGTCACGAGGCGCGGGTCCTGCTCGAGTCGCGACTGCGAGACGAGCGAGCGCGGGTCCGCGCCGGTCGGCGTGCGCGGGACCGCCTCCGAGCCGCCGTAGCGCGTGCGGCGCTGGTCGACCGTGCGCCGGTAGCCGTCGTACTGCAGCGGGAAGTTCTTGCCCCAGGTCTCGGGGTCGCCCGTCTCGTCGTCCAGCTCGACGACGCGGAAGAACGGGTTCTCTCCCTCGTGCTTGCGCTCGAGGATGTTGACCAGGAGCGCGGTCGCGCCGGCCGCCGCGGCCGCGGCGACGATTCCGACCACGACGACCGTGCGCGCGAGCGTGCGCCGAGCGCTGCTGCGGGGAGCGTTCATGGAGAGCCTCCGTCCTCGAGATGGCGCGCCGTGCCGACGGACGCGAGCGCGAGATGGCCGACGCCGGGGTGGCAGTGCAGGCACGACAGCGGATCGGGCCCGCGGTGCGGGCCGTCGATCTGCGCCGTCAGATCGGCGTGACAGTGACGGCACGTTCCCTCGGTGACCCGCCGGTTGCGCTCGGTGATGCGGATCGGCTCGGGGAACCTGCCGGTCGTGAAGGCGTAGGAGTGGAAGAAGCCGTTGACGACCTTCGTGGTGTACTTCCCGACCAGGTCGTGCGGCGCGTGGCAGTCGTTGCACACGGCGACGGCCCGGTGCGTCGACTTGACCCATGCGTCGAGCTGGGGACCCATGACGTGGCAGTTGGCGCAGGCCTGCGGGTCGCTCGTCAGGTAGGAGGCTCCCCGGGCGTAGAGAAAGGTGAAGCCCGAGACCCCGGCCGCGAGGCCGACGAGCACGCCGACGATCACCGCGACCCAGGTCAACCCACGCATGCGACGGCGGATTATAGACGGCCCTGGTCGATTGGGGCGTGGGTCGCGCTCGTGTATCCTGCGCGCGCCCATGAGCAAGACGACGAGCCAGCGCAAGACGATTCGACGGGCGGCTGTCGTGTTCCTGATCGCCCCGCTCCTGATGGGGCCGCCCGGCCTTGGCGCCGAAACGGAGGCGAAGCTCGGCGACGCGCTGCGCAAGGGACGTGTCTTGGCGGCCCTGCGTTACCGGTACGAGGGTGTCGACCAGATCGGGTTCCCGGACGGCGGGGAAGCTTCGACGCTGAGGACCGCCCTGGGCTACGAGACGGCCGAGTGGCGGCGGATGCGTCTGCTCGTCGAGTTCGAGGACGTGACCGACATCGGCCTCGGAGACAAGCACGACAACGGGGCGTCGGGCGACCTCGACAACGGGGTCAGCGGGCGGCCCGTGATCGCGGACCCCGAGGATACGGAGGTCAACCAGGCCCGGCTGAACGTCGTCGCCGCGGCACACCTCGGCATCGTCGTCGGGCGCGAGGAGCTGAACGTCGTCGACGAGCGGTTCGTCGGCGCCTCGGCGTTCCGGCAGAACCACCAGACCCTCGACCTCGTGCGCGTGGCCTACGATCGCGAGGACGGGCCGAGTGGGACGTATGCGTACTTGGACGGAGCGAACCGGGTCACCGGCGACCGGAAGCCGCTCGTCGGGCACGTGCTGTTTGCAAGGGTGCCGATCGGCGACGCGCTCGCGGTCCGCGGGACGGCGCTCCTGCTCGACTACGAGCGGGCGGCCGACGCGGGCCTGTCGAGCCGCACCTTCGCCGTGGGAGCGAGCTACGCGCTGCCCACGGGAGCGTGGAAGCTCTCCTTCGACGCCGAGATCAGCCAGCAGAGCGACGCGGGAGACAACCCCGCGGCGCTCGACGAACCGTACGCGCGCGCGACGATCGAAGCGCGGCGCGGCACGCTGACCTTCGGCTCGGGGTACGAGCTCCTCGGCGGGGACGGCGTGGTCGCGTTCCAGACCCCGCTCGCCACGCTGCACAAGTGGAACGGTTGGGTCGACAAGTTCCTGACGACGCCCGCCGCGGGCCTCGAGGACGCGTGGATCTCGGTCGCCGGCAACGCCGGTGCGGTGCGCCTGACCGCGGTGCTCCACGACTTCTCGGCCGACGAAACGGGCACGAGCTACGGCACGGAATGGAACTTCGAGGCGCTCTACACCGCCTCGTGGAAGCAGAAGTTCGCGCTCACGGCGGGCCGCTACGACGCGGACGGCTTCGCGACGGACACGACGAAGGTCTGGCTCTGGACCTCGTGGATGCTCTGATCGGCGCCGGGGAGTGAAGTCCGTCGAACGCGCGTCGCGCTCTCCGCAATCTTGAAATGGGATCGGTCTGGCCGTCGTGGACGTTCTCTCCCGGGAATGCCGCAGCAAAGATCGCTGGTGCGCTTCACCACCTCCTGTCCTCGGGCGAGGCGTACGGCTACGAGATCGTCACCAAGCTCACCGACCGCACGAACGGTGCGCTCGAGGTGACGGACGGCACGCTCTACCCGCTGCTCTACCGGCTCGAGCGCGCCGGGCTGGTCACGATCCGATGGGAAACACCGGCGCGCGGCGTGCCGCGCAAGTACTACCGGCTCACCGACGCCGGTCGCGTAGAGCTGGAGCGCATGACCCGCGAGTGGACCGCATTCGTCGATGCGATGACTCGCCTGATCGGGCAACGTCCGGAGGCCTCATGAAACCCGAAGAGATCTACATACATCAGCCAGGTGCTCTCGAAGCTCCCCGCCGACGCGATGCGGACCCAGATCGCGCTCGAGCTGCGCAGCCACATCGCCGACCGGGTCGAGCGCGGCCACACCGTCGAGCAGGCGATCCAGCAGCTCGGAGACCCGGCGGCGCTCGCCGAGTCCTACCTCTCCTCCGTGCCGCTCGTGCCGGCGCCGCACCTGCGCCGCGCGGCCGCCAAGCTCGTCGACCTCGCCATCCCCATCACGTTCACGACGGGCATGACGGCCCTGTACGTGTTCGGCATAGCGCGCCAGGTCCGAGGCGAACGGTACGACTTCCTCATCGCGATCGTCATGGCGGGGGTCGTGCTCCTGGGCAACTGGCTGTACGTCGCCTATCTCGTCCTCGCGGAATCGCGCGCCGGGCAGACGTTTGGCAAGCGGCTCTTCGGGCTGCGCGTGGTCACCGAGGCCGGGACGCGCATCAACCTGGGTCAGGCGTTCGTGCGCCAGGTGCCGATCTTCCTGCAGATCTTCGTGATCGACGCGCTGTTCGCGCTCTTCACCGACCGCAGGCAGCGCGCCTTCGAGATGCTCACCAAGACGCGCGTCGTCGTGGCAGCCCAGGAACTGTCTCTCGCGGATCGGCGCTGACATGACTCCTCGCAAACCGCTCCGGCTCTGGCCTGGAGTCGCCGCCGCGACGTTGCTGGTGCTGTCTGCTCTCGCCGACCGAGACGTCGGCAATTGCGTCGTACGGTACAACCCACGTTCGTTGCCGTCCTCATCCACCCGAAGCCCCGGGTGAAAGATCGGTGGTGCGCTTCACTCCTTAGGAACACGAACGGGTGTGAAAGACCGGGCATGCCGGCTCTCATCCCATGACAGTTCCGATGGAAGGAGGTGAAACACATGAAGACCAAGACGAACGTGAAGGCTGGGGGATACACGGCCCAGCAATTCCTGGACATGCTTCGCTAAGGGAAGAAGGCGAGGCCGGAGTAATGCCGGCCTCGCTGCATTCTCCCGCCCTGCGAGCCTGGCCGGAGCGTCCTGTGCCGCCATAGGCTAGTTGTTGGAACGCCCGCCACGCGGCTTGGAGATCCGTCCAGGATGTAATCGATCGCGCCCGGACCGGAGCCAAGTCCGTCGCAATTTCAATGCAACTTCCGAGACTTTCCTTACTGTAGCGCGCCAGCGATTCTCTAGGTCTCCACTCCGCGACGGAAGCCCGGCCTTCCATGGGGCTATCCTACGCCGACTCGGGCCTCGGCACGGGCTCGGCGGAGGCAGACATGCTGGCCACACCGAAGCGCGTCGGTGCGTTGCTGCCGAAGGGCTGGCCGAACCGTGTCCGCTCCGCGGTCGTCCACGCCATCTCGATGTCGAACGTCGTGTTCACCGTCACGCGCAGTCACGCCGAGAACCATTTCAACGCTCGCGTGCGGATTCAGGCCGAGAACGACCGGCTGCGGCGCGAGGTCGCCTTGCTCACCGAGGAGCTCCGGATCAAGGACTCGCGAATGGAGCGCATCCCGCCGCACCGCAGACCGCACTACCCACCGATCGAGCGCCTCGCGATCCTCGAGCTGCGCGCCGCGCGCGGCTGGTCACTGGCCGAGACGGCGCGGCGATTGCTCGTCACGCCGCTCACCGTCGCTTCGTGGTCAAAGCGCCTCGATGATGAAGGAGCGGCTGGGCTGATCCAGCTCCGCGAGCCGGTGAACCGCTTCCCCGAGTTCGTGCGCTACGTCGTACGAGAGCTGAGGGTCCATTGCCCGTCGCTTGGCTCTCGTCGCATCGCGCGTCTCTTCGCACGGGCCGGGCTGCACCTCGGCGCGACGACGGTCCGGCGAATGCTGAAGCCGCCGTCCAAGCCGGCGCCAATTCGGGCTCGGTCCATCGCTCCTCGGATCGTGACCGCTAAGCGACCGAATCACGTCTGGCACGCCGACCTGACGACCGTGCCCACGTCGCTCGGCTACGGCCTCTCCTGGCTGCCGTTCGCTCTGCCGCAGCGCTGGCCGTTCTGCTGGTGGCTCGCCGTCGT
>Ga0247727_10014394_pt1 | contig 13156 bp, 5 predicted proteins | sample WisWelCaveWW1625_FD_202498 | JGI IMG/M metagenome (GOLD analysis project Ga0247727, IMG submission 202498) | Biofilm microbial communities from Wishing Well Cave, Virginia, United States - WW16-25 | ecosystem: Environmental > Aquatic > Deep subsurface > Groundwater > Cave microbial mat | place...
AGGCGCAGTGATTCGCCGCACCCACCCCGCAGTCGTTGATCCGGTCCTGCAGGCTGCACCCGGTGGGGAAGAACACGTTGTCAACCCCCGTCTCGCACGCCTGGACATGGACGGTGAGCCCGAGGTTCGAATTCGGGCACTCGTCGAAGAGGTCGCAGACCCCATCCTGGTCGCCGTCGATCAACGTGAAGGCACACCCCGCCGCGGAATCGCAGGAATCGTCGGTGCACGGGTCCCCGTCGTCGCAGAGAGCGTCGCCACCGTCGTCGACCACTCCGTTGCAGTCATCGTCGATTCCGTCGCAGACCTCCGTCGCGCCGGGATGCACCGCGGGCTCGGTATCGTCGCAGTCGGTATCGTTCGAAACGTATCCCGCCGGAATGGAGCCGTCGCAGGTGGTCGTCGAGTTCGCGGGGTCGCCGTAGCCGTCCCCGTCGGCGTCGCTGTAGGAAGGGGTGGGACTCGCGCACCCGCTCGCGCAGTAGCGCCCGCCGGTGTTCACATAGGAGGCGCCGTCGTAGCCGCCCCAGACGATCATCTCGGTGCCGGTCCACACCGCCGTGTGGCCGAGCCTCGCCGTGGGCACGTTCGCTCCCGTCGAGGTCGCCGCCCAACTGTCCGTGCCCGGATCGTATCGTCCGCCGATGGCGAAGAAGACGGGGTGGGCCCCACCGCCCCAGACGATCACCTCCATGCCCGTCCACACCGCTGTGTGGCCGAGCCTCGCCGTGGGCACGTTCGCTCCCGTCGAGGTCGGCCCCCAACTGCTTGTCGTCGGATCGTAGCGACCCCCAGTAACCAGAGGGATGGAGCCTTCGTACCCACCCCAGACGATCATCTCCATGCCCGTCCACACCGCTCTATGGTAGCGGCGCGCGGCGGGCGCGCTCGCCGTCGATGTCGGCTCCCAAACGTCCGCGGCCGGGTCATAGCGGCCGCCGGTATTCGTCCAGAGGTATTCGCCGCCCCAGACGATCATCTCCATGTCCGTCCATACCGCTGTATGGTAGCGGCGCGCGAAGGGTGCGTTCACCGTCGAGGTCGGCGCCCAGCCATCCGCCGCGGGGTTGTACCGGCCGCCGGTTGCCAGAAGGTTGGCGCCGTTATCGCCGCCCCAGATGATCATCTCCGTGCCCGTCCACACCGCTGTATGGAAGTAGCGCCAGCCCGGCGCGTTCGTCGTGGAGGTCGCGGCCCAGGTGTCCGTGAACGGGTCATAGCGGCCACCCGTGCCGGCTCGGCTGCTGACGTGTCCACCCCAGACGATCATCTCCGTGCCTGTCCACACCGCGGTATGTGTTTCGCGCGCGAGGGGGAAGCTCGCCGCCGTCGAAGTTGCGGCCCAGGTGTCCGTGGCGGGGTCGTACCGGCCGCCGGTGTTGAGGCGAACCAATTGAGAGTCGGTGCCGCCAAAGACGATCATCTCCGCGCCGGTCCACACCGCCGTGTGCGAGGATCGCGGATCGGGCGCGCCCTGCTGGCTCGTGGGGCTCCATGAATCGTCCACGCACACGGTCACGTCAACGGCGGGGAGCGTGATCGTGGTGGCAATCTCGTCGACGCGAGCAGGCAGGGTCTCTCGCGACTTCGCCCACCACGCGTCGAAGGAGACCTTGCTCCGCTCGTCGTCCGCGTACCCGCTCCGGATCAGTCGATCTGCCAGAGTTGGCCGCACCAGTGTTTCAGCGATCAGGAAGGGATCGTTCCCGAGCGCCGCGAACAGCTCGCGCAGAATCCCGGGATCGCGCGTCTGGGTGGACATCCGGTCCAGCTCGGCTTGAAGCTGCTCCGCCGTGATCGGGCGCTGCCAGATCTCCGCCAGGGCGCTCGACTTCGCCAGGTAGCCGCTGACTCTTGCGCGGATGGCATCGGCTGGCATCACCTCGTCCAGCGGCGGCTTGGGAGCCGGGTTCTCCCGGGGCCAGATGCGGTGGCTCCAGTAGACCTCCTCGATCGCCCGCTGGGCGGCGACGCGGTCCTCGAAACTCAGGCCACGAGCCCGTGCGTTGGTTGTGTTGGCTGTGGCTGTGAAGGCGACAAACATTGCCGCCGCGAGACGCATTCTCTTCGACATGTTCACCCCCGAAGGCCTACGCACTGGATACGGCCATCCAGCTTTCAGTGCAACTGACGATGCCGCCAGACCAGGACGGAATGCGTCCTCCTTTCAGGCCGAAAAGACCTTGTCTCAGCACACGCCGCCAGGGCTACGCGGACTTGCCTGATGAAGAGTTACACCGACCGGGGAAGGGGGACTATCGGATGATGATATGAGGCTCCCCGGATCGGAGTGTGCCTCGTAGCGTTTGTACGGCAACCACGACTTCTCGTTACATGCTGAGTACCCTGTTGGCGGGGGTCCGGGCTATCGAATGATGATATGAGCCAAGGGTCCCCCCGGGCCTTCCTCGGGGGTCATATGATCATCCGACCGCCTGTCGGTTCGCCTTGCGGTACAACTATGAGGGGCACCCGAAGGGGAGGAGGAACGAGCCGTGGGAGCCGACAAGCCAGTCCGCCTGGCGATCGTCGAGGACGACGCCCGCTATCGCGGCAGCCTCGAGCAGCTCTTCGAGAAGGCCTCTGGATTCGATCTCGCCGCGAGCTACTCGGGAGCCGAGGCGCCGGTGCGCGCCGCCCAGGACGCCACTCGCGCGGAGCGCCGTCCCCCGTGGGACCTCGTGCTCATGGACCTCGAGATGCCGGGCATGGGCGGTGTGGAGGGCACCCGGCGCCTCAAGGCCGCCGCCCCCGAGATCAAGGTGGTCATCCTGACCGTCTTCGAGCACCCGGCGACGATCCTCGAGGCGATCTGCGCCGGCGCGGATGGCTACCTGCTCAAGAAATCCCGCGCGTCCGAGCTGCTGGACGGCCTGCGGAGCGTCGCGGAGGGCGGCGCTCCACTCACGCCCAACGTCGCCCGCCGAGTCCTCGAGCTGATGCGCGAGGTCCAGCCGAACCCGCCCAGTGCTGACGCGGTGCAAGCTCCGTCGCGCCTCGACCTGACCGAGCGCGAGCAGCAGGTGCTCCGAGGCCTCGTCGAAGGGCTCTCCTACAAGCAGGTCGCCGACATCCTGGGGTTGAGCCTCGGCACGGTCCGCACACACATCACGGCGATCTACCGCAAGCTCCAGGTCCACAGCGTCGCCGAAGCCGTCTCGAGGGCCCTGCGCCAGCGAATCGTCTGATCGAGGGAGAAGTCTGGCTTCCGCTGCGCGCGCGTGCTGCTCCGTCTCCTGGAAGAGCCGCTGTCGACCGGTCCACTCGACCTCTTCCGGCGTGTAACGAGAGGTCGTGGACACCGTATACACGTTTCGAGGCACGCTCGGATCCGGCGGGGCTCATATCATCATCCGATAGTCCCCTCCCGCGGTCGACGTAGCTCTATATCAGGCAAGTGCCCGGGGAGGGTTCGCGATGAGCACAGGTCCATGGAGAATGAGCATGAGATCAGGGTCAATCGTTTCGATCTCCACTCTTGGCCGGCTGGGTCTCGCGATCCTGGCTTCGACCGCGGCCGCAGTGGTCGCCGCCTGGGCCGCCACGCCGCCTGCGCGGATGAACTACCAGGGCGTCCTCCGCGACGGATCCGATACGCCGCTGACGGGTTCCTACAGCATGGAGTTTCGCTTCTACTCCGCCGACATCGGGGGCGACGAGATCCTCGTGGACAGCCACGGCAGCGTCACGGTCGGCGGTGGGCTCTTCAACGTCGAGCTGGGCGGTGGCACGGTTACGGACGGCATCGGGCCGGGCAGCTACCTCTCACTCGATGCGGTGTTCCGGGACTATTCCTCCGTCTGGCTCGAGGTCCGCGTGGGCGCCGAGACGCTGGCTCCTCGGACGCGGGTACAGTCGGCCGCCTACGCCCTCAACGCGGCCAATCTCGCTGGGCAGCCTGCCGGCAGCTTCATCGACACCTCGGCGACGACTCAGATGAAGGCGGGAAAGCTGGTCGGGGGCAGCCTGACGGCAGCTGTGTTCCTGACAGGTATCGAAGGATATGGCGTCACCGCTGGTGGGTATTTCAAGGACCTGGACCAATCAGGGACGGCCTACGTCGGCGTCGCTGACCAGGGAATCAGTGGCTTCGGCAATACGATGGGCGGCCTATTCGATGACCTCGACAGCTCGGGAGTGGCCTATGTCGCCTACGGCAACCGTGGCATTGAGGCCTCTGGGAGTGAGGCGGGAGGTCATTTCACGGACTCGGATGGTGGTTCGAGCGAGGCGTACGTAGGCTACGGCAACTACGGCATTCAGGCCTCAGGCAATGATGCGGGTGGCTACTTCACGGACAAGAACGGCGGCTCGGGCCTCGCCTACGTCAGCTACGGCGACTACGGCATCCTGGGCTACGGCAACTCATCGGGCGGCTACTTTCAAGACCTAGACCCAGGCGACACGGGGGAGGCGTACGTCGGCTACGGCAACCGTGGCATCCACGCCACGGGGACCGAGATGGGCGGCTACTTCGCGGACTCGACCTCCGGAGAGACGGGCCTCGCCTACGTCGCCATCGGCAACCGTGGCATCCAGGCGTACGGGAGTGAGAGTGGCGGCTTCTTCGCGGACAGCGTTGACCCGGGCTACGCCCTCGTCGGATATGGCGCCTACGGCATCTTTGCGAGTGGAAGGTACCCGTCCGCTGGAGGATGGTTCGACGAGTTCCTCTACAGCGGCGATGCGAAGCTGGCAATCGGCGACACGGGGATTGTCGCGACGGGGAATTTCCAGGGCGGCGAGTTCGACGACACGAATGCGAGCGGGTTCGCCCGGGTCGCGGTTGGCGACCGGGGCATCGAGGCCTCCGGGAACGATATGGCCGGCTACTTCGACAACACGGCCAACTCGGGTCTCGCTTACGTCGGTTATCTCGACCGGGGAATCTGGGGCAAGGGGACCTTCGCCGGGGGCACCTTCTCGCACCCCGACAACGTCACGTTTTGGGCGGACGTCGCCACGCCAACACGCAAGATTTTCGGCTCACCAGGGACGGTGAGCTTCGTGCAGAACCATCCCTACGATCCCAGCCGGGTGATCGTGTACGCGGCACCGGAGGGAGACGAGGCCGCGACCTACACGCGCGGCACGGCCCGGCTCGTGGATGGCAAGGCGCGCATCCCGCTCGGTGAGACCTTCGCCTGGGTGACGAATCCGGACATCGGGCTGACGGCGCACGTCACGGCCCGCGACAAGGCCGTCCCCCTCGCCGTGACCGCACTCAGCACCCGCGAGATCGTCGTGAGCGGACCGGAGGACGGAACCGGAGACGTGGTGTTCGACTATCTCGTCTTCGGGCTCCGGATCGGGCTCGAGGAGGTGGCGGTCGTCGAGGCAAAGCAGCGAGAGGCGTTTCTTGCGTCCGACGAGGCCATCCACGCCGCTTACGCGAGCGACCCCGGATTGCGGGCGTTCAACGCGCTGGAGCGGTTCAAGGAGATGCGCAGAGGGCTTGGGGAGACAGCAGAGCTCGACCTGTCCCGCGCACACGCCCTCCGGGCGGCGATCGACGCCAACCGGGACGAGATCATCGCACAGGCGAGGGCTGCCGCCGAGGCGGATCGGGCGGATCGCCGGGAGAATCGTGGCGAACTGCTTGAACAGGCCAGGGCGCCGGGAGAGGTCGCGGCGGATCGAGAAGCAGCCGGACCCCCCGCCGCGGGAGTGGCTCCCGAGAGGCCGGAGCGCCCGGACCCCGCCGTCCGGAGCCCGTTCGCGCTTCTTCCGGTCTCCGAAACGGTGGAGCCCGGCGACCTGCTCGCTCTCGATCCGAACTCCCCCGGAACGTTTCGCCGGTGCATCCTGCCCGGCGACCCCGGCGTGGTCGGCGTCGCGGCCGGCGAGTCGACGACCGTTGACCGGCAGGGCGTGGCGCCCGTGGCTGCGTACGGCATCGTCTCGCTCAAGGTGGACGCGGCCTACGCCCCGGTGGCGGCGGGCGACCTCCTCGTCGGCTCCGAGACGCCGGGCCATGCGATGCGGGCGGTCGAGCCGCTGGCCGGGACCGTGATCGCCAAGGCGCTCGAGCCGCTGGACGCGGGGACGGGCCTGATCCGCGTCCTCGTCATGCCTCGCTGACGACAGCGGGGAAGGGGTGTGCACCATGAAACCCACGATCGAGCACAGACCACCCGGCGCGGTCCTGTCAGGGGGCGTGGCCTTTTCGCTCGCGCTGGCAGCGTTCGCGCCGGCTGCCTGGGCGCAGACCAGCGCGAGCTACAGGCTCGTCGAGCACTGCGTCAACGCCGCCGGTCATCCGGCTCAGGGGACGATCCTCGTCTCCACCGGCGGTGCCGTCGGATTCAGAATCACGCTCGACGCGGCGGGCGACGCCGCGATGGGTCCCACGATGTCCAACGCCCTAGGCACCTTCCGTATGGACGGCGGGTTCCTCCTCGCCTACCCGCCGCCTGGGGAGGTCACAAACCTCCAGTTCTCCGCGGACGAGGGGACGCTGTCGTGGAGCCCGGAAAAATCGGCCGGAGACTACAACCTCTATCGCGGCCTGCTGTCGGCGCTGTCTGGGCTCGGCTACGGGCTCTGCGAACAGTCCGGCGTCACCGGGAATTCGACGGTGCACGCCAGCGTGCCACCGCTCCGTGATGGCTACTTCTATCTCGCGACGGTGCGCAATCGCCTCCGCGAGGAAGGGACCAAGGGGTTCGGCAGCGCGGGGGCCGAGCGGGCGAACCCATCGCCGTGCCCATAGGGAGGCATCGAGAAGATCGTCGAGTCGAACTCCACAATCGGGGCCGCGTGATCCCGTCGCCGTTGAGGTCGCCGAGAGCACACTCCGATCCGGCGAGCCTCATATCATCATCCGATAGTCCCCCTTCACCGGTCGGTGTAGCTATAGTGAATGAAGTGGGATGCTCGACGGCTTGCCACGCGAGCCCATTGCGCGAACGCGAAGTGTTGAGAGTATTACCACCGCAAGTTCCCGCCGCGGGGGAAGTGCAGGAGGGAGCCATGCCCATGCAAACGTCTGAGCTTGGGGCTCGAACCCGTTCGATTCCAACCGGGGAGCGGGCGCCTCTGCGCCTCGCGACGCGGCTCGCCGCAGCTACCCTGCTGGCCTGCGGGTCCCTCCCGGCGCTCGCCGACCTCGAAGGCGTTCCGGCCGGCTGGCTCGACGAGGTCGGCAAGCACCTCGGCCGCGCCGAATACGAGTTCTCCCTGAGGCCCGACGGCGCTCTCTCGGCCCCGAACCGCGCGCACAACCTCAGGAGCGCCTTCACCGAGCAGGGGCTGCTGCTCGTCCCGCGCACGGGCCCCGACGAGGAGCCGCCGTGGTGGATGGGGCTCACCGTCTCGGGCTACGGCCGGGCCGGCGCGGTCAAGCCAACCGAAACACTCCTTCCGATGTCGGACGGGAACCGCGTCGAGTTCCGGCGCGATCGCCTGACCGAGTGGTACGTCAACGACGAGCGCGGGATCGAGCAGGGGTTCGAGCTTCCCTACCCGCCCGACGAGGCGAGCTCCGAGCTTCCCGTGGTCATCGAGATGGCGATCCAGGGGGACGTGGGCGCCTTCCCGAGCGAGGACGGCCGGGAGATCGTCTTCAAGAGCGGCTCGGGCGCCGCGGTCCTGCGCTATGTGGACCTGAAGGTCGTGGACGCGCTCGGGGACGAGGTCGACGCGAGACTGGCCGTAGCATCGGGGCGATTGCAGATCCAGATCGACGACCGCGAGGCGCGCTACCCGCTGCGCGTGGACCCGCTGATGACCTCTCCTTCCTGGACCGCGGAGAGCGACCAGGTCAGCGCCCGTCTCGGCTATGCGGCAGCCACCGCCGGGGACGTGAACGGCGACGGCTTCAGCGACGTCATCGTCGCCGCCCCCTACTATGACAACCCGGAGACGGATGAGGGGCGGGTGTACGTCTTCCTGGGCTCGGCCTCCGGCCTGGCGACCACACCCGCCTGGACGGCGGAATCCGACGAGGCCGACGCCCTGTTCGGCTTCTCGGTGGCGAGCGCCGGCGACGTGAACGGCGACGGCTACGACGACGTCATCGTCGGAGCCCATCGCTTCGGTCCGGCGGATGAGGGCGGCGCTTTCGTCTGGTACGGAGCGGCTCGGGTCTCGGCGCCAACGGCACGCCCGCCAACGCCGACTGGAGGGCCGGGAGCGGCCAGGCCGGCTCGGGGCTGGGCACCTCGGTCGCGTCTGCGGGCGACGTGAACGGCGACGGTTACGCCGACGTGATCGTCGGAGCGTTCCAGTACGACAACGGCGAGGAAGGCGAGGGCGCGGCCTTCGTCTGGTACGGGAGCGCCTCGGGGCTGGGACCCGACGGCACGCCCGCCAACGCCGACTGGAGCGCGGAGAGTGATCAGGGCAGTACCCATCTCGGCATCTCGGTCGCGACGGCGGGCGACGTCAACGGCGATGGCTTCAGTGACGTCATCGTGGGCGCCGACGTCTACTCCCTCGGCCCGACCTTCGGGGCGGCCTTCGTCTTCTTCGGAAGCGCTTCCGGTTTGGGACCGAACGGCACGCCCGCCAACGCCGACTGGAAGGCTGAAAGCCCGCGTTGCGGCGGCGCCGGGAACTACGGAGCCTGGGTGGGTACGGCGGGCGACGTGAACGGCGATGGCTTCAGCGACGTCATCGTCGGCGCGGACGCCGACGGCGGCTGCGTGCCGGTGGGGGGCATCCTGATCGGCACAGATGGCCGTACCTTCGTCTGGTACGGCGGCGCCTCCGGCCTGGGACCCGACGGCACGCCGGCCAACGCCGACTGGGAGGCCAGTTTCCCCGCGATGACGGGCAATGCAATGGGCTACTCGGTCGCAACGGCGGGTGACGTCAACGGCGACGGTTTCGCGGACGTTCTGGTGGGCGCCTACGCGTGGCCGGGCACCGCGGCCGTCGGGCGCGCCTTCGCCTGGTTCGGAAGCCCCTCGGGACTCGGGGCCAACGGCATACCGGCCAACGCCGAATGGAGCGCCGCGGGCACTCCGGCGGTCACCAACCTGTTCGGCTGGGCCGTGGGCCCGGCCGGCGACGTCAACGGCGACGGCTACGGTGACGTCATCGTGGGGGGCTACGGCTACGACAACGGGGAAGCCGACGAAGGTCGCGCCTACGTCTTCCTCGGCTCCGGGGACAAGCCTCTGATGACCTCCGGGTGGACCGCTGCGGGCCCGGCCGGCTCGTTCTTCGGGGTCGAGGCCCGCAGCGCGGGCGACGTGAACGGCGACGGCTACTCGGACGTGATCGTCGGCGCCTACTGGGACGCCAACGGTGAGCCGACCGAGGGCCGGGCCTACCTGTACCTCGGCTCGCCGGCCGGCCCCGCGATCTTCCCGTCGTGGACCGGCGAGAGCAACAACGCCTCCGCCCAGTTCGGGTACTCGGTCGCCTCGGCCGGAGACGTCAACGGGGACGGCTACGGCGATGTGATCATCGGCGCACCGACCCACCACAACCCCGATATCGAGGAAGGGCGAGCCTCCGTGTACCTGGGCTCCGCGACGGGGCTCGGGTTGGTCCCGGCGTGGACCGCCGAAGGCAACCAGGTCAGCGCTCTGTTCGGCCACTCGGTGGCCTCCGCGGGGGACGTGAACGGAGACGGATTCGGCGACGTCATCGTTGGCGCCCGCTTCTACGACAACGGCCAGACGAAAGAGGGCCGGGCCTACGTCTACCTGGGCTCGGCCTCGGGACTATCTTCGAGCCCGGTCTGGACGGCCGAGAGCGACCAGGCGGATGCCGAGTTCGGCAGGTCCGTTGCGGCTGCCGGGGATGTCAACCGCGACGGCTTCGGCGATGTCATCGTCAGCGCCAGCTACTACGACGTGACCATGGGTGACAACGCCGGCAAGGCCTATCTCTACGCGGGCGGCCCTTCGGGGCCTTCCGCGACACCCTCCTGGACCGACGATGGGAACAACCGTGGAGCCAGTTTCCTCGGCGCCCAGGTCGCCTCGGCGGGGGACGTGAACGGAGACGGCTACTCGGACGTGATCGTGGGGGCGTCCTCCACCGGCTTCGCCTTCGTCTACAGCGGCTCGTCCACTGGGCTTTCCACGACACCCTCCTTCACCCTGACGGAAACCTCGGACGAGGAGTTCGGCGGCAGAGTGGCGTCGGCAGGCGATGTGAACGGCGACGGCTATGACGACGTGATCGTCGGCGCGCGCCTCCACAGCAGCGGAGAGGTCTGGGAGGGAGCCGCGTACCTCTACCTCGGGTCGGCCTCGGGGATCGTGACCACGGCCGCCTGGCAGGTCGAGAGCAATTCGGCCAGCGCCCAGATGGGAAACTCGGTTGCCTCCGCGGGGGACGCCAACGGCGACGGGTTCGCCGATCTCCTCGTGGGCGTCTTCAACGACGCCACGGCTCCGTATGTCAACCTGTACTACGGAAACGCCCTCCGAGGCCTCGACCGCGCGGCGCGCCAGGTGCGTGCCGACGGGAGCGCGCCGATCGCCTTCCTCGGCCGCTCCGACTCCGAGTCCGCGTTCCGCCTGAGAGCCCTCGGGCGCTCGGCCGCGGGACGTGGCCGTGTCAAGCTCGAGTGGGAGGTCAAGCCGCTCGGGACAAACTTCAACGGCACGGGTCTCGCCCGCGGGGCGAGCTTCACGGACACGGGGTTCCCGGATGGCTCGGGGAGCGCGGCCGGCCTCGACGAGACGGTTGTGGGGCTCTCCGGCGGGACGATCTACCACTGGCGCGCGCGCATCCTCTCTTCGGATCCGCTCTTTCCAAACTCTCCGTGGCTCACGCTCCCGTACAACGGCCGGAACGAGGCGGACCTGAGGATGCCCGCGTCGGCTCCGCCGTCCGTCGTCGGGGTATCGCCCCCGGACTTTGCCGAGGGGATCTCGCAGGCGACGAGCGTCGTCATCACGTTCTCGGAAGCGGTGAGCGCGTCGAGCGTGACGACGGGCAGCCTCCGGCTGAAGGACCCATCGAACACGCCGGTCCTGGCGACCGTGTCCGTGTCGGGGACGCAGGCCACGCTCGATCCCACTCCCGCCCTTGCCGCCGGGACTCTCTACACCGTCGAGGTCACGACGGCCGTGCAGGACCTGGCGGGCAACGCACTCACTCCCTCCTTCACGAGCAGCTTCCGCACACAGGCCGCGGCTCCGGCGGGTGGGAGACCGCTCCCGACGGTCTCGGACCCGTCCACGCCGCCCGCGGATCCCGCCCTCGCGAGGACCGGGGCCTCGGTCGCGGCGGCGGGCGACCTGAACGGCGACGGGATCCGGGACTTCCTGTCGGGCTCCCCGGGATACCAGGTGGGCGCGAACCTCGGGGCGGGCGCCGCGCTCGTGTATCTCGGGAGCACCTCCTCGACCGAGCGCGCGAGCCCGGACATCATCTTCACGGGTGCCGCGGCCCACGACCGCGTAGGCGTGGCCCTCGCCGGAAACTTCGACTTCAACCTGGACGGACGGGGCGACATCCTGATCGGGGCCGAGCAAGTGGACAGGACGGGAACTCCAGCCGCGACGGGGGCGGGCAGGGTCTATCTCATCTACTTCGATCCGACGGACACGACCCACTACCCGAACCTGGCCAACCCGAGCCTGTCCGACACCGTGAGCCTGTCGCTCGTCGGTCAGATGGGAGGGATCCCGGGTGTCGTCTTCACGGGCGGCTCTCTCGGCGACCAGGCGGGTTTCGCCGTTGCGGGCAGGGGCTCTCCCTCCGATCCTTTCCAGCCTCCCAACCCCGCCATACTCCTCATCGGCGTGCCGGGTTTTGACTCTCCCCCGAACCCCTGCACGGACCCGGGGAAGGTCTACGCGATCTTCAGCGAGCCCGCACTCTCCGGGACGGTGAGCCTCTCCCGCGTGGCGAACGGCGCAGGGGACGAGGTGGAGGGGATCTCATTCGCGTTTCCCCCAAACCCCTGTGATGCCGGCGCCCTCCTCGGCTTCTCCGTCACATTCCCCGGAGACGTCATGGGTGGCCCGGGCGAGGACCTCGCCTTCTCCGCCCCCTATGCCGACCCCGTGGTCGATGCAACGACACGGGTCGACGCAGGGATCGTCTACGTCGTCCAGGGCGGAGCGCTCTCGACGGGTGTGGTGGACGTGAGCGAGATCGGCATCACGATCGCGGGGACCCAGCTCCTGGGCGAGCAGGATAGCGCGCTCCTCGGCTTCTCCATCTCGGGGGGCGGCGACAACCGCGTGGACGGCTTCGCCGATTTCCTGATGGGGGCGCCGCTCTTCGACAGGACGCTACCGTTCGGGCCCGAGGCGGTCTTGACCGATACGGGCGCCGTCTACCAGACCTCCGCCACGCTCTCCAAGGGAATCATCGAGGTCTGCCTCTTCGGCACCACCCTGGCCGGAGCGGTCTACGTGGGCGAGACCTCGGGGGACCAGCTCGGCTACGCGGTGGCCGACGTGGGCGACGTGAACGGCGATGGCTTCGACGACATCGCCCTGGGCGCGCCCTACACCGATCCCAACTCTCTCACTGACGCGGGCACGGCGTACGTGGTCCTCGGGGGAAGCGCGCCCTCCCTGGGAGGGATCATCGAGGTGGGCGTGGTGGGCGAGACTCTCGCCGGCTTCGAGCTCACGGGGGTCGAGGACGGCGAGCACGCCGGTTCTTCGATCGCAGGGACGGGAGACCTCAACTCCGGCGGGACGGACGACTTCGTCGTGGGCGCGCCCGACAAGAACGCAGGTGCGGACACGGACGCCGGGACCGTCTACCAGGTGATCCTGGACGATTTCGACAACGATGGAACCCTCGATGGAGAAGACTGCGCCCCGACCGACGCCTCGGTCTGGGCTACCTCCGGGGAGTCGATCGACGTCGTCCTCGTGGACAAGACGACGCTGACCTGGGCGGAGCCGCCGAACCGCGGGGGAGTGCCGGGAACCCTCAGCTACGACACGATCCGCTCCCCGAGCCCGTCGGATTTCATCGCGAGCGCCGTGTGCGTCGAGACGAACGAGACGGACACGACGACGACGGACTCCGCCGCTCCGCCCCAGGGCGGGCGGTTCGCCTACCTGGTCGTCGCCCGCAACACGTGCGGGCAGGGAGACGCGGGAAGCGCGAGCTCGGGCGTCCCGCGCGCGACGCTCCTGTGTCCGTGAGCAACGACCATCGGCTTGGACGGCCAGTCGGGTAGGACAGTATTCTACGGGGGATAGACCCGGGACCGGCCCGTGAG
>Ga0247727_10014395_pt1 | contig 13155 bp, 6 predicted proteins | sample WisWelCaveWW1625_FD_202498 | JGI IMG/M metagenome (GOLD analysis project Ga0247727, IMG submission 202498) | Biofilm microbial communities from Wishing Well Cave, Virginia, United States - WW16-25 | ecosystem: Environmental > Aquatic > Deep subsurface > Groundwater > Cave microbial mat | place...
TTCGCCACCCGAATATCTGCCCGATCTACGACGTTGGCGAACAGGACGGTAAGCCGTTCGCCGTAATGGCGTGCATCGAAGGCAGGACGCTCGCTGATTTGAACAAGCAAGGCAAACTGGAAGCGCGACACGCGGCGGAGCTGGTGCGCAAAGTGGCCCTCGGGCTTGGGACCGTTCACAACACGGGCCTCATTCATCGCGACTTGAAGCCGAGCAATGTGCTGTTGGACTCAACCGGCGAGCCACTGCTGACGGATTTCGGACTGGTTCGATTGACTGAGGACGTTGAGCACCTGACACAATCCGGCACGATGGTCGGCACGCCTGCGTACATGTCCCCAGAGCAGGCAGCGGGCGAAAACGAGAGGATCGGCCCGACGACCGACATCTACAGCCTCGGCGTGGTTCTGTATCAATTGCTGACCGGACGATTGCCCTTCGAAGGCCCGCCGCTCACGGTGCTCTATAAGATCGTTAACGAGTCGCCGCCGAAACCATCAAGCATTCAACCTGGACTCGACCCGAAGTTAGAGGCGATATGCCTGAAGGCAATGGCCAAGCGGCCGGAGCACCGATACCAGTCGGCAAGAGAGTTTGCATCGGCCCTGGAACAATCTGCACAGCCACAGACAGTTCGCGCGCCGTGGAGATTCCGTGCCCGGCTCACTTCAATTGCCGCCGCTGTGCTACTGGTGGTGTGTGGCACCGTCGTCGTGCAGCAAGTCGTGGTAAAGGTTCGGGACAAGGCCGGTCAGGTGAAAAAAGAATTTCCGCTTGAGCCGGGCGACACGATCGAAATCGCTGAGAGTGGCGATTCAAAACCGAAGCCAGGGACAAGGGAGTCGCACGCGCAGACCATCATCAACCCTGAACCGTTAAGTATCTCACCTGGATCGCCGCTCAGTCCGCTGGCCTGGGTGCGGCGGCCGGCAGCCATTCCTGGAGTTCAATCGTGGACCATTGAAACCGCCCGCCCACGCGGATCAATCACGACAATGGCGTTTTCTCCCAACAACTCCGTGTTGGCCACCTCCGGAGTAGACGCCGTTGTGCGCCTAATAGACTCGCAGAGCGGTAGGCTGATACGAGCCTTGGTCGGTCATGGCTGGGAAGTGTCGGATGTGGAATGGTCGCCAGACGGCAGATACCTCGCAGAATGGAACGATGATGGCACGGTTCGAATCTGGGACGCTGACAACGGTCAACCGCTTCGCGTGCTGCGAATACCTGGCGCTGCCCTGGTCGGCATTTCCTGGTCGCCAAACGGTTCACTCATCGCTACTGGAACCAATGATTGGGATGTCTGGATCTGGAATGTGGACTCAGCCAAGACGATTTCGACATTGAAGGGCCATGAGAACGGAATCAGTTCGGTTACGTGGTCTCCGCTGGGACAAACCTTGGCATCAAGAAGTATCGATGGCACGATTCGGCTCTGGAACACGGACTCAGGCAGGACACTTTGGACAAGCAATGAACCTCGCAATGATGCGAACACAGAAGCCTGGTCCCCAGACGGCAGGGTCCTAGCCGGGGCAAGCGTGGACGGCAAGCTCTGGCTGCGCGATGGTGCGACTGGCAAAGTCTTGCATTCGATCAATGTGTCGGAGAAAGGTGAACAGTCGTACCAGATCTTTAGCGTAACGTGGTCACGGGACGGGGAAACGGTTGCGACATTACGTGACGATAACTTGGTTCAGTTCTGGGACGAGCAGTCGGGACAGTCTCGTGGCCTACTTTCGTTTCATTGGCATAAGGATGTTGCGAGCGCTATGTCTTGGTCGTCCGATGGGAAAACTCTCGCCGCGGCATCAAGGGATGGCACAGTGTCGCTGTATGATCTAGACGCGGGTCACGCATATCGAACGCTTTCTCCCGCGCCTGTTGACTTCGTGAATGCTGTGGCGGGGTCGCCGGACGGCAAACAGGTGGCAATCAACGTGGGGAAAGAAACTTGGATCGTTCACATTGAGTCGCCGGACGAGCCACATCGGATTTCACTTCCCGCCGACGGGAATACTCCGCTCGTTTGGTCAGCCGACGGCAAATTACTCGCTGCCCCGTGGGGGGAAGGTTCCACCTTCAAAATTGTGGACGTGGAAACGGGGGAACTTCGACAGCAACTCGACAAGGGTCCTGTCCAACCCGGCCAAATGCCGCAATTGGCCTGGTCCCCGGACGGGTTGATGATGGCCTTCAGTGGAAGTGGACTCCTGCCAGTCAGGATCCGGAACGCGGCTACAGGGGAGAACGAGCGTGATTTCGAAGACAAGGTCGATCGTGGTGCGATTTCGAATGTCAGTTGGTCACCTGATGGGACCATCGTTGCAACCACCAGTGATGTCGCGGGAGGACCTCGACTATGGCGTGCGAATTCGGGCGAAGTAATTCGCGATCTGGAGCCGACATGCGCAGGTTATGCCTCAATCGCATGGCATCCCACCAGTCGCCGATTGGCGGCCAAGGGATCTGATGAAGCCGCTTACCTATGGGATGTGCCTTCGGGTCAGCTCCTGCAGACGTTGCACACCGCGCAGGGCTCGAACACGAACCTCGCCTGGCTTCCCGATGGCCGAACGCTCGCCAGCAGCGGCACAGACACTAGGGGCTACCCCGACCATAGACTGTCGCTGTGGGATTCTCAGAACGGCGAACTGGTCCAAACATTTCCGGGTGTTCTTCCCGGCAAATTCGCCGGTGACGGTTCATTACTTCTCTCGCCTCACCAGAATGCTGTCCATCTTACGGACGTTCGGACCGGCCGATCACGGGGCACAATCCTCCACCTGGCTGGCCAATGTGCGATCCTCTCGCCCGATGGCCACCTCCAAGCCGGTCCAGAATTCGACACGCAGATTGTGTACGTCATCCAGACCGAAGAAGGCCAGCAGACACTCACAGCGAATGATTTCACAAAAAAGTATATGTGGAAAAACGACCCACAGAAAGCGCGCATGGTGATGCAGTCGCCGACGAGCGATGACGAAGTCCCTGATCGGCAGGCGGCGCAACGGGTTTTGTCGCTCGGTGGTTCGATTACCGTCCGAGTCGGGGGTGATGACCAGGAGGTACGAGTTGCGAACGAGTTGCCCGCTGGAGATTGGCGGCTGACAGCGATCGATCTGTCAAATAACCAACAGGTAGATGATGCCGCACTAATGCAGTTGCGAAGCCTTACCAGTCTCAGCCACATCGACTTGAGGCGCACGCGAGTCACCGACGTCGGGTTGGCGTACTTGAAGGACGTGAACTCACTGATGAGTCTTCACCTGGGCGGCACGCAGGTTGGAGACGACGGAGTGGCTCACCTTCGGGGTCTCTCAAATCTTAAGAGGCTCTGGTTGTACCACACTAAAGTCAGTGACATTGGACTAGAGTCCATTAAGCAACTCAAACAGCTCACATTACTTGAGTTGGGCGGCACACAAATTAGCGGCGATGGGCTGCGAAATCTGAATGGATTCACTGAACTCACATATCTGAGCCTACCAGGCCTGAGCACCGATGATGTCGCATTAATGCACTTGAAGGGCCTGACGAAGCTGACCGACCTGTTCATGGTAAACGCAAACATTGGCGACCGAGGGCTGGAACAAATTAAGCACCTCACCACCCTCAGGAATCTTGATCTAACTGGAACGAGAGTTAGCGATGGCGGACTCGGGCATTTGAAAAACCTGGACAAGCTCGTAACCCTCAACGTTATCAACACCCGAGTGTCAGTCACCGGTGTCGCCTCGCTGCAGGAAGCTCTTCCAAATTGTGAGATTCGATTCAAACCGTAGACTAAGTATCCCCCGGTGGTAATGCGTGCGTGGCGTTGCCGCTCCGCGGCTGTGCCCCGGCGTGGCCAGGAGGAGTGCGGGACGCCGCTCGCGGGGACTGAGGATGAGCGTTATCCGCGGCTGCCACTCTCGCACGCCGTGACGTTCGGGCTCGCCCGAAAGCTCGCGACCCCCGATCGAGACACCAACGTCGGTGAGGCACGGACAAGCCCAGCGGATCGTGAAAACCGCTCAGTTTGAGTTCGTTATATCCCTACCGACGGCGAGCCTGACTCAGTAGTGCATCAACTCACGCACGGCACCGTCTAGCCGTGCGACGCACAAGGCATGGGTGAACAAGTCGCATCCCATGCGGGGGATCGTTTTGCCTCATCGCAATCGGTGAGGCGGAAGGAGGATTGTGATGAGACCGTTCCGATGGGGAAGATTACTGATGGCGGATTCTGGTGAGCGAGCTCAGCGGAAGCCCAGGCTGAGGCCGGCGAGTTCGTGGGGCCTGGCCGCGATTGCGCTGGCGGTCTGGATAGCGATCGAGGCACCGGCCCAGGCGTCCGGATTGCTCGTTCCGACCGGCGGCAACCGGTCGCTGGCGATTCAGAGTCAGAAGGTGCAAGTGTCAATTAACAACGGCGTCGCAGTGACGACCGTGACGCAGGTGTTCAAAAACGATTCGCCGCAGCCGCTCGAAGCGTTGTACACATTCCCGGTGCCGCGCGAGGCGAGCGTGTCGAACTTTTCGATGTGGATCAACGGCAAGGAGGTTATCGGCGAGGTACTGGAACGGCAAAAGGCGCAGCAAATCTACCGGCAAGTGACCCGTGTGGAGCGGAAGGACCCGGGCCTCTTGGAACAGGTCGATTTCAAGACGTTTGAGATGCGGGTGTTCCCGGTGCCGGCCCGCGGCACGCAGCAGATTCAGATCACGTACTACCAGCCGGTCGATTACGACAGCGGCTTCGGCACGTACGTGTACCCGCTTGAAATGAAGAAGGGCGCGGTCACCGATCTCGAAGGCGAATTCTCCGTGATGGTCGATCTCAAGAGCGACATCCCGATGAAGCGTGTTTATTCGCCGAGTCACGCCGACGGGCTGGTCACGGCCGAGATGAAGCCGGGCCACTACCGGGCGTCGATCGAGAACGCGAAGGGCAAGCTCGACCGCGATTTCGTGTTGGTCTATGAACTGCAACGCGAGCGGATGGGCATCAACATGATCACGTCGCGGGACAAGGGAGACGACGGCTACTTCATGCTGCTCGTGACACCGGGCCCCCAGTTCGATGAGCCGAAGCGGCAAGTGAACGCCACCTTCGTGCTCGACGTGTCGGGTAGCATGAACGTAGCCGGCAAGCTGGATGTGGCGCGGCGAGCGGTCGCCGAGGCGATCGGTCTGCTGAAGGAGACTGACACGTTCAACATCGTCGTGTTCAACATCGCGCCGCGAAACTTCGCCGACCAGCCGGTCGCAGCCAACGGAGAGAATCGCGAGCGGGCAATCGAGTTCCTGAAGGGACTCGATGGCAAGGGCGGCACGGACATCATTCCGGCCCTCGAACGGGCATTCATGATGCAAGTGCCGGACGCTCGCAACGCGGTCGTGCTGCTGTCCGACGGGCAAGCGACCGACATCGACGACCACTCGGCGTTCATGAACGCGCTGCGGCGACGCAAAAACGAGTCGCGCATCTTTTCGTTCGGCATCGGCAACGACGTGAACCGGCCGCTCTTGGATCGAATCGCGGTCGAGACCGGCGGACTGGCCGACTACCTCTCGGGCCAGGACGAAATCAATCGCAAGGTGCGGCTGATGGCGGCGAAACTCGCGTCGCCCGCCGCTGAGAACCTGGCGGTTCGATTCGACGGCGTCGAAGTCTTCGACGTTTCACCGGCAAAGATTCCAAATCTGTATCGCGGCCAGCAACTCGTGCTCATCGGCCGCTACCAAAAAGCGGGCGAGGCGAAGTTCGCGTTGAGTGGCCAGTTCCTCGGCCAGCCGAGCACGGTCACTGCGACGCTTGACTTTCCGGAAAAGGATCTCGACAACCCGGAAATCCAGCGGATGTGGGCGTGGCGGATGGTCGATGAAAAGCTAGCGCAGATCCGCGAGCACGGCGAATCGGCCGGCCCGATCAGCGAGGTCGTGGCGCTCGGCACCAATTACTCGATCGTGACACCGTACACCGCGTTCCTCGTGCTCGAAAACGAGGCCGAGTACCAGCGGTTCAACATTGAGCGCCTCAACGCCCGCCGCACCGAGAACGAACGCGCGGCCCAGGACCGCCAGCGGCAATCGACCGCGCCGGCCCAATCCGCACGCGACGTGCAATGGTCCAGTCCACATGTCCCACCGATCCGCGACAACGGCGGCGGCGGTGGTGGCGGGGCGGTCGAGTGGCTCTTCCTCGCCGGCCTCGGCTCATTGGCAAGCGGGCGACTGTTGGAGCGAAAACTGAAAGGCCGCGGACGAGAATCGTCCTCCAACTAATGCAACCTCCCTCTCCCCTAAAGCGAGGAGAGGGAGAGGAATCAACGGCTGATCGAACCCGGAACCGGTCGCCACACGAGCCTCCGAGTTTACGCTCGGGGGCTTCTCTCAAGTTTGTGGAGTTCACCAATGATCAACCGCAGTACGCAGCGCTGGTGGCATGATCGCCAATGGACGATCGGAATTTGTCTGGCCATGCTCATTGCCAACCTGGGCCTGTTCCGCGGATCGCCGGTCTGGGCCAGTGAACTCGTCGCTCTTTTGCAGTATGACCGAGCCGCGATCGCCTCCGGTGAAGTCTGGCGGTTCATTACCGGCAACCTCGTACACTGGAGCCCGGAACATTTCGCCCTTGATGTCGGCGTCTTTCTGATCGTGGGCTGTTTGTACGAACCGATCGTTCGACGGGGCTACCCGTGGCTGATGATGGCGGCAGCGTTGGTTGTGGGTGGGTCGCTTTTTCTCTTTCAGCCCGACTTGGCAACCTATCGCGGTCTGTCCGGCGTGGACAGCGGGCAATTCGCTGCGGCACTGGGAATCGAGAGTCTCATTGCGTGGCGCGAGAAACGTCGCTGGCTCTGGGTCGGTCCGGCGGCGGCAATCTTCCTCGCGAAAATTGTCTTCGAGTGTGGCACGGGGCAAATGTTCTTCGGTACCGAAGCGCTGGGCGACATTGGGTTGCCCGTTCCGCTGGCTCACGTCGCGGGAATTGCTTCGGTGTCGGTGCTGGTGGCGATCTGTCTCTTGACCAAATCCATTGAACGCAAATCGGAGTCTCACGAAAGCCTGCATGGCGACGTGGCGCTGTGGCGATGGTGAAGCGAAATCGTCGAACCTCGAGCGTTGAGCGGCGGCCTGGGATTCGGTACTGTCTGATTATTCTAACCCTGGATTCCTGAACCTTTCGGTGACGCCATGTGGCAAGCGATTGTGGACGGAGCGATGCCCGACTTCTGGCCACCGAAACCGAGCGGGCTTTGGCGGGCTGTGTTTGGTCCGTTCCGGCGCTGGTACCTGCACAGCTACTACGGCATCGCCGATGTTGTGATCGACGGGATGGAGAAACTGACCGACATCATCGGACCGCACGATGGCGCGCTGATCGCCCCGAATCACAGCCACGACAGCGACCCGCACGTGATGATGGAAGTGAGCAGCCGGGCGCATCGACAATTCTACTTCATGGCCGCCTGGCAAATATTTCGGTCGCATAAGGGGCTGGACGGCTGGTGCCTGCAGCGCATGGGCGCGTTCAGCGTGGATCGCGAGGGCTGCGACCGGCGGGCGGTCAAGCAGGCGGCCGAATTGCTCACAACCAGCCAGCGACTCGTGATTTTTCCCGAAGGCGAAGTCTATCGGCTCAACGAGCGCCTCACACCGCTCTTGGAAGGTGTCGCGTTCATGGCCCTGACGGCCCAGCGCGCCCTGGATAAGGTGGGTGGAAAACCACCGAGCGACGGACTGCAGGCGGACAAGCCGGCTGAAGCCGGGACTCCAACGGGCGGTCCGCGCGTGTGGATCGTACCCGCGGCCATTCGCTACCGCTACGCCGAAGACGTTCGTCCCAAGTTGGAGCAGGCAATCCAAGAAATCGAATCCCGCATGCTCTGGAACGCGCCGCACGGCGCGCAGCTTCACGATCGCATTGTCCGCGTTGGCGAGTTGGCTCTGACGATCAAAGAAAAAGAAAAGCTCGGCCACTCGCGCGAGAACGAAGCCGACTTGCCGAACCGCGTTGCGTTTCTGATCGAAGACCTGCTAAAGCGTAACGAAACGAAGCACCTCAAGAAAAGTCCGTCGGCCGAGACCGTGCCTTTACGGGTCAAGGCCCTGCGCCGACACCTGCTCGAAACCTGGACCGACGAGAAGGCCGACCCGGTCGCGATGCGCGCCGCCCGCGAGGGACTCGACGACGTGCAACTCGTGCTGCAACTCTACAGCTATCCCGGCGACTACGTGACCGAAAAGCCGTCGATCGAGCGCATGGCGGAGACGATCGAGAAGTTTGAGGAAGACCTCACTGGCTTCGCTCGTCCCAAGGGCAAGCGTCACGCGTTCGTCCGATTCGGCGACCCCATCGACCTCCGCGTCGCCGCCGCCGCCGGCCGTACCCGCACCGTTGCCGCCGATGTCACCGACCGGCTCGAAGCATGCATTAAGGGTCTCATGGCGGCCGGGTCCGTTGCATCCATTTCTGGTTCGGGTGGCAGCTAAGCACTTCAGTAACTCATCGACAAGATCACCCAACGTTTGAAAAGTCAAAAAGTACCGCAGCCGGCTCGCAATTCTCAGGCATTCACTTTGGTGCGAAACCTCTCACCGGAGTTCATTTTCGGCATCGTTTCGCAAAATCTCAGGCAGCAATCGCTGACGCTAACTCAGTCCTGTGGTGAAAGAGCATTCTCCAGGATTGGCAGTCCCGTCAAGGCCCAACGACGAATTCGGCCGGTAGCAGATTTGTGAATGGATTTGGCGAGTTGATGGCGGTGAGATGGAAAAGTCCGTCGCCGGCAATTGAGCGTTTGATCTTGCCCATGAGCGTCGGCTGGATCTGGGAAATCAAAAGGTTCAGGGTTCCCTTGTCTCCCGCCGGCTGCATGAGCAGTTGCATGACTCCACCGGTGAACTTGAGCGACGCCGAGTCGCCGTCGGCATCGAAGACGGTCAGCTTGCTGCCGACGCCGATGGTTTGCTGGAAATTGTCGCCGCCGGTTCCATTGGAGTCGCCGTCGAGTTTGTTGGTGGCCAGGTCGTGGATGCTTGTTGTGCCATTGACGGTGATCCGAAATAGGCCGGGCTTGGCGGCGATTGCGAGCGGCAGGTCCACTCGATGGGCAACGGGGTCGTAGATGAGCTGACCCAAGCCGAGCGGCAGCGTGTCGTCCAGAGTGCCGATTTTCTTGTCGCGACCGGCACCGATGACGGTGAAGTTGTTCGGGTTCGTGGCGTCCGCCGGCTTAATCAGTTCGCTAAAGACGATTGAAAAACTCGTGACCTTCTTCGCGACGATGTTGCCAAACAAACTCATCACAGTCGGCGGCGTCGAATCATTGCCGGCCGTGACGGTGATCGTGAAATCCTCTGTGTCGCTCAAGTTCGGGATGCCGTTGTCGGTGACGTGGACAATGACGGGAAAAGAACCAACGTCGCCTGCAAACCAGGTGAAGGCGCCGGTAGTGGGGTTGATGCTTGCGCCGGCCGGGGCCTGATCGAGGCTGAACATCAGCGAGTGGCCATTCGGATCGGTGGCCATTGCCGTGATCATGATCTGAGTGCTCGGTGAAATATTGATATCGTTGATCGCGTCGATCGTGGGTGGGTCATTGGGAATCGGCGTGGCCTGGCTGGCGGTGAAGTCGAGCTTTACGTTTTGGCTGGCGACGACGATGTTCTGGAACTGAACCGCCCCGTTGAGCCCGCCGCCGGTGATGAAAATTGAATACGTGGCGGCCGGAATTTGAAGATCGAACTCACCGGTAGGCCCAGTCGTGGTCGAGAACATTGCATTGTCGCTCTGCCGAATGGCCTGCACCGTCGCGCCGGTCACGGGCTGAGTCACATCGCAGATGCCGAACGTGGCGTTGAGCTGTTGGCACCCCAGGCCGGTGAAGAACGGATTGCCAGCCTGGTTGCCAAAATCCTGGCCGGTGATCGCGGCATTGAACGTCTGGCCTTGTTGGGTGAAGGGACCGGTGATCAGACTGGAGCCGACTTCGTCAAAGTTGGTGCTCATCAGGTTCTGGCGATGGCCGGGGCTGCCAAACCATCCGGCGACGAGATTTTCGGCTCGCGTCAGGAGATTGCCAAGGTTGCCCGTGGTTCCGCTCCAGGCAATGTTTTCGCCAAGATTCGTGAAGGGTGTGTAACCAGCGGCCACGATACGCTGATCGAATGTCGAACCGTTTGACCCGTCATGGCTGAAGAAGTTGTTCTGCTGCATGTCTACGAGGTGCAATTCCATCGCCTGACGAAGCAGGTTGTTGCGGGCCAGCGGCGGCTTGGCGGCGGTCGTGATCGTTCCGGCAGGCAGGCCCTGATTGAGCGGCGTGTTGTAGCGGACGGCAGCCGCGTTCGGGTCCGAGCGAGCCAGGTTGATCAGTTCATTCAGGTGTTGCTCAGCGGCAGTCATCGGGTTGTGAGACAGCATCACGCGATCTTCAAGCGATTCGACGCGAAAGCTCGTGCGTCGGTTGTTTCGCTCAGATCGGTGTCGGTCGTCGGTTCCGACCAGCCAATTGGAGATGGCTCGTATTCCCATGTGATCCGACTGTTCAAGTAATTCTATGACTAGGATAGCTGACGCTCGGTGCGAAAACTAATCTAATCTCACCGCGTGGGGATTTCTGGAATTCGAAAAGTCAGGGTCGTCCAGAACGACTCCCATTCGTACTCTTCGGTCCGCGGCCGGGTCATGTGCGTGAGACGGACGGTCATGAGGCCGGTGCGCGCGATGGGCACGATTGCTTCGCCCCTGGCATCCGTTCGCACCGTTCCACTGGGCGACTCGCCGTCACCGGGCACGTCCCAGCCGAGATTAGCGTCGGCGAGCGGCTCATTACGAAACAGAACCCGGACCCGCAGCGTGTCGCCGACCTTCAATCTAAATGGGTTTGCGAGCGGCACGATTTCGAGCGTGAGGCCGAGCACGCGCGAGGGATCCCCTGCCCCGCCGTCGCCGACTTGAACGAGAGCCTTCGGCGATTTCGAGTATCGCTCGCGGCCCGGCTGGTCGAGAGTCTTCTCTTTCGCGCGCAGACGATAAATGTGCGGCAGGCCGTCGGCGACCAGGTACTCGTTGAACTGCTCGGCCGAGAGTGTGATATGCTTTGGTTGCGTTTCGACAGCAAGTGCAAAGATCCCGGCGTGGCCGGGTCGAAAGCGGAGCAACCCGGACTTCTCTTCCTTCCCCGCCGCCTCTAGTTCGAATCGCGTCTCGTCCGGTGCGATCACAAACCGAGGAACGAAGGCTGCCGGATCTGGAGCGTTTTCGCTGATCGGGAAATCCATCCCGGAATTCGCTCGCACCATCACCGGTCGGCCGACGCTGGTCTGTGCGTCGGGTACGAGCCAAAGATCGTGGGCCGAAGCGCCGGACGACACGAGCATGAGAATCCAAAGGGCGATTCCACACACCGATGTCGTGCGATCGAATCGAAAAGTCGAATTCATTTTGTACTCCCTACTTGGCGATCCACTTGAGCAAGAGCGGCAGCACGAGCAGATTGCCCGCGAGGCCGCCGATCAAGGCCACGTCGGCCAGGACGCTGAAGTGAACTGTGGGAATGAAATTGGAAAGTGACAGCACGGCGAAGCCGACCACGAGAGCCAGGTTTGAAAATACCATCGCACCACCGACTCGCCTGTGCGTGGCTCGCAGGGCCTGATCGAACGTCGCCCCGGCCAACCGCTCGTGGCGAAAGCGATACAAATAATGAATGCTAAACCCCACCGAAATTCCGACCGAAACGGAAGCGATCATCGGCGTGCCCATATCGATCGGAACGCCAATCCACCCCATCGCGCCGAGCACCATGAGCACCGGAGCGAGTTTCGGCACAAGACCGACGATGGCCAATCGAATACTTCGCAGCGCCAGGCACATGATCGAGAATACGGCCATGCTTGCGAGCAAAAACGTATTGAGCTGGTCAGACATGAGCCCGCTCACCAGGTGATGCAGCAACGTATAAACGCCAGTGACGCGAATGGAGGAATATTCTGAATTCGCTTGCTCGCCGAGGACCTCCTCGGCCGTCCGTTTGATGAATGCGAGAAGCTCAACTTTCACTTCGCTTGGTTCCTGCTCGCGTGCCAAAATTCTGATCCGCATGACTTTGGCTTGCTCATTCCAAAACTGTTCGAGCACATCGGCCCGCTGCTGAGTGAGCATCTTGAGCTTGAAGGCCAGGACAGCCGGTGGCGGAAGCATTCGAGTCATTGCCCCCACTTCGCCCACGTCAAAAAAGTCGAGCACGTCGACCAGGCCGAGCACTTTCGTGAGGTTTTGGTTTTCGCGCAATCGGGTTTCGAGTTTTCGTAAGATTTCGACCAATTCGGGCGTGATGCCATCCGGGGCGTGAAATTGCAATTCGATTGTGCCGACGCCGCCGAGCTGCTGTTCGACGAATTGGAAGGCACCGACCACTTCGCTGGAGCGTCGGAAATTGCGGGTGAAATCCGTTTCGGCTCGAATGCGCAAGATGCCGGCGACGGTGAAGGCGAGCAGGGCGACGACGACGATTGTCACCTGCCACGGCCGCCGCAAGCTCCATTCCATCGTAGTCTCAAGCACGTGCTCGATCAGCCTCTCGCCGGGTGCCGCGCCCGGATCGCTAGGCCGGCGGCCGAACAAGACGACGGCGGGCACGAGTGCGGCCGTAACAAAGAAAACTAATGTTGAGGCGAGCGATAGCATGATCGCGAAGTTTTTCACCGGCACAATCGAGGTGATGAGCAGCGAGGCGAAGCCGGCCGCGGTGGTCAAACAGGCCCAGAACACGGCGGGCCCGGCCGCCGTCATCGTCCGCAGCAAGGCATCGCGCACTTCCAACCGCTCGCGCTCCTCGCGGTATCGTGCGGTCACTTGAACGACCGTCGCGACTCCGATCACCGTGACTAGCGCGGTCAACGTCGTCGAAACCATGCTCATTTGCGCTTCGGTAAGCCATAAAAGCGCCTTGGTCCAAACCAGCGTCACATGTACGACCGCGAGCGGCAGCACGACCCAACGCAGCCGGCGAAACAGGACGCCGAGAACAACGAGCAAGGCCACGGTCGATGTCCAGCCCAACGTGCGACTGTCCTCATCGACGAACACGGACGAATCGTGGGTGAGCATCGGGCCACCAGCAACGAAGGTTGGAAACTGGTTGCGGCGTGCCCGCT
>Ga0247727_10014396_pt1 | contig 13155 bp, 8 predicted proteins | sample WisWelCaveWW1625_FD_202498 | JGI IMG/M metagenome (GOLD analysis project Ga0247727, IMG submission 202498) | Biofilm microbial communities from Wishing Well Cave, Virginia, United States - WW16-25 | ecosystem: Environmental > Aquatic > Deep subsurface > Groundwater > Cave microbial mat | place...
GGCAATTCCAATGGTGGAAAAAATAAACTGGCTGGCGAGCAACAAAACGGAAAATCGGCGAAACAATATCTGTGGGCGCATGAAAGAACTCCTTTTCATTCGTGCTTCACAACCATTTTTTAAAACTTAAAAGCGCAACGACAAACTTGAACCTGCTACAGATTTCTGAATGTTCATCGTCGTTGTTGTTCCAGGCTGCTAAGACGTTGATGCAAACTTTCACTTTCCTTTTTCAGTTCAATGACGTACAACGTCAACTCCTCAATCTTCTGTAAAAGCTTCGCCTGCATTTCACCCACCGCGACGCCATTTTCACTCACTTCTTTGGCGGAAGGAATTTCCGGAAGATGTTTATTCACTTTGACATATTGCTCCACTTTATCAAGTGCTTTGAGCGGATAATCATCGGCGAAGACGAAATCCGGCCAGGTTGATTCCACAATCACCTCGGCGGCTTTGACTTTGCCGTTAACGGAGAGTTTGTAGGCCACGCTCGGGTTGGTTATCCCGATTCCGACCGTGCCGTCGTTGAGAATGGTGAGTTTGGTGCTTTCTCCGGAAGCATCTTGTGAAATTAAACGGCATCGACCTTGATAGTTGTCCAGGAAAAAATAGCGCTGCGCCGGGCTTCCGGCTCCCTCGAAACGCACTTGGCCGCCTTCGTCGGGGCTGGCTTGGGATCTTAGCACGATGCTATTTCCCGGGCTTGTATAAAAATAACCGCTGACATCCAAAATGCCCTGCGGCGTCGAAGTGCCAATCCCGACTTTTCCCGTTGCCGGGCTGAGAACGACGCTGCCGGAATCCGTCCCGACGATGCCGTTCACGCCGTCATGCTTCAACGACAGATATTTATTCCAGGTATTCGTCGCTTTGCCGTAAATTCGCACCTGCGCATTATAGGTGCGGTTGTTGGAAAATTTGGAATAAAAAGCTAAGGCCTGATCGGCGAGGGTGCTGTCTTCATCGCCGGCAAAAAACCCCAGGTTGTTCCGGCCAAAAATAATGCCGGGGCGTCCCCCGTTATTGGGGAGACCCTGCGTGCGTATCAAAATCCGCTTGGTATTGCCATAAATTTCCAAAGCGTTGGTCGGACTCGTGGTCCCAATGCCGACATTGCCGGTAGCCGGAAAGGTGTTGTTCGTTTGTCCAAAACCGGCGCGGCTCATCAACAAAAATGCTAATGCTGCGACGAAAGAAACTAAAGTTTTGTTTGGGGATTGCATTTTCTCCTCCTGATTTTAAACCAAGAATTAAGTCGAAAAGCAAAGGCTTTAGTCCTGCTGAAATGAAGGCGCAAGGGCTGCAAAAAAAAGTCTTTGTGCACCTCTGCTCTCTGCCCTATACACCTTGGCCGCCGCTAATAAACGTCGACCACGCATATTCTTTCGGCGGGCGTTGCGGCACTTGCGCGCGCTCGATCGCGAGGTTCGCCATCGCCTCGACGAGCCACTCGAAGTTCGTCGCGCCGACCGAGTTCACCTCCGCATCCGGCGCCGGGTTGCAATAATCAATGGCGTACGGAATGCCGTCGCGCACGGCGAACTCGGCGGTATTTAAATCATAGCCGAGCGCTTTGTTAATCTTCAAGCAATATTCAGTGATGCGGTCGCGCAGCATCGGCTCGATGGGGCCGGCGTCGGCGCCGTATTGGCCGCCCAAATAAGGTTTGCCTGGATCGTACCACATAATGCGCACTTTGTGGCGACCGACGGTATAACAACGATAATACGCAGTGAAGGTGATGCCTTCCTGCAGCACCATCGCCAGATCACCGGTTTGATGATACGCTTTAAAAAATTCGTCGGGATTATTCACTTTATAGACGTGTTTCCAGCCGCCGCCGCTGTGCGGCTTCAAAAATGCGGGAAAGCCGATATAGTTGAAAATTTTGTCCCAGTTAATCGGATACACCAAGTTGCGCAGGGAGTCTGCCGTCGTATTGGGTGGGTGCGCGAAATGCGGCACCAGCACCGTCTTCGGCACCGGAACGCCGATTTTCGCGGCGAGCGCGTAGTTAAAAAATTTTTCGTCGGCGCTCCACCAGAAGGGATTGTTGATGACCTCCGTGCCGTTGAGCATGGCGTTCTTCAAGTAAGCGCGATAAAAAGGCACTTCATGGGAAATCCGGTCGATCAGCACGCGATAACCGGAAGGCTCCGCCATCCGCACGCCTTCTAACATGACGAACTCGGCGGTAATGCCCACTTTTTGTTGCTGACTTTTTTGATTGATACGGTCGATTAAAGCTTCAGGAAAAGATTTTTCCTGGCCGCGCAGGACACCAATTTTCATAAATTCACCTTTCTATTAGACTTGCACGCCTTGATGGGAAATTAGTTAAATATAACAAAAAATTATAGAAAAAGGAAGGGAAAATTTCGTTCCGCGCCTCTGCTATCGGGACGATTGCAGGTATATTGTTTATCAGATTCTAACGTGTGTTAATGGAGTGTAACTATGTCAATATGGACATTGCCAACGGCGCTACAGGCGCGCCTCAATGGCCGGCAAGACGGTGCAAAAGAGAGACCTTCCCAAAACGGGCAGAGCATTTCGTATTATATCAACAAAAGCATCAACAACCGTCGCTCGAACAACGGACATTGGCACGAAGTGTTGTGCGCCACGGATTTCGAGCAAAAGATTTGCAAAATGGCCGATCGCGGGATTCGCAAGGTGTATGAAAAATGGCAGGCGATCGACGCGAGGTTTATCGGCGAGCAAAAGACCTGGGAAGAAAAGCTCCGGCAAACAGAGGAGAATTATCTGATTCGCAAACGCGAGCTGGAGCGCGACGCGATATTCGACGCGACGCCGTGGTGGTATATTCCGCTGATCATCGTTTTCGGCATCGCCGAGCTGGCGATGAATGCGGAAGTGTTCGACATCTTCGGCTCGGCGCGCTTCGAAACGATCATCATGGCGCTGATCCTCTCGTTCGCCATTCCGATGTCGGGGCATTTTTGGGGCCGTTTTCTGCGCGAGGATGAAAAAGAGAAGCCGCTCATTTTTCTTTCGGTCGGCTGTCTCGCGGTGATTATCTTCTCGCTCTATTCTTTGGCCGCGGTGCGCAACAGCTATTTTAAAAACACCAGCGCGAGCGATGCGGAGACCGTGTTTAACGCCTGGCTCTTCTTCCTCTCGCTGAATTTTCTGATTTTTCTGATCTCGGTTTACGCCTCGTGGTATGCGCACGAGCGCGATTTCAAGCTGTTTAAATTTAAGCGTGATTATATGGCGGCGCTGGATTTTATCAACAAGCTCGGCAGCAAGCGCAACGCGCTCAAGTCCACGTGCCACAATCAAATTTTCCGCATTCGCGATTCCGCCCACGAGCGCATCAGCGTTTATCGCCAGCACAATCTTCGCAAACGCACGGATGACCGCCGGCCGCAAGCCTTTGAAACGCTGCCGGATATTTTAATTCCGGAATTTGAAGAAGAAGTGTTTGCGACCAACGGCAAGGCGCGTTCTACGGCTTATCTGTTGACGGATTAGTTCCTTATGAAAAAAGCTTTCGCTTCGTTCTTTTCCCCTCGCGGTGAAAGGCTGCGCCTTCTGCTGATTTCTGCATTGATCGCGGGCCAAACGCTTACCGGCTGCAGCCATGTCGACACCGCCGAACGCCAGCGCCGCGTCGTCATGGTTTTTGTCGACATCTCGTTAAGCTCTTTGCCGGAACGGGACAACTACAAACTGTATCTCGAGAAAGTCATTTCGCAGCTCGAGCCCGGCGACGTCATCGCCGGCGGCAAAATCATCGATTTGACCATCGCCGATTTCACGCCGATGTTCAACGTCGAATTGCCGACGTTCGATTTTTGGAGCGACAACCGCACGCAGCATCAGAAGCTCGTCAAGAAACTCACGGCGCAAATGTTTGCCAGCATCGACAGCGTGCTGGATAGCCGCGGCAAAATCGAGAAGAGTGAAATCATCAATTCGTTCTTGATTTGCGAGCAATTCATGCGCAACAAGAACGGCACGAAGACGCTCGTGATTCTTTCCGACATGTTGGAATGCACGGAAGAATTGAATTTTGCGCGCGACGAAGTCACCGCCGAATACGTCAATCAAGCCATGTTAGATCTGCGCGCCAAAGGCCGCATTCCCAATTTGCGCAACATCGACGTGTGGGTTGCCGGCGCTTATTCGCCGAACACTGAAAAGTTCTTCGCCGTGCAAGGCTTTTGGAATCGCTTTTTCAAAGAAACCGGCGTCAACTGCCGCTCGTATTCGCACACGCTGCTGGATTTTGAGTAATTTGATTAAATGAAAAAAATTTTCCAACGGATTAAAAAACGACCACCGGATAAAGCAAAATCAGTTGGTCGTTTTTTAATCCGTTGGAAACGTAAGCCTCTACTGTGCTCAGAGAATTTTTTTCTAAATTTTATGTCTTTATGACTTAAAACCCCGCTTGCCATACTTAAAACAAGCGGGATTTTATTTTCTACACCTAGCCGCCTCAATGGCAACTGCATTGCACTTCCCCAAACCCAATCCCCATCCCCTTCCACACAAACGCTTCGCTCGTGCGGGCATTTTCCCAAAAGAACGGCGCGCGTTTTTGCGAGCGGTTGCCGATTTCGTTCATGGTTTCGGCGTCGTATAAATGGCCGTTTTTCATCACGCACAAAATCGCTTCGGAGTTTTGAATATTCTCCAGCGGATTTTCGTTCAACACGATCAAGTCCGCGAGTTTGCCTTTTTCGAGCGAGCCGATCTCGGCGTCGAGGCCGAGATAAGCGGCGCCGTGCAACGTTGCGGCGCGGATCGCTTGCAGCGAGGTCATGCCGCCTTGCGCCAACATCCACATTTCCCAATGCGCGCCCAAGCCTTGCAATTGGCCGTGCGCGCCAAGCTGGACTTTCACACCGGCGTCGAGCAGCGCTTTCGCCGTTTGCGCGTTGCCGAGGTGGCCGAAATCATCATCGGGAATCAACATCCGCCGGCGTGAACGCGCGTCGATAATTGGGCGCGGCGTAAAATTCAGCAAGCGCGATTTTTCCCACACGTTGGTTTTTTGATACCAATAATTCTCGCCCCAAATGCCGCCGTACGCGACGACCAGCGTCGGCGTGTAACCGGTTTGGCTCGCGCCCCAAAGCGAGAGCACGTCTTTATAAACCGGCGCAATCGGAATCGAATGTTCGATGCCGGTATGGCCATCGAGGATCATCGTCAGGTTGTGATAAAACGTCGAGCCGCCTTCCGGCACCACCATCATCTGCAATTCGCGCGCGGCTTGAATCACTTGCTGGCGCTGGTTGCGGCGCGGCTGATTGTAGCTCTTGACGCTGAACGCGCCGACGGCTTTCAGGCGACGCAAATGCGAGCGCGCCTCGTCGAGATTATTGATCGCCGCTTTGAAATCGCCGTCGGCGCCGTAAAGAATCGTGCCGGTCGAATAAACCCGCGGCCCGGCCATCACCCCGGCTTGCACCATTTCCGCCTGGCTAAAAACCATTTCGGTGTTTGCCGAGGGATCGTGTGCGGTGGTCACGCCATACGCGAGATTCGCAAAATACGGCCAGCTTTGTTGCGGCGACAAATCGCTGTTCGGCAAATGCGCGTGCGCGTCGATGAGTCCCGGCATAATCGTTTTGCCGCGCACCTCGAGGCGCAATGCCTCCGCGGGAATCGTCACTTCACTCGCCTTGCCAATCGCGATGATACGATTGCCTTCGACGACGATGGTGCCATTCTCGATCACCTCGTCGCCGCGCATGGTGATGATACGCGCGCCTTCCAAAGCAAGCTTGCCGGCGGGAACTTCAGTCTTCAATTTCAAACCGAGGCGCAAGCCCGTGGTGTCAGGCGGCGGAATGCTGTCCGCCGCGCCTTCGACGAATTTGAAACTGCGCATCAGCTCGCGCGAGAAATATTCCGGGCCAATCGTCCAATGCAATTTTTTGCCGTCGCCGGACCAATGCAAATAACTGCCGGCGTCACGCGAAACTTTTTTCACCGGAATGGCTTTGGTATTCGCATTGAGATCGATCGCGCCGCCGGTTTGCGGAAACGGCGCAATGTAGACGTTGAACAACTCATTAAATGCCACCCACTGCTCATCCGGACTCGGCACAACGTCATTGGCATATTTCAAGGTAAAATGCGTGCGCTCGTCGCCGCCATCCAAGCGGCAGCTTTTGTAAACTTTTTCCAAACCGCCGCCGGTGAGATAAAAAATACGATCGCCTTTGCGATTGAAGCGGGGGGAGCGCCCATTCTCTATGACGAGCCGCGCTTCGCCGCCATTCGCCGCCATCCAATAAAGCCCGGGTTCAGTACCGTGAACGAAACCCAACACCAGATCGCCGGTGGCGCGTTGATAAACAATTCTTTGTCCATCTGCTGAAAATTGCGGGCCAAAATAATAACCTTTGCGGGTCGTGAGCTTTTGCGGTTTTGCCCGGCCATCGAGCCAGAGCTTGTAAATCGCGCCCAAACTCGTGTCGTTCCACGTCGTGTAGACGAGCCACTTGCCGTCGGCGCTAAACGCCGGTTCGAATTCAAAATGCGCGTCATTCGAGAGCCGTTGCGCCGCGCCGTTGGGCAAACGTTTACGCCACAGATGCCCGGCGGCATTGAACACCAGCGTCTTCCCATCCGGCGAGGTAATCGGCTGGCGAATCATTTTCACTTCAAACGAATCCGGACTCACTTTCTGTTGAAAACGGACCGCCGAGGTGATCGATTGTTTGGCCTTTACGGAAAATGGAATCTGCGCGGCTTTCCTCGTCGCCACTTCAATTTTCCAAATTTTCCCTTTCGCCCAAATCACGATGTTCTTGTTATCCGGCGTCCACGCGTAGTTCGGATAAACGCCGAAGATCGCCCACGTTTCTTGTTGGTCTTTGCTCAAGCCGTCGTAAACCGGCCACTCTTCGCCGGTTTGCAAATCAGACAAATACAACACCGTCTTCAATCGCACGCGGCGCACGAACGCGAGATACCTGCCGTTTGGTGAAGGCTGCGGGCGTCCCGCGCCGCCGGCGCCGGTGATATAATTCGTCAGCTTGCCGGCTCCGCCCGTCTGGGTTTCGCGATCGAGGCGGCGAATGACATAAATTTGGCCGTTGGGATCTTTGTTGTATTGAAAAAACGCGCCGGTACTCATATCTTCGCTAAAATAAACGTAACGGCCATTCGGCGAAACCACCGGCTCGCCCGCGTCTTGCTGATCGTTGCGGCGTTTCGTAAGCTGTAAACCCTCAAGGCCGCCGGCCGCGTGATACATCCACATTTCACCGGCGCCCAACGAGCGTGTGGCGGTGAAATGCTTGCGCGCCACGAGATATTTGCCGTCGGGCGTCCAGCTCGCATTATTCAGCAAACGAAAATCTTCTTTGGTGATCGCCTTCGCGCCGGAGCCGTCGCGCTGCATCACCCAAATGTTATCGCCGCCCGCGCGGTCGCTCGTGTAACTAATCTGTTTGCCCTCCGGACTGAATCGCGGCTGAATTTCAAACGCCGGCCCGCCGCTGAGCAGTTTCGCCTCGCCGCCGGTGATCGGCATGATATAAATGTCGCCCAACAAATCGAAGACGATCTCTTTGCCGTCCGGGCTCACATCGAGATTCATCCACGTGCCTTCGGTGGTGGAAAATTCCACCTCATTCGCCGGGCCGTGCGGCGCAGTGACGTCCCACTCTTTCTTTTTGGGAGCGTCGGCCTTTTGGGTGGAATCTTTTTTTGTTGTTCCCGTTTGGGCAACTACACCTGGTGCAAAATAAAAAAACACCGCTGCGAGAAAAAATAACATCCGTTGTTGCATGCGTCTCTCCCTCTGAGTTTTAGATGATCTATTGGGTCGCATCACTTTTTTATCAGAAAACAGAATACACAAAAACGCGGGAAAAGTCAAGGGAGGAATTTGCGATGAAATAGTTCTTGCTTTTTTAGATAAAAATTTTTATCTTTTCAACAATCGTTTAGGCTGACCATAGCCCTTCATACACTTCAGGATTGAAGACGTATGAAAAACCTGAACGGGATCCCTTCGCTATGGCGTCGTCTTCTGCACGCGCAGCCAAATCAGCATTCTCGCCGGAATTTTATATACCTTAGATTGTTTTAATCCGTTGCCCTGCATCTTTGCTCTGCATCCAGGAAAGCTCTTCATCATCTTTTGCTATTTGGAAAAGAGACGTTATGGTAAATTTAAAATTTACCATGCGTTTCATTCCAAAAAGCATCATCTCAAGGAGGGTCACATGACCGAAGTGATCAATTCTTTTGCGTCCCTAGACGAACGCAAAGCTTCGCAGCCCGTGATTCATTGGCAACCGTCGCCGCGCCGAATGGATGGTTACAATTTGACGGCGATAGCTTGGGGCGAGCCGCAGGTTCGGCACTTGCTCTCGCGCGCTGCGTTTGGCGCGACGGTTGCCGAAGTTAAAACGCTCGCGGCGCCCGGCAAATCCCAGCTTATCGACCAGCTTATCGCTGACGAGCCGCTTCCCGCTCCGCCCGGCACTTGGGTGACCGAGCCATTCGACCCGATCGCCTACCGCAATCTCACCCAAGCCCAGCAGCAAGAATGGCAGCGCAATAACCGCCTGCGTATCGAAGAAACCCGCGCGTGGTGGCTGGCCCAAATGGGCGCCAAGCCGCTCAATCTGCGCGAAAAGATGGTTTACTTTTGGCACAATCATTTTACTTCCGAGTACGACAAAACGCAGTTGGCACAGTGGGTGTTCAAGCAGCATGACATGATTCGCCGCCAGGCGCTCGGCAACTTTCGCGATTTTCTCAAAGCCGTTTACAAAGATCCGGCGATGCTGATTTATCTCGACAGCGTGCGCAGCATCGCGCGGCAGCCCAACGAGAATTTTGCGCGCGAGCTGCTCGAGCTGTTCACAATGGGCGTCGGCAATTATACCGAGAACGACATCAAACAAGCGGCGCGCGCTTTCACCGGTTGGGTGATCGATAGCATCACGCTCACCTCCTCGCTGAATCAGACGCGACACGACAACGGCATCAAAACCTTTTTCGGCAAAAGCGGCAACTTTGGCGGCGATGAGATTGTTGATATCATTTTGGAAAAGCCGGTGGTCGCGGAATTTATTTGCACCAAACTCTACAAATTCTTCGTCAGCCGCGAAGTCGACAAAACGTTTGTCACGCAGCTCGCCGATATTTTCCGCGCGAATAATTATGCAATCAAGCCGGTTCTCCGCGCCATTTTTGAGAGCGATCATTTTTATAGCGCGCAAGCGACGGCGTCGTTGATTAAAAGTCCGATTGAATTGGCGGTAAGCAGCTTGCGCATGCTCAACGCGCGGCGTTTGACCGGAACCGCCGCTTATTTGTTGCGCGCCTCCACTTCACTCGATCAAGATCTGCTGAATCCGCCAAGCGTCGCGGGCTGGCCCGGCCAACGCGATTGGATCAATGCGACCACTTTAGTCACGCGCAATGTGTTCTCGGAGACCTACATCAAAGGCGGCACCTTCGATGGACGCAATAACAATCGCGCCCAGCTTGAAGTGGACGCCATGGCGCTCGCCCGCAGCTTCGGCGTGAATAAAGCGCCGGAGTTGGTGGATCATTTAACCGCGCATCTGTTGCGCTATCCGATCGACGAAGCCACGCGCGACTTTCTCATCACCGTGCTCATTGGCACCGCCAATGTCGACGACTGGTCGTTGGACTATCCTGGCGCCGACACGCAAGTCAAAGATTGTTTGACGCAGATCATCAAACTGCCGGAATTTCAACTCATGTAACGCATGGCGCAGAGGCGACGCCCGCAGAGCGCAGAGAGCATGGCGCTTGCTGATTATTAGCAGAGCCGATGTTTTTGCACGTTAAACGTTACACGTTTCGCGAAAAATCAGGGAATGAAACGCACGCATTTTTTTTCAAGGAAGATAAACCATGAAACGACGTGATTTTATACAAGTGATGATGCCGCTCGCCGGCTTGCCGGTGATGTGGCCGATGTGGTCGTTTGCCAAGCCTTTGCGCCGCCGCGACGCGAAGTATCCGACCAATTTTCCCGATGACGGCCGCGTGTTGGTGCTCGTGCAGCTTTCCGGCGGCAATGATGGCGCGAACACCATCGTGCCGTATGGACATGATGCGTATTATAACGCGCGCCCGCAGTTGGCGATTGCGAAAGATCAAGTCGTCAAACTCGATCATGAAGTCGGTTTTCATCCGGCGTTCTCGCCGTTGAAACCGATGTTTGACAATGGCACATTTTCCGTCATCCATGGCGTCGGCTATCCGAACCCCGACCGGTCACATTTTCGCTCGACCGATATTTGGTTGAGCGGCTCCGGCTCTGGAGAAGTGATCGGCACCGGTTGGCTGGGACGTTATTTTGATTTGCTTTGTCCGCCCAATGAAGAGTGCGGCACCTTCGGCCCGCCGGCGATTCAGATCGGCTTGACCTCATCGCTCGCGCTGCTGGGCCAAGGTCAAAAAGGCATCTCCTTGCAAAACCCGCTGCAATTTTATGAGCTCGTGCAGCGTTCGGGCAACAGCCACAATCCGAATCCGCTGCCGGCGCCAACCACGCCGGCGGGAAAAGAATTGGAGTTTTTGCGCGACACCGCGGCGTCGGCGTTTCAATTTGCCGGTGAAATCGTCAAAGCTTATAATGACAAGAAAAATTTAGTGCAATATCCCAACGAATCGCTCGCGGCGCAATTCCAAATTGTCGCGCGTATGATTGCCGGTGGTTTGAGCACGCGCGTGTACATCGTCTCCATTCGCGGCTTCGATACGCATGCGGCGCAGCTTGGCGTGCATCAATTATTACTGGACGAGTTAGCCGTGTCGATCGCCGCCTTCCACCAAGATTTAACGGCGCTGGGAGTTGCCGATCGTGTGGCCGGCCTCTGCTTTTCCGAGTTCGGACGCCGCGTGAAAGAAAATGCAAGCTTGGGCACGGATCACGGCACCTCGGCCCCGCTCTTTATGTTTGGCAATCCGATTACCGGCGGCATTCACGGCGCGCAACCGAGCTTGACCGATCTCGAAAACGGCGATTTGAAAATGACATTCGATTATCGGCAAATTTATGCCTCGCTGCTCGACCAATGGCTGCTGGGCGACTCCACGAAAATTCTCGGCAGCACGTTCAAAACCTTGCCGTTGATCAATAAAACCACGAAAGTCGAAGATCGCACCCCGGCGACGATTCCCGACACGTATTCGCTCGCGCAGAATTTTCCGAATCCGTTTTCCGCGAACGGAACCTTCGGCAATCCGCAGACGACAATTTCGTATGGCCTGCCGCGCCGCACGCACGTGCAGTTGGTGATTATCAACAGCGTCGGCCAGGAAATCGAACGCCTGGTGGATGGCGAACAGCCCGCCGGCCAGCACACGGTTGCGTGGTCGGCCAACGGCCATGCCAGCGGCACGTATTTCTACCGCCTGCGCGCGGGAAGCTTTGAGGAAACGAAGCGGATGGCGCTGGTGAGGTAACGTTTTGTTGGTGCAAATAAAAAGCCCAGATTCTCATCTGGGCTTTTTTGTTTTTAGTTTAAAAAATCATTTTTTATTTTTCATCGCGTTCAAGTATTTACTGCCGTCTGCCACCAATCGAACAGATGATGCTTTTTACCTGGCAGATAATTCGCATGCTTAATAATGCTTTCAAGAGCTGTCTTAATTTGTGTCGGCTCTATTGCCATCGCTTCACTCCACGCTTTCACGACATCCAAAGTCGAAAGACAAATCAGTGTTGGGGCCTCTTGTTTCAAAACGCGAATGGCTTTTTTATCATCCGTCACCACCTGCATACGGCGAGAAATAGCAACCGCAATGGTCGCAGCTTCGCCATCATCAATTTGCGCGGCGAGATTCACGAACAGCTCCTGTTCAGCTTCACTTTCAAGTTTGACCAATTTCAGCAAGCCGCTTTGAAAGAATGGTTCGAGCACAACGGGTTTGCGATCATAACTCGTAGCAGAATCGCTGGGTTTGCGAATGAACAGACTCTCTTGTTTCACCTGTTCAACGACGCAACACGGCTGGCGGCGGCTTTTTAGAATTGCTTCGAGAGAACCGGAAGCATAGAGATTGAGTAAAGCGCAGGCGTCAATGATTTCTAAATGTTCTGGCATCGTCCCTCCAGGTTTAGGCTTCAACAGTTTCCGTTAAAGGGAGAGACAAATCGAAGGTGATGGGACGCCGTTCGCCTTCCTCATCGATTACATCCCGATCAATAAACTCTTCGACGATTTCACGAGCGCGCACACGATCAGCTCGAAGCAATTGCGCGAGTTGGCCTTCGGTTATATCACCATTATCCCATGCTTCTGCAGCAAGAGCACGATAACGATAAGGGAGTTCAAGCTCGCCACTGCCTGCTTTGGAAGCCATGCCGAGTTTGTCTTGGGCTTTTCGTACTTGGAAGCCGCGCTGGTTTAAACCGTCCCAAGTGCCGGTAGGCAAAAGCCGAAGTTCTTCTAGGCGCAGAACTAGAGCCTGAAAGGAAACCGATAACAGATCTGCAAGCGCTAAAAGATCAGCGGGGGTAATGTTGTCTTTTTTCGCCTTCTTAATGTCATGAAATCGGCGCTGCAAGCCGTTCGTCGGCATCAGAAAAAATCTGGCAAAAGCTTCCGCGAAGCGCTCCGAAGCTGGCATGCGGCCATAAGCTTTGAGAATAAAAATATCCGCTTTGTTGCGGCAGGGCAAGGAATGTCCATATTCGTGAATAAGTGTCATGAGTTGTCGATCACGTGGATGATTGGTGTTTGTTGCGATGCACGCACCAAGCTGTTCGGTATGGGCGAAGAGTCCGGCAATTTTGGAAGGCAGAGGCATACCAAAAATTCTTATGCCGACTTCGTTCTCCAATATCTTTCTCAAGTTGGCAATGGTTCCATCGCCCAGCCCTAAGCGATTGCGCTCCGCAGAAGCACCGTCTTCCGCACGCTTGACAGGATCAAGGCCTGCAATATCATAAATTGGTGGCAGTTTTTGAAGCAGCGGTGACGCCGTGATCGTTTCAAGGTGCAGGTAATCTTCGCAGAGCTTTTGAAATTCGTGAATCGCTTGTTCAGTTTCAGTTCCATCAGATTGTGTTAACGCTGCCCTGAATTGGACGACGAAAGGCTCGGGAGTGGTTTCTTGACGCAAGAGGCGGTTTACGGATTCATTGTAAAGCTGCGCCAAAAGCAT
>Ga0247727_10014397_pt1 | contig 13154 bp, 11 predicted proteins | sample WisWelCaveWW1625_FD_202498 | JGI IMG/M metagenome (GOLD analysis project Ga0247727, IMG submission 202498) | Biofilm microbial communities from Wishing Well Cave, Virginia, United States - WW16-25 | ecosystem: Environmental > Aquatic > Deep subsurface > Groundwater > Cave microbial mat | place...
AGAAAAATCCCAAAATCCCAAAATCCCAACGTTTGACGTTTTACGTTTGACGTTTCTCAAGAACTGGCTCCTCTCAGACAATCAAATCCAATTCAAAAACACCGTCTGGCTTGACCTCGCTCGCTCTGAAGAAGACCTCATCGCCTCTTTCAAACAGAAGACGCGCTACAACATCCGGCTGGCCGAGCGCAAGGGCGTGGTCGTTCGCATCCCCGCGCCCGGCGCTGTCCCCTTTGATCTGCTGTACCGGCTCTATGCTGAAACGTCGGTGCGCGACGGCTTCGTCATCCGTCACGAAAATTATTATCGAGACGCCTGGGGTAGTTTCATTCAGTCCGGCTACGCCCAGCCTTTCATCGCCGAAGTCGAAGGGCAAGCCGGCGCGGCTATCATCGTCTATCGCTTCGCCCGTCGCGCCCTTTACATGTACGGCATGTCCAGCGGCCAGCACCGCGAGAAGATGCCCAACCACCTGTTGCAATGGACGGCCATCCAATGGGCCAAAGCGCAAGGTTGCGCGATCTATGACTTCTGGGGCGCTCCCGATGTTTTCGACGAGTCGGACTCAATGTTCGGGGTGTGGAAATTCAAAGAGGGCTTCAACGGCGAAGTCGTCCGCACTCCCGGCGCGCTCGACTACGCCCCATCGCCTCTGTTATATCGGCTGTATACTGTTATCCTGCCCCGCCTGCTCGACATGATGCGACGAAAGGGCAAACAGGAAACAAAGCAATTGCTCAACGAAGGATGAAGGAAGCACCAAATTCCAAATCTCAAACTTCAAAGAGCGCAGGCGCTCAGGAATTTTGGAGTTTGGAGTTTGAAATTTGAAGTTTTTAGTTTGTGTCTCAGGAGACTTCAATGAAACTCCCCCCTCACCTCACCTTCGCCCACCTCCCCACCCCGCTCGAACCCCTGCCCCGCCTCTCGGCCCACCTGGGCGGCGCGGAAATCTGGATCAAGCGCGACGACCAGACCGGGCTGGCCGGGGGCGGCAATAAAACGCGCAAGCTGGAATATCTGCTGGCTGAGGCGCAATCGTCGAGGGCGCGGACGATCATCACCGGCGGCGCGGCGCAGTCGAATCACTGCCGCCAGACGGCGGCGGCGGCGGCCCGCTCCGGCTTTCGATGTGTGTTGGTTTTGCGCGGCGACCCGCCCGACAAAATCACCGGCAACGTCCTGCTCGATCAACTGCTCGGCGCAGAAATTGTGTGGACGCACGATGAATCGCGCGAAACGGTGATGCAGGCCGTCTACGAAAAAGAAAAGGCCGCCGGGAGCGACCCGTATCTCATCCCAATCGGCGGCTCAAACCGGATCGGCGCGGCGAGTTACGCGGCAGCGGTGCAAGAATTGGTCGGTCAGTCGAAGGAAGCTGGAGGCGGCTTCTCTCGTTTTTGCTTCGCCTCCTCCTCAGGCGGCACGCACGCCGGGCTGGCTGTGGGCGCAAAGGCGGTGATGCCGGGCGCTGAAGTGTTGGGCATCAGCGTGGATGAACCTTTGGATATGCTGAGGGCGAACGTGGCGAAGTTGGCAACCGAGACGGCGTCTCTGCTGGAGTTGCCGTTTTCTTTCACTCCTGCCGACATCAGCGCCAACGCCGACTACATCGGCGCCGGTTATGCCATCATGGGCGAGCGAGAGCGCGAAACGATTCGGCTATTGGCGCAGTTAGAGGGGGTTTTGGTGGATCCGGTCTACACCGGGAAAGCGTTCGGGGGGATGATTGATTTGATCCGCAAAGGCGCCATCGGCAAAGACGAGCGGGTGTTATTCTGGCACACCGGCGGGCAGGCGGCGTTGTTTGCTTATGCGGATCAGTTGTAAGGGTGTATGGAAGTGTGGGAGTATGGGTGTGCGAATGTCTCCCATACGCCCACACTCCCACACTCACTTCTTCACCGTCTCAGCCGCCTTTATCTTGAAGCGCATAATCTGGGCTTCCAACAGGCCGTCAATCACCGTCATATCCACCCGCACGCCCTGATCTTCAAGATACTTCTTCGCCAGACCAAGCGCATATTGCTTCTTCTGCTCGGCAACCGACGCGCCCAGGTTGGCCGCCGCCGCTTTCAGCCCGCTCTGTTCGGCGGCCAGCACCGCGCTCTCCACGGCCTTGTCAATCAGCGCGGCCCGGGCCTGAGGCGTGTCGGCCGGCGGCGCGGCATTGTTGAACTGCTTGAGCACTTCGGCCTCGATGACGTTGGTGACGGCGGTCAGGTCCACTTTCACGCCTATTGACTTCAAATAATTTTGAGCTACTTCCAGAGCGTACTCTTTTTTGGCCGCGCCGCCGGCGATCTGCTTGGTCAGCCCGGCCTGCTCGGCGGCCCGCACCGCAATTGAGCCGATGCTTTCCAGCGCCGAGAGTTGATCCTTGGACAACTTGCTCTTAATCTCGTCGCCTTTCTGCTTGAGCCAGAATGCCGCCGCCGCAATCAACACCGGCAGGGCAACCACCAACAGCGCCTGGGCCAGCAAAAATAGAAAACCTGAAATGACTTGGAAATCCATTTCTCATTCTCCAGACTCAGCAGTTGTAGAGCGAGTTGACCGCTTCGCGTCGCTCTACATTTTCAAGTCAGATCGCGAATTTGCCACGTAGCATCGGGCCTCACGCTAGCGCCCGTTTTCCCCGCCCACAAGGGGCGAAACTATGGATTTCGTGAGTTGCTGGCTTTCAAGCTTCTTTTAGCACGGGAGCTTCGACCTTAGCCTTAGGGAGCACGAAGATAAAGTGACTGCCTTTTCCCAATTCGCTCTCCACCCAAATCTTGCCGCCGTGAGCCTCGACAATTTCCTTGCACAAGGCCAGGCCCAGCCCAACCCCGCTGTAACGGCGGGTGGTGCCGCTGTCCACCTGATAAAACCGCTGAAAGATACGCTCAATTTTATCTTCCGGAATACCGATGCCGGAGTCCTGCACTTCAACCCGGGCCTGGTTTTCCAGATCCACCAACCGCAAAGCAATCTCCCCACCGGGCCGCCCGAACTTAATAGCGTTATTCAACAAGTTATCAATCACCTGCACAATCCGCTCTTCGTCAATCGAGACGATCACCTCTTGTTCAGGCAGTTCCACCTTCAAAGTCTGATCGCTTTGTTGGGCCAGCGTGCGGACAGCTTGGGCGGTTTGGGTAATCAGCCCGTTCAACGCCATCGGTTGGCGCTCCAGGTCGGAGAGTTTGAGGCGCTGAAGGGTGACAATGTCGTTGACCACTTTAGTGAGCGCGGTGCATTTGCGCCGCACCACTTCCAGGCCCTTCACCTGCGTCTCGGTCAGCGCGCCCAGTTCGTTCGACAGCAACAGTTCCACGTAGCCAAGAATGAACGTCAGCGGGGTGCGAAGTTCGTGAGAGATATTTTGAATCAATTCATCCTTGAGCTGGTCGGCTCCTTTGAGTTCGGCGTAAGCCTGCTCCAGGTTGGCGGTGCGGGTCAGCAAGTCGCGCACCAGGCGGGCGTTCTCTATCGCCACTGCCGCCCACTGGGCCAGGGTCTCGGTGATGCTCAGATCCTCTTCGTCAAACTTGCCTTCAGTCTTGTTGACCAACTCCAAGACGCCGATTACCTGCCGTTTGATCAACAGGGGCACCGCCACCACGTTCGTCGTCGTCAGGCCGGTCGTCTGATCAATGCCCCGGTAAAAACGCGAGTCCTTTTTGACATCGTCTACCAGCGCCGGTTTGGCATTTTGGGCCACCCAGCCGATCACCCCGAACCCGACCGGCACTTTCATCCCCAACAGTTTTTCAACCCCCGGGCCGACCACTGCTTTGAAGATCAGCCCCGGCGACTTTTCGTCCACCAGCAGAATCGAACCGGCTTTCGCGCCCAACACCCGCGCCGCCTCTTCGAGAATTGTTTGCGGAATGGACTCAAAATCGAGCGACGAGGCCATGCTCCGGGCGGCGTTGTTGATCGCCGTCAACTGCCGGGTGCGCCGGATCAACTCTGTCTCTCGCCCCTTCTGCTCCGACAGATCCGTCACCACCAGCACGTCGCCAAGCTCGGTCTTGTTGCCCGGCACGTGAACGGCCAGCACCGGCATCAGCGTGCCGTTCTTGCGGATCAGTTGCTTTTCAAACGAACTGGTTCCGGTTCCTTTGCTGAGCCAGGATTCGGTGGCCAGGCGATCCGTGTCTTGGATCAGGTCGGCAACCGGGCGGCCAAGCAATTCGGCTTCGTCGTAGCCGAGCATCCGGCACAGGCGGCGGTTGACAAAATTGATGCGCGACGTTTTATCGAGCATCATTAGGCCGTCGCCCATGGTGTTGACTAACGCCTGATGAAACAGCTTGTCGCGCCGCGCTTCCTGCTCCCGCCTTTCGAGCTGTTGCACCAGCCGCAGGTTTTCAATGGCCATGGCCGCCTGACTGCCCAGGAGGGTCAGCAGGCGCAAGTCGGACGCGCTCAGGCGATTCTCGCCGCGGCGGGCAATGAGCATCACCCCCAGCGTCTTGCCGCGCAGAGTGAGCGGCAGCAGGCTGGCTACCTGCGCCCCCGCAACTTCCAGGCCGCGGGCCAGCACGTCGCCGCCCGTCAGGCGCGAGAGCGCTTTGGTGCTTTGTTCGATGAGAGACTGATCCGTCAGGGCCACTTCACAGAGAGGGTTGATCTGTTTGGCCAGAGGGAAAGAGATTTCGCCAGGACTGCCCCGGACGGTGCGTAGAAACAGGCGCGACACGTCCTCGCCGGCCATGCCGGCAATGGAGGCCGATTTGAGCATGCGGCTCTCGTCGTCCACCGCCAGAATCCACACCAGCGACGCCGCCAGCATCATCACCGTGCCATGAGCGATCTCGGACAGAAGATCGCCAGACTGTTGATCTCCGGCCAGGCGATCCGCAGTGCGGGGCCGGTGAAACACGGCTTTGATTCGCACCGCCAGGTCAACCGGATCGATGGGCTTGGTAATATAGTCGTCCGCCCCGGCCAGCATGCCCTCGGCCCGGTCGGCGGCTTGAGATTTAGCAGTCAGCAGAACAATGGGAAGTTGAGCGGTTTTGGGGTCGGCGCGCAGGCGGCGGCAAACTTCGTAGCCGTCCATGTCGGCCATCATCACATCGAGTACCAGCAAATCCGGCCTGTTTGCCGCAACTGACCGCAAGGCCTCTGTCCCCGACAGCGCTTCCGAGACTTCGTAGCCCTGTCCTCGCAGAATGTACCCAATTAGTCGCAGTGTCTGGATATCATCATCTACAACTAAAATACGCTTCGCCACACTTGTATATTATCCTTGAAACGGTAAAGCCGCAATAGTCACCCAACGCCCATCAATTTCAATTTCATTGCCGATTTCGAGCGCCGGTTTCGCAAATCCCAATCCGATCCAGCCAAAACGCGGCGACTCGGCGACACTGGTGACCACGCCGCCCGGAAATTCTGCGCCCGGATTCAACGGGGAAGCCGCCTTGAGGCCGACTAACCGCTTTGCTAATTTCCCCCGGCTCTCCATGCGGGCGATGATTTCTTGCCCGATATAGCAGCCTTTGGTGAAGCTCACGTCGTCCCACAAGCCGGATTCTAACGGGATAAACTCTTCGCCAATCTCGTGGCCGAACTCCGGCCGGCCGGACTCGATCCGCAAGATGTCGTAAACTGCCGGGCCGGTCTCGACCGCGCCCGCCTCAATTGCTTTGGCCCGCCACTGAGCAAACTCCGATCTTTCGGCTACCACAAAAAAACTGCTTCCGGCCAGCGGGTCGGCCCGCCCGATGATGGCCCCGCCCTGCCGCAGAACATGATGCAGTTTTACCGAGCTTGCCCCTGGAATCAGAGTCTCGGCAACGGCGGCTGCCTGTGGGCCAAACACCGTGAACCGCGCCAACTCGGTTGAAGCGTCGGTAAAGGCCACTTCGTCTTGAAAGAAGATGTAGCCGCTCAGCCAGCGGCGAATTTTCATGCCCGTGCCTGCGCTTCCCAACAGCAGAGCTTTCGGGTCCGGGCCCAGATTGATCACGACGAGGCGGTCAATGATCCGCGCGACCGGCGTTGTCAACACCGTCGCCCGGCCTTCGTTCACCGCCATGTTGGTCAGATCGTTGGTAGACATGCGGTGCAGTAAATCAACCCGGTCGCGCCCTGTCCCCCACAACAGCGCGTGGTTGGGCAAGTCAATCAGGCCACAGCCGTTCAGAACTGCGTTGTAGTTGTTGAGGGTCGCTTCATCCATAACCTGCACTCCGCTAAAAGCAACGAGACGCGCAACCCCTTCCCTTGCGCGTCTCGTGTCAATTCATTCTGTGCCCGCCTCCGCCGAAACTACTTCAGCGAAGCAAGATAGGCCACCAGGTCGCTAATCTGTTGCGGCGTCAGCACATCTTTAAAGTTAGGCGGCATCAACCCGTCGGCAAAACCTTCTACGATGTAGGCATTTGGTTGCGTAATTGATTCGTAAATGTAAATCTCCGCCGAGTAACCTTCTCTGCGGGTAGCGGCCCAGGTGCCAATCCCCGCAATTGCCGGGCCGAGGGGTTGATCGACGTGGCAGGTCTTGCACGGTTGAGTATTGAAAACTTGTTGCCCGGCAGCACCATCTCCTGCGGGGAGCGCAACAAATGCTTGTTGAAGTTCAGGCGGCCCGGCGATCACTGGCGTGGCGGTCGCAGTTGGTGCTGCGGCCGGGTAGATGAGCAAACCTCCCTGCGCAAATGTCGCAGCCGTTTCGCTTAGGCGCTCGTAATCGTTCAACGCAAACAAGCCCAACAGCGCGAGGCCAATCACCGAACCAACGATCCATTGACGGGTCTCTACGTTCTCGGGGATGGCCTGGTACGAATACGCCGGCGTATACGGCGCAACCTGGGAGGCCCCGGCTTTGGCCTCGCTCGATGCGCCGGGTTTATCTTTGGCAAGCTGAGTGCTTAACCAGTTAAAGGCGAACGCGAGCCCGCCGCCCGTTACAATGGTAAGAAGGACAATGACAACAATCGCGCCGACGAGAACTGCTGCCAGCACAGGGTTCGCAGGCACTTCATAAATGGCGCTGCTGCCGCGGAACCCGCCGGCAATGGCGTACACGCCGACGCCGAAAAGGACGACAAAACTTAAAATAGTCAATATGCGTTGCACGACACAACCTCTGCTAAGTGATTACGGATTAACCATGAGTGCGCCGACCATCCCCGCTTCTTTATGGCCGGGAATGTTACAGTAATGGGATACAAAATTATATCATCCGCGTGCAGCCTCATGGTCTACCCAGCGCGATTCCAGCGGCGGCTGTTGCCCCTTCCTGACAGCCTGGATTTCAAAGCGATCCAGCATCCGGATTATGATGATCAACGCCGCCAGCACATACATCATGGTTCCTGGGATCCACATGATAATGCCAGCCAGCACTTGATCTTGCATGACGGTGAGGCCCCAGGGCCGGGGCACATCCATGTAATAGGGGTAGAGAGGGGTATCAGCCAGTGCAATGACGACGCCCGGGATCATGTTGGCCGCTCCGGTCGCCAGCAAGTAGCCGATGCGCGCCAGAGGCGAAAAGCGGCTATGAATACGCGGACCGGCGCGAACCACGTGCCACCACAAAAGCATGGCCGTGCCGAAGAAAGTCAAATGCTCCATATCGTGAACCAAAACGGAGCCTTGGGCCGCGCTATACAGGTTAGGGTCGTGCCAACCCCATAGAACGGCGACAAAGGCGAACCAAGCCACGGCGGGTCGAGTAGCCAGACGGAGTACACTACGAAAACGCGAATCTGCGGCAAAGAGCCATTGGCCCACCCGTTTTCTTCCTGGCAGACCCCAGATTACGAAAGGGAATGGATTAGCGAGCAGAAGCAGAGGCGGGACGAGCATGACCATCAGCAAGTGCTGGATCATGTGCATGAAAAACAACTGCCCGCCCAGAATGTCTATGGCAGACATCAGCGCCGTCCCCAGCAGGGCCAGCCCAGCCAGGTAGGAGGCCAGCCGCCAACCTGTTGCCAGCCGGAACTGACCACGGCGACGGAGACGGAACCAGCCGACCGTGAACAGCAGACCGGCCAGCGCCAGAAAGTAACTTACATCGAGGCGCAGGTCCCAAGTCGTCAACAGTGTGGGCAACCTCATCGTCCTTTTTTCTGAACAGGCAGGCCAAGCCTGTACGCAAGCGTTCAGTCAGACGTGGGCGACGGTGCCTATCAGGTACAGCGCCGGATAGAAGAACACCCAGACCACGTCTACGAAGTGCCAGTAGATCGCGCAGAACTCAACCCCCCAATGGTCGGCGGATGAGTAACGGCCCTTAAGACCATTAAGCAAAATAACGAAGATAAAGATGATGCCCGAGAGGACATGCAGGGCGTGCATTCCGGTCATCCCATAGAGGACAGCTCCATAGACGCCATCCGTAGGCCGGACGTGCCCGCGCCACTCGAAGCCAACCACGCCGACGAGAAACAGCACGCCCAAGACTCCGGTGATGAGCAAGCCGACGAGGAAATTTTTCCGGTCATCGTGCGCGATGGCCATCTCGGCCCGGTTCATGAAGAAACTGCTGCTCAGCAGGATGAGGGTAACGATGAAGCCGAGCGTCTGATCCAGGTCCGGGCGGGTGTTGCCCCACAAGTGAAACCTCATCACCAGAAACCCACCAAACATAAAAACTTCTGTCACCAGGAACAGCCATAGGCCAAGTCGGTTGAACTTAAGCCGACTGTGAGCGGCGTGCGTCGCAACAGTAGCCATTAGTGCCCCTCCTCACTCCACAGACTGGCAACATGCATGAAGTACCACAGGATCAGCCCGGCTTTGGCCAGGGCGATAATGAACAACAAGGCCGGCGAGCCAGCGGTCGCTGAACTGACCCAGAGTTCCACAACGGTCAGCACCGTCAGGATCAGGAAAGTCATCACACCACGCCGGAAGGCGGCGGCTTTCTTTTTTTGAGGGGTCAGCAAGGTAGTCATCCGGTTGAGTCTCCTCTATTTGCGTCAGTCGCTGGCTGGCGCCGGGGCGGCGACTGGTGGGGCCTTCTCACCATGGGGGAGGACGCCCATGCCGTAGTCGTACGGACCATGCTCGACAACAGGCGGGGCGGAGAAATTGTGTATGGGTGGAGGCGAGGTCGTCTGCCATTCCAGGGTCAATGCGCGCCAGGGGTTGTCACTCGCCTTCTTCCCCCAGGCCCAACTGAGGAGGGCGTTGACCAGGAAAGGCAAGACCGAAATTCCAAGCAGAAAGGCGCCGAGGCTGGCCAGCATATTGACCGCCTGAAATTGAGGGTCATACTCGGCCACGCGCCGCGGCATGCCCTGCAGACCAAGCCAGTGCATCGGGAAGAACGTCAGGTTGAAGCCGATAAAGTTCAGCCAGAAGTGTATTTTCCCCAGGCGTTCGAAGTACATCCGGCCAGTGATCTTCGGGAACCAGAAATACAGCCCGGCATAGAGCGCGAAGACACTCCCGCCGAAAAGGACATAGTGCAGGTGTGCGACGACGTAGTACGTGTCATGAACATGAATGTCCACCGGCACTGCCCCCAGGGTGATCCCGCTCAAGCCGCCAATGACGAACATCGCGACGAAGCCCATTGCGAACAACATGGGCGTTCTGAGTTCCACCTTGCCGCCCCAGATCGTGCCCAGCCAATTGAAGATTTTGATCCCGGTGGGCACGCCGATGACCATCGAACTGGCCATAAACGAGACCAGCAGCCAGGGACTCAGGCCGGTGGTGAACATATGGTGCCCCCAGACGAGGAGGCCGAAGAGCGCAATCGCTAGGGACGAGCCCGCAATGGCTTTATAGCCAAACACGGGCTTGCGGCTGAACACCGGCAAGACCTCGGAGACGATCCCCATAGCCGGCAAGATCATGACGTAGACCGCCGGATGCGAGTAGAACCAGAAGAGGTGCTGCCACATCACCGGGTCGCCCCCCTCCCCATTGGGCATGGGCTGGAAGAACATCATCCCCCCCATCCGCTCGAGCAGGAGCATGATCAGCGCGGCGGTCAGTACCGGGGTCGCACACACGACCAGGAGCGAGGTGGCGACGATGGCCCAGCAGAAGAGGGGCAGACGGCCCGGGGCCAGCCCCGGCGCGCGCATCAGCGCGATGGTCACCAGAAAGTTGATCGCGCCCAGCATTGAGGAGGTGCCAATGATGATCACGCCGATGATCCAGAATGTCTGTCCGGTGGGCGCTCGCAGGCTGAGCGGCGGATAAGCCGTCCAGCCTGAATTCGCCTGGCCGAACAGGAAGCCGGCGATAATTGTAAGTCCACCGATCAGGAGCAGCCAGTAACTCGCGGCATTCAAGCGAGGGAAGGCCATATCGTTGGCCCCGATCATCAGAGGCACCAGGTAGTTCCCAAAACCCGCCAGGGCCGGGATCACCCACAGAAAGATCATGATGGAGCCGTGGATGGTGAACAGCACGTTGTACGTTTCGGGGTTGAATTCCGGGGCCGGCGTGAACAACTCGTAGCGAATGAGCATGGCAAGCAGGCCACCGATCAGAAAGAAGATAAAGGTGGTCACAAGATACTGAATGCCGATGACCTTGTGATCGGTGTTGAAAGTGAAATAATCGTGCCAAGTGACCGCGCCGTGACGGATCCAGCCGGAAGGCGTTTGGGCAGTTGCGATGTGGGCAGTCTCGGTCATACCTGATTCTCTATTTCTTTATTTCTGCTCAAGCAAAAAGCTCACCAGGGTATCCAGGTGCGACTCTGGTATCCGCGCGCCCAAATCCGGCGGCATCACGCTTGGGCTGGCGCATGGACCAGTCGGGCATTGTGGAGCGATAAAGGTGTTGGGATTAAGGATGGACTCGCGGATGTAGTCCTCAGCGGACATCCCAGACACGCGCGTTCCTGCATTGGTCCCGATGTTGTCCAGGTTCGGGCCGACCAGTCCGGTCGCGTTGGCCGCTGCAAGCGTATGACAGGCGTTGCAACCGTACTTGGCGAACAATGCGACCGGGTCACCCGGCTGCCCCGCTGCAGCCTGTTGCTCCGCCACCCAGGCGTCGAACTCGGTCTGGCTCTGGACAATTGCGTAACTGATGAGGCCCATGCGCGCATGCCCCGCGCCGCACAACTCGGCGCAGACGACCCGATACTTGCCGGAAACGTTCGCCGTGAAGAAGGTTTCTGTCTCATGCATGGGAACCGCGTCCTGCTTGACGCGGAAGGCGGGCACCCAGAACGAGTGAATCACATCGGCAGACGTAATCTTCAGTTGGATGGGTTTGTCCTGGGGAAGGTACAGATCATTGGAGGTGATATCGAAGTCGGGATAACGAAACTCCCACTGGAACTGCCGGCTGACGACTTCCACCGTCATGGCATCCGAGGGAATCGTGCTCATTTGGGCGAAAATCTGGAAACTGTATGCGCCTAACCAAAGGACGATCAATGCCGGGATAACCGTCCAGGCAAATTCCAGCCGGTTGCTGCCATGGATTGGCAGGCCGTCACCTTCTTCCCCTTTCTGGCGTCGAAAGCGAAACGCCGAAAACACCAGAATGCCTTCGACGAGGAGAAAAATCGTGGCGGCAATGCCGAGCATCGTATTGAAGAGCAGGTCCACCTGCCCGGCACGGCTCGAGGCCTCCAGCGGCATCAGGCGCACATACTGACCCACCAAGATACCGACGAACAGCGTGACCAGGGCGAAGATCGCAGCGCCCGGACCGGCAACGCGGTGTGTTACAACAGCGGGCGTGACAGCAGGCTGAGGGGGGCGGAGTGTGTGGCGAAGCTCGCGATCGAGTATATAGAATCCGACGGCCAAGGAGACGCCCAAGCCACCGATTAGCACGATGATTGCAGTGATTGCACCTAGCAAAATGAGTAGAGGAGTTGGGGTTGGCACGTTTGGAGTTTAGGAGAGGAAATATTTGTGAACAAGGTTACAAGGTGTAATTCTATCCAAATTTTGAGCTTTGTCAATTTGGCGCATGAAAAATGAAAAATTCCGGTTGGCATCGCGCGAAATGTGGTTTACTAACCACTGGTGCTAGTGCTTTGACCATTTAGTTTTGACCGGGGTGAGTCTTAGGCGGTTTACAGCATTTGCGTTTGCTAAAGATGCGTCGAGCACGTTTCCAATTGAATGACCAAGCAATCGGCTCATGTAAATGGTTGCGGCACGTCTCCCAAGCGATCAGTTCCATAGCCAGAGTCCACTCATCAGGGATGCGGCGACTCAAACATTGGCGGGTCATGGCGCTTAAATCAATCTCGGCCAGGTTGAGCCAGGAGGCATGCAAGGGCGTTGGATGAAGCCTCAAACGCGCCAAGAGGCGATCGGCTTCTGGTTTGCCGAAGATTTCAATCAACGTCTCGACCGAGTGCGTGTTCAAGTTGTCGTAGACGAGGTCGATCTGTTGGGCGTCGGGATAAAGGACATCGACCAGATAGCGAATCGCTTTGGCCCATTTTCACGATTTTGCGTTTCAGCGCTTGCTCGGTTAGCAATCGGACCGTCCAGCGTTGACGACCGGCCGGGGGTTGACTACAGGCCAAAGCGACTAACAGGGTCTCTTGTCTGAGAGTCAGTTTTGCAGGCTGGCCTGAGCCTGGTTGTTCATGGAGAGCCGCGTTCAAGCCGTCCGCACGACAGCGAAACCGTATGCGCCGCACCGTACGTGGGCTAACGTCAAAGGCTTTCGCTACCTCCGTTTCGCTCCAGCCGTCGGCGCTCCGGAGCAGGAGGTAAGCATAAAGTATCTCCCGCGCTTTGCGTTTGCCTGACTTGACGAACTGCAATAACCGACGGCGCTGATCTGGTCTCAATTGAACTACCGGCTTCTTGGACATGTGCCAAGCATACCGGACAGAATTAAATGGTCAAGGTACTAGTTATGATGATCTTCAAGATAGTCATTTTTTAGTCATCGAACTAGTTCTATAACTATAGACATCGCTCCCAAAAACCCATAATCTATCATCTTAATAACCAATGGTGCTGGTGTTAGAGAGAAAACTCGGCGATGCTCATCTGATAAGGATCAGCATCAGGATGAATGGCATGAAACAAATCCAAGAGCACATTGAACATGGCAGAGACATAGGCTAAACGTGAAGGTTACTCCCGAAGTTCCTACTCCCACTAAAACAACTGAACACCCCCACGAGGTCGTCTGGCCGGAATGGGTGTATCCTTATCCGGCCGGCGCTATTGGCGGCTTACTCGGCGGAGTAGCCG
>Ga0247727_10014398_pt1 | contig 13154 bp, 8 predicted proteins | sample WisWelCaveWW1625_FD_202498 | JGI IMG/M metagenome (GOLD analysis project Ga0247727, IMG submission 202498) | Biofilm microbial communities from Wishing Well Cave, Virginia, United States - WW16-25 | ecosystem: Environmental > Aquatic > Deep subsurface > Groundwater > Cave microbial mat | place...
TCGATCCCTATAGCAGCAGTAAGGCTTGTGCGGAATTGGTAGCAGGGGCATATCGTCAATCCTTCTTTTCTCCCCAAACATATAATCAACATGGCGTTGTCGTGATAACCGTCCGGGCGGGTAATGTAATCGGCGGTGGAGACTGGGGACAGGACCGATTGGTACCAGATTGTATCCGGGCATTGCTTTCCGGTGATAAAATTACGCTGCGTTATCCTAAAGCTATCCGACCCTGGCAGTTTGTTCTGGAATCACTCCATGGATACTTATTACTGGCTCAAAAATGTTATCAGGAAGATCCCGGCATGGCCGGGGCCTGGAATTTTGGCCCGGATAGGAATGAACAGTGGCCGGTACTTACCGTTGTACTAAAAATGATAGAACTCTGGGGGAAAAAAATTTCCGTTTTGGTTGAAAAAAACAATCAGCTTTATGAATCAAAATATTTGTCCTTGGACAGTACCAAAGCGAGAACCTTATTAGATTGGCAACCCATGACCAGTATGGAAGAAGCGATAGAATGGACCGTAGGCTGGTACAAGGCCTATCAGGAAAAACTGGATATGAGATTGTTTTCACTTCAGCAAATAAGAATTTTTGAATCTTTACTTCAAGAAAGCAAGGTGTCCCGTGCAGTGTCGGTTTTGTCATAATCCTTTGACCTATATCTTCGTGGATTTGGGAAAGACACCTCTTTCGAATTCTTTCCTAAATTACGAAGATACTGCAAGGGAAGTTTTTTATCCGCTGCGTGTCTATGTTTGTGAAAAATGTTTTTTAGTACAGATCAGTCAGGTTGAATCTCCTAAGAAAATTTTTCAGGACTACGCTTATTTTTCTTCCTATTCCGATTCCTGGTTGGATCATGTACGGAATTATTCCGAGATGATTACCAACCGTTTAGATTTGAATTCACATAATTTCGTAATTGAAATAGCGAGTAATGATGGCTATCTCCTTCAATATTTTCAAAAAAAAGGGATTCCGCATCTTGGAATAGAGCCAGCGGAGAATGTAGCTAAGGTGGCGTTACAGAAAGGACTTTCTACCCGCATTGAATTTTTTGGGGTTGATTGTGCTAACAGGCTGGTTCAAGAAGGAAAACGGCCGGATTTATTAATAGGTAATAATGTTCTCGCCCATGTACCAGATCTTAATGATTTTGTAGCAGGGATGAAAATTTTATTAAAACCAAATGGTCTCATTACTCTCGAATTCCCTCATCTCTTGCAACTTATTTCAAAAAACCAATTTGACACCATCTATCACGAACATTTCTCATATTTTTCATTAATGACTGTTGAAAAGGTATTGGCTTATCATGGACTAAAAATATTTGATGTTGAGGAATTAAATACCCATGGCGGATCATTGAGAATATTCGTTTCGCATAAAGAGGTGAAAAAGGCAGATTCACCTAACTTAAACTATATTCGGGACATGGAATACACTAGTCGTTTGAATTCTTTGGATACTTATCTAAATTTTGATAACAAGGTCAAAGAGGTAAAAGAAAAACTGGTCACTTTCCTTAAACAAGAAAAGGGAAAAGGTAAGACTATAGTTGGTTATGGTGCCCCGGCAAAAGGTAATACTTTGTTAAACTACTGCGGGATAGGTCCGGATTTACTCGAATTTACTGTAGATCGAAATTCCTGTAAACAAGGAAAAGTTTTACCCGGTACCCATATCCCCATTTTTTCACCCCTTAAGATCAAGGAAAAAAAGCCGGATTATCTGTTGATCCTCCCCTGGAACATCAAGGAAGAGGTGATCAAACAAATGGGTTGCTTAAAGGAATGGCAAGGGAGATTTATTATTCCTATTCCAGAAGTAACATTAATTTAACGAATAGTTATTTTTGTCGTTCAAAAGATTTCAGCAACCGTTATTTCTTAATAGAAAAAGAATCCAAAACCAAATATGTTACCCGTTTTTAAACCGTTAATAAAGCAAGAAGAATTTAATGCTTGTCGTGAGGTTCTCGAAATGGGATGGCTGGGAATGGGGAGTTTCGTGAATCAATTTGAGGAAGCCGTTAAACAATTTGTCCAGGCATCAGATAGGTTTGTTGCTGCAGTCAGTACTGGTCATGCGGCGATCCATTTAGGATTAATTAACGCAGGCGTAGGACCAGGAGACGAAGTTATTACGCCGGCATTTAATAATATTGCAGATTTTCAGGCTATTCTCGCAACGGGTGCCACCCCTGTTTTTTGTGATATTGAAGATTCCTCATTGTGTATTGATATGAATAAGGCGGAAGATTTGGTTACGAAAAAAACTAAAGCAATCATTGTTATGGATTATGATTGTATATTATGTGATCACGATCGAATCTATGAATTTGCGAAAATACATAAATTAAGAGTAATTCATGATGCTGCACATTCACTTGGTTCGAAATATAGAGGAAAAATGGTAGGGAGTTTCTCAGACATTTGTGTATTTAGCTTTGATCCGGTCAAAACGATTACATGTATTGACGGTGGAATATTGGTAGTTAAATCAAGCGAAGAACTTAGCAGTATTCATGAAATGAGATTGATAGGTATGTGCCAACCTAGTTCTATCATGTACCAAAATCAGAGGGCTTGGACGTATGATGTAAAACGGTTAGGTTTTCGATATCATATGTCAAATTTACATGCTGCACTTGGGCTGTCACAACTTAGTAAAATTAAGACAATTTCAGAAACGCGTCGGTGGGCTTGTTGCTATTATAATGAGCAACTGAGTCAAATTGCGGAATTAAAGGTACCCCAAACAGACTTTAATAGTGTAGTGCCTTTCCTATACTATATTCGTGTACCAGAAAAAGACCGCGCGAATCTTCGGGATTTTTTAAAAAATAAAGGGATTGATACAGGAATACATTGGCAGCCTGGACATTGGTTTAGCCTTTTCAAGGAATACCCTCAAGGAGATTTAACGGTGACTAATCAGGTGGGGAAAGAAATTATTTCTTTGCCATTACATTCGTGTATGCTCAAAGAAGATTTATACAGAGTTGTAGAGGCAATCAATACATTTTTCAAGCATAAAACATGAAGAAGCCAACTGTTATTTTTATGGGATCAAAGCCTGGGTCTGTCGCGGCTCTATCTGTTTTATTAAGGCTGGGTTGGGAGATTAAATATGTTGTTGTTCCAAAAAATATTTCTTACGGCTGGATAAAGGGTCCGGCGTTGTCTACTTATGCATTAGAAAATAACTTGATTGTTTTGAATCAATCCGAAATCCCTAAATCAGAGAAAGTAGATTTTGTTATTAGTTACATGTACCGCTACATGGTCAAACCCGAAGTCATAAATATGGCTGAATGCGCCGCATTAAACTTTCATGCGGGACCTTTACCAGAGTTTGGAGGATGGGCATTCTACAATGTAGCCATTTTGGAAAACGTATCAGAATATGGGTGCGCTTGTCATTACATGACCGAAAAATTTGATGACGGTCCAATTCTAAAAGTTAGAAAATTTGTTATTAATCCAACACAAGAAACTGCGGCAAGTCTTGAGAAAAAATCCCAGGAAGAAATGGTCCATTTGTTTATTGACTTTTGTAAAATGGTGGAAAATCATGAGAAACTACCTAAAACTGATCAGGATATACAAAAAAAGCGGTATCTAACTAAGCAAGAGTTTGAAAAGTTAAAGGAAATCCCGATGGATTCCAACAGTGAATACATTGACCGCTGCGCTCGGGCTTTCTGGTACCCCCCGTTCGAATGCGCCTATTTTAATATTGGTGAGTCTCGAGTTGAAATTGTTCCAAAAATAGTAAAGGAACAACTTGCGACCTTTATACATTCCAATGATTTTGAAAGCCTTCAAAATATTGTTGAAAATTATTTTTTAGAGACAAACTATGATTCAAATTGAAGAAGATAAAGTGACTGTGTTTAGTGGGGAAAAAAGTCAAGAGGAATTTCCTATTGGAAGCCCACAAGCTTTTCAACTGTTAAGCAAAATTTGGCTTCGTTCGGGATGGGACAACAAATATGTTTACAGTTTTACTTGGCTCGGAAGGCCAATTATTCAATTACCTGAAGACCCGCTTAGAATTCAGGAAGTTATCTACCGAATAAAACCAGATATAATCCTAGAAACGGGGATTGCCCATGGAGGGTCATTAATTTTTTATGCCGGGCTTTGCAAAATTGTGGGTAAGGGAAAAGTGATTGGAGTGGATGTCGAGATTCGTTCTCATAATAGAAAGGCTATCGAAAATCATGAACTTGCTCAATATATTACACTCATTGAAGGAAATTCTATTGATCCGAAAACAATTTCCAATGTCGGGACTCTTATTTCTCCAGAATCTACTACACTTGTTCTCTTGGATTCATGTCACACCCATGGTCATGTTTTGTCAGAATTAAATGCTTACTCTAAATTCGTTTCAGAAGGATCTTATATCGTTGCTATGGATGGCATTATGCAAGAAGTTGTTGGTGCACCCAGAACACAACCAGATTGGAAATGGAATAATCCTCAACATGCGGTTTTAAAATTTGTTAAAAACAACCCGAATTTTGTAATTGAAGAGCCTAAATTTTTATTTAACGAAGGAAATATTTCGCAAAGGATTACTTACTGGCCAAATGCTTTTTTAAAGAGAATCTATTAGAAAAAAATAATTATTATAAGGAGAATTTATGAAACCCCATGGTTATGATATTGATGTCGTAGGCGGATGTAACCTGAGATGCCCTTCCTGTCCTCAGGGAAATAGTCAGGATCTTGCTCATTTTAAGGGGGTCATGAAGGTCGAACTTTTTAGAAGCATCATGGAGAAGATTGCACGAGAAACTCCTAAAGTTTCTGATATCGGTCTGTTTAATTGGGCGGAACCATTATTGCATCCTCAATTACCAGAATTAATTAGATTAGTAAATCATCATGGTTTTCCATGCCATCTTTCAAGTAACTTAAATTTAGTGCGCGAAGATTTTGCTGAGGTTTTTAAGGCTAGACCAGCTCATTTTAGAGTTTCCATTTCAGGGTCTAAGTCAGCCAACTATTCTCAGACCCATCAGCGCGGGAATATAGAGAGAGTCATTCAAAATATGTATAAAATCCGTGAAATTTTGAATAAACTGGACTCTAAAACCCATATCGAGGTGCTGTATCATCGTTATATTCATAACATGGGTGAGGATTATGAAAGAATCGCTGAATTAAGTTGGGAACTCGGTTTCGAGTTCCATCCGGTGTGGGCATACTTAATGCCGCTGGAAAAAAGTTTGGACTATTTTGCCGGAAAGATTTCCGCCAAGGACATGAAAATCATCGAACTTTTTGCAATACGTCCTGAAGAGGCACGAAAGATTTCTCTAAAATACTTAACCTCCGGATGTTATCTTCGTTCATGCAGAACAGCCATCAATTCGGATGGTAGTGTGGCATTATGTTGTGGTACTTATGATCAAAAAAATGATATCGCAGATAGTTTTTTGGGAAAAACTCATGATGAACTTCATACATTAAAAAATAAACATCCTTTGTGTGGTACCTGTATGAAAAACGGACTTCATGTGACGGCAATCTATGGGGGAATTCACGAATTAAATGCTTTAGCGGAAAAGAAACTCGAAGAATTAAAAAAGGAAAGATTTAAGAAAGGGTCGTTTTCAACGGAGGATAAGCTGGTTCTGTCTAATACGGACCCGAATAACCCATGGATAAACAAATTTCCTAAAGTATCTATAGGGATGCCAGTGTATAATGCCGAGAAGTATGTAAAGCAGGCGATTGAATCAATCCTGGCTCAGGATTATCTAAATATCGAATTAATTATAGTCGATAATGCCTCTACCGACCGTACAAAAGAAATCATTCAGTCGTTTTTAAATTTAGATCAGCGAATCAGATTTTATGAAAACGATAAAAATATCGGATCAATGTTGAACTTTAAAAGGACATTCGATCTCTCTTCCGGTAAATATTTTATGTGGGCTTCTCACGATGATTTTTTTCTTCCTTCCTATGTAAGAAAATGTGTTCAGATCTTGGAACATTATCCTAAGGTTGTTCTGTGTACTAGTAAAATAGTTTTTGTCGATGAACAAAATCGCCGTTTAGCCAATGTGGAACATAATGAATTGCACACATTTCAGCAGGATATCGTAAAGAGGGTTCAGGCCATTGTTTCTAGATTTGGGTGGTATTCTATTTTTGGTGTAATGCGAAGGGAAATTTTAGAAAAAATATGGCTAGAGGAGAAAATGTATGGGTTCGACGTGGTTCAACTTTTACAAATTTCAATATTGGGAGAAATATACCAGATCTCTGAATACTTGTTTTTTTTTAGAGAGAGACCTCGTACTATCAGAGATGTTATGGTGATCATTGATCCTGCGAATACAAATAAGTCAAATTTTACCCCGATCACCGAATTAACCCAAGGTTTAATGAATGCAATTACCTATTCTGATCTTGATAATTCCACAAGGGCTTTATTAAAAACTGAAATAATGCTTACCATAATTACAAAAAATGTAAAATGGAGGAACAGTTTATTATCCGAGAATCCACATTTGATCCAGTATCTGGACTTGGATGGAACGCAAGCAGACTCTCTTCCAATCAGAATGGCAACACTTATTACTAACTATTTCAGCTCTCTGTCTTTCAATGAAAATGGAGAACCGGTAGATCATAGGAAAATTCTTAAGGTTAAAAATGCAGAGTTGATAAGTCCTACCAAAATAAAAGAAGCTAGCCTTTCACCTCAAAAGGGTTATTTGCGCGTCCTTTTCCAGAACCGTCCCCAGGCTTATCAATACCCAGGGGGGGATACGATTGTGATGAAACGGCTGCAGGAAGGACTCGAGAAAAGAGGCGTTAAGGTGGACTACAATTGGGATCTCAACGCTGATTTGTCTCATTATGATATTGTGCATGCTTTTAATTTCACTCTGTTAAATGAGATGACCGACAAGTTTGCCCAAAACGCTTTAAAACAAAATATTCCTTTTGTGGCGACACCGCTGCAGGAAGATTTTCTTCGTTATGACCATAAAGCCAAATTTTTATTAGAGGTTTTTAAAAAGTACATCGAGAGCGGGAAAGACCAGGAAATCTTAGAAAAAGGGATAGCCATGCTGAATGAATTGCCTGTGGGAAATATGAAAACGTCCCCCCTGGCGGCCAAGCATGCCGATTTAATTTTTACCTGCGGAAAATCTGAGTCCAATGTCATCACCCGTTTGTTTCCAGATGCCAAGGTCACCGAAATATTGTTCGGTTCAGACATTAAAAATATTGAGATAGGGCCAGAATTATTTACTGAAAAGTTTGGGATTAAGGATTTTGTTTTATGCGTGGCCCGTTTAGAAAGCAGGAAGAACCAATTAATGCTCCTGAAGGCTCTGGAAAACGAAGACATTCCTGTAGTTCTGGTTGATGGCGGGCATACGCATCAACCCGTTTATAAAGAGTTATGTCAGCGTTACAAAAGAAAGGGGAGAACCATCCTCACAGGCCGGATCAGTGAGGAAATGCTGGTTTCAGCCTATCGGGCGGCCAAGGTCCATTGTTTACCCAGTTGGTATGAATTGCCGGGTTTGGTAACTTTGGAAGCGGCCCGCTATGGTTGTAACGTTGTCGCTTCGGACTGGGGTGCCATACGAGACTATATGGGAGAACATCTTTTTTACTGTCAACCGGACAACCCGGAGAGTATTCGGAATGCGGTGATGCAAGCTCTGGAAGCACCTAGAATGACGAGCCAGATCAAACAGGCCGAGCAACATACCTGGGATAAATACGCAGAGACTGTTTATCAGCATTATTTAAAAATTATTAACAATAGAAATAGTCATCGGACTGGTTTGATCAGCTTCCAGGATTCATTGAATACCCGACAAGAAGACTCTTTGCTATCCATTAAGGCAGACCCAGCTATTGATTACTCGATAATTGTTGTTACCTACAATTCATGCCAACACCTCCCTTCTCTGCTTGACAGTATTAACCAATACAGTTTAAAGCACGAAATCATCCTCGTTGACAACGCCTCCACTGACGGGACACAGGAGTTTTTAAAGCAGCGTCAGGATATCCGCTTGGTGATAAAGCAGGAGAACCTCGGTTTTTCCCGAGCAGTGAATCAGGGGATTGCTCAAGCGCGGGGGAAATACATTGTGCTGCTTAACCCGGACACCCGCGTGACGCCGGGCTGGCTGGAGAGGATGCGCTTTCATTTTGTGGATCCGGGGACCGGGGCTGTGGGGCCGCTTTCAAACTACGTGGCGGGATTACAAAAGATCCAATTGTACTACAACCCGCCGGCCGGGCAAGCCGCCGGCAGTGAACAGATCGCTGAAACTGTTTCCCAACGTTACCGCTATCAGTCGATTGAAACAAAACTGCTGATCGGCTTCTGCCTGATGATCCCGCGTCAGGTGATGGTTGAGACGGGAGGGCTGGATGAAGACCTCTTTTTGGGAAACGATGATCTGGAATTGAGCTGGAGGCTGAGGAATAAGGGGTATTGTCTGCGGGTGGCGCTGGACGCTTTTGTCTTTCATCAGGGACAGGAAAGCTTTAAAACGAGGGAAAAATCAGTGACGGATGATCTGGTCCAACAGAGTACGGATACGCTTTACCGCAAACTAAGCGGTTCTTACGGTCGGGGAATGGTTCCCTGTCCACAAGAGTTGTGGGGGATCAACTGGTTTACACCAAGTGATGAAGTGTATCGCGGAAGAATCAAACGCTTTGAACAGGAATTCAAAACCGGCCAAAATTTTCTCATTCCACATCGGGAATATGTCAAGGGCAAGGTCAGTATTGTCGTTCTTACCTGCAACCAGCTAGATTATACCAAGATGTGCTTGGAGAGTATCAAGCGGAATACGACAAAAGTTCCGTATGAGATGATTTTTGTAGACAATGGGTCAAGCGATGGAACGGCCGAATTTTTAAGGACTCAAAAAGATTTTAAGTCTATTTTTAATGCAGAAAACCGAGGTGTGGCGGCGGGTTGGAACCAGGGACTGAAACAGGCGGAGGGGGAATATCTATTGATTTTGAACAACGATGTTCTGGTAACGCCGGGCTGGTTGGAAAATCTATTAAAGATTTTGAATGAGAATCAGATTACCGGGGCAGTGGGTCCCAAGTCTAACTATGTTGCCGGAACACAGATAGAGAAAAATCCAGGGTATAGAGTCATCGAGGATCTGGATGCTTTCGCACAAAAATACCAGTGCCAGCATGCCGGGCAAAGCAGTGTCGTGGAGGTTTTGTTCGGTCTTTGTTTTCTGGTCAAACGCGAGGTGCTGAATAAGGTCGGGCTTTTTGATGATCGTTTCGGTCTGGGTAATTTTGAGGATAATGATTACTGTTTGCGGCTGCGTCTGAAAGGCTATCAACTGCGCATTGCTGAAGAGGTCTATCTCCACCATTTCGGCAGTAAAACTTTTACAGGAAATAAGATTGATTGGCGCGAGCAGATGTCAAAGAACAAAATTTTGTTTGAAAAAAAGTGGGATTTTTTTCAGGAGGAGAAGAGGTGGAGGATACCGGAGAATCGATTAGAGGATTGGCTGAGCCAAGGAAGGGTTCTGATTGAGTCCGGAAAAATACAGGATGCGATTCCTTTATTACTCAAAATTCTGGAAAATAATCCCAACCATGCCGAGGCTTATCAGTACCTCGGTTTTATCAACGCCAAGCTGGGCCGGGATGAGGATGCGTTTAAACTTATTTTAAAATCCATTGATCTTGACCCAACTAGCACAGATGCTCTGATTAATCTCTATGATCTTGCCATTTCACTCGGCCGGACCAAGATGATTTTACCGGTTCTCATGAAGGCTGTTGAGATGAAACCGGATCTCTTTGAAATTAAGCAACTGATTGAACAGGAGGGAAAAAACAATGCAGCGGAAAAAGTGGTTGTCTAGCGGTTTAGGGCAAGTCAAAGAAGGGGCAAAACAGGCCTGTCAAAATTCGGGCGTATCCCGACGGGGGATGGGATCCGTTGTCAAATCAGCGGGAGGAATCCGCCATCCGCTGGAGTCCACGCCGGATTTCGGGGGGCGGTATTCGCGAGGGAGAAATGCAGGGGAGTACTTTTAGTTCCTTTAAGAAAGAGTTAAAGTAATTTTTTAAAAAAATCGATAATTAAAATAGGAGCCGCTCTATGACGTACCCTGAAGATTCACAAATCAATTACAGTATCGGGGAAGTAGAAAAGATGGTGGAATTGCCCAGTCATACCCTGCGTTACTGGGAAAAGGAATTCGATGATTTTTTATCGCCCTCACGGAGTTTAGGCAAACAGCGCCGCTACGCGGGAGGGGATTTGGAAACGATCCGGCTGATTAAAAAGCTACTGAAAGAAGAAAAATTCAGTATCGCCGGCGCACGGCAGCAGCTGCAAAGGCAGATGAACAAAAGTTCTGACGAAAGTATTATTTATAATCAAAAATTTATTGAACGGGTTGCGGAAATTTTGAAAACAAAATTGATCGAGGGAGTCGTGCCCTAGATCATTTTTAAACAAATCAACTATAGATAAAATTTTTAGGAGGGTTCATGCGTATTCAAAGGAATATTACCGGTGAGGGAATTTCGGATGCGGAGATAAAGTCGCTGCTGGAACGAGGGAAAAAGCTGGTCCGGGAAGAAAATTACCCGGCGGCGATTGAGTGTTTTGTCCAGGTTGCTGAAAAGCAACCCCGCAATGCCGAGGCTTTTAATTCGCTCGGATTTCTTAGCTTTAAATATAACCGGCTCGAAGATGCTTACAAACTTTTTGAGCAGGCGGTCCGACTCCAACCCACCTATGTGGATGCCCTGATCAATCTCTTTGATGTTTCTTTCAACGTTCATAAAGAGGCTGAGGCGCTAAAGTATTTGGAACGGGCATTGCAGCTTAATCCGGATCTTTCAGAGATTCAGGCGATTATAAATTCGTTGCTGAGTCAGGCTGATAAGACAGAAGCGATGACGGTTGTCTAATCGCCGAATGCGAGGAGGTCAAAATTTGAATCCTGAAAACTGAGAACTGAATGAGAGTCAGCAATATCCGAAATGAAAGACAATAATCAAAAGAACATTCCTGATCAAAAAACTTTTTCAGGAACACTGTCTGTTTGCATGATCGTGCGGGATGAGGCAGAGCAGATTCCGGCTTGTCTGAATAGTGTAAAATCCTGTGCGGATGAAATTATCGTGGTCGATACCGGTTCAAAGGACAACACCCCGGCCTTGGTCCGGCAAGCCGGCGCGAAACTCTTTGAATTTGTCTGGTGCGATGATTTTTCAGCGGCTCGGAATGAGTCGCTGCGGCAGGCCAGGGGGGACTGGATATTATGGATCGATGCCGATGACCGGCTTGATTCAGAGACTGCTCAAAATATAAACAGAATTAAAAAGTCCAGTCCGTGTAACCGAGTTTTTTGTTTTAAGGTGGTGAGTGTAACCGCGACAGGAGCGGCCGCACCGTTTATGCAGATGCGGATGTTCCCACGGCACCCAGAAATTAAATTTCAAAACCGGGTGCATGAATCGGTTGGACTCAAGGTAAAACAATTGGGTTTGCCGGTTGAATATACAGAACTGACGATTCAGCATTTGGGGTATGCAACGGCGGAGGCTATTCGACAAAAACTGTTCCGTAATCTTAATTTAATCCGTCAGGATCTGGCTGATTTTCCAGAAAATACAGCCCACCGGTTTCAGCTCGCTCAAACCTATACAGCCCTGGGGAGAGTGCAGGACAGCCTGGAAGAACTTTTGAAAATTATGGCTCTGCCTAAGGAAAAGCAGATTCAGCGCTTTGTCTATGAACAGGCTCCAGCCGAAATTGCAAAGCATTACTTCGATCTCAAAGATTTTAAAAATTGCCAAGAGTGGACCGAAGAGGCGTTGCAATTAAATCAGCAAAATATTGTAGCGTTGTTTTTAAAAGCACAATTGCTGAAAAGAAATGGAGAGAGAGATAAGGCCCGGCATCTTTTTGAAAGAATTGCCAATGGAAATTTTTTTACTCATTCGATCCCGATTCCGGTGCGTGATTATCAAGCCAGAGCGAGAAACCTGGCTTGTGAATTGAAAGAGAGCCGGAAGGCGGGGCGATTATCTGTTTGTATGATTGTTAAAAATGAAGAAGCCTGTCTGAGTCAATGTCTGAAGAGTATCCAGACTATCGCTGACGAAATTATCGTTGTCGATACGGGATCTACGGACCGGACCCTGGAGATCGCTCAAAAATTAGGAGCGCGGATTATATCATCAAAATGGGAAGGGGATTTCAGCAAGGCGCGGAATATTTCTCTGCAGGCCGCGGCCTGTCCCTGGATTCTGTGGCTGGATGCAGATGACATTGTCATGGCACAGGACGCTGCCAAGATCAAGGAACTTAAGGATGAAGTCCCTGAAAAGGCATATGCCGTACGGGTTTGTAATCAGAAGAAAGAAGACAAGCACGGAAGTCATTTCCTGCAAATTCGAATATTCCCTAATCGGCCGGAAATCCGTTTTGAACGGAAAATCCATGAACAGATCGGTGAATCCATCCAGCGAGCCGGAATACCGATTGGTTTGCGGGATATCAAAATTATTCATACCGGCTATGCTTCGCCGGAGGCCCGCCGTAAAAAAGCGGAACGTAATATCGGTCTTCTTCAGGAAGTCCTTAAACAGGACCGCGCTGACTCTCATTATTGGGTGGCCTTGGGGGATGCTTATCTTATTCTTAATCGTTTTGAGGAAGCGCGGACAGTGTATACGGAAGCCTTCCGGATTCCAGATTTAGATAAAAAACAGAATGATCTCCATCACCATGTTCCTTTTTTAATAGCCTATTCTTTTTATAAAGAAAATCGGCTGGCGGAGGCTGCATCCTACGTGGAAATTTCACTGGCGCGGGAACAGTTCAATTTTAATGCGATCTATCTTGCCGGACAGATTTATTATACAGAAGGAAAGATTCAGAGAGCGAAAGAACTATTCCAAAAACTTTTGTCATTGACTTCCATCCCGCGAACCTATGAGGTGAATGAAATGAGCCTCAAAGAGGGGGCTAGAGAGTATTTAGAAAATATCAGAAAAATCGAACAAACCAAGCTCTCGGTGTGTCTGATTGTCAAAAATGAAGAAAAGTTTTTAGCGGAATGTCTGGAGCATGTTAAAAAG
>Ga0247727_10014399_pt1 | contig 13153 bp, 14 predicted proteins | sample WisWelCaveWW1625_FD_202498 | JGI IMG/M metagenome (GOLD analysis project Ga0247727, IMG submission 202498) | Biofilm microbial communities from Wishing Well Cave, Virginia, United States - WW16-25 | ecosystem: Environmental > Aquatic > Deep subsurface > Groundwater > Cave microbial mat | place...
TTACAAATATCTTCTTTGATAACTTGCCGGAGTGGTGAAACTGGTATACGCGCTGGACTCAAAATCCAGTGAGAGCAATCTCGTGCGGGTTCGAGTCCCGCCTCCGGCACACAAAAAAGCCTCGTCATTGACGAGGCTTTTTATTTTCTTCTATCTGCTCAGCAACATCTTCTGCGTTAATTTGTTTGATCCCGCCTCAAGGCGGTAAAAGTAAACTCCGGAGCCGATAGGTTGGCCTCTCACATCGCGGGCATTCCAATTTACAATATGATGTCCCGCGGCGCGCTCGCCGTCAAGAAGAGTTACCACCTTACGCCCAAGAATATCAAACACACATAAACGAACAGGGATATCCTCCGGCAAATCAAATGTAATGGTTGTTTCCGGATTAAAAGGATTAGGGTAGTTCTGGTAGAGCGCGTAGTTTCCTGGCGCACGATTATATTCGGGGTTCTCGCTATCATTTTCATCAGGTTGATCGAAGCCAAATGCCGCGCCGATCGGCGCCGTAGAAATAATCCAGACCGGGTCTGCAGAATCAGCGGCGGTGTTGTCGACTCCCAAGCCGCCGATATTCCAGTTCTTCGTGCAATCATTAACCAACTGACCCTCACCTTCATCCATCTGCCAATGGGCAATCAAGCCAACTTCGTCTCCAGCTAATTGTGTTGACACAAACGAGGCAATATCCTCATTGCTGCGCGGCACATTCCAAATTCTCACTTCATCCATCTCGCCGGCAAAACCATCGCCTGAATACGTGTGATCTCCCAATCGAATCAGGGATGCGGTGTTCGGCATGTTCTTCCTGAGCCGCTTATTGCCAACTTCTACGCCGTTGATTAACAGCCGGACAAGGTCCGTAGAATTGTCAAAAGTAAAAGCAACATGCGTCCATTCATTGGAAACGATATCGCCGGCTCGTAACACCCAGTTATCGCCGGCATTTTCGATTGCCACTTCCAGCCGGCCGTCCTTGATCTGAAGCCCCCAATCTTTCCATTCATTGTCCAAGAACTTTTGGATGATCGGCCTTGTGCCGAAGACCTCGCTGGGTTTGATCCACGCCTCGACGGTGGTGCTTTTGCCGATCCCGCCGCTTAACATATCGTTATCTTCGATGGCGATTTGATCATCGATTCCATCGAACTTGAGCGCGTAATTTTGGCCGTGGGCTTGGTCTTCGGTTGTCGTGAGAACCAGCTCAGGCGCAAAATTTGTAGATTCGCGCGAGTCGATTGACGATGCTTCCTGATTTGATCCACTCAAAACAAAGTTAACGGCGCCATCCCCCTGAATCGCTGCCGTGACTGGAACCTCAGTCCACTCATTCGCTTTTAGGGATGGGAGAAAGCCAATTGTTGAAGTTTGTCCGGGTGGTTTATTTCGCCAGGTCACCTCCATCTCCGTCCAGTCGGATTCCAACACTCTAACCTCTCCTCCGCTTCCAGACTGGCGACCATGAAGACGAAGAATCGCTTCAGTAACTTTTTCAGGAATATCTTTGATGTTGAATCGCAGGTAAATCTCGCGTCCGAAGCTTAACAGGAGATGCATCCATCCAAAGTTGCCATAGCTGCGCGTTGGCGCGTAAACACCATCATCTTCTACAAACGCGTCGGCTTCGGGTTTGAACAGATAGCTGCCACGAGAGCGAGTCGTGAAGTTTCGGTCTTCGCTTGTTGTGACATTTCTCTGCAAGTCATGAGCAACGATTCGGTAAAAGTAGGTTTGATTTGAAAGCAAATCGGATAAGACGGTTTCGTGGGTTGTAGATGGCGGGCCGAGCACAGTCGTCGATTGCCCATAACTCGTCGATGTTCCGTACTCAACGAAGCACGTCGAGCTTTCGTCTGTCGCCCACCGAATGCGCGCTGCATTTGCATAAACCTCCGCAGTCGCAAGATCACTCAGGACTGGCGTCGTTGTTTCAGAGTTATCGACATATCGTCTTACAACCAAACTGGAGTAGATGGGGCCGATGACGGCGGGATATTGATTATTTTTATAATCCGTGATGAGATCTCCACTCACCGTGAAATCGCGACCCACGAAGAGATAGCGCAACTGCATCGGCGCGGAATGCTGATGCTCGGCATGCAACTGGTCATTTCGGTAGTAATAGAGATTATTCCCTTGCCAGGTGATTTTCAGATGAAAATCTTGATCAGCACTCCAGGCTGAATTTTGCAACTCGCTGATCGATTCGCTTTCCTGATAAGTCCACGAGAGCACCTTGATGCCCGGCTCGTATCGCGTTCCGGCGTGAAGATCCCAGACGGTTTCCAAATTTTCCGCCGGATGATGCGTGCCCCATGGATTGCGAAACATGGCGAGAAAATGATGGCGCGGTTTAGTGTTTTGGTTCTGCGGATCGAAATTACGAATGTCAATCTCCACCGAGCCGTTTTCAATGTACTCATCCAAATCGTAGACGATCATATTATCCGCGCCGCTCGACTGCCACCCGCCGCCGGCTACGAACATGCCGCCAGTTTGTCTCCCCAGTGTGCCATTGATCAGGGAATCAACCAGTACGATGTGCTCAGTTTGTGCCTGCGCTCCGATAAGAATGATGCCATCAAGAACAATTGCCCGTGCAATGAATCTCCACCTCAGCGCCATCTTGTCGTCCTCATTTTCTTGCAAGCTCCTCGTGTCAAAATAGAACGGTGCTAATGTAAGAAAGAATTCCGTTTCGCAAAAGAGCATTGCCGCTTTTTTTGTAGCCTACCTCGCGGCAGCCTCCCGCCGGGATACTTTTCCAGATTTGATCAATTCGAGCTTCACAACAGCCATATCGGATTTGAGCTGGCTCAGGCGCGAGGCCAATTGATCAAGCTGCGCCTCGATCATCTGCGCTTCTTGCTGCTCAGAAATCATCCCCGATGTTTTGTCGGTTTGATTGCTGCGCTCTCCGTAGGCGCTGGCAAATAAACATAAGGCGATGAACAGAATCCCCGCAAGATATCCGAGTCGCTTCATAAGTGTTCCCTTCATGCTTGAATAAAGCCGTGATGAATTCAAAATGAGGAAATGTACGCGGCTATGCTTCGCATTTATCATCGTCGTCTCCTGAAAAATGATAATCATTCAATTTTCGTTTAATGAACAGAGCCTTTGCCTCAACAACTCCCGTTTGTTTCGCAAGGCAACGATGAGCTTGATGTATTCGATTCTTGCTTCGGGGTCCGCCTTTTCAACACTCGACTTGAGTTTACCGATGATCGCATCCCACTCTCCAAGCCGAACTGCGACACTCTCGTCGTCGGCGTTCGGAGTATTGATTCCCATCTGCATTTTTGTTGTTTGATCAGTCATGCCCGTCCACTCAATTTTGTGCTCCGTGGTCTATTCGAAACGGGAGCGCGTTTTATCATAAGATTTTTTGAGATCCTCCATCGCATCATCGATTTCAGATTCCGCATCCTTAAAAGTCTCGGCGCTTGCCGATTTGAGCCGATCCAAACTTTTTTGTACTGCTTCTCTCTTCTTAAACAATTCTTGAACCTCGTGTAGAATTTCGACTCTTGTTCTGGCCCCGGCTTTTTCTGCCTTTTCATTCAGCTTCTTAATCTGCAGATCAAGCTCTGCCAGCTCGGTTTCGATTTTTCTAAAATATTCATCTTTATTTGCCGCAAGATGGCTCTTCGCCTCGTTTAACATCTGTTCTGCTTGCTGCTTGATTTCTCTTCTATCATTTTTCTTACAGCCGACAAAAATAGCCAGAACGAGTATTGGCAAAAGTATTTTGATCGTTTTCATGAGGCATCCATTTCAACAGTCAAGTTCTTCTAAGCAAACCGACAATGAGATCGCCCGCCAGGCCGAATCCGCGTCCTTTCATGATTCGGCCGGCGAGCCATCCTGCGACGACTCCGATTAGTAAGAAAAAAAAATAGATTCATTGTGCCGTCGCTTTCAAAATTTCCCATGACTGCTTCTGTCAAGTTTTGCATCCCGCCGTGGAAGCGGTCGTCGTTTTTCCGTTTGTTGATTATAATCCGCTTTCAATGCGGCGGGATGCAAAAACGGTCTGCATTTTACTTGAACAATCGCTCAAGCCTTCGCAGTCGAAGGTTCACCGTATTGACGGCGAGGACGAAACTCTTCAACACCGTTGTTCCTTTCGTCCTTGACTTCGATCTCAACATTCTGCTCTGACTGACGGCGCCGGAACATAATGAATCCAATGACGACGGCGATTACTGCCGCGCCAATTCCTAGCCATAGCCATGGGAAGCCGGGCTCTCCAGCGGGCAACGGTTCTTCAATATAAGGCTCGCTGTATCTCGGCTCGATTGTCCCATCCATGACTGGAGAGGTCGGCTCAGATGGCGAAGGAGTCGTCGGGACAACGTCTGTCATCGGCGCCGACGGTTGACGCTCTGCCAATGATTGCTGATCACGGACGACGCCGTTCACTTCCGTCAGTGTGCGCGCGCGGCTGATCTCCGCAACCTTGTTGGCGGCTGGCACGAGAATCTCTTCGCCAATTTCTACGTGATCCGCATTCGGCGCGCGGTTGATCAACGCCAACTCCCGCCAGCGCTGTGGATCGCCATAGTACCTCTCTGCCAGCTTGCTGAGATACTCGCCTTTTTGAATTTTATGAACCTGTGGCTCATCAAGAAGCAGGCGATTGCTCAGGACAATCTCGCTTTGCGACAGCACAACGAAAATGCCCGCAGCAAAGAATAGGGTTAAAAACATTTTTTTCATCTCACGCCTCCTGGTGATTGATTAAAAGGTAATCCCGCCGCCCAAGACCAACGCATTGTCATCGAAGAACGTGACTTTTGCCTGGATGAAGGGATATGCAGGCCTCCGGCCAAAGCTCGCTCCCACCAACAAGTTCAAGCCGGTATCGGTAGTGCTCACCTCGCGAAACGAGTCATGGCTGATTCCCAGACCACCGCCGAGCCAGAACACCGTGCTGGAACGCGATGGCAGATCATAATGAAAGTCGGCGTTGATCGTAAATAATGATCCACGGTCAACCAGCACGTATTCAAAATTCGGGTTGAACACCCAGCGTCTCGCAAGGTTGCTGACGGCATGAACGCCGACGAAAGCATCGTCTTGATCCATGTACGCGCCACCGCGAACGCCGAAATGAGTTTGGGCATCGGCGGTCTCAAGGCTTGCGACACAAGTGATAAGCGTTGCCAATATCGCAATCGCCATTTTATTTCTCATTGCTCGTCTCCTTTTCCGTTGGTGCTTCATCGGAAGCTTGCACATCCTCGATGAAGCGGGTCGCGACACGGCTTGCAGTCTTCGGATCGTTGCACAACTCAAGAGAAAGTTCGTAAGCTTTATCGAAATTAAATTCTCTCTTTTCATCAATCGGAGCAGCAACCGAAGCGCAAGACCAATTCCGTTTTTCAGTAAGCGTGATCATCTTCCTGACGATCCTTTCTTGTGCTCGTTGATAGAATTCCAATTTTCATTACTGTTCTAAGCAAGGGGGATGCCAGTCTTATAGATGCGCAATCAGAGCTCTCAGAATTTCAGAAAAACATAAAACTTAGCTCGATGCAACGATCCGAATGGGAAAATGGCAATCAGCGAGTTTGTGTAAATATTACAGAAACACGGAGAGTTGAGCTGCAAAAGACTAAAGAATTTACATACCGATCAATCACCGCAAAGGTGGGAATGGATAACAAGAGAGAATGAAAAATAAAATGGTGAGATGATTAAGCCATTAGATTAAAACCCTCCGCGAGAAATTTGTTTGAGCAGGTCGGCATTGTTCTTAGTTTTATTTACCAAACCAAGCAGCATAGACATGGCTTCTTTGTTTTGCTTCTTGCTCAATCCTCGCCGCAAAGCTTGAAACTGCGGCGCCTGATCGCCGAACAGCAGCTCCTCGCGCCGTGTTCCGGACTCTGCGATGTTGATGGCCGGAAAAACTCGTTCGTTTGCAAGGTCGCGATCCAGAACCAGCTCCATATTGCCGGTGCCTTTGAATTCCTGAAAAATGAACTCGTCCATGCGCGAGCCGGTGCCGACGAGCACAGTGGCGATGATCGTCAACGAGCCGCCGTCTTCTATTTTTCGTGCTGCGCCAAAAATCTTTCGGGGAATCTGTAACGCGCTGGCATCGATACCACCGGACATGGTGCGGCCGCTGCCGCGTTGGCCGAGATTGAAAGCGCGCCCGGTTCGCGTCAGCGAATCCAAGAGGATCACCACGTCTTCGCCTGCTTCGACTTTTCGCTTGGCGTATTCAAGAACCAATTGCGCCAGACGCAAGTGGGTCTCGATGTTTTCATCGTTCGAACTGGCGAACACTTCGCCATCGATGGTGCGTTTCATGTCAGTGACTTCTTCGGGGCGCTCATCGAGCAACAAGACATTGACCGAAACATCCGAATAATTTTTGGAGATGGCTTGGGCGATTTTTTGGATGAGCATGGTTTTGCCCGAGCGCGGCGGCGATACGACCAATGCTCGCTGGCCGCGGCCAATCGGACAGATAAGATCAATGATGCGCAATGACGGGTCTTGAGTCTTCTTTGACAGCACAAGCTGCTGCTCCGGCGCGATGGGCGTCAAGTCTTCGAAGTGATCGCACTTGACCCACGCCTCGGGAGCAAGCCCGTTGATGAGCGTGACGGTTTGCAGCTTTGGCGAGCTGTGTCCGGAATCTTCCTGGCTGATCCCTTCAACAAGATTGCCGGTCTGAAGAGAACACTGGTTGATCAGCTCAGCGCCAACATAGACATCGCCATTTTGGCGACTCAGCGATGTCGTTAACGGCCGGAGAAAACCATATCCCTTGCTTTCAAGCTCGAGAATACCGGAAACTGTGGCTTGATTATCGTCTGCCATGCAATCCTTCCATTTCTTTTTTCAATAATTCACTTGAATCTGAACGCTGCTTTTTTCAACTTGCGTTCGTTAGATCAAAAAATCAGGAACGCCAACATGCTACGATTGATGATCGATGAAAACCTCCCATTGGCTCAGGAGGCTTTTTCGGAATTCGGCAAAATTGAATTACACCCCGGCAGAGCCATCACCAAAGAAATGCTGCGAGACGTCGAAGTCTTAATCGTTCGCTCCGTCACGCCGGTGAATGCCGCACTGCTCGAAGGAACCCCCGTTAAGTTCGTCGGCACGGCGACTATTGGCCTTGACCATGTGGATGTCGATTACCTTCGTGAAAAAAATATTTTCTTTGCCAATGCCGCCGGCAGCAATGCCAACTCGGTTGCCGAATATATTGTCGCTGCCATCTTGCAGCATACCAGTGAAAAAAAACTGCGGCTTGCCGATTTGACGATTGGCATCGTCGGCGTCGGTAACGTCGGGCGTCGGGTTGTTCGCTATGCCGAGGCTCTAGGCATGCGCGTTCTGCAAAATGACCCGCCGCGACAGCGCGCGGAAAAGTCGAAAAATTTCCTTTCACTTGACGACTTGATGCAAGCTGACATCATTTCGCTTCATACGCCGCTAACAACGAACGGTGTGGACGCTACATTTAATTTGTTCGACGAAAAACGACTTGCGCAAATGAAAACAGGAAGCCTGCTGATCAACACGGCGCGCGGAGGTGTGGTTGAAACAACAGCTTTAAAAAATGTTCTGAACAACGGGCGACTCTTCGCCAATTTGGATGTTTGGGAAAACGAGCCTGAGATTGACGGTGACTTGTTGCGACAAGTCGAAATCAGCACGCCGCACATCGCCGGATATTCTTATGATGGCAAGATCAACGGAACTCGACAGATTTACGAAGCGCTTTCTGAATTTGATAAACGACAACAGCGATGGGTCGTTGATAAAACGAAACTTCCTCCGCCCGCAAAGCCGAGAATCGAAATTGAACATCGGGCAGAAGGTACGGAGGAAACACTTCGCCACATCGTAATGGCAGCTTATGACATTGGAAATGACAGCGCAAAATTAAAAGCGGCGATCACATATTCAAAGCAACATCGCGGCAGGCATTTTGATGAACTGCGAAAAAATTATCCGGTTCGATGGGAGTTTTCGAGTTACAAAATTTCTGCAAATAATTTGGATGAAAAGCTAATCACAACACTGCGAGCACTTGGCTTCGAAATTGACACTTGATGCTGTCCGAACAAATATGTTCCACCCTCGGCTTGGCCGAGGTTTGGGTGGCTAATGTTTGCGCTGTAAATTCAAATATTATCGATGCAACGGCCAAGCCGTTGCAGGAACTTATTTACACGCAGTAATTATTTTCAAGCTCTCTCGAAAATTTCCTTCGCAATGATCAACCGCTGTATCTGGCTGGTGCCTTCATAAATCTGAAAAATCTTCGCGTCGCGCATGAGTTTTTCGACGGGGTATTCGCGCGAGAAGCCGTAGCCGCCAAAGACCTGCACGGCATCGGTGGCCACGCGCATCGCCGTATCCGCAGCAAAACATTTTGCATAGGCTGCTTGCAATGTATTGCGCTGCCCTTGATCAATCGTCCACGCTGCGAGCCAGGTAAGCAACCGCGCGGCTTCGATGTCTTTTGCCATATCGGCGATCATGAAGCTCACGCCCTCGTGCTGCGCCAACGGCACGCCAAATGTTTTTCGCTCTTTGGCGTAACGCGCTGCATGCTCCATTGCCGAACGAGCGAGTCCGACAGCCAACGCCGCTACCACAGGTCGCGAGTGATCGAAAGCCATCATAGCAGCTTTCCAGCCATCGCCTTCTTTTCCGAGCAGGTTCGCCGCAGGAACTTCCACATCTTCAAAAGTGACGCCGCGCGTGTCGGAACATCGTTGTCCGAGTTTCGGCTCGTGCTTGCCGATTTTGATTCCCGGAGAATCTGCCGGCACCAGAAGACCGCTTAGTCCTTTATGCCCTTTGGTCATATCCGTGTACGCGAGAACAAAAAACCATTTCGCTTGCACGGCGTTGGTGATCCACATCTTCTGGCCAGAGAGAACGTAATCGTTGCCGACTTTCTTTGCAACAGTCTTTAATCCCTGAACATCACTGCCAGCGCCCGGCTCGGTGACGCAGTAAGCGCAGAATCCGAACTCCTCGACGAGCGGTGTGAGAAAGCGCCTCTTTTGATCATCATTGCCAGCAACGATGACCGGCGCTTCGGCGAGTGTGTTGCAAATCATCGAGGTGCCGACGCCGGTGCATCCCCAGCCGATTTCTTCGGCCATCAAACATTCTTCGAGCGTGCCCAATCCCATGCCGCCAACTTCTTGCGGCACGTGGCAATTCATGAAGCCAAGCTCCCACCCTTTACGGCACAACGCTTCGGGAAATTCTTCTTTCTCATCAAGCTCGGCGGCGCCCGGAGTGATTTCATTTTTGGCAAATTCGCGGGCAAGCTCGCGAAATTGCTGTTGTTCTTCGGAAGGCTTAAAGCTGATCATAAAAACCTTGAAGCTGAATGAAAGAAATTACTTCTTGTGGCGTGCGTCGAGAAATAGTTGCAAGGCGGTTTTCGCCTCTTCGGAGCCGAAACAAATTTTTTGTGAATCGATTTCGTACTTCAACATTTTGTCAAGTGGCTCGTCGAGCGATTGCGCCAACCCTTTTTTCACCAAGCGTAGAGCGTGCGTAGATTTTTCTGCAAGGGTGCGCGCCATCAGCATCGCTCGCGGCATCAGCTCCGTATCGGGAATGACATGATTCACCATGCCCAGCCGAAGCGCCTCGTCCGCGGCAATCATCTCGCCAGTCATAAATAATTCTGCTGCCTTTGCCGGACCGACAAGTCGCGGCAGAAAATACATGCACCCCAGGTCCGGATGAAGGCCGATGCGCACAAATGTAAATCCGATGCTGGCAGATTGCGCCATCAACTGAATGTCGCACGCCAGCGCGATGCCCGCGCCGCCTCCCGCCGCAGCGCCGTTGATCGCCGCAATCACCGGTTTGCCTGCGTTGTGAATCATCTCGACAACCTGGCTGCCGGCAGTAACCAGCGCTTCGCCTTCGGCAAGCTTTTGACCGGCGACCAGTTCTTGCAGATAATTGACATCCGCCCCGGCGCAAAAGCCTTTGCCCTTGCCGGTTACGACGACCGATCGAATATTATCGTCGTCTATCAACTCGTGAAAGGCGCCCGGCATTTCGTGAGTCATCGTCACATCGAAAGAGTTCAGCCGATCCGGACGATTGAAGCGAACGACGCCGACGTGTTTGTGGCGCTCGATTTCGAAGAATTTGTAGGTCATGGTTCTAAGCTCTTTGATTCTCGTTCAAAAAATTCTCGAACCTTCTTCCAGTTGACCTGCTTGATCATGGCTGGCATTGGATCAATCTCCGCATCTGCAAAATACGTTAAGCTTTTCTTCACATGCAGAGTGCTCAAGCCAGTGCCAGCGTATCGTTTTTTGAAATCTTCCCATATCAATGTCAGCGGGCGGGCCTGCGCCATAAAATACAAATCAACAAAGTCGCGTCGCCGACCTCTTCCACCGATTGCGTTCACTTTCATAGCGCCGATCTCCAAGACCGAAGCCATTTCAATTTGCCAAAGAGATGTGATGGTTTTGTCAATTAATGGATAGGGATAGGAGATGAAACTACAGCGGACGTTGTTTAATACGACATACAAAGTTCCCTTACTAACACTCTGCTTCAGACAATTCGGAAAAGCGAGTAATCGCTTCAAAAGTTTTGAAGTAGAAAACTTTCTCACGTTGAAAAAATCAAGGTCCTCTGAGTACCGATGCCCAATGAGGAGGGCTAATGCGGTACCTCCAGCCAGATAAAATTGTTTAAGCTCCGGTATCTTGCCTAATAATTCCAAGTTGGATTTTTGCTCCGGAGTAAGGATATTTTCGCGCATTCTTCCGGCTTCAGTTTAAGAGTGCTTTGCCAGCGTTTAATCGTTCGATTGCTCAGCCCCCGTGAATAGGTAGACAGTAACAACTTTCTAATCAAACGGTCGCCATAAATTTCCCGCACATTCCTCACCGCTTCAGGATTGCCATATTCAAGAACGCGCCCGAGAATGTAAAAAGCATGTTTCTTCATATCAATCCCGTCGGGCTCCACTTCCCAAAAATATTGGTGCCACTCTTTCGGAATCTTCGCCATCTTACATCCCTTCGAGCAAAAGCGCAATGCCAAGTCCACCGCTCACGCACAGTGTAGCCAGACCGCGCCTTGATTTTCTCTTGAGCATCTCATGAACAAGCGTCACAACGATGCGTGCGCCGGTAGCGCCTATCGGATGTCCCAACGCAATCGCGCCGCCGTTCACGTTTAGCTTGGCAGGATCAAAGTGCAGCTCACGATCGCAGGCAATGACCTGCGCGGCAAACGCCTCATTCAATTCGATCAAGTCGATGTCGTCAAGTTTGAGTTTTTGTCTTTCCAGCAGCTTGCGCACAGCAGGCACCGGACCAATGCCCATGATCGCCGGGTCGACCCCGGCAACCGTGTAGTCAACGATGCGCGCCAACATGGGCGAATTATTTTTTCGTACAAACTCGCCATTGGCCACCGCAACCGCCGCCGCCCCATCGACGATGCCCGAGGAATTTCCTGCATGCACCGTTCCGGTTTTGCTGAATACCGGCTCCAACTTTGCGAGACTTTCCATCGTTACACCGTCGCGAGGATGTTCGTCGGCGCTTATCGTCACCCTCTCACCTTTTCTCCCACTCATTTCGACAGGAACGGTCTCATCATTGAATCTTCCCGCCTTGCGCGCAGCCTCACAGCGATGCTGTGTTTCCATCGCGTATCGATCTTGCTCTTCACGAGAAATTTTATATTGTTCTGCTAAAGTTTCGGCAGTCTCGCCCATCACTTTACCACAAAGCGGGCAAAGAAAGCCGTCTTGATGCATCGCATCGATGACTTTCTCGTGGCCAAGACGATAGCCGTAACGCACTTTGGTGAGGAGATACGGTACGCGGCTCATGCTTTCCGCGCCACCGGCAAGGATCACTTCGGCATCGCCGCACTTGATCGCCTGCACCGCGCTGATGATGGCACGCAGGCTTGAGCCGCACGCTTTGTTGACCGTGTACGCAGGGACTTCGACCGGAACACCGGCGCGCTTGGCAATTTGCCGCGCGGGGTTGGGGCCTACACCTGCAGGGCGCGCATTGCCCATCACAACTTCATTCAATTGTGCAGGCTCAATTTTCGCGCGCTCAATTGCAGCTTTCGCAGCAACCGCGCCAAGTTCGGGTGCAGACAATTCTGCAAAGACGCCGCCGAATTTGCCGATGGGTATGCGCGCGGCAGAAAGAATAAAAATATCTGAATTCATTTCGACGACAAGTTTTTAAGTGAATCGCCGGCACCATTCGTCTATTTTATTTCACTCAATGCTCTTTCCGTTGCTGTCAAAAACGCTTCCGATCCAACGGGCGCACTGGTGGCATTCTTCATCCACAAATCCGGCGCGAGGTTTCCTACTTTCGCCATCCGCTCGAATTCCGCTCCGAGGTTGCCGGCCTTTTTCATCTGCTCTTCGATTTGATGCGCAATAATATGGCCGATGGGATAATCCGGAAGATAAAGGAACGAGTGAATCATGTGAGAATAGATTCCGAGCAATACGACATCTTGCTTTTTGAAAACCGGAGCATAGTACTTGTTCCAAACGTTTTGAGAAATTCCAATCGTCGCTGCTTTCATCTCCGCCGGAGTCGCGTTCGGATGATCGTACATCCAATGCCACACGGCCATATCGACGAGCGCAACACCGGCGATCTCATAGGTCGCCCAGAAATCGTTGAGCGTTTTCATGGCCTCGCTTTTGGCATCGGGCTTGGCGAGACCTAACAACTCAAGATCGTGCCCCTGAAACACGAAGGCCAGCGCTTCGGTGAACGCGGTATTGGGAACGCCGGTAAGAAGCGTATAGTCGATATCTTTGAGCGAAAAAATTTGCTCGACGTTGTGCCCCATCTCATGCACGGCGATATTGAAGCCCTTGTAGTTCATTCCGTTGCTTTCCACACGCGTGCGCAGGTGCGCTTTTTCAGAGCGCATCGCCGGCCCCCAAGCGTGGCCTGATCCCCGTGCGGCATCGACCGAGATGTTCCGGGCAAGATATTCAGCTCGCCCCGAAGTGAATCCGAGCTTCGCGAGAAGATTCGGCATATCTTGCTCGTATGCTTCCTTGGTAGGATATTTTTTTTCGACAATCTCGTCGAGCTGGGCCTCGGTATATGCGCCGCGAGGGCGA
>Ga0247727_10014400_pt1 | contig 13153 bp, 18 predicted proteins | sample WisWelCaveWW1625_FD_202498 | JGI IMG/M metagenome (GOLD analysis project Ga0247727, IMG submission 202498) | Biofilm microbial communities from Wishing Well Cave, Virginia, United States - WW16-25 | ecosystem: Environmental > Aquatic > Deep subsurface > Groundwater > Cave microbial mat | place...
CTGACCATGTTCGAGCGAATCCCTTTAGATCAACTACTTCTACTTTCAGAAGCCGCGGGCATGTCTTCGGACTCCATCAACCAGTTGAATCTGTTCGAATAACGTTGGGACACTACTGATCGGTATTAAAAATCAATAACGCGTTTACTCGGCTCCCTGACGCCTGCTTTAGGACCTGTTGCCACTGAGTGCTGGGAGGGATATCTCTAGCATCGAAGAAAAAACTTAATTGAGTGTTAGCCACGATGTATTCTCGAAAACCTTTTGCAAGCTGAAGACCGTCTTGCTTGGCATGGCTCAGAAAAATAGTGACTGGCGCCGGGCCAGCTGGATGTGCGGCAGTAGATCTTCTAGCACGGGGCTGATCCAAGATTAGCCGGCTGAGCTCATGTGCCAACTGAGCGAGAAGCACTCCAACTTGATCTACTTCTGGAGTGTCCTGGAGCCTGATGAAGTTGGTTTCTGCGATTTGTGAGGAGATCTTAAACGAATTTGAGGACAGTGCCACGGGGTAGAATCGGTGAATCCGGCTCTCCTTTTCGCACTTCTGGCACAGCCCGATGAGATATTTCCTCCACTCAGGATTCACTACCATCTCATCGTCAATCAGAGCCACAATTACTACACGGCCTGAAGAGAGCTTGATATCGTCGGGTAAATCCTTATTTCTTCCAGTGGCAGATGAACGAAACCGGACGGGGATCCCGATAGCTCGTTCATGTGGTCTTTCCGGGTCATTACACAATCGACGGTAGATCTCGTTCGCCAATAACTCTCCTCTTAAAAAGCTTGGGTGCCACACCACGTAGATGGTCAATGGCTGGCTATGCTGACCGCGGACAGACATGAATCCAAACGCCTCCAACTACTTTGGGAAGATCCCCATTTTCACTACGCACCTCCTTGCTGGGGCCAGCACTCAAACACCTTTTCGCAGAGATATAAATGGCTTGGCAGGGGTACCATTGATGAATCTACTCCAGACCACATCAAGGTTCTGCTTTTTCACCGCTTCTCCCCTGCCGAGATTGATCAGTTGTTGAATCTTCTCTGGCCGAGTATCATCGAGAGAGAAATCACCAGCCCTCGCAGTATGGTTTACGCGATGCACTCTGCCATCAACCAACAAGGTGGCTTGTGCCAGAGCCGCCTCCATCTGCCCCTCAAACATGAGCTCTACAAGACCCTTATTCCACTGTGCTATTCCAGAATCCGTATGTTGAGCAATATTGAAAGGTTCGGAGGTCGTCCCTATGCTTAGAATGTCGACCTGGTCTAACGGCACTCCCAAAAAGTGGACGGCTTCAACAAGCCCAACTAGAACGGGGTTGTTCGCCCAAACACCACCATCCACATAACTAGCACCTTGATGTTCGGGGAATGGAGCTGCTTCGAAATAGGTCGGAGCCGCCGAAGTTGCCAGCGCTACATCGACAGCAGAGGCATTGATATCAAACTTGAATCGCTCATGATGGGCTGTTTTCAAGAGAAAGATCCTCCCACCAATAGCGTCATAAGTCGGGATGACCAATCTGCACTTGGCCTCACCAAACTTCCTAGATCCAAACACTTTGGTCAGCTCTTTTCGGAGCGCATCGTGAGAGTACTTTGTTCCAAATAACTGAAATGCAGATCGAGTTACACGTTCAACTAAGCTTGTATTTGGGAAAATAGCTGGGCCATTGTCACGATAGAAATCACGAATCTTACTCGCGGAAATTCCTAATGCCAGACCTATTGCGATGATACCGCCTGTCGATGTGCCTGTGATCAAATCAAAATAATCAGCGATGGACTTCTTTGTATCTTCCTCCCAGGCAGCAAGCACAGATGCGGAGAACGCCCCTTTAATACCCCCACCATCAAGACTGAGGATTCTAAACATAGTGAGTCCTCCCTTCGACACAGCTGATATTCGCAAGCAAAATCACTATGCGTCGGGGTCTTGATCTAACCAGCGGTCAAGGGCTTCTGGATCCCAAGCCATAACTTGCGTAGATTGGCCTCCAAGGGCACGCGGGATATGTGCGTACTCCGAACCATTGAGCCTCATGCCTCGAATCCTCCTCCAAGTCTTGTCTTTAGAAAGCGGCTGCTTCATCTGAAAAAAGGTATTGACCTCCCACTCAACCCACTCACTATTGTGAGTATCGTCACCGATCAAGACCACGAGCTTAGATGCATTCTGAAACTTCTTGATGATTTCATCTCGAACTGGTTTCGAACGTGGATCACTCGGCGGATATTTAATTGGTTTTCCGCTGCGGTCAGCAACTGGCTCTTTTAATGAATGGTCCCTGAAATCTAATGGATGCTTGGGATTGTTCTTCAATAGCTTGAAACCAGCAACCTGCTTTTGACCGGCATGATCATAACTTACGAATGTGTTGGCTGCCATACTTCAAACTCCTTTCCTTAAACCTCAAAACTGAGGAGCACGGAACGGTGTCAGACAACGTTCCCGACCATGAACGCACTTGCGACAGTCCATTCTGCTCGGGACAGAAATTGTAGGCAGGCTACGACTCGCTGCTGGCGGGTGTCAACTCAGCGAAATACACGTATTGCGGGCTCACCGATCAAATGACCCTTTGCGGTAGGGACTTTCCTTAGCACTTGGAGATATCGTTCCGGCAGGCTTCGGTGCGGCCTTCGAATCCGGAGTTCCGGAGGCTCTCATAGACGTTCTGTTGGTATTCCCTTTTCGATCAAGCGGCGTCTTCTCCTGCGCGACTGAATTGTACTCTCCGACCGCATTTCGTCTCGGTCACCTCGCAAAGAGAACCTTCCACACTTCGGTTTTGTAGTACCCGCGCGTCTGGGGATCGGGATCTTTCTGGTAGCACAGGCGTTGAGGAACTCGCAGCCTTCGGCGTCATCGCCCTGCGCGTAGTGCGCGATGCCGACGTTGCAGGAAGCGTTGGAGGTGTTGGGGTCAAGCTTGAGGACCATTTCGGAGTCCTGTAGCGCGTTCTGGAAATGATCGTACCGGCTGTCGATCTCGGCGCGGAATTTATAGGCTCCGACGTGTCTGGGATCGAGGCAGATGACAGCGGTGAAATCGTCGAGGGACCGCGCATCTCCACTTCAAGCAGGATCCACAGACATCAATAATTGATTCCTCGGCCTCCTCTCCTCTACGATCCTCCCCGGGAAGACCGCCCGTTGGGAAAGGAGGAGGACGATGGGCGTTTATCGACGAACGGACGCAGCCACGTATTGGATGTCACTCGTGATCGATGGGAGACGGTTGCGGCAGGATACCGGAGTGCAGGATCGGACGGTCGCGGGGGAAATCTTCGCGGCCTGGCAGGTGCAGATGGCGCGAGCCAGATGGCTGGGGCTCCCCACCCCTACCCCGCAGCATACGATTCACGAACTCGTGACGGAGTACAGGCTGAAGGTGACACCGCGCAAGTCCCCCGCCTCACAACGGCGGGACCACGTGGTGTTGGAGCGATTCAACAAGCGCTGGGGGACCTTGGCCTTGGCCCAACTGCGCACCAAAACGGTGGAGGATTATCTCACGGAGCGCTTGCACGACGTGACATTGGCGACGGTGAGCAAGGAGCTCGGAATTCTGAAATCGGCCTATGCGCGCGCGATGCGCTGGGACTGGGTGTCAACCACCCCGTTTCGTGGCATCGCGCTCAACCAGGACGGGGAAGAACGGATGCGCTGGCTCACCGATGACGAAGAAGGGCGCCTGGTGGCCGCCGCCGCGCCGTGGCTGCGGGATCTCATCCTGGTGGGACTCGACACCGGATTGCGCCGGAGCAATCTGGTGGGACTGCAGTGGGGCTGGCTGCACGAGCACGGTACCGTCCTTATGGTGCCGCGCCAGCTGGTAAAGGCCAAGAAAGCGACGGTGATGATTCCGCTGACCACACGAGCCGCGACGATCATTCAGCGGCAAGTGCGACACGACGACGACGCCTGCGTGTTCACACACTCGTCGGGACGCGCCTACTCCCTACCTCAGGTGAGCATGGCGGTCATCCGTGCCGCGAAGCAGGCGCAGTTGCCGGGCGTGAGTCTGCATACGCTTCGGCATACCTTCATTAGCCGTCTGGTCCAGGCGGGACGGCCATTGCCGGAGGTCGCGGCCTTGGCTGGCCACCGCGATATCAAGATGACACTGCGCTACTCGCATCTCGCGCCGAGTCATCTTCGGGCAGGGATCCAGGCGTTAGAAGAACGCACGCTCCGTCATGAGGCAAGACCGGGGTTATCCACAGAATGGCGTGTCACGCCGGTGTCACAGGATTTTAGCGGAAACGCGTAAGTGCTGGTGTCCCCAACGGGATTTGAACCCGTGTTACTGCCTTGAAAGGGCAATGTCCTAGGCCAGGCTAGACGATGGGGACGAATCAGCGCCCGCAAAAATGAGCTGGACTTTTATCATACTTCAGACTCATGTGTCACTAGAGGATGCGGGAGGCGTGACAGCGCTTGGTCGCGTTTCCTCTCCGAATTCGGTAGGATAAACCGTATCGAGAGTATCGGAGCCTCATCTGGTAAGGACCCAAGGAGCACGACTCATGACAAGACTCCGATTTGCAGCGTACAGATCGCTGGTGCTCGTTGCCTGCGGCCTGATAGGAGCCGGTTGCGCCCACGATACCTATCAAGAGCGGGCGAACCTGATTAAGAATCATGCCGCCGCGTTCTATGACAATCTGAAAACCAACCGAGTGGAATCCGCGATCCGGGACAATGAGCAGATTGAAGCGATGGCGAGCCAGATGGGAGACACAGTAAGGAAACGGGCCGGCCAACAAGGCACCACAGCGGTCGAACGGGAGTTTGCCTTGATGAATACGGCCAACGAAGCCGCAGCCACAAACTGGCTCGCGCTGGGTCAATACTTCGCCATCAAGCGCCAGTACCCCCAAGCCCGCGCTACCTATCGACGTGTGATCGACACCTATACGAATCCCACAGACCGGCCATACCGAGAACAGGCCCTACGCGCCTTGAGGGATTTGGACATGCTCAATCCGCCCACCACACCAGCAACGAAGAATCCGTGAACGGCGGCCGTCTTCTGCGCCAATCCTCTCGAATACTTTTCAGCGGACTCTTGTTGCTCAGCTGGGGTTGTGTCCATCGAATTCACGTCACCCCTGCCCCTCCGGCTGTTTCCCCTGCCACCATCGAACAATCATTACAAGTCATTGTGCCCTTTCTCGCAGTCAAAGGAGCCGATCACATGCCGGGCATTGCCTTGCTTGAGTGGCCGGCACAGGATCTTCGAACCGCCGCGATCGACTACATCCAATCGCGTCAGACATTTGCCTCTGTAGGCGACAAACCAGCTGCTCTCACCCTGACTGTCAAAGCCTGGCTGACAATGAGATCCCGCAGCAACTATCACTACAGTCTGCACCTGGAATCAGCCCTGGGCTATTCGGAGAAGCCGCCGATCAAGTCGTATCTGGTGGAAAAAGAAACGGTCGGGTCGAGCGTTCGGTGGTTTACGGGTTCGGATCAGACCCCCATTGCAGAAGCGGTCCAAGCCGCACTGGACGATCTACTCTCGCAGATCGAAGCCGATCACCTCTTATATCGAAATGGACCGCGCTGAGGACGAGCGGGATCTAACAGGCCGGAGGGAAAATTCAGGATACTCAAAAAGGCTGTCCTTGTCGTTCGTGAATTGTGAGCGAGACATGCACGACCTCCGCGACAGGCGTGATTCGCAAAGATGAAACTTCCGGCCCGTCCCGCTTTTCTCGCAAGTCTCGCGAGTCCCGCGCCAATAACGAGATACGCTTTACAGATGTCAAGACCGTCGGTCGAAAAGGCGCATAGCAAGACATCCTGCTGCCACGCCCGCCGCAAACATTGCACCGACTATCCATCCGGAAGAGAAGCCCATTCCCCTCGTTTCACGGCGTCGAAGGTCACGACTCAGATTCGGCATGTGGGATTCCGGCCCAAGCCATTCATCCTCTGATGAACGGGTCGAGCCTCTCTTGAAGAGACTGGTTGTCTTTCTTTCACTCATGATTCCCCTACTTCCCTATAAGCCTACGCATACCGATCCTACCAATATCATACCAAAGCAGCTGGAGCAACTGGTCCTAGGCGGTACGAGAACCAGTAAAGTTTGCCCAGGCCTCATTGACCTGTGCGGTCGAAGCCGGCTCGTACACATGGCAATCAAGACGTAGCGAACGATCACCGAGCGGAACGTTCAGATAGTCACAGTGATGCGGCCGATCGGCATTGTCGTGTTGATTGGGACGAAAGCTGTGACAGGACACACACATCCTCGCGACAGAAATCTCACCCTGTTCCTGGAGACTACGAATCACCTTTGCCAGGGACCTGAGGAGTCCCACTTGCTCCGGTGGCGAGAGTGCCTCCGTCGCAGTCGCCAGCCGATCGGGCATACGGGAAGAGGGCGTGCAGGACCGATTCCCTTTGGCCGTCAACTGCGCCATCACAATCCGGGCATCGGTCATGTCCCGACGCCGTCGCACCAACTGTTTCCGTTCGAGCGTGGCGATGACTTCCGACGCAGTCGGAAGCTTGACGGCCAAGTCATTCGCCACCGTGGAGACTTGCGCGCGTTGCCCGGGCTTGGACCGAAGAAGCGTGAGGACCTGCCGTTGTAACGGGCCAAGACCTGCTCGACCTTCTCGCCGCCACGCCCGGCTTTTCATCGCAAGCCCAATTTTTTCCAGGCCGGCCACCAACTGAGTAGTTAACGTAGCCGCATCCTGCAACACCGATGACTTCTTCCCGCTATTGAGCACGCGCAGCTCAGCCATCGGAACACCCCCTTAAATAACAGTTTTACGTAAGTGTAGTGTGCAGACTGTCCCCGCGTCAAGATTCCGGATGGCACATTGACCGGTACCGTGCCATGAGCGGGGCAGAGAGGGGAGCGGTAGGAGGATGTCGGCTGGCTTGCAAGATGGGGCTAGCCCGCATGATTCATGAAGGTTTCTTGAGTCAGGCATCGTCGCGATACGTTCGGCATCGCGCCTCAGGACGTCTCAGCCAGCAGCGATTGGATCAGCCGTTCCGTTTCCTGATACCCGCCCTCACCGATCCGCACATGGCGAATCACACCCTGCTTGTCGATGAGATACATCGCAGGCCAGTAACGATTGCCGTAGCGATTCCACGTCGAGAAGTCGTTGTCGATGGGCACGGGAAAGCGGATGTCGTGTTCTTGGATATACTGCTTCACCTTCGTAAAATCGTGTTTGTAGGAGAACTCCGGCGAATGCACGCCGATGATCACGAACCCTTTATCCGCATACTTCTGATGCCATTACTTCACGTAGGGTTCGACGTTTCGGCAGTTGTAGCAGCCAAAAGTCCAGAACTCGACCATCACGACTTTCCCCTTCAGGTCAGCCAGATGCAAGGGCGCGCTGTTCAACCAGGTCTCGTTCGTAATATCTGGCGCCTTCATTCCGATTCCCGCATTGGCCACGAGCCATGTCAGGAGCACCCCACCCAGAAGCGCACTGATGCCGATCAAAATTCGCCGTACCATGATCCTCTCCTTGCTCTGGTTTGTATTGTTTATCTGGTTGATTTGGTTCATCTGGTTAGTTTCGTTCACCCAAAAAACCAGACAAATCAGATAAACCAGACAACGGTCTTCTTGTGCTGGCGGACTTTTTCAGCATCCTGCTATATGCCCGCGTACCATTCGTAGCCTTGATCATCCTCCCAATACCCACCCTTCCCGCCGGCGATCCCGGAAAGTGTCTCCACCAATTCGATCATCATCACATACTTGGCCTGTTTGTACCCGAGTTGGCGTTCGAAGCGGAGCCGCAGCGGGGCGCCGTGGGGAATGTCCAGCGGGGTGCCATTCAACTCGTAGGCCAGGATCGTCTGCGGGTGATAACAGTCGGCCAGGGCCATGCTCTCGTAGTAAGGTATCCCGTCTTCGTCCACATCGGCGCAATGGAAGACGGCAAACTTGGCATTCGGCAAGGGCTGGACCTGATGCAACAGATCGCCGAGCGGGACGCCGGTCCATTTCCCGATCGCACTCCAGCCTTCGACGCAGTCGTGTCGGGTGATTTGTGTCCGCGCCGGCAACTCTTTCAGCGCCGCGAGCGACCAACTCATCGGGGTCTGAACCAAGCCGACGACATCCACCGACCATTCGGAATAATTCTTCGCCACATGCTCTGCATACTCTTCAGTGCCCGGATCGGTATTCCCGTTCGCCGGAAACACCTTTGAGATGTCGGCCTCCCCATATTCTTTGGCGAGGGCATTCGTGGGTGTGACGGCCCGCTGCACTCGTTCGGTCAGTTTCTCCGTCTTGCTCAAGATCGAAGGGAACCAACTGCTCTGCGACATGTTATCGCAGCCGGCGAGAGCCACGAGACTCGCGGCGCCCAACGTCCCTTTCAAAAACTGTCTACGCTCCATCGCGCGTTTAGGCTTCATGGCTCGCTCCTTCATGTTCATGCTTTACCAAGAACCATCCTGTCACCATCGACCGGATGTTGTTGAAGAATCCCGTCAGGATCACTTGCAACACATGAATCACAATGAACCCGACGAAGGAAAAGCAGGCGATAAAGTGAATCGTCCGCGCCGCCTGCCGTCCACCGAAGATCGTGAGCAGCCAGGGGAATGCCGTATCGATCGTCGGTGACATCGTGAGGCCCGTCAGAACGATCAGGGGCGCCACCACAAACAGAATCACGACATAGGCGAGTTTCTGCAGCACGTTGTACCGCTTGGCCTCCTCACCTTTTGGATGCCGGAGGACAATATGATCTTTGACAGCCTTGCCGATGCCACGCAGGTCCTTGCCGGTCGGAGCCAGGTCGCGCGTGACATGCCGGCTGATCAGAGCATAGGCGGTGAAGAACAGGCCATTGATGACGAGGAGCCAGGCGAAGAACAGGTGCCATTGCCGTCCCATCGCCAGAACTTTGGCGCTCGGAATGGTTGCCCAAGCGGGGAAGGCTCGGCCCCTGCCGTCCGAATAGCCGAGAATTCCTGTTGTATCGAACTTGTGGCCCAGAATAGTCGTGATGCCGCGCATCTCGCCGCTCTCGGTCTTCATGGGACGGATCGAGAGCAACGGCTGGTCACGATCGGAACGGTCGCCCCAATAGAGGGCGGGATGCGCGTTGAAAATTTGGAGTCCACTCATAATCAGAATGATGAGAAAAGGGACGTTGAGCCAATGGCTGATTCGTATGGGTAGTCGATGGCGGTAGACCCTTTCGACCACCGGGGCTGAAGAAGATGGTGCGGCTGAGGCGTCACTCTGGTTTCCAATGAGGCCATCGGAAACTGACTGTGTTTCGAGTGGGAGCGGTTCAGACCTCATCGGGAGTTCCGAGACCTGCTCGTTCTCCCGACCTTGACCGGTTTCAGTTCCTTCGTGAATAAGTGAGGCCATGATCCTGTCTCCTCTGGCTTGGGATCACCTGTCTGCTCCTTGGTCGGCGCCGGGCCTCGAATCTTACAGGCAATTGCGGGAGCGGAGACAGGACGGCCTGCGATCGGTGTTACCGATCGCAGGCCGTGGGGGACGAGCACAGGAGGGTCAGATGGATATCTACTTCCCCATGGCTCCCTTCATCTCACCTTTCATCTCGTCCTTCATTTCGCCCTTCATTTCCTTCATTTCGCCCTTCATCTCATCATGTTTGGCTTTCATCTTGCCTTTCATCTTACCCTTCATCTTATCCTTCATTTCGCCCTTCATTTCCTTCATTTCCCCCTTCATTCCCCCCATCTCTTCGGCCAATGAAAGGGAGCTAAAACCTGCCAGGCACATGACTGCAACGAGTGATAACATGATCTTTTTCATCGAAAACCTCCTATGTGAAAGTATGTGATAGAGAGACAAATGACCTGACAGAGCCTGCGCCCTCCGAATATTTAAGTCAACACAGCATCCGACAAACTACCCCGAATCTACATGTCACGGTCATCGCTGTTAGTCGTACGCGACATTCACAAAGACCTTGATCGCACTTCGTTCCGTCGTGAGCTTCTGCATCATTTCCTGATAATTCTCCAGTCCTGTTACCGGATGCGTCAGCAACTTCGGGAGCCAACCAGGGAATTCCAGCTCGGCTCGTGCAAAATCGTAGACGCCGGCCTCGAAGTATTCGCGATTGGCATTGACGGTCCCGACAACCAGTTTGTTTCCGAGCACGAAATCCAGGTTGATTTTGTCCGCCGGGACGGAATGCTCACGGTCGCCTCCTGTCACGCTCGCCAGCACCAACACGCCGTTCTTGCCGAGACTTTCCATGGCCTCGAACACCACGGGCGAATAGCCGGTCGCTTCGAACATGAGGTCGAATGGGCCAAAGCGTTTTGCGGCTTCCCGAATCGACAGATCGCTCGTCGAGATGTACCGCACGCCCAATTCCTCCAGGAGATCGAGGTTGCGCGACGGCCTGCGCTCTTTTCCAAAACTGGTGACGTCGAAGCCCTTCATCCTCAGCGAGAGGGCCGCAAGCAATCCCACAGTTCCTGCGCCCAGCACCGCCGCCTTCTTCGGCCGCCAAACCTTGAACCGTCGCTGCGCTTCGTAGGCCTGGATGATGCCTTTTTCAATAATCGACGTCGGTTCCAACAGCACCGCGACGTCTTTGAGTCCTTTCGGAATTTTGACAAGATATTCCGGGTCATCGACAAACAACTCCGTGAGATATCCGTGGCGGAGATTGATCCCCCGCTCATAGTAGATGTCCTCGCTGGTCATGTCGTACTGGCCGATCTGGTCGTAGAAGCTGCCGCCGGGACGCCGGACGGTCGGCACGACATAGTCGCCCGGCACAAACTCCGTGACGTTTTGGCCGACTTCCAGCACCCGGCCAAAACACTCGTGGCCGATCACCAGAAAATCATAACCGGGAGGGGCCTGCCCATATTCCGCCGCGTTGATTTCTTTATCCGTGCCGTCGACGCCGACCCGCAGCACTTGCACCAACACGCCCCGGCCATTGGGAATTTCATGGACCGAGGGCTTGGGTAACTCAGCAAGGTGGATCGAGCTGGGCTTTCCGGGAAGCACCGCTATGGCTCTCATCGTATGTTCTCCTATTGTGATCTACAGCTTGATGCTATCTATCGCGACGCATACAGGTGAGCGCTTCGCCCAGCGTCCAGATCGATGCTCCCAGCAGGGCCAGGTCCTTCAATAAGAATTGTCCCGGTGCGACCGACAGAGCGGGGAATCCGCCCAAGCTGGCCTCCCACACAGGCGGCGTAGACAGCATGAAACTGAGGGTGCCCAAGAAGAGCACCGCGGCCAGCGCGCTGCCGGCGGCTGAGATCCGTGCGGAGATCGGCTTGGCTGCGATCATCACGGCAATGGCAATTTCCAGCACGCCTAGCCAGTTCGAGAATGCCTGCACACTGAAAATATTGTAGAGCCAGCTCATCAAGGGACTATTGGCCACCAACGGTTGAATACCGTTCGCTTCGTAAGCAGTAAACTTCATCGCCCCGATCCAGGCAAAGACCACCACAAGACCGTAGCGGGTCATGAATGTTCCCAGTGCCTGCAGTTTCTTGCTCAAGGCGGTATCGGTATGTCTCTCCATTGGTAGCGTGGCGGTGGCTGTCCTGATCATGGCACGTCTCCTTCTTCGATCTGATGTTAAGAATGTGGCAACCAAGTCTCTTTTCGTTGCCGGTTGTCTTCTTCGCTGCTGTCACCTAGTCGACCGAGCCCTGCCGTCCTTACATGATATTCTTCGGAAGTATTCGACGAGCCTGTTTCATATCGGAGTTCGCCGGTGCGGAGAGCGCGTTCCGTCCATGGACAGCCCTGGGCGAGTAATCTATTGCTAGAGAGGGGCCTTCTAATTGGCGTGTCGCGCGGCAAACTGCCGACGCAGGCTGAGCCGATTCACTGGCGAGGGATAGAGCTTGGGGAGGCTCCTAAGCGCAGAGAAAACGCGACCGATCTGCAGCACGTAAGAGCGGCAGCCGGCACAGGAGGTCACGTGCAAACCAACGCGGATCTTCTTAAATACAGGTAGCCGGTCTTCGAGATAGTCAGTGGTCCGCTCCGCCACATCGCGGCACGTCAATCCACCGTTGATCCATTGTGAAGGATGGTCTTTCAAGCAGGGGCCCTCCCATTGAGGTGTCACCCCTGAGTCATTCTATTCCTGGGTTCCTTACAGTGCCTAAACCTCAACCTCGACCTTATCCTAGAGCGGTTTCTACAGCGGCTCTCACCCGTTCCCGCGCCCGGTGTAACCGCACGTACAGGTTGGTTTCGGTGATGTTCAGCATCTCGCAGACTTCCTTGGCCTCTACCCCTTCCACATCGCGAAGAATCAGGACTTCCTTTAAGATTGTCGGCAATGCCTCGATTGCCCGCTGCATTGAGTCCACTGCCTGCTTCGACGCTAAGAGTTTCTCCGGCGTCTGGTCGTCCCAGGGCTGTGGGGGGAAGGCCCAGTGACCGGCCCATTCGCCGCTCTGTTGGAACCGGAAGGGATCGACAGCTTCATCGTTGTCGTCATCGTAGGACTCGAAAGCCGAGAAGGTCGTATGCCGCTTCTCGCGGACGCCGCGATCCTTGGCCTTGTGGATCAGAATCCCGCAGATCCAGGTGCGAAGGGACGACCGGCCTTCGAAACGATTCAGGCTTTCGATCACCGCCATCCAGGTATCCTGAACGACTTCTTCAGCCACCTCCCGATCGGCCACGTAGCCCATGGCCATTCGGATGAGCATGCCATGGTGTTGGTTGACCAGTTCATCGAAGGCCCACTCGTCACCGCGCCTGAGCTTCGCGATGAGTGTGTCCTCGGCCTTCGTGAGACCGGACGACTTGACCGCCTGCGACTTCCGACTGATTGATGGCCTGTGACCAATGGACTCTGTATAGGTGATGGCATCTGCGTTCATGACCGGTCTCCAATCTGCAGCAACTCCGTCACAAAGCCGGGAGCGCTCATAAGGGTGACTTGCCTCCGAGGAAGGTTATTCAAGACCTCAACCCCCGTGGCATCGATGAAATCGACATGGGAGCAATCCAAATACACGGTCTTCTCCTGTCGAAGGAGCGACCGACACTCGCCGTCGAGGAGGGCAGCCCACTGTGCGGTGATCTTGCCTTCCAACTTGAGGAACACGTCGCTCCTGCTTTCTTGAATCTTCGTAATCTTGAGCATCA
>Ga0247727_10014401_pt1 | contig 13152 bp, 8 predicted proteins | sample WisWelCaveWW1625_FD_202498 | JGI IMG/M metagenome (GOLD analysis project Ga0247727, IMG submission 202498) | Biofilm microbial communities from Wishing Well Cave, Virginia, United States - WW16-25 | ecosystem: Environmental > Aquatic > Deep subsurface > Groundwater > Cave microbial mat | place...
TGAAGGTGGTCCCGGCGCCGGGCCGGCTGGCGACGCTGATGCGGCCGCCGTGCGCTTCCACGATGTGCCGCGTGATCGCCAATCCCAGCCCGCTCCCACCGGGCATGGCCGCCCGCGCCCGATCCGCCTTGTAGAATCGCTCGAAGATGTGCGGCAGGTCAGTCTCGGCGATGCCGTGACCTGAATCAGCCACCGTCACTTCCACCTCGCCGTTGGCCGTCCGCCAGTCCACCGCGATCCTGCCGCCGTCCGGCGTGAACTTGATCGCATTGTCGAGCAGGTTCGTCAGGACCTGAGCGAGCCGGTCGCGATCGGCGAGCGCGACGACGTCAGGCGCCGCAGGTCGCAGATCAAAATCCCGCGCGCCGGCGAGCGGGCGTAGGCGCGCGACCGTCTCCTCGATGACCTGGCCGACGTCCACCTGGCTCAACTCGAGGCTGATGCGCTTGCTCTCGAGCCGCGACAGATCGAGCAGGTCGTCCACCAGCTTGACGAGCCGGTTGGACTCCTTGTCGATGATCTCCAGGAAATGCCGGCAGGTGGCTTCGTCACGCATGGCGCCGCCGAGGAGCGTTTCGGCGAATCCCTTGATGGACGTCAGGGGCGTGCGCAATTCGTGCGACACGTTGGCTGTCAACTCGCGCCGCAGGCGCTCGAGGCGCCGCAGATCGGTCACGTCCCGTAGGACGGCCACCGCGCCGGTCGGGCGGCCACTGGCCCCCGCGATCGGCGCGCAGCGCACCTCGACCAAGCGGTCGCCAACCTCGGATGGCGGCAGCTCCTCCGCGCTCACGCGGCCGCTGTGTGCAGATTCGCTCAGGAGCATGCGCAGGCGCGGGCCGAGCGCGAGCCGGGCGGCCTGGCGCGGGCGGGTGGGCTTCGCTGGGGTGTTGAGCAGATCCGCCGCCGCGCGGTTCGTGAGGATCACCACGCCGTCGCGGTCCGTGGCGATCACGCCATCCATCATGCCGGACACGACGGCCTCGAGCTTGGTGCGTTCGGCGGAGAGGGTCGCAATGGTGCCCGCCAGGCGGTCGGCCATGCGGTTGAACATCTCGCCCAGGCGACCGATCTCGTCGTACCCGCGCGGCCGCACGGCGCTGCTCAGGTCCCCGGCACTCATCCGCGAGGCCACTGCCGTGAGCTCGCCGATCGGCTCGGCCAAGCCGCGCGCGAGCCGGGCGCCGATGTACCAGGACACCAGCAGCCCGGTGCCGAGCGCCAGCCCCAGCCAGGGGATCATCGCGCGCAGCTGATCCCAGACCCACCGTGTCGGGACGGAGACGTGGACCACGGCGATCGGCGTCTTTCCCACCACAACCGGCGCGGCGGCGAACATTTGAGTTTGTCCTGTCACGGCGTCGGCGCGCAACATCCGGCTGGGGCAGGCGAGCAGGCTGTCGCGCGCGTTCTCAGATGTGGTTTGCGGAAGCGCCAGCACCCGAGTCACACATGCGGCGACCGCTCGGACCTCGGGCGCGCCGGCCTGTCCCGCCGCGGCCACCGCTTCAAACCCCAGCACGGAGATCGTGGCGTCCTTGCGCCACCTGAATTCCTGGGCGACACGCTCGAGGCGCGCCGCCGATCCCCCACCGCCTTCCGCGTACTCTTCGAGCATGCGCGCGATCAGTCGCGACTGGGTGACGATCACGCGGCCATAGGTCTCGGTGTACTGGACCTGCAGGCGCCATGTCACGAAGACCGCCACAAAAACCAGCGAGAGGAGGACAAGGAGGAGGTAGGATGTCGTGAGCCTGGTTCGGATAGAGCCGTGCCTCATGCCCGTACCCGCCTCCGTGGCTCCACCGCGGCCCGCAGTTTGTACCCCACCCCGCGCACCGTCATGATGAAGGTGGGACTCGCGGGGTCGTCTTCAATCTTCTCCCTGAGACGGCTGACGTGCATGTCCACCGTCCGCGTACTCCCATAGAAATCATGTCCCCAGAGGTGTTCCAAGAGGAAGTCTCGCGTGAAGACCCGGCTGGGGTAGCGCATGAAGAGCCGCAGCAGCTCGAACTCGCGCGCCGTGAGATCCACCGGCCGTCCGGCCAGGGCGACCTCGTGGGTCGACGGATCCAAACGCAGCCTGCCGATTTCGAGCGGTCCCTCCGGTCTCGCCGTGGCGACCTCACGCACGCGGCGGCGCATCACCGCCCGCACGCGCGCGACGAGCTCGCGCGGGCTAAAGGGTTTGGTGACGTAGTCGTCGGCCCCGGATTCAAGGCCGACGACGCGCTCGAGCTCGCCGCCCTTGGCCGTGAGCATGATGATGGGGACCGAGGCCTCCCCGCGTAGCCGCCGGCACACCTCGAGCCCGTCGAGCCCGGGCAGCATCAGATCCAGGACGATCAAGTCGGGCCGCTCGGCGCGCGCCTTGGCCAGCGCCGTGGTGCCGTCGCCTGCCACCAGCACCTCGTATCCCTCCTGCAGGAGGTTGTACCGGACGAGCTCCACGATATGAGGCTCGTCGTCAACGACCAGGACGCGCTGCGGCATGGCCGCCTTACATCACGGACCGGACTTCGCCCCCGACGAAGCCGGTGGCGGCGATCAGCCCCGCACCGAGCAGCGCCAGGACGACGATCGCCGCGCGGCTGACGGTCGGGCGCAGCCACCGCAGGAGGAAGTTCAGCAAGTACACAAGCGTGGCTGCGTAGGCCAACACGGAGTGGATGCGGTGCTTGTCGACTAATGCCTGACCGATGCCTTGGGCCACGAGCGGCCGGAAGTCAACAAACCCGAGCGAGATTGCAACGACGGCGCCACCCAGGCCGAGGCCAATGAGGATTCGCGAAGCCCGATCGTAGAATCGGTCGCCGACCACGACGAAGATTGCGTCAAATAGTGCACTTGTCAGCCACAGGGCGATGGGGAAGTGGACGGTGAGGGGATGGTACAGAAACTGCATGCTTCACCTCGGGTTGAGTGCTTCTTCTCCTCACCACGGGGCGATCCTGCCATTCCCAGCCACGCTGTCACATGGCCGTAACAACGGTGTAACTCGATGGTGACCACGCGTCGCAGGGCACCGGAAGGTCGCGTCGAAGGCTCACGCGTGAGAACTGAGCAGGCGTCTCCGCTAGCGTTTGTCGATGAGGAACTGGGGCAGGTCCGCGCCGGCGGGCTATGGCGATGGCCGCGGCGCCTGGAGGGGCCGCAGGAGCCGATCGCACGCTATGACGGCCGAGAGATCGTCAATCTGTGTTCCAACAACTATCTCAGCCTGGCCACCCACCCGGCTCTGAAGGACGCAGCCCTGCGGGCCACGGCAGAGTACGGCGTGGGGTCGGGTGCGGTGCGGACGATCGCCGGCAACATGGCCATCCACGAACAACTCGAAGCGGAGCTGGCGACGTTCAAGCGCACCGAGGCGGTGCTGCTCTACCAATCGGGCTTCGCGGCGAACGCCGGCACCGTGGCCGCGCTGCTCGGCAAAGAGGACGTGATCGTCAGCGATGAGCTCAACCACGCGAGTATCATTGATGGCAGCCGGCTATCCGGCGCGGAAAAGAGAATCTTCCCGCACAAGGACGTGGAGGCCGCGCGGCGGCTGCTGGCTGCCGCGCGCGGGTCCCGCCGCATCCTCCTGATTACCGATGGTGTCTTCAGCATGGACGGTGACATCGCCCCGCTGCCGGCACTCGTGGAGGCCGCGGAGGAGTTCGGCGCGATCATGATGGTGGACGACGCGCACGCGAGCGGCGTCGTCGGGCGCGACGGCCGCGGCACGGTGGACCACTTCAACCTCCACGGCCGGGTGCACATCCAGGTGGGCACACTGTCCAAGGCCTTCGCCGGGCTCGGGGGGTACGTGGCGGGCAGCCGTCCGTTGATCGACCTGCTGATGCACCGCGCCAGGCCGCTGCTGTTCTCGACGTCACACCCGCCGGCGGTGGCCGCCTCCTGCGTGGCGGCGGTGCGGCTCGTGCAGCAGCACCCGGAGCTGATCGCGCGCCTGTGGGAGAACACGCGCTTTTTCAAAGACGGCCTGCGGCGGGCCGGGTTCGACACCGGGGCCAGCGAGACCCCCATCACGCCCGTGATCGTCGGAGACGAGGCGCGGGCACTACAATTGTCTGATCGCCTCTTCGACGAAGGCGTGTTCGCGGTCGGCATCGCGTTTCCGACTGTGGCCCGCGGACGCGCCCGGGTACGGACGATCGTGACAGCCGGGCACACCCGGGAGCATCTGGAGCGAGCGCTGGAGGCGTTTGCGCGCGCCGGCCGGGCCGTGGGAGTGATCTAGGCTGTCGGCCGCCTTCAAGGCCTTCACCAACTTACTCACTCCCGCCGAGGCCAGCGCCGCGTACGCCGCGGCCTTGCGCGTCACAGTAAGCGGCGCTGAGACCGTGCCGCTGGCCTCGGGACTCGGCCGCGTGCTGGATCGCGACGTGGTGTCCACGGTCGACCTGCCACCCTTTGATCGGTCCGCGGTTGACGGATGGGCGGTGCGGGCCGCGGACGTGGCGGACGCGTCCTCTGCCGGCCCCGTGCGGTTGGCCGTGCTCGGTGAAGTCCGGATGGGCGCGGCCGCGGAGGTGCCGGTCACACCCGGTGGTACCGTGCGAATCCCCACAGGCGGCATGCTGCCCGCCGGCGCCGATGCGGTCGTAATGCAGGAGCAGACCGAAGTCAACGGCGCGACATTGCTCGTCCGGCGCGCCGTTCGAGCAAGAGAGAACGTAGTCGGGCGCGGCGAAGACGTGCGCGCCGGCGATCTCATCTTGCGGCGCGGGCGCCGGCTGCGGCCGGCGGATCTGGGTATCCTCGCCGGCCTGGGGCTGGTGGAGGTGGGCGTTATCGTCCCACCCCGCGTGGCCATTCTGAGTACCGGGGACGAGGTGCTCGCTCCGGGCCAACCGCTGACGCCCGGCCGCGTCCGCGACATGAACGGCCTCGCGCTGGCGGGTGCGGTGCAGGCCGCCGGTGGCGTCGCCACGCTGCTCGGCGTCGTCGTGGATGAAGGTCCGGCCGTCGAGGCCGCGCTTCGCCGTGCGGTGGTGGGTCACGAGATGGTACTGGTTACTGGAGGTTCGTCGGTGGGCGAGCGGGATGTCGTCGCCGATGCCATCCGCGCGCTCGGTCCACCCGGCATCGTCGTGCACGGGGTTGCCGTGCGGCCGGGAAAGCCCACGGTGCTGGCGATCGCCGGCGCCATCCCGGTGATCGGCCTGCCGGGCAACCCGGTCTCGGCCCTGGTGATCTTCGACCTGTTTGCCAGGCCGATACTGGAGCAGATGCTGGGGATCGACCCATCAGTACGACCCTGGGACAAGGTCGGCGCACGGCTGGCCGCCCCGCTCGCGTCCGCCGAAGGGCGTGAGGATCACCGCCGGGTACGTCTGGAGTCCCGCGCCGACGGCATCTGGGCGGTTCCACTGCCGGCCGGGTCGCAGATTCTCACCTCACTGACCGGTGCCGATGGGATCGTCGTCGTGCCGCCCGAGTCCGTGGGATTCGCCCAAGGGGACCTGGTCGAGGTGCGCCTGTTGTGAGAAAGGGCGCGGCGAAACTCACGCACGTGGATCAAACCGGCCGGAGCCGCATGGTGGATGTTTCAGCCAAGCCCGCCACGACCCGGGTGGCGGTGGCCCGTGCCCAGGTCCGCATGCGGCCGGCGACGTTGCGGCTGCTGCGGGCCAACAAGATTGCCAAGGGCGACGTCTTAACGCTCGCTCAAGTCGCCGGCGTGATGGCGGCCAAGCGCACGGCGCAGATCATCCCGCTGGCGCACCCGTTGGCGCTCACCGATGTGCAGGTGCAGGTCACGACAAACCGGACGGTGCCCGGCGTGGCGATCGAGGCGACCGCCCGGACCGTCGGGCAGACGGGGGTCGAGATGGAAGCCCTGGTCGCGTGCGCGGCAGCCGCACTGACGGTCTATGACATGTGCAAGGCCGTAGATCGCGCCATGACGATCGACCGGGTGCGGCTGGTGCACAAGAGCGGCGGCCGCAGCGGTACCTACGACCGGCCCGGCGAGCGGCGATGAGTGCCGACCAGGTTGCTCCGCTCGCGGGCGTGACCGTGGCGGTGCTCACGCTGTCGGAAACTGTCGCGGCCGGCAAGGGTCAGGACGACAGCGGTGACGTCGTCGCCGCGTTGCTCGCCGAAGCCGGCGCGTCGGTTGTGGCACGGGACGTGCTGCGCGACGATCGTGGGGCGATCGCGCGCGCCTTGATGCGCTACGCTGACTTCGATCGCGTGGCTCTGGTGCTGACGACCGGTGGCAGCGGCGTGGCGCCTCGCGACGTGACGCCTGAAGCCACGCTGGATGTGGTGGAAAGGCTCGTGCCGGGGCTGCCAGAACTCGCACGCCACCAGACGGCCGCCGCCACACCACTCGCCGTCCTTTCGCGCGGCGTGGCCGGAATCCGCGGCCACACCCTGATCATCAACCTTCCGGGCAGCCCCACGGGCGCGCGGGAGTGGTTGGAAGCACTTCTCCCTGTCCTGCCGCACGCGCTCAGGCTACTCGCCGGGAGATCACGGCAGCCGTGGGGTGTGCCGCATCGCCCGTAGCCCACGGGACAGCGGTGCTCGGCGCAAGTACAACTCTAACAGTCGCGGGCCTTGGACGCAGCAGTGCCGGTACGTTAACCAGCGACTGCGGTTGCGGCAAGTGTAGTTGCTGATGCCGCGCTTGGAAGAGGCTGGCGGGTTCACCGAGCCCCGCGTTCACTAGCGCGCCTGTCATCTCCTGTCTCACGATGACCGCGATGCCATCGTTTCCTTCTGCGCATCTTTGCTCAACCAGTCGCGGAACCGCCTAGTTAGGCTGGTTTCAACCAGCAACCGCCACTCGCCAACATGCTTGAGAATCCCGAGCAACTCCAAACACACAAACGCGACAACGGCGATGCCCACCAATACGCCCACCCAACCCGCGCGAAAGGGATGGCCCACAATCAGCACCACCGCGCCTCCTAGTACGATGACACTTAACGTCCAATATAGGCCGCCGCTGATCAATCGGGCGCCCCCTCGCGCCCGTCCCTCAATCGCCAGCTCGTAGCGTCGCCCTTTCTCTGCCTCGGCGGTCGCGACGCGTTCCCGAGCCGTCAGTTCTTCGAGCTTTGATTCGTACCGCCGCGAGATCTCTTCAACTTGCTCCTCCGCCTTGGCGGCGACCTGCCTCGCGACCTCCTCCACGCGTTGCTCCGCCTCGGCAGCGTAAGAACCCTTCACACGATCAACGATATCGTCAAGCGTGATCGCGTCAATGTCGGCAGGGTCGTCCTCCTCAACCTCTCTGAGCAGGCGGTCCGACATTGCCGATACAACAATCGCGGTTACCTCGTCCGAGCTTAGCCTTTTGGACTTCTCCAGCGACTGAAGATGACGAAGAAAGCGCTGCCATGTCTCTTGCTTCGGGCGAAGGGCCGCAGTGCACAATGCTACGATCTCACGTTCCTTGAAGTTTGTAGAAAGGAAGGGCTTCTTTAGCCACGCAAGGTTTGAGAGCGCACGGATGTGAACAATCGGCTCAATTCCCCCACCTTCTTCGTCCTGGTGGTACCACAGCCGTGTGTTTTGGATCACGAGAGGTGATGAAGTAGCAAAGATCGCTTTGGACTCCTCAATGAGTGTCGAGGTGTTGCCGCGTCGAAGTGTTAAGATGGCGGCCACGCAGTTCACGTCATGCTGCACCCTGGGTTCTAGCTCGTCCTTCGTACGTGGATCTGCGAGTCTTTGCGCGAGCGCGCGTTCCGATGCCGTGTATTGCGGAATCCGCACCGGTGTCACTTGCATTTGGAAGCCCGCCGAGACTATGTCGTGCTCGAGAAGTGCAGCCATTTCGCGAACGTCACTTGGGGAATAGCGCTGTGTCAAGAAGTGCCGAGCCATGGGGACTGAACGCAGCGATCTACGCCCCGTTTCGGTTGCCAGCCGTTCCTCGTACATTGAAAGGATTCTTTGAATCTCGTGCACGGTCTTGTCGAAAACGATGCATCTTGCCCCGCCAGCCTTTAGGACGTCTACTGTTTCTCTAAGGAGCACTCTCATTGCGACGCCCTCGTATCCGAGCGCCTGACGCACTAGGCTACTATCGAAGGCCACCAGCAGGTTCTTGAAACTGCGGGTTTCTGCATTGAGATCGGGCAAGAATGCCGCGTGATAGAGAACAAGGCCCTCAAGGATGTCACGCAGGACGGCGCGCATAGCCGGGTCGTCTCTAATGGCATCTTGAATAAACTCGGCCACGACCGCGCGTTCTCGCAAAGTAGTGTCGGTTGCCTCGGCGGCCGCGGGTGGAGCTCCAAGCAGCAGCGCAACCTGCTCTTTTTCCAGAAACCTAAATAGAATGTCCAGGGCCGCCCCGGTCGATGGCACGGTCAGATGGCGCTTGGCGGCGTGTTCCCGGAGCGCTTCCCCGAGGCGTTCCTGCGCTAGCTGAATGCCCTCCTTGTCGGCGGTGATGTTGCCGGGCGGTATCGGATGGGATGGGTTCTGCTTGTAGCGGCCCATGACCCGCTCCACATACCCGCGGCGCACCGCCCGTCTTAGCAGCGTCGCGACCGCCTGCTGGGGCATTGTGAGCCCGTGGCGCCTCGCGAGTGTATCTTGGATGTCTGCGGTTGCAAACGTGTCAGGTCGCTGCTGCGCGACGGCGTCCAACACTAGGGGCATGAAAATCCCTAGGTGGTCGCCACCTTCGTCAAGCTGTGCCTTTAGGAAGGCGACAGTTACGATGCCGCTTGGTCTGATGCCGGGAGCACCAGTCGCTTCTGGCACTTTTGCAACGTTCTCCGAGTGGAAGGTGACATTGGTGGCACCCTTGTGCGGCTAGTATGGGCTGTTCGGCACAACTTGACAATATCATTGTGCCCGATTCGTTCGAGGAGTGATCGGCGCGCAACCCGAATGCAAACAAGTACCATATTGACTGAGACTGGTGAAGCCGTCTGCTATCAGGAGGCGCAATTGCAACGCGACGCAAGCTCCAATGGGTCAACCGGACCGTTAGCGTACGCTAACTGGAGGGCGGGTGTCAGAGGTGTACCTTCCCGCGGCGCCTATGAGGTTCCCCTCTTCACAGACGCACTTATCATAGGGGAGATCAGCGGCGATCTGGGACCCTATCACCTGCTGGACACCGTCGCTATGGGACGCGAATACGGCTATGGCGTTGCTCTCCCGGCGATTGTGTTGAGGGTCGAGTCGCATGAACCTGCGGGCGCAAACTCATTACCCCCGATTACTGAGACAGACGTGGGCGTTACCACGGCGGGTGGTTGCGGGACGGAATCGCGGCACTCGTATCTTTGTGCCTGGGAATCAGAGTCAAGGCTGGAGGAACCGAAAGGATTTTCGACCCGAACCTCACGTGACGACCCTGCAACGACTGAAGCTACGACTCGCCGAGTATCTCGCAGCAAGAGGTGGAGGAGTTGCTGGGTCGGGTTGCGCAAGAGCTCGCCTCTGTCTTGGGCGCGACGGGGAAGTTCGTAGGATTCATTCTCAGTTTTCTGCCGGGTCCCCCAGGCGAGAGACCAGAACGAAGTCTTCAACACGAGTGGACTCGCTCTGCTCTTTCACACTCCCTGCACCGAATCTACGACTACCGTTCCCGAGCCCTGCATGGCGGCATCCCTTTTCCGCACCCTATGTGTGAGCCGCCGCAGCGCTATGAGGAAGGAGCTGTACCGGCTGAGATCCCTATCGGTCTTGCAACGCGAACCTTGGGCGCGACATGGTTGCGAGACGACACTCCTATCCTGCTGCACACCTTCGAATATCTCGTTCGTGGCGCTCTGCTGAATTGGTGGCGCGCGCTGGTGCCAACGAGAGACAGTAGTCAATCCGATGCAGGGCTTGCAGCCCAGCCATGATACATGTCGCATTGCACGCGCATTTCGAGCGTTGTGGTCCGCCGGGCCGCCGAACCCACGGAAACGCACGCTCTTCCTGCCCTCAGCAACAGGGTGGCCACCCTCTTGGGCTCAGTTTGGAGGCCCTGTCTACCTACCCGTAAGCCGCTTGACGCTCTTCGTGAGCCGCCGATATAATCTCCAGGACGGGCGCGCTGCGCTCGTCACAACTCAAGAAGGGCAATGATCGGGAGCAGTAGGTCTGCACTCCGCCCGCAACATGAGAGAGCCGGTGGATGGTGCGAACCGGCGGCGAGGGCGGCCGAACCTCACCCGGGAGCCGTGAAGGCGAGGGGCAGAGTCCCTAAGCCTTCACCGCCAGCCCACGAGACGGGCACAAGCGGACCGACGCGTCGAGCTGTTGACGTGGGGCAGTAGCTCAGGGGGAGAGCGCCTCTTTGGCGTAGAGGAGGTCGCGGGTTCAATTCCCGCCTGCTCCACCAGCCACACGCGTCGGTCAACCAGGGTGGTACCGCGGAGGCCGTCTTCGTCCCTTGAGAGGAAGGCGGCGTCACTGTTTCTGGGGGAGCGTGGTCAGCGATGCAGGCGTCGAGTCGGATCTGGTTTGACGGCAAGTTCGTCCCGTGGGACGACGCGCGGATCCACGTTGCGTCGCACGTCGTGCAGTATGGATCAAGCGTCTTTGAGGGCATCCGGGCCTACGAGACCAAGACTGGCCCCGCGGTCTTTTGCCTGGGACCGCACATCCGTCGCCTGATCGACTCGTGCAAGATCTTCCGGATCCAGCTCCCGTACTCGGCGGAGCAGCTCACGAAGACGTGCGTGGAGGCGGTCAGCATCAACGGGCACCAATCGTGCTACATTCGCCCGGTGGTCTTTAGGGGCGTCGAGACCTTCCAGGTCGATCCGCGCATGTGCCCGCTGCACGTGGCCATCATCACGATCGAGTGGGGCCAGTTCCTGGGCGCGGAGGCCATCGAGCAGGGCGTGGACGTCATGGTGAGTTCGTGGCGCCGCATGGCCCCGGACACCCACCCGGGGATGGGCAAGATCGGCGGCAACTACGTGAACTCGGCGTTCGTCGTCATGGAGGCCGTCGACAACGGCTACGCCGAGGGGATCGCGCTTGACGTCCAGGGCTACGTCAGCGAGGGCAGCGGCGAGAACATCTTTGTCATCCGCGACGGCGTCATCTACACGCCGCCCGCATCGGCATCGATCCTGGGTGGGGTCACGCGCGGCGTCGTGATGACGTTGTGCCGCGATGCGGGCATCGAGGTCCGCGAGATGTCCATCCCACGCGAGATGCTTTATGTCGCCGACGAGATCTTCTTCACCGGCACGGCGGCCGAGATCACGCCGGTGCGCTCGGTGGATCATCAGCCGATCGGGGCTGGCCGGCGCGGCTCGATCACCCGTCGCCTGCAGGACGAGTTCTTTGGCATCACGGAAGGACGGCTGCCCGACCGGCACGGCTGGCTGACACCTGTACCGGTGATGAGCAAACCATAGGAGGCCGAGGACGCGACAGGCTGATCGATGCGATACGATCACCGCACGGCTGAGAAGAAGTGGCAGGTCCGCTGGGAGGCCGACGGGCTGTACCATGCCCGTGACGGCGACGCGCGCCCCAAGTTCTACTTCCTGACGATGTACCCGTACCCCTCAGGCGACTACCTGCACATCGGGCACTGGTATGCGATGACCCCGTCTGACGCCGCGGCCCGGTACAAGCGGATGCGGGGCTACAATGTGACGTTCCCGATCGGCTTCGACGCGTTTGGTCTGCCGGCCGAGAACGCCGCGATCGAACGCCGCATCCATCCGTACAAATGGACGATGAGCAACATCGACGTCATGCGCCGCCAGCTGCGATCGATGGGGGCGATGTGGGACTGGTCGCGCGAGGTCGTGACCTGCGACCCCGCGTACTACAAGTGGAATCAGTGGTTCTTCCTCAAGATGTACGATCGTGGCCTGGCGTACCGGAAGCTGTCACCCGTGGACTGGTGTCCGAAGGACAATACGACCCTGGCCCGCGAGCAGGTCGTCGGCGACGATCGTGTATGCGAACGCTGCGGCACGCCTGTCATCAAGAAGAATCTCGAACAGTGGTTCCTGAAGATCACGGAGTACGCGGACGAGCTGCTCGAATTCTCGGGCATCGAGTGGCCTGCGCGCATTATGACCCTCCAGACCAACTGGATCGGCCGAAGCGAAGGCGTCGAATTCACGATCCCGGTCAAGGGACGCGCAGACGCCTCGTTCCGCGTATTCACGACACGGCCGGACACTGTCTACGGCATGACGTTTGCCGTGCTGGCGCCCGAGCATCCCCTGGTGGATGTCCTGACCACACCCGACCGAAAGGCCGAGGTGGAGGCGTACAAGTTCAAGGCCGCGCGGGAGTCGGACATCGAGCGTCTGTCGACCGAGCGCGAGCGCGACGGCGTGTTCATTGGTGCGTACGCGGTCAACCCGATGAACGGCGCAGACGTGCCGATCTACGCCGCAGACTACGTGCTGCTGAGCTACGGCACCGGCGCCATCCAGGGCGTGCCTGCGCACGACACGCGCGACTTTGACTTTGCCCGTAAGTATCGGCTGCCGTACCCGGTCGTCGTGGCCCCACCGGGGTGGGACGGCCAGCCCCTGCGAGAGGCCTATCTCGGCGAGGGCACGATGGTGAACTCCGGGTCGTTCGACGGCCTGCTGTCCGCAGAGGGCTGGCAGCGCATCGCCGACGAGATGGTCCGGCGCGGCGTCGGCGAACGCAAGATCCACTACCGGCTGCACGACTGGTTGATCAGCCGGCAGCGGTACTGGGGTACGCCGATCCCGATCATCTACTGCAAGGCCTGCGGCACCGTACCGGTGCCCTATGACGACCTGCCTGTGGTCCTGCCGGAGGATGCGGAGTTTCGGCCGACGGGCGAGTCGCCGCTCAAGCTGCACGACGGGTTTCGTCGCGTCACCTGCCCGCGCTGTGGGAAGCCGGCCGAGCGCGAAACCGACACGATGGACACCTTCATCGATTCGTCGTGGTATCAGTACCGATATCTCGGCCCGCACGACGACCGAGCGCCGTTTGATGCCGCAGCCGGCTCCTACTGGCTGCCAGTTGACCAGTACACCGGTGGTGCAGAGCACGCGGTGATGCATCTGCTCTACACCCGGTTCTGGACGAAGGTGATGCGAGACATCGGGCTCATCTCGTTCGGGGAGCCGATGAAGCGTTTGTTCAACCAGGGGGACATTCTGGGGCCAGACGGATACCGGATGAGCAAGTCGCGCGGGAACGTTGTGAACCCCGATGATC
>Ga0247727_10014402_pt1 | contig 13152 bp, 11 predicted proteins | sample WisWelCaveWW1625_FD_202498 | JGI IMG/M metagenome (GOLD analysis project Ga0247727, IMG submission 202498) | Biofilm microbial communities from Wishing Well Cave, Virginia, United States - WW16-25 | ecosystem: Environmental > Aquatic > Deep subsurface > Groundwater > Cave microbial mat | place...
GAATCCTTCATTAAGATGTCGACCTTGGGACCGTAGAAGGCGCCTTCGCGTTCGGCGAGGATGTAAGGCCGCCCGCTGGCCTCGAGTATCTCCCTCAATGCGCGCTCGGCCTGATCCCAGACCGCCGGGTCGCCCATGAAGTTGTCCGGCCGGGTGCTGAGGCGCAGCCGGTACTCGATCCCAAATATGGAGTAGAATCGCTCGGTGATCGCAAGGATCTCCCGATACTCGTCCTTGATCTGCTCCTCTGTCACGTAGATGTGCGCGTCGTCCTGTGAGAATTCACGCACCCGCAGCAACCCGTAGAGTGTTCCCGAGCGCTCGAAGCGATGCAGGATGTCCGTGTCCGACAGACGCAGCGGCAGGTCCCGGTAGCTCCGCGTCCGGCTGCCGAAGACGATCATAGCGTTGGGGCAGTTCATCGGTTTGAGCGCGTAGACTTCCTCGTTGGGCGTTTCGCTCACGAACATGTCCTCGCGGAAGTGCTCCCAATGGCCCGACCGCTCATAGAGCTCCCGCTTGTTGATCAGCGGTGAGCGGATCTCCAGGTAGCCCCGCCGCGCGTGCTCGGTGCGCCAGAAGGCGATCAGTTCGTTGAGCACCACGAGCCCCCGCGGCAGCCAGTAGGGCATGCCGGGTGCGGTTTCATGGAACATGAACAGCTCGAGCTGCGGCCCGAGCCGCCGGTGGTCGCGACGACGCGCTTCCTCCAGCCGGTGCACGTGGGCGTCGAGCTGCTCTTGGGTGGGGTAGGAGACGCCATAGATACGCTGCAACATCGGCCGGTGCTCGTCGCCACGCCAGTAGGCCCCTGACGTCGACAGCAGCTTGATCGCCCGGATGAGGCCGGTGCGCGGTAGGTGTGGACCCCGGCACATGTCGGCAAACCCGTCCTGCCGGTAGACACCCACACGCTCGTCGGGAATGTCGTTGAGCAGCTCCTGCTTGTACACCTCGCCCTGCGCATCGAACTGCCGGCGCAACTCCTCGCGCGGCACCTGGGTGCGCTCGATGGGCTGGTCGGCCTTCGCGAGCTCGCGCATCCGCGCCTCGATGCGCTCGAGATCCTCCGGGTTGAACGGCCGTCCGATGTCGAAGTCATAGTAGAAGCCGTCCTCGATCGGCGGGCCGATGGCCAGCTTGGCCTCGGGAAAGAGCTGCTTCACGGCCTGCGCCATCAGGTGCGCCGTGGAATGCCAGTACACTTCGCGCCCGGCCGGCTCGTTGAAGGTCACGAACTCCACGCGTGCGCCGGCGGGCAGCGGCTGGGTCAGATCACGCGGCCGGCCGTCCACAAGCACACCGATGACATCGCGCAACCCGAGCGCGGCCGCGACGGTCTGAGCCGTCGCGCCGTCGGCCACCTCGTGTCGCGAGCCGTCGGTCAACTCAATGTGAATCTGATCCATGGCAAGTCCCCCCCCAACCCAAAACAACAAACCCGCCCCCCAGAGGGGCGGGTCTCCGCGGTTCCACCCTCGCTTCCGTCTGCCGGCGCGTGACCTGCCCGTACCGTCAGACGCTCACCACGCGATCTCGGGCGCACCCGGCGGCTTAATAGGCGGCGCGCCATCGCGCCGCCGTTCGCCCGCAGCTCAGAGGCGGTTCTTCCGCCGCTCCGGCCGGCAGGGCTCTCAGCCGCTCGACGAGCGACCCTGCCTCTCTCCCGCCGCGCGTTCGGCGCGGCGTCTGCCGTGCTGCGACGGACGCGTCCTCGTCGTCGCCGATCTCAGAGGCATTCTAGGCCCGCCGGTTTCCCCTGTCAATTCAACCCGGCGCCCGTGCCGCCCGCCGTCCCGACCCGGCTATAATGGCTGAGCGATGAGCCGCATACCGGTGGTGCGCTCAGCCCCCGTGCTGGCTGTTGTGCTCGCGGTCGCGCTCGCTGCCGCGGCCGCCGCCCAGGAGCGCGTCCGCCTCGAGCCCGGTGAGTTCGAGTACATGGAAACGACCACAGGAGTGCTGGTCGCCGCGCCCCACGGAACGTTCGACATCAACACCGACGCGCTGGCGATCGCCGTCGCCCGCAAACTTGGATCAGGGTACATCGTGTTCCGGGGGGACACACCCGCCAGAACGCGCATCAACGTCAACCGTCCCACGGAAGGCGCCGGCCGCGCGTGCGCAAACGAAGACCGGACGGAGCGCGCGCGGACCGTCTATGAAACCTACGTCCGTCTGATGCGCACGGCCTCGGGTGGGGCTTCGCTGGCATGGTATGTGGAGCTCCACGGCAATGCAGACCCGCGCACGGCCGATCGTATCGAAGTTGCGACGAAGGGGGTATCGGCGGCCGACGCCGCAGAGATGAAGCGGCGTTACCCGGCGATCCTGACGGCCGCGCAGCGCGAATCGCCGCCGTTCCCCACACTGGAGCTGTGGGTGGAACCGGCAGACCGGATTCTCTTCGCGGCCTCGTGCACCAAGACGCTCGGGATTCTCTCGGGTGACGGGTTCGCCCGCGCCCTCCACTTTGAGTTCCCGCGTTCGGCGAGGACTCTTGAACTGCTCAACGCGACGGCAACGCTCACCGCCGCGGTACTCCAGGGACTGCCCGGTCTCCGGTAACACATGGCGGTAGCGGCCCTAGCGCGTCGCCGGCCAGACGTAGACGCCGGAGGGGAACGAGAGCTGGTGCGTGCCGGCGCCCAACACCCCATACGTCTGCCATCCCGCACCGGTCATGTCGGCAAATCGTGCCAGCCGGTGGTTCTCGTCCGTGACGTAGATCCGTCCGAGCGCATCCACCGCGATCCCCGTCGGAAACGCGAACTCACCCGCCCCGCCGCCGGTGCGGCCGAGCGCCGTCCAGCCGTCGCCCGTCATGTCGTTGACCCTCACCACGCGGTCGTTGCCCGAGTCGGTGACGTAGATACGCCCGGCTGAATCCACGACCGCGGCCGCGGGAAACTCCAACTGCCGGATGCCACGACCCATTGCCCCGAAGGTGGTCCACCCGGCGCCTGTCATGTCGTTGACCCGGACGATGCGGTCGTTGAGGGCATCCGTCACGTAGATGCGGCCGGCACCGTCCACCGCGATGCCCTGCGGGAACGCGAATTGGTTGGGACCGCGTCCGCGGCTGCCCAGCGACACCCAGCCGGCACCGGTCATGTCGTTCACCCGGATGATGCGACTGTTGCTCGCGTCCGCCACGTAGATGCGGCCGGCGGCATCTACTGCGATCCCGGCCGGCAGGTCGAACTGCCCCGCCCCGCTGCCGCGCGTCCCGAATGCCGTCCGCCCGGCGCCGGTCATGTCGTTCACCCGAACCACACGGGACGCCGCGACGTCGGTGAAGTAGACGCGCCCGGACGCGTCGACGCACACACCGGACTGGAACGCGAACTGTCGTCCGTCTCGGGTGTCACGGGTGGCGAGCGAGGTCCATCCTGCGCCGGTGAGGTCGGTGATGCGGACGATGCGGCCGTTGCCGGGATCCGTCACATAGATCGTGCCGGCGACCTGCGCCCCCACCTCCAGCCGCGCCCAGGCAAGCGCGACCGCCATGATGGCGGCACATGCCGCGAGGACACCTTTCAGCGACACGCTGGGCGGGGCCGGTAGACCCAGTGGATCACGGATCCTGATGCGCGCGGCCTCCAACCTCTGACTGTCAATGTCTCGCCTGATAGGGTAGCACCCCGACGCGCGTTCGGGGAGGCGTCGAGGACCCGACCCCGCTTCGTGCTGCATCGTTTTTGCTATGCTTGTCTGAATGCAGCCATCACCCGCACCGCGCCCCAGGAACCCGGACCTCTGGATCGGTCTCGGGCTCACCGTCGCGGCCCTGATGCTGTTCACGTTAGGGCTGGGTGAGGGAGCGCTGCGCGACTGGGATGAAGGGATCTATGCCCTGGTCGCCCGGGAGACGTCGCAGGCCTCGTCGCTGCGGGGCTGGCTCTATCCGACGCTCCACGGCTCGCCGTTCTTGCTGAAACCGCCTCTGATGCTCTGGCTGATGGCCGGCGCCTACCGGGTCGGCGGCGAGACCGAGTTCACGACGCGCCTGCCCGGGGCGCTTCTGACGGCCTGCTCCGTCCCACTGCTCTACGGCGTGGGACGAGCAGTGTTCTCCGAACGTTTGCCCGCCGCCTTGAGTGCCGCGGTCCTCCTGACACTCCTGCCCGTCGTGGGTCATGGGCGCCTCGCCATGCTCGATGGCGCCGTGATCTCGCTGTTCCTTCTTTTGGTATTGTGTCTGCTGCGGTCGCGGCGCGACCCACGTTGGGCGGTGGGCATGGGGCTCAGCATGGGGTTGATCGGCTTGACCAAGGGAATCGTGGCATTGCTCCTCGGCGGCTTGGCCCTGATCTTTCTGATCCTGGACACGCCCGGCCTCCTGCGGTCGCCGTGGCTGTGGTCGGGGCTGGTCCTGGGCAACCTGCCACCGGTGGTGTGGTACGGCGCTCTGTGGCAGGTCTCTGATGGGGCGGTGTGGTCCGTCGGGCTGGTCCAACAGTCTTTCGAGCGCATCTGGACGACCGTCGAGGGCCACCGGGGGCCGCCCTGGTACTACGCGTGGGAAGTGCTGAAGTCCGCATGGCCCTGGCTGCTCTTCTGGCCGGCGGGTCTGCGGCTGGCGTTGCACCATCGCGACACGGGCTGGGCCAAGTTGATCCTGGTCTGGACCATCGGATACACCTTCGTCATCTCCGTCATGGTGAGCAAGCTCCCGTGGTACGTGCTGCCCGTCTATCCCGCCATGGCGCTGGCCGTCGGCGTCGCACTCACAGATACCTGGCGCCGTGCCGGCGGCACTGTTGGCCGACCTTTGCTTTCCGCGCAGGTTCCTCTCAGCTGGCGCCTGATGTTGGGATTCCTCGCGTTGGCAGGCTGGGGCGCGTGGGGGTACGTGGCCTTCGTGGGCTCTGAGCCGACACGGGTACTGCAGTGGACCCTCCTCGGGGCCGCCTTCACCTTCAGCCTGGCGGCGGTCCTGCTCGTCCGTCGTGACACGCGCTTTATCTGGACGCTGCTCATCGGATCGTATGCGGTCCTGCTGCTCTGGGTCGCAACACCACTCTGGGCGTGGAGGGCCAACGATGAATATGCGGTAAAGCCTGTCGCAGCAATGATAAGACAGCACGCGCCCTCAGGGCAGGCGGTTTACACCTCTCACCCTCATGGCCGGCCCTCACTGCATTTCTACGCCGCCCGCACCGTCTTCCCGGAATCGGCCAGCGCGCTGCGGGCGCGCTGGCAGGAGGATCCCGCGCCCTACTTGCTCGTGGACGAGACCGCCCTGGCACATCTCGGGCTACGCGATCACCGGGTGCTCGCCCGGGCGGAAGGGTGGTACCTGATTACCCGCGTTCGATAGAAGCGGAGCGGCTTCGCCCCCACGGATCATTGGATACCAAGGTTACTTTAGGGCGAAACTAGCTCGAATTTCAGGGTCTTTATGATACTATAGAGGTATGCAGTCATCGCTGGAGTCATTCCTCACCGCGGCGGAAGCCGCGGCGCTCCTGCACCTGAACGTGAAACGAGTGCAGGCGCTGGCCCGATTAGGAACGCTGCCCGCGAGCCGGGTTGGCCGCAAGTGGCTGTTTCCGCGGGGGGCGCTGCTCGCCAAGCTGGGTCGCCCTGACGTCGAAGTCCGCGAGCGTCCTCTGGACCTGAGCGCGCGCAACCACCTTTGGGGGCGCATTGTTGGTGTCACGATCGGCGATGTCTTGGCCGAGGTCCGCGTCCAGATTGGCGATCAGGAGCTCGTCTCCATCATCACCAAGACGTCCGCGGAGCGGTTGGGACTCCGGCCCGGTGACGCGGTCGCCGCGGTGGTCAAGGCGACCGAGGTCATGATCGGGAAGGCCTGAGTGCCACCGACGTCCGCAGAGACGCCCATTCCGAGGTGCCGCAAGATGCGTGGACTCCTGCTGATCGCCTTCTGCGCGCTGCTCGCGTTCGCCCCGCCACCCGCCTGGAGCGGGCCCGGTGCCCTCACGGTCTTTGCGGCGGTATCGCTGACCGAAGCGTTCACGATCGTTGGCAAGATCCTGGAGCAGCGGCATGCCGGCCTGCGCGTACAGCAGAGCTTCGCGGGATCACAGCAGCTCGCCACGCAGATTGAGCAGGGCGCGCGCGCGGACGTCTTTGCCTCGGCCGATCAGCGGTGGATGGCCTACGTCCAGGCGCGCGGGCTCATCGCCGGCGCCACGAGCGAGTTCGCCCGCAACCGCCTGGTCGCGATCGTACCACGCGGCAACCCGGCACGGATCGGGCGCCTGCAGGACCTAGCCAACCCTGGCGTCAAGGTAGTCCTGGCGGCCGACGCCGTCCCGGTGGGACGCTACAGCCGTGTCGCCCTCGAGAAGCTCACCCGGGCGCCGGGCTTCCCCCAAGACTACGCCGCGCGGGTGTTGCGCAACGTGGTCTCTCACGAAGAGAACGTGCGAGGTGTCGTCGCAAAGGTGCAGCTCGGCGAGGCCGATGCCGGCGTCGTGTACCGGTCTGACGTCACACCGACCTCCGCGCCGTTGGTCCTGCTGCTCGAGATCCCTGAAAGATTCAACGTCGTGGCGGGCTACCCGATTGCGGTGCTGAAGGCGGGCACCAACCCGGATACTGCCGCGGCGTTTGTCAGCCTCGTGCTCTCTCCGCTCGGCCAACGGGTGCTGCGCGATCACCACTTCGTTCCAGTGAAAGACCCGTGATCGCGTGAGCACAAGCCCACGCAGCGGCGCTTATCGGGCTGCCATCGCGCCGGCGGGCATCGTCGCCGCGGCCTCTGCGCTGCTCCTGGCGCTACTGGTGCTGCCCGTCATCAGCCTCCTCCTCCGCGTGCCGCCCGGCGTGCTGCTGGAGCGGCTGCGATCGCCGGTGGTCACACAGGCGCTCTGGCTGAGTCTCCTGACCTCCCTCGCATCCACGCTTCTGGTGCTGGGCCTCGGCCTGCCGGTCGCGTATCTGCTGGCGGGCAGGCGGTTTGTCGGCAAGCGCGTCGTCGAGGCGCTCATTGACCTGCCGATGGTGCTTCCGCCGACGGTCGCCGGCGTCGGCCTGCTCCTCGCGTTCGGCCGCGTGGGGCTGGTGGGGCGCTTCCTCGCCCCTCTCGGCATCACCGTGCCGTTCACGGTCGCCGCCGTGGTCCTGGCCCAGGCGTTCGTGTCCGGGCCGTTTTTCGTCAACGCGGCGCGCGCGGGCTTCGAGGCGGTCGACCCGCAGTATCTCCGGGCGGCCGCCACCCTGCGGTCGTCCGCCGCCTACGCGTTTCTGAGAGTCGTTCTCCCGCTCAGCGTCCCGGCGCTGCTCGCCGGCGCCGCCATGACCTGGGCGCGGGCGCTCGGCGAGTTCGGAGCGACCATCACGTTTGCGGGCAACCTGCCGGGCGTGACCCAAACCATGCCCTTGGCGGTCTACATCGCCTTGCAGAGCGACCTGGAGGCGGCGGTCGCCCTCTCCGTGATCCTGCTCATCTTCTCGTTCACGCTGCTGCTGGCACTCCGGAATCTGCCGGGCCGGACCTGGCGGTGATGCAGTGATGCTGCAGGCCGAGCTGGCCAAGCGCCTCGGCACCTTTCACCTCGACGCCGCGCTGTCGGCCGAGCCGGGCAAGACGCTGGTTCTGGTGGGAGAGAACGGCTCCGGCAAGTCCACGATCCTGAACCTGCTGGCCGGCCTGATCGATCTTGACCGCGGCCGCGTGGCGCTGGACGGGGTCGTCCTCGAGGATACCGCGAGGGGCGTCCGGACGCCGGCGCATCTGCGCCCGGTGGGGTTCGTCTTCCAGGAGTACGCCCTCTTCCCCCACCTGTCGGTCTTCGAGAACGTCGCGTTCGGACTTCGGGCGCAGCGTCTCTCGCACGCGCCCGTCACGCGCCGGGTCCGCGCCGTCCTCGACCAGCTGGGCATCGCAGGCCTCGCGGCACAGCGGCCGCCGGCGCTCTCTGGGGGTCAGCGCCAACGTGTCGCCCTGGCGAGGGCCCTGGCCGTGGAGCCGCGACTCCTGCTGCTCGACGAGCCGCTGGCGGCCCTCGATCTGCAAACGCGCGCGCAGGTGCGCGCCGAGCTGCGCCGCCGGTTGGCCGCGCTCACGTGCGCCACGATCCTCGTCACCCATGATGCGCATGAAGCGCTCTTGTTCGGTGATCAGATCGCGGTCCTGGATGGCGGGCGCGTGGTCCAGATGGGAGGGCGCGACGAGCTCCTGCGCCATCCCCGAAGCGACTACGTCGCACAGCTGATGGGTCTGAACTTCTTCCAGGGGAAGGTCACGGCGAAGGAAGACGGCGGTGTGGCCGTCGTGGAGATCGGTGGCGGGCGCGTCCGGGTCGCCGGTCCCGTCGGCGAGGACCAGGTCTTCCTCGTGGTGGATCCCCGTGAAGTGACGCTTCACCTCGAAGCCCCTGCGGGCAGCGCCCAGAACGTCTTCCAGGGCCCCATCGTTGAGATGGTGCCGGAGCCTCCCTACGGCGACCGCGTGCGGGTGGCGCTCGGCACGCGTCCGCCGCTTGTGGCCGAGGTCACCGCCCGGGCAGTCGCCTCTCTGGGTCTCCGTGAAGGGATGACCGTACACGCCAGCGTAAAGGCCACCGCGCCGCGCATGTTCTCGTAGGCTCCCGAGGGGCTCGTCTCCCAGGCTGCTCGCTCCGCACGTTAATTGACACAGTCAATTAGATGATTGACAATAGCACTTAAAGCGCAGGGAGGCGTCCGCGGTGGACGAGCCGGCCTTTGAGCAGCGCGTGGCGGCGGTACGGCGATTCAATCGTTTCTACACCAGGCAGATCGGCATCCTGCACGAGGGCTACCTAGAGAGTCCGTTCTCCCTGGCCGAGGTTCGTGTCCTCTACGAGCTCGCCCACCATGAGGAGACCGCGGCCCGCGAGCTCAGCAAGGAGCTGGGTCTGGATACCGGCTACCTGAGCCGCATCCTGCGCGGCTTCAAGAAGCGGGGCCTCATCAACACGCAGCCGTCCAAGACCGACGGCCGTCAGCGCGCGCTGCGGCTGACCGACCGCGGGCAGAGCGCGTTTGCCACCCTCAACAGCCGGTCGCGCAGCGACATCGGCGCCCTGCTGAATACCCTGGCTCCCGCAAACCAGGAACGCGTGGTCAAGGCGATGCAGACGATCGAAGGACTGTTGGGGTCGCCACCGGAGCGCAGGGTCCCCTACCTCCTCCGGCCGCACCAGCCCGGTGACCTGGGGTGGGTCGTGAGCCGCCACGGAACGCTCTACGCGGAAGAGTACGGGTGGGACGAGCAGTTCGAGGCGCTGGTCGCCAGCATCGTCGCCAACTTCATCCAGCAGTACGATCCGAAGCGTGAGCGCTGCTGGATCGCGGAGGTGGATGGGGAAAACGTGGGCTCGGTGTTCCTGGTCAAGGACTCCGAGGCCGTCGGTCGATTGCGCCTGCTCCTGGTCGAGCCAAAAGCGCGCGGGATGGGCATCGGTACCCGTCTCGTGGACGAGTGCGTGCGCTTCGGACGCCGGGTCGGCTACAAGAAGATCACGCTATGGACCAACGCTGTCTTGCACGCCGCCCGCCGGATCTACGAAGTGGCGGGATTTCGCCTGGTGCACACGGAGCCGCACCACAGCTTCGGACACGATCTCGTCGGCGAGACCTGGGAACTCGCTCTGTGAGCGTCATGGACGCGCCCCCACCGGTGAGCGAAGCGATGCTCGCCGGCGCAGCGGCCGCACTGACCGGGATCCTGGTTGGCGCGGCGATCGTCGCCACCCGGTCCGTCGTTGACGAGGCCGGTCCGGCCACCCTCGCGCTGCTGCGATATCTCATCGGGTTGGGCTGTCTGCTGCCGCCGCTGCTGTTATCGACGCGCACACCCTTCGAGCGGCGCGACCTGGTGCCGATCGCGCTGCTCGGGATCACCCAGTTCGGCATCTTGATCGCGCTGCTCAACTACGGGCTGCGGTTCATCCCATCGGCCCGGGCCGCCATGATCTTCGCGACGTTCCCACTCTTGACGATGCTGCTCGCGACGGCCCTGGGGCACGAGCGGCTCACCCCCGCAAAGGTCCTGGGGGTGCTGCTGACCATCGTCGGGGTCGGCGTCGCGCTCGGGGAGAGGATGGTCTATCGGAGTGGTGGCGCGACGGGGTGGGTCGGTGAGCTGGCGGTCTTTGGAAGCGCTCTCAGCGGTGCCGTGTGCAGCGTCCTCTACCGACCATATCTGCAGAAGTATCGCACCCTCCCCGTCAGCGCCTTTGCCATGCTCGCGTCGGTGGTGTTCCTCGCGCCGTTGGCGGTCGGGGAAGGGGTTGTCGGCACCCCGCCCACCTTCACCACGGGGGGTTGGGTCGCGATCGTCTTCATTGGGCTGAGCAGCGGCCTTGGCTACTATCTGTGGCTGTGGGCACTGAACCACACCACGCCGACACGGGTCACCGTGTTCCTCGCCCTCAGTCCCCTCACCGCCGCCGGGCTGGGCGCCCTGTTTCTCGCCGAACGCGTCTCGGCGGCGTTGCTGCTTGGGCTCGCCTGCGTCGCGCTCGGCCTGTGGGTGGCGCACCGCCCAGACCGCTAGGGCTCATCGGAGCGTCGACTCGATCCGCCGATCGGGGATCAGCCAGAGAAGCGAGACAAAGACATAGATCGCGATCCACGGATTGGCAAACGCCAGCGGGATGGCCACAGCGTACAACACCGCCGAGAGCTTCCCCTTCGTATCGCGGCCCACTGCTGTGGCGAGCCTTGAGCTCGGACCATGAAGCGCAATGATCGCAGTGGTCAGGATCAGGTAGGCCACGCCTGCCAAAAGCAGCACCCCGCCATAGACAGCGGTTGGTAACGGCGCGAAGTGACTCTCCCCCACCCACCCGGTGACAAACGGCACGAGGGACAACCAGAACAGCAGGTGCAGATTCGCCCACAGGATCTTGCCATTGATCCGATCGGCGGCATGAAGCATGTGGTGATGGTTGTTCCAGTAGATGCCGAGAAAGACAAAACTCAGCGCATACGTCAGGAGCACCGGCACGATGGGACGCAGCGCGGCCCAATCGGCGCCCTGGGGAACCTTCAGCTCCAACACCATGATGGTGATCGCGATCGCGATCACCGCGTCACTAAACGCCTCGAGACGTCCTTTGCTCATGGCCTGGTCGCACACTCCGTGAGAGGTAGGGTAAGCACCCCGGGCAGTGGAATGTTCCTACTCCATGGGGGTGATCCCGCCAAAGTAGGTGTTGAGACGTTGAGCAATCGTCAGCAACAGAGGGGGTGGATGGCATGACGAAGCAGGTCAGATGGCGAGGATGGGTACTCCTGGTGGCGGCGCTGTCACTGACCGCGGGCTTCGCGGGCGCCGGGGTGGCTGGGCCGGGCGGCAGCCTGGTCATTACCAGCTACGGTCCGCCCTGGCAGGACTTCCTGACCAAGGAGATCATCCCGGGCTTCGAGCGCGAAGCCGGCGTGAAGGTCGAGCTGGCCGTGGGCCTGTCACGCGACTGGGTCGCCAAGATGCGCGTCGCGGGCAAGAACAATCCACCCTACGACGTCATGATCGCCAACACTACATGGGTTTCGGCGCTCCGCAAGGAGGGCTTCTTCGCCAAACTCACGGTGGACAAGGTACCCAACCTGGCGGACGTCTGGCCGGAGCTGCGCAACAAGGATGACAACGGCGTCGTCACGCTGGTGGGCCCGCTGGGCATCGGGTACCGCACCGACCTGGTCGCAAACCCACCGAAGCGGTGGGTCGACCTGTGGAAGCCGGAATACAAGGGCAAGCTCGGTATCTACAGCATCGCCAACTCGGCCACTCCGATGTTCCTGATGCTCCTGGGGCGCCTCTACGCTAAAGACGACAAGAACATGGACGTCGCCTTTCAGAAGGTGAAGGAACTGCTGCCGGTCCGGTTCACCGACTTCTCCGGAGACATGGAGAAGCTGCTGGTCGCCGGCGAGGTCCACCTCGGCATCCTGGATGCCCCGGCGGCTTCGCGCCTGAAGAAGCAGGGGGTGCCGATCGCCTGGGTGCCGCCGATCGAGGGGGTGTTCATGTTCGAGCAGGACACCAACGTCTCCGAGTTCGCCCCGAACAAAGAGACCGCGTTCAAGTTCGTCAACTACTTCCTGTCGGCGCCGGTGCAGGAGAAGTGGGCGTCCGCGTTCTGGTGGACACCGGCCAACCGGAAGGTGAGGATCACGGGCCAACTCGCCACGGAGATTCCGGTGCACACACAGACGCAGATCCGGTCCATCCACAAGTGGGACTGGGACTGGATCAACGCCGGCAACCGCGAGAGGATCATCGATCGCTGGAACCGGGAGATCGTCGGCCGGTAATGCGGCCCGCGGGTCTGTGGCGTCGATCACGCTCCGCGACCTGACCAAGCGCTTCGACGCGCTCGTCGCCGTCGACCGGTTGAACCTGGAGATCCAGGAGGGTGAGCTGATCACCCTCCTGGGCCCGTCTGGGTGCGGCAAGACGACGACGCTGCGGATGATCGGCGGGTTCGAGTCGCCAAACGAGGGCGACATCCTCTTCGGCGAACGAGCGGTCACCTGGCTGCAACCGGAGCTGCGCAACATCGGCATCGTGTTTCAAAACTACGCGCTGTTTCCCCACATGACGGTCCGGGAGAACGTGGCCTTTGGCCTGGAGATGCGGCGGGAAGTGGGCGCGCGGGTGCGCCAGCGGGTCGCGGCGATCCTGACGAAGGTGCAGCTCCTGGGCATGGAGGGCCGCTACCCGCACCAACTGTCAGGCGGTCAGCAGCAGCGGGTCGCCCTCGCGCGCGCGCTGGTCGTCAACCCGGCCGTGCTCCTGCTCGATGAGCCGCTCGCCAACCTCGACGCCAAGCTGCGCGAGGAGATGCGCTTCTACATCCGGCACCTGCAGCGCGAGTTCGGCATCACCACGATCTATGTGACGCACGATCAGGCGGAGGCGATGGTGCTGGCGGACCGGATCGCGCTGATGAAGGACGGCCGCCTGCAGCAGCTGGGCTCTGCCGAAGACATCTACCGGCGGCCGAGCAATGCCTGGGTGGCCGAGTTCATCGGGCTCTCCAACCTCATCCGCGGGACCGTGACCGGGCGCCGGGACGGCTCCCTCTCGGTGCGCACGGCGGCCGGGGTGTTCTCGTGCGCCGGAGATGATGCCGCCGGGGACGTGGTCATCTGCGTCCGGCCCGAGTCGTTGCGCTTCGGCGAAGAACATCCGAACCGCCTCGGCGG
>Ga0247727_10014403_pt1 | contig 13151 bp, 11 predicted proteins | sample WisWelCaveWW1625_FD_202498 | JGI IMG/M metagenome (GOLD analysis project Ga0247727, IMG submission 202498) | Biofilm microbial communities from Wishing Well Cave, Virginia, United States - WW16-25 | ecosystem: Environmental > Aquatic > Deep subsurface > Groundwater > Cave microbial mat | place...
CGAGCCGCCTCAGCGCTGCGCATTCCTGGCAACGACCTCCTGCAACGCGCGGCCGCGCTGGGGCGATCCATGGGGCCGCCGTGGCGGCAGGACGAGAAGTACGCCGCGCTGGCCGGCTGGCTGGCGCTGGCGGCGGCCTCCTGGGATAAGTGAACGGTCAGCGCGGGCCGGAGTCGTCGCCGGCGACGAAGGTGGAGAAGACAAACTGCTCGCCACGACCCCTGCGAGACGGTCCGGTGTTCCCTTTGGCCTCGGCTTTGTCGCGTGAGGCGGCCGCGGAAACGCGCGGATCGCCGATCTGCCGAAGGGCGGCGATCTCGGCCGGGTTCAGGCGCGCGCTGAATTGCAGATCGCCGGCGCGAACGGGGGAGCGGAGGCAATCGGTTTCCCGGTGATCGGCGGTTCGTAACAGCATGTGCATCAGCTCATGAGCCATCACGCGGCCCATGGCGTTCCAGTAGGCGGTGTAGAGAAAAAGGCGGTTGGGCGTCTGCGCGCGGACGCCCTGCACGATCCGCACGAGCTGCTCGCAATCGACCATCGAGAACGGGATTACCTCGCCTTCCTGGATCCGGGTAAAGCCGAGCGTGGCTCGATCCGGCTGGTTAGACGGGCCGAGGTCGGGCGGGACCATGGGACAGGCGCCGCGCATTTCGACCACCACCGCCCGGTTATACTCTTTCGGGCGAAGGTTGTTATCGAAAACTTCGAGACGAACGTCCAGGCCGGAAGGACGGAAGATTTCTCTGACGGCGGTTCCCAGGCGTTTGACAAAGCCGGAGGGCGGCTTTTGCTCGAACTTTAGCATCACCCCTACGGTAAGGGGCCGCAGGGCCGGATCGATCACCGGCGGGCCGGGTGCGGCGTGCGCGGCAACGACGGCGCCAACCAGAACTGCCGACAACTTTGAAGCAGTCATGAATCCTCCGTGCAGCGCGGCTAGGGAGACACACCACGAACGGAGAAACGCTCGCGGGCCGTTGGGAGGCGTCCTTGCGGGCCGGCGGAAACCCCGGGGGCGCCGTTCGTCGTGTCGTGTCCTGCCGGCCGGGTGGCCTCCCCAGCCGGATCGCGCAAAATGTAAGACGGGCGAAGAGTCGTTTTGTTCCGCGCCCTCGCGGCCCCAGAGGCAGATTTAACAAGTGTGCGGGCGCGCGTGACCCGAGACTTTTCTCATGCCTTCGACCGCGCACCGGGCCAGCCTAGAACCGCGCTTTGGGAGGTAATATGCGTTGGCTTGACACGAGCCTGCTGCGGGGTGTATGTGTAACGGGTCACCAAAGCACCATCTGGTCGAGGAGGCGAGATGCATTTCCCGGGCGCGTTTGCGCTGCTGCTGCAAAGCGAGGTTCTGCCGCCGATGGATTTCATGACGAATTTCCAAATGGCTCTGCGGTGGCTCCATTTTCTGGCGGGTATTACCTGGATCGGGCTGCTCTACTTCTTCAACCTGGTCAACGTGCCGACGATGAAGGCGCTGGAGGCGCCGGTGCGGGGCAAGGTGGTGCCGGTGATGATGCCGCGCGCGCTATGGTGGTTTCGCTGGGGGGCTGTGGTGACGGTGCTGGCGGGGATCGTCTATTACATCCTCATCCTCAACACCGAGCTGCCGTCGAGCCCGGGGTCCATGATGGGGCAGACGCTGGGGATCTGGCTGGGGCTGGTGGTGGTGACTTGGGCCGCCATCTTTGCGCTGCTGCGCCTGCCCGCGGTCGCGAAAGACGGGCGCATCCTGGCAGTTCTGGTGGTGATCCTGGTCGGCGGGATGGGACATCTGTTGGTGCAGCTCAATACCTACGAGGGCGCCAGCAACCGCGGCCTGGCGATCGGCGTGGGCGGCGGCATCGGGGTGATCATGCTGCTGAACGTCTGGGGAGTGATCTGGCCGGGGCAGAAGCGGATCATCGCCTGGACCAAAGAGAACGTCGAGAAGGGCACGGCGGTGCCGGCGGAGTCGGCGGTGCTCGCGCGGCGGGCCTTCCTGGCGTCGCGGACCAACGCCTGGCTCTCGATCCCCATGCTGTTCTTCATGGCCGCGGCGAGCCACTATCCTCTGTTTGTGGGGGGCTAGCAGCAAAGGCAAGTCAAAAGTCAAAAGGCAAAAGTCAAAAGGCAAAAGTTCGCGAAGTGCGGCTGTGCGCCAGGTTGTTTTTGGGCCGCGCTTCGCGCGGCGGAGCGAGCTGACAGAAGTGCTGCGCAGGCGCGGCCGGGCCGTTGGGCAGCACGCGAGCGCCAGTATTTCGATGTAACCTGCCAAGGCGGTGGAGTGTCCAACGGGGGAGCATGAAACTTCTGCTTTTGGTGGCGCTGGCGGCTGGCCACGCTGTGGCGGCCGGATTCGACCACGCTCCTTGGGACCGTGTGCTCCAGGCCCGCGTCAACGCCTTGGGCGAAGTGGACTACAAGGGACTAAAGGCGAACCGCCAGGACCTCGACGAGTACGTGCGGCGGCTGGCGGAGGCAAGCCCAGTGAGCCAGCCGCAGAGGTTCCGCAAGCGCGAGGAGCAACTGGCTTACTGGATCAACGCCTACAACGCGTTCGTGATGCGCGGCGTGATCGACAGGTATCCGACCGACAGTGTGCGCAGCCTCGGGTTCGCCTACGGGTTCTTCCGCCGCAAGGACTACACGGCGGGCGGCGCGAAAATCAGCCTGCTCGACCTCGAGGACGACATCCTGCGCAAACAATACAAGGACCCGCGGATTCACTTCGCCATCGTGTGCGCGTCGATCAGTTGCCCGTTTCTGTGGCGGGAAGCCTTCGTCGGGGACAAGCTGGAAGAGCAATTGGAGCAGGCGGCGCGGGCGTTTGTGAATCAGAAGCGCAACCTGACGATCAACGCGGCCGCGAACGAGATCACGCTGGGGGCGGTGTACGGCCTGCGGGATTATGAGCAGGATTTCCAGGTCGTGGCCGGTCCCGGCGGAACGCGCGGGACGCTGCTCGACTACGTCCGCCGGTACGCCAGCGAGGATCACCGCAAGCGCCTAGACGGCCTGAAGCGGCCGAGGATCAAGTTTTACGAGTATGACTGGTCGATCAACGAAGTGGGCTCGCGGGCCAAAGCCAAGGCGCCGCTGGAACGGGAGCTGGCGCAGTCGCTGGCGCGAAAGCGTTGATTGACTTCGGACGGTGTCGCTCTTATACTGCGGGGGTCGATCTTCTTAGGGAGGGCCAATGAGCCAGGATCGGTTGCGGTTCCAGGTGACGAAGCTGGCGGCCACGGCGCCGGAAGGTGTGGCTGTCCAATGGCAGGGCAGGGAATACACGTCGGGTCCGCTCGAGATTGCGCTCGACGAGGAAGCGCCGGCGAGCGAGGGCGTGCTCGACTACGGCGAGCGGCGGGCGCGCGCGGAGTTTCACGTCCGGCTCAAGTTCCCGGAGTTCGCCGGGGTGCTCGAGTCGCTGGGCGTCGATCCGGAGATGACGCGGCCGGTCCGCGCGGTGCTGCGGTCGGAGGGCGAGATCCTCGAGGACCACGGTTTCGCACTTATTGGACCGGCGGCGCTCGGCCCGCACGGGCTGCTCCCGGCGGAGGAGACCGCCGCATCGGTATTGCCAGGACATTGACGGCCCCAGGCTGGCTCCCGGTCGGGAGCCCAGATCCGCGAGGCGCTGCGCCATGGGGAATCCGTTTCCTGGCAGTTCACTCCTCGCGAGAAGAGGCTTTCCATCACGCTGCCCGAGGCCTTCGGCGGAGCGACGCACGAGGTTTGCCTGAGCGGCGGCTACACCTTCACGCCCCTGGAGCGTCGCGCGGCGGCGGCTTGACGGTTGGCCCGTGCCGGCGCTGTTGCTGACCGGCGCCACCGGCCTGCTGGGCGGCGAGCTGGTGCCGCGCCTGCTGGCCGCCCGCCCCGACCGGCGGGTGATGGTCCTGGTCCGGCCGGGTAAGTCAGTTCCAGATGTATCCGTTCTCGCCGGAGACCTGCGCGCCCCCGGTCTGGGGCTGGACGCCTCGCAGCTTGCCGCCTGCGAGCGGAGTCTGACGGAGATCGTCCACTGCGCGGCCGAGACGCGCTTTGACCGGCCGTTGGAAGAGGCGCGGGCGCTCAACGTCGGGGGCACGGCCAACCTGCTCGATCTTGCCCGCCGCTGCCGCCAGCTCGAGAAATTCGCGCACCTGAGCACGGTCTACGTGGCAGGGCGCACGGCGGGGCAGATTCCGGAGGCGCGGCTCCCCCGGCCCGCCTGCTTCAGCAATACTTACCAGGAGTCGAAGCTCGAAGCCGAGGAGCTGGTCGGCGAGGCCGCCAGGGACGTTCCGGCGGCCATCTTTCGCTTGAGCTCGATCATCGGGGATTCGCGGACGGGCGAAGTCCGGCAGTTCAACTACGTGCACCAGCTCCTGAAGCTGTTTCCGCGCAGCCCGCTGCCGCTGGCCCCGGGGGAGCCGGAAGCGCCGGTGGACCTGATCCCGAGCGACTGGGCCATTCCGGCGCTGGCGTATCTGATCGAGTCGCGATTCGAGCCGGGACGGGTCTATCATCTGACCGCCGGGCCGGACCGCAGCCTCAAAGTGCGCGAGTTGATCGAGCTGGCGATCCGCGCCTTCGAGTCGCACCCCCAAGGGCAGCGCTGGCTGCCGATCCGGGTTCCGCGGCTCGTCGGCTTGACTGAGTATGAGCAGTTCGTGGAGAAGAGCCGGCGCGACGGCGACCGCCTCCTGAACGAGCTGCTGCGGGTGCTGGGATTGTTCCTGCCGCACCTGGGGATCCACCAGGCGTTCGAAAACCGCCGCACCACGGCGGACCTGGAGGGGAGCGGGCTGGAGTTTCCGCCGCTGCGGGAGGCGTTCGCGAAGGTGGCGGCGTATTGCCTGGAGACCGATTGGGGGCGCCGGCGGTAGCCGCGGCGCGGAGCGCTATAATCGGCTGCGATGCTCGGCGCCCGCCTTCCATGACCGCGGAAGAAAAACGCCTCGAGGAGTCGCGGCGGCGGCTGATCCACTGGAAGCGCTGGGGACCCTACCTGAGCGAGCGCGCCTGGGGTACGGTGCGCGAGGACTACAGCCCCGGCGGCGCGGCCTGGGAGTTTTTTCCGCACGACCACGCCCGCTCGAGGGCCTACCGCTGGGGCGAGGACGGCCTGGCCGGGATCTCGGACCGCCGCCAGTGCCTGTGCTTCTCGATCGCGCTCTGGAACGGGCGCGATCCGATCCTCAAGGAGCGCCTCTTCGGTCTCAGCGGCAACCAGGGGATCCACGGCGAGGACGTCAAAGAGTATTACTTCTACCTGGACGCGACGCCCACCCATTCCTATCTGAAGTACCTGTACAGGTATCCGCAGGCGGAGTTTCCCTACGCGCGGCTGGAGGCCGAGAACCGCCGGCGGATCGAGCGGCACGGGCGGCGCGCCCCGGAGTTCGAGCTGATCGACTCGGGCGTGTTCGACCAGGATCGCTACTTTGACGTCGTAGTCGAATACGCTAAAGAGACTTTCGAGGACATCTGCATCCGTATCACCGTGACCAATCGCGGGCCGGAGACGGCGGCGCTCGATCTGCTGCCGACCGTATGGTTTCGCAATACCTGGTCGTGGGACGGCCAGTCGCCGCGGCCCAGACTGTCGCGGGAGGGCGAGAACGTCATCCTCTGCCAGCACGCGCTGCTGGGACGGCGAAAGCTTCACTGCGAGAAATCCGACGAGCTCCTCTTTACCGATAACGAAACCAACTACCAGCTCCTCTACGGCTTCCCGAACGGATCGCGGTTTGTGAAGGACGGCATCAACGATTACATGGTCCATGGGAATCGCGCGGCGGTGAACGCAGCGCAGACCGGCACCAAGGCCTCGGCGAGTTACCGCCTGCGAATCGGCGCCGGCGAGACTCAGGTGGTAAGGCTGCGGCTGGCCGACGGCGACCGCACGTTCGCCGACCACCAGCGCGTGTTCGCGGCCCGCATCGCCGAGGCCGACGAGTTTTACGGCGCTCTGGAGCCCCAGGACTGTTCCGAGGACGCCCGGCGCGTGCAGCGGCAAGCCTTCGCGGGGCTGCTGTGGTCCAAGCAATTCTATTACTACGACATAAAGGCCTGGCTCCGCGGCGACCCGGCCATGCCGGCGCCGCCGGCCGCGCGCCGGCGCGGGCGAAACAGCGACTGGCTGCATCTGTACAACTCCGACGTCATCTCCATGCCCGACAAGTGGGAGTATCCCTGGTACGCCGCCTGGGACCTGGCCTTCCACTGCCTGCCGCTGGCACTGGTCGATCCGGACTTCGCCAAAGAGCAGCTCGTGCTGATGCTGCGCGAGTGGTACATGCATCCCAACGGCCAGATCCCCGCCTACGAGTGGGCCTTCGGCGACGTGAATCCGCCGGTGCACGCCTGGGCCTGCTGGCGCGTCTACAAGATCGACCGCAAGCGGCGCGGCCAGCCGGACCTCGACTTCCTGGAGCGCGTCTTCCACAAGCTGCTGCTGAACTTCACCTGGTGGGTGAACCGCAAGGACGCCGAGGGGAACAACCTGTTCCAGGGCGGCTTCCTGGGTCTTGATAATATCGGCGTGTTCGACCGCTCGCAGCCGCTGCCCACCGGCGGCTCCATCGAGCAGTCCGACGGCACCAGCTGGATGGCGATGTACACGCTGAACCTGCTGGCCATCGCGCTGGAGCTCGCCGCCCACAAACCCGCCTACGAAGACGTGGCCAGCAAGTTCTTCGAGCATTTCGTGCACATCACGCGCGCCATGAATCACCTGGGGGCGGACATCCGGCTGTGGGACGAGACCGACGGCTTCTACTACGACGTGCTCCGCCTGCCCGACGGGCGGCACCGGGCGATCCAGATCCGCTCCATGGTCGGGCTGATCCCGCTGTTCGCGGTTGAGACGCTGGATCCCGGCGTGATCGAGCGGCTGCCCGGCTTCCGGCGCCGCCTGGAGTGGTTTCTGAAAAACTACGAGGGCATTCAGGACCACATCGACGAGCAGCGTCTCGGCGACGGGCGGGTCCGGCGGCTGCTCTCGGTGGTGAACCTCAAACGCCTGCCCCGCGTGCTGCGGCGCCTGTTCGACGAGAACGAGTTTTTGTCGCCGCACGGGGTCCGCGCCCTCTCACGGTATCATAAGGACCATCCGTACCGGATGACGGTCGGCGGCGCCGAGTATCGCGTGGATTATGAGCCGGGCGAGTCGGCCAGCGGGCTGTTCGGCGGCAACTCCAACTGGCGCGGCCCCATCTGGTTTCCGGTGAACTATCTGCTGATCGAATCGCTCCAGAAGTTCCACTATTTCACCGGGGACGATTTCAAGGTGGAGTTTCCCAGCGGATCGGGCCGCCAGACCACGCTGTGGGAAGCCGCCGGCGAGCTGTCGCGCCGTTTGAGTCACATTTTCCTGCGCGCGCCGGACGGCCGGCGGCCCGTCTTCGGCGCCGTCGAGAAGTTTCAGACCGATCCGCACTGGCGCGACTTGATTCCGTTCTACGAATATTTCCACGGCGACAACGGCTCGGGGCTGGGCGCCAGTCACCAGACCGGCTGGACCGGGCTGGTCGCGAAACTGCTGCAGCAGAGCGGGGAGTAGGGCACTTGACGCGATATGCATGATCGGCCTATGATCATGCATATGAGAACCACGCTGAATCTGAACGACGAGCTGATCGAGAAGGCCCGCAGCTATACCGGCATTCGGGAGAAAACCGCATTGGTACACGCCGGCCTGACGGCCCTCGTTCAGCGCGAAGCGGCCCGGCGCCTGGCGCGTCTCGGCGGCACCATGCCGGACTTCCGCCTGGCGCCGCGAAGGCGATTCCGGCCCTCCCGGTGATCCTCGTTGACACATCGGTTTGGGCGCCTCACCTGCGCTCGGCTGATGCGACGCTCCAAGAGCTTTTGGATGCTGGGGAGATTCTGGTCCATCCTTTCGTGATCGGGGAATTGGCCTGCGGCAAGCTGTCCAATCGGGCGGCGACTCTGGAGGACTTACAAGCTCTCCCATCGGCGCTAATGGCGGACCATAGCGACGTGCTTCGACTCTTGGAGCAGCACGCGCTGTGGAACAAGGGCATCGGCTGGATCGACGCCCACCTGTTGGCGTCAGCCTTGCTGACCGGCTGCGGGCTGTGGACTCTGGACAGGCCGCTGCGCGCCGTGGCAGGTCGGTTGCACGTCAGCTACTCGGTGACATGATTACGCTCCCCGCAGGACGACTCGTCAGGGGAGGTCGTTATTGTAGCTTGCACCTGGGCCCATGGTCTTGTAAACTTCCCGTCATCCCAGGAGGACACCCATGACCCGCAAGAACTTTCTCGAGCTGGGCGGCAAAGCGGCGCTGGGATCGTTCGCCTTTTTGCAGGCGCCGCGGGGCTTTGCGGCCGACGTGCTCGAATCGCCGGAGATCAAGAAAATCCACAAGCACATCGAGGATCACAAGCGCGAGCATACTGCCAAGATCCAGGAGTTCCTGCGCCAGCCGAGCGTCTCGAGCTGGAACCTGGGGATCCAGGAATGCGCCGAGATGCTGCGCGGCTACTTCAAGCAGCTGGGCTGCCAGGAAGCGGAGCTCGTCAAGACCGCGGGGTTGCCGGGCGTCTGGGGCTACTTCAACGCCGGCGCGAAGAAGACCATCTCGCACTACATGATGTACGACACGCAGCCGTTCGAGGAGAAGCGCTGGTCGTCGCCGCCGCTCCAAGCCAACCTGGTGAAGATGGCGCCGTTCGAGCAAGTGGTCATGGCGCGCGGGGCCATCAATTCGAAAGGTCCCATCCGGGCGTTTCTGAACGCCTGCGAGTCGATCCTCGCCGTGACCGGCAAGCTCCCGGTGAATATCATGTTCACCTGCGACGGCGAGGAGGAGCAGGGCAGCCCCAACTTCCACCAGGTGCTGGAGCCTTATTACAACCGGATCAAAACGTGCAGCGCGCACCTGGGCGCCGGGCCGTCGCAGAACCGCGACGGCAACGTGTCGATGGCGCTCGGCTCCAAGGGGATCGCCTACGTCGAGCTGGAATGCCACGGGGCGAAGTGGGGCCGCGGGCCGCAGAAGATGCCGATCCACTCCAGCCGCAAGGCCATCCTCGACAGCCCGGTGTGGCGGTTGGTGAAGGCGCTCTCCTCGATGGTCAGCCCGGACAGCAACAAGATCCTCATCGACGGCTACTACGACGCCATCGTCAAACCGACCGACGAAGAAGAGATGCTCGTCAAAACGCTGATCGAAAAGTTCGGCGACCGGGTGTTCGCCTCGGAGCGCGAGAACGTCAAGGTCTGGGCGAACAACTGGACGGCGACGGAGGCGATTCGTCACATGGTGTTCGACACCACGCTGAACATCGACGGCATCTGGGGCGGCTACACGGGGCCAGGTTCGGCGACGATCCTGCCGGAGAAAGCGGCCGCCAAGCTCGACAGCCGGCTGGTCCCGAACCAGGCGATCGACGACCAAATCAAGCTGATGCGGCGGCACCTTGATAAGAGCGGCTTCAGCGATATCTCGATCCAGAAGCTGGGCGGCGGCGACGAGTGGTCGCGCACCAGCGTCAAGGCGCCGGTGGTGCAGGCGGTGCTGAGCGTTTACAAAAAGTACGGGATCGAGCCGATTATCTGGCTGCGGTCGGCGGGGTCGAGCCCGCAGGCGCAATACACGAGGCCGCCTTTGAACCTGCCGGCGTGCGGCGGCGGGCTCGGCCACGGCGGGCGCGCCCATAGCGATGACGAATACATGGTGATCGACGGCAACGAGAAAGTAGGGGGCCTGGTGAAGTGCGAGCAGTCGATCGTCGACATTCTGTATGCGTATGGCAATTGGTGATTTAGTGATTTGGTGATTGGAAAACCATGTGGATGACAAGTCGAAGGCGGTTCCTGATTCAAGGTGGTGGGTTTGCGGCGGCGGTGGCGTGGGGCCAGGCTGGCCCGATGATTGATAAACGCTTTGCGCGCGTGGAAAAGGTCGCCGAGCGTCATCCCGTCGGCTGCTTGGCAGTGCGAGATAATCATCGCTGGCTGATCCGCCGAAGCTCAAACGCTGCACAGAATGGGGGGCATTAGGTGGCATCAATCTCGCCAGCCAGCTGCTCTCGAACCCGCTGGACTTCTTCGGCCCGCTCGTTGGCGCTCTCCGCCTGAACCGACCTTCCGAGGCAACCGTGGACCTTGCCCAGCAGTTCCCATGTCTGGGTCCTCCACGGCGCCAGTTGCGTGGCCCGCTCGGCAGAATCGATGGCGCCGCCGTAATCTCCGGCCCGGACCCGGAATGCGGCTCGCTGAAACGGAATCTCCCAGTACTCTGGATAAAGCGATTGAGCCTGGGTAAGTAGGGCTTCCGCCTCCTCGTATTCCTCCATCCATTCATGGAAGCGCGCCAAGTAGCAGAAGTCGCCCGACTCCCTCATCTGCTCATCGCGCACCACGTGGGCGAAAAACTCAGCCGCCGTCGGTTCAGTCACGCGCTTGCCATCTTTCATCATCCCGATACAGCACCCATCTGCGATGGTGACCGCTCGAACCCGCTCGAGCCTGACAATGTTGTGTCTCGGCACAGGATTCGTTGCCTGAACCTCGGCAATTCGCTTGAGCCAGTCGTTGCAGAACTTCCAACAGCCCTTGTGATCGTTGACCCGGTCGAGGCAGCGAGCGCCCAGGTACGCCAGGAAAACGCGGTCCGATATATGTAGCGGCAGGTCTTTGGCAGCGGCGATCTCAACCGAGCACTGAGAATAGGCCGTCATCGCCTCGAGCGCCATTGGCAATTGGAGCCGTACCTGAAGGTATCGTGGGTTCAGATCCTTCGCCTCACGGAGAAGGCCCACGGCGTACTTCAGGTGCTTGACGGCCAGCGGCCAATCAAGCTCGCGAATCTTGTCGGCGTACCCGCAATGTAGAACCGCGACTTCGTGTAACGAGTGGACGTCCCGCTTGTGTGCCAGTCTGACTTTTGCGGTCTCCGCAGCATCCGCAAACGCTTCCAACGCAGTCTGGGCGGTGAGCAGGTTCCCGATAAGATCCTGGTCATCAGGGTACAGCCGCAATCCATCGGCTGCGGCTGTCGCGGCTGCACGATAGGCGCTCCGCCTGATCAACGCAAGTGACAGATTGACGAAGTACTCGGCAGGTTTCTCCTTTGCCGCAGAGAGGCATTCCAATGCCTTGATCGCCTCTTCGGCCCGGCCAAGCGCGGTCAAACAAACCGCATATCCGATCGCGACGTGCTGATGGTAAGGGTAGTCCGGGACGGCCGTCACCATCTCGGGAACGAACAGACTGCCGTAGATTTCTGCCGCTTTGCCGTAATCCCCAACGGAGGTTAGCGCCTGCGCTTCCCGAAGAAACTGATCGACCTCGGACTGCTCAATAACGCAGTGAGTTCCCGTTTCATTCCAGATGCCGACGCTGCCCGGCCGAACATGCTCACGATATTTCCTAGCCCCCACCATGGGCATCTCGTAGCGGAGCTTGGGGCGAAATCGCTGGTATTGAACGTCGCGCTTGTTCGCTGCCTGCGCCAACGCAATGTCGAGGGATGAATAGTCAGCCAGCCTCTTCCCCGGGTCTTTCTCCAGGCACTCGCGGATGGCGCCCTCCGCGCCAAACGCAGTCCTTTTGAGCAAACGTTCGAGAGGCGCCGGCGCCTCGAACAAGTGTTTCAAGCGGATCTCTTCTGCCGTGGTGCCGGTGAACGGGCAACTGCCTGCTTCCCATTCATACATGAGGCAACCCAGGCTGTAGATATCCGTTCGGTGATCAAGGTCTACATATCCCAGGAGCTGCTCTGGCGAGGCGTAGAAAACGGTACCAAGGAAACTCCCAGCCGCAGTCAGCGCTGGACGAGCGCTGCCACGAGCTACAGTCGACGCGCGGTCGATGGGTTCGGACGTCGTGACGGTCAGTGGGCGAGCCAGCCCCCAGTCCGACACGAATGCCAGATCGGCTTCATCAAGCAGGATATTGTCCGGCTTTAGGTCTCGGTGGATGACCTTGTGCTGTTGATGCGCCCAAGCCAGCGTGCCGATGACGCGCGCCATCACTGAGAAGAAGAACTCTGGGGACCGATTTCTGAGGTGCCTCCTGAGATTGCCGCCTTGCATCCAGCGTGAGCACACCACAGGGAGCTCATTGACCCTAAAGATGCAAAACGCCTCCACAACTCCGTCACACGCCGACAGCGTCGTCCAGACGCGCAGCTCGCGAAGGTACCGGTTCCAGGCATCAGGATCTTCGACGATGTCGTGTTGAATCATTTTCAGTGCAAACGAGTTTTGATCTTGGACGACGCGGATGCACTCGCCCATGCCACCCTTGAGGATGCGATCGACCCTGAATTCCGGCGAGGCCAATGCGAGGTGAGCGGCCAATTCAGGGAGGCTTACTATCTGGTCCGGACTGAAAGCCATCTTCCTTCCACGGTGAATTCTGGGTCACCGATCATTGTACGCGTCTGCGACCGGTTCTGTTTGGATCGTGCCGCAAGATCTACTGGACCACAGTCGTTACCGGCTCGGCGTCGGCGAGGATTGGCGAGATCTCAGGCGTGCCTGATTGGGGCGGAACGGGAGCTATCGGTTGCGTCTCCTTTTTCTTTGCCGCTTTTGCGAGCTTCTGCTGGATACGCCGCGTCAGTTCGTTCTGCCGTTCGGGGGCCACAAAGGTGTACTCGCCCGTCATCTCGAGGTCGCTGTGGCCGGCAATCTTCGACGCCTCGATCGCGCTGCCACCAACTTGCTGTCGCCAGGTAATGTTCGCGCGGCGGAACGAATGTGGCCCCAGCCCAGGGAAGTCGCAGCCCTCGGCTTGTGCTGCCTGATGGAGTGCATCGCGCACTGCGGAATAGGGGCCGCAGGCGGTGTGCAACGGCGGGCTCGTGGTGGGCAGCAAGGGCGTGCTGATCATCGAGGGGCACATGTAGCCGGAGGGGGCGGCGCTCGTGTTCGAGGCCGCGCGCCAAATCAGATGCAGCCTCCTACCATGGTACGAGGCTCGTTCGGTGGCAGACCCTATCGGCATCACGAATTTTGTGCTTGGTTCTCGTAGACCGTGCGATCAAACTGCTAGGATGGCTCTCGACGAAGTTGGGCGGCAAGGCTGCGTATTCCGAGGGATGCCGATCAGCGTTCCGATGGATGTCGATCGGGATTCCGAGCTGATGCCGATCGCGGTTCCAGGCTGACGCCGATCGAAAAAGCGGTGTCGTCGGAACGCTGATCGGG
>Ga0247727_10014404_pt1 | contig 13151 bp, 4 predicted proteins | sample WisWelCaveWW1625_FD_202498 | JGI IMG/M metagenome (GOLD analysis project Ga0247727, IMG submission 202498) | Biofilm microbial communities from Wishing Well Cave, Virginia, United States - WW16-25 | ecosystem: Environmental > Aquatic > Deep subsurface > Groundwater > Cave microbial mat | place...
CTGCCTGATTGTTCGATTGGATCCCTGAAAGTAGTGCGGGATTGTAATCGAAAAGGCGGGTTTGTTGAAGGGAGTGGGGGAGCGGGCGAGTGGGCGATGATCATCTTCTCCCCCGCTCCCCCACTCGCCCGCTCCCCCACTCTCCCGCTCCCCAACTCTTTCTCTACCTGATGTTGATCCTCACCGTGTTCGACGTCTTGCCGTCAACGGTGAGTCTGACCTCGACCTCGCCGCGTCCAATCAGACTGCGGCTCAATCGGATGTTGCTCTGATCGAGTCCGACGAATCCGCCTGCCGGGCCGACGTACAAGACCTCGGCATTCGCGCCGCCAATCGTCGCCGATGAAGCCGCCAGCGAGCTGCGGAAGCGCGTTCCCGTGTCGAACAGGACCAGGAAGACCTGGTCGGTGTCCGGTCCGAGATCAATCGGCACAGAAACAAATTTGCTCGTTGTCTGATCCAATCGCGCCACAGGCTCGAATATCTGCTGACCGCTGGCGGTGACGCGCAAAGCCACGGCCGCGGCAACGCCCTGCCCGTCGGCGTTCGCCGAAAACAGTCCGGGCGCAACGCTCGCGACCTGAACGACTCCGGTCGAAATCGTCCCATCGCCGCTGGTGATGGTGATCGCCGCAGCGCCATTGGCCGTGCTCGGCGGGACTTCGAAGTTGACCTGCGCGGGCGCAACGAAAAAGAGCGGCGCCAGACGCTCGATGCCAATCGCATCGCGCACTCTGACCGTCGTTCCGTTGAGCGCAGCCGGCAGCGGCAACGACGTTGCCGCCTGCACCGACGTCGCCAGATTGGTTCCGAAGGCGGCGACGATTGATTCGACCGCCAGCGCATCGCCGAGGAAGCTCGCTGCCGACACGCTCGCCACCGCGCGGAATCCGCTGGTGGATTGAACCTTGCGAATCCGGTAATTGCCCCAATCGGCAACATAGATGTTGCCTCTTGAATCAATCGCCACATCGGTCGGCAGGAAAATCCGCGCTCCCGCCGGATCGCCGCCATCGCCGCCGATTCCGGGAACGCCATTGCCCGCAATGGTCGTGATGATGCCGCTGCTGATCGTGATCTTGCGCACGCGATGGTTGAGGAAATCGGCGAACAGGAGATTGCCGTCGGCGTCGGTGGTCATAAACCCGCTATATCCGACTCCACCGGCGGCGATTTGCGCATCTTTCGCCGGACGATCATCGCCGTTGTAGCCGAATACGCCGGTTCCGGCGATGGTCGTGATTACGCCGTCGGTCGCCACGCGCCTGATGCGCTGGTCAATGCTGTCGAGAATGTAGAGCACGCCGCTGCGATCAACCGCGACGCCGAATGGGTACTTGAGCGCCGCCTGCGCCGCCTGTCCGCCGTCGCCGGAAAATCCCACCAGGCCGTTGCCCGCAACCGTCGTGATCACGCCCGTGCTCACGGTCACTTTTCGCACGCGAGAGTTGCCCGCATCGGCGATGTAGAGGTTGCCTGTGGAATCGAGCGCGAGTCCGCGGGGGCTGGTCAGAGCGGCGAGCGTCGCCGGGCCGCCGTCGCCGCCGAAATCGGCGACGCCGGTTCCGGCGTAAGTCGTAATCACGCCGTTCGTCGCCACCCGCCGCACGCGATGATTGTTCGTGTCGGCGAGGTAGACGTTGCCGCTGGCGTCAACGACCAGATCGTGCGGGAAGTTCATCGCCGCGCCCGCCGCCGCCGCGCCGTCGCCGCTGGAACCGAGCGATCCGTTTCCGGCGAACGCGCTGATGATGCCGGCCGGTGTGACCCGACGCATGCGATGAGCTTCATCGTCCGAGACCAACAGATTGCCCGACGAATCAACCGCGAGTCCGAACGGCGACAAAGGCGCGACAAACGCAGCGCCGCCATCGCCGCTGTCGCCGGGGCCGCCCGTTCCCGCAAAAGCGGTGATGATCTGCGCCGGGTTGAACGTCACCGCCAGCTTCGCGCTGGCCGCATTGCCGTTCGCATCCCACGCCGTCACGGTCAGGTTGTTCAACCCCGGGAGCAACGCGACGTTCAGGACGCTCCACGCGCTCGCGCCCAAAGCGACGCCGCTGCCGCCGCGATCGTTACTCCAGCGCACCTGGAAGACTCCGGTGTTGTCCGCCGCCGTGCCGCCCAGATTGAGCGCGCCGCTCACGGTCGTAAACGTCGCGGACGAAGTCGGCGAGGTGATGGCAATCGCCGGCGGCGTCGGGTCGTTCGCCGCCGCAAAGATCAATTTCCGCACCCGCCCGTTGTCGTGGTCGCCGATGTAAAGATTCCCCGCCGGATCGAGCGCCAGCCCGGTCGGGAAATTGAGAGCGGAAGCGAGCGCGGCCAGGCCGTCTCCGTTGAATCCGCCTGCGCCGGTAGCTGGATTCGTCAGGCCGGAACCGGCAATCGTGGTGATGATGCTTGTGCCTGCGGCGACTTTTCGCACGCGATGATTGCCGCGATCCGAAAAATAGAGATTGCCGGCCTGATCAACAATCGCGCCTGTGGGGGCGAAGAGCAAAGCTTCGGTGGCATGGCCGCCGTCGCCGCCGAAGCCTCGCTGGCCTCGGCCAACAATTGTGCTGATTAAGCCGGTTGCCGCCGCGACTTTGCGAACGCGGTCGTTGCTCGTATCGCAGATGATCAGATTGCCCTCCTTGTCCGCCGAGACATTGTTCGGCCCATTGAGCTGGGCTTGAGTTGCAGGGCCGCCGTCGCCGCCGAAGCCCAGAATGCCGTTGCCCGCAACGGTGCTGATGACGCCGTCCGATGCGTTCACTTTGCGGATGCGGTTGTTGCCGAAATCCGCAATGTAGACGTTGCCATCTTTGTCAACCGCCACGTTTTGAGGCGAGTTGATCTGCGCCGAAGTCGCCGGGCCGCCATCGCCGCCGAAGCCCAGAATGCCGTTGCCGGCAATTGTGGTGATCACGCCGGTCGCCGCGGTTATTTTACGAATGCGGAGATTGCCGTTGTCGCAGATGTAAACGTTTCCCGATCCGTCAACCGCAACGCCTATCGGGAAATTGAGCAATGCGCTGGTCGCCGGGCCGCCGTCGCCGCTGAACCCGGATTGCCCCGCCCTGCCGGCAATCGTGCTGATCACGCCCTGCGGAGTGACCTTGCGGATCGTGTGGTTGTCGGAGTCGGTCAGATAGAGATTGCCGGCGCTATCAATGTCAATGCGGATCGGGCGGGAGATCAGCGCCAGGGCCGCCGGGCCGCCGTCTCCCGTCGTCCCGGGCAGTCCGGTCCCGACAACGGTGACCAGCGCGGCTGCGGGCGTCGAAGCGACGTTCAACGACGCGCGGCCTAGATTGCCCGCCGCGTCGCGCGCCGTCACCGTGATCACGTTTATCCCCGGGGCCAGCGGAATGTTTGTAGCCGACCATCTGGTTCCGGCGGAGAGCGTCGCTGTGCCTGCCGAGCCGCGATCGGTCGCCCAGACCACGGCGGTCACAGCGTTGTTGTCTCTGGTCGTGCCTGCGATGTTGATGAGGCCGCTGGTGTTGACGACCGGAGCCGAAACCTGCGGCTCGGTGATGGCGATCTCGGGCGATTCGCTGTCTTCGCGTCCGGGTTGAACGACCGTGAACGTCCTGCCCGCAATCGTCGCCGTCCCGACACGCGAAGCGAACGCAGTGTTCTCGTCAACCGAAAAACCCGCCGCCCCGTTGCTGCTGCCGCTGCCATTGACTCGCAGCCACGAAGCGTTGCTCGAAGCCGTCCAGTTGCACCCGCCGGGTTGAGCCGTGACGTTTACGCTTCCATTCGACGCAGTTGCATTGGCGTTGACCGTCGCCGGCGACAGCCCGTAGCTGCAACCGCTGTTGTTGATCACCGCTCGCCAGACGCCGCGCCCGTGCGTGAAGGCGTAGACCTGCGTCACGCCGTTGGCGATCTGTATCTGCAACGATTCGGTGATCACGTTCGGGAAGCCCGAGGTCTCGACCGCCCAGCTCGCGCCGCCATTGGTCGAAACGAACACGCCGACATCGGTTCCGATGTACAACCGCGCGGTGGACGATGGATCAACGACGATGCTATGAACCGGAACGTCTGGCAATGCGCCACTGCCCGATCCGTCAAGCGGGTTCCACGTCACGCCGCCATCCGCGCTGCGCCAGACGTGATTGCCGGTGAAGGTCGAATAGGTCGCATAGGCAATGTCTTTGTTGTTCGGATCGAAGGCGAGCGACGAAACCCAGCCGCGACGAGGACGAATGGAAGGCCAACTGGTCGCGCCGGTGGCGGTGAGCGCGCTGTCGTTGCGATGAATGTAGCCATCGGCCATCCCGACGAGCACGCGGTTTGAATCGGTCGGTGCGATGGCGATGGCGCTGACTTGCGTGATGCCGGCGGTGAGGCCGCTCGCGCGAGTCCATCGCGCCGCGCCATTCACTGTGCGCCAGATGAAATCGCCGCCGGTCCACAAACGCCGCGGATCGCTCGGATCCATCGCGAAGGGAGTGACTAACAATCCGCCATCTTCGATCCCGGCAATCGCATCGCCGAATGTGTTTCCGCCGTCGGTGCTCTTGACGAATGTAATAAACAACGAAGAGGCGTAAAACGTGTTCGGGTTGGCGAAATCTGCCGCAGAATAACCGCCGTCACCGCCGACGATGTTCTTCCATCCGTTCACGCCTTTGTCGTCGGTTCCGAGCAGCGTGCCGTTGTCCTGAGTGCCGCCGAAATAGCTCTTGCCGTCGGGCGAAACGGCGCCGAAGTAAAACTGCGTCACGCCGTAGTTGTTGTTGACCGGCGTCCATCTGACCGCAGTGTTCTCGCCTCTGCACGTCGCCGTAGGGCCGGTCGCCACGGCCGCGCGGGCATTGTCCGTGCGAAAGATTCCGCCGTCATTGCCGGCGAACATCGTCTGGTTGCTCGCGCCGTTGTACTGCGGATGGAAGACTATGACGTGCTGATCGGCGTGCGCATACGGAGAGGTTTTATTCGTGCCGGAAGCTTCGATCCACCAGTAAGAGGCGAGGCCCCAATTTCTCCCGCCGTCGTCCGACCGGAAGAGATCAATTCCGCCAACCCAGACGCGTTCGGGATCGAGCGGATCAACCGCGATCACGTTGTCGTACCACCCCTGATTGAATTCGGAGCCAAAGTCGGCGAGATCGAGCTGGCAATCGGTCAGCGTCGAGGTGAACGGATTGGAGAGCAGAAGCGTGTTCAGCTTGTTCCCGTTGGTGTTGCTGACCTGCTCCGCCCACGAGCCGGCCGCTCCGCCGCTGGTCGAACGAAAGACCGCGTGCAAGCCCAATTCATACGGCCCGGGTTCAATGCTCGACGCCAGCGCGTAAACAATCTCCTGATTCGAGGGCGCGATTGCCAGCGAGGCGCGCCCCATCCCCGTTCGGCTCAGCGCGTTCTCCCACGTCCCGCTTCCCGCCGCGTCAGGGTTGCGATAGATCGTCGCCGGCTCGAACGTGCCGCACGAGGCAAAAATGAAATCGGTCTGCTTGTCGGTGCGAATCGCCAGATCGAAACAGCCGCCCAAAACCGGGTCGCCATCGGAATTCCTCGGATCGAGAACCCGAGTCCAATTCGCTCCGCCATCGGTTGATCGCCAAACGCCCGTGCGCGTCGCAGCGTAGACTCGATTCCTGTCGTTCGGGCTGACGACGAGGTCGTTGACGTAGAAGAAATTCTCGTTTCTCGTGCCGTCGAGCCTGGTCCAATTGGCGCCGCCGTCGGTGGTTTTGAAAATGCCCGCGCCTCTGAAATCGCCGAGAGTGTCCTGTTCGCCAACTATCACACCTTCGCCAGTGCCCACGTAAATCACATTGGCGTTGCCCGGCTCCATCGCCATCGAGCTGACGGTGATGTTGCCGATCACGTCGGCAATCGGCGTCCACGACCCGCCGCCGTTGGTGGTTTTCCAGACGCCGCCCGAGACGCCCGCGGCGTACATCACATTCGGGTCCTGCGGATTGATCAGCAACGCCCGCGTGCGTCCGCCGATGTTGCCAGGGCCGAGCGGAGTCCAAACAGCGCCTGGGGTGGCAGCATCCGGCGACATCTCCGCAGCGCTCAACGGCGCAGTCAGCGATTCACGATTCGTCACCATTCGGTCGAGCGCAGTCGAAAAATGCGGCATCCCGCGCATCTGCTCCTGAGCTTCAAAATACCTCTCGATGGGCAAATCCTTTTCGCCTTCGGGCAATCGCTTTTGAATGAAGTATCTGGTCGCCTCGCGCGGCTTATCGAAAGGCTGGCCGAAGATCTCGTTGAACACCCGCTGGGGCGAGAAATCGAACGGGTTCTCAGACACCTCAGGGTGCTCGGCAGAATCAGCCGCGGCCTTTAGCCTTTCAGGGCCGCCCTTCGCCTTCAATCCTTCCTCCCCGTGCATCCTGCGGCGCAATCGCCGCGCACGTTCCACCCAATCCTGGACTTTTTTCGCTTCTTTCGCCTCAGCCTTTTTCGCCTTACTCTCATTCACCGAAGCCGAGGCGCGCGGCAACAGCAGCGTCCCGGCCATCAACAGACACGCCATGAATGCGATGAACAAAAACAGACCGGCATTGTTTTTCGAGCGACCGATTGAATTCTGCATTTGCTTTTCCCCTCCCGGGCTGAGAACGAAATTGTGTTTTCAGGCCATGCACTTTAGTTGTTTTGCGGCGATGCGTTCAGGCGTTCGACTTCGATCACGCCTTCGACGCCTTTGAGCGCGCTGAGCACGCGCTCCAGATGATGCAAATCGTTCACGTCAACCGTCAGATCAATCCTCCTGGTGCCGTCGTTCAAGTCGTCCTCATCCGTGCTGGCGTCGCGGATGTTCGTTTTGACGTTGGCGATGGTGTTGGTCAGCGCCGCAAGCTGGCCGGTGCGATCTTCGGTCAACACCGTCAGCTTCACGGCAAAAGAATCATCGGCGACTTCATTCATCCACGCGACCTCGACGATTCGCTCCCGGTTGACCATCAGATTCGCGGCGTTCCTGCAGCGCGTGGCGTGAACGCCGACGCCTTTGCCGCGCGTGATGTAGCCGATGACCTCTTCGCCGCGAATCGGGCTGCAGCATGGCGCGCGATAGACCATGATGTCGTCAATGCCTTTGATCAGTATGCGGTCATCGCCCAAGCGCAGCGCGCGTTTGACGGACTCGGTCACCCGCTGCAATTTCGACGTCTTCGCCTGCTCGACCTCGGCCAGATTTTCGGGTGGCACGAACCGGATCAAAACGGTGCGCGCCATCAGCTTGCCGTAACCGATGGCAGCGAACATATCGTCGAGCCTGGCGTAGCCGTTGTCATTGAGAAACTTCGCGAGCTGCGGGTCTTCCAACACCTTCTTGGTTTTCAAGCGGAGCTTCACAGCCTCTTTCTCGAAAAGCTTGCGACCGACTTCGACCGACTCCCCGCGCTGTCTTTCGGCAATCCAGCGCTTGATCTTGCCGCGCGCCTTCGTGGTTTTGACGAAGTTGAGCCAATCGCGGCTGGGCTTGTGTCCCGGCGTCGTCATGATCTCTATCACGTCGCCGTTCTGAATCTGGTACCTCAGGGGGACGATGCGCCGGTTGACTTTTGCGCCGGTGCATTGATCGCCAATCTCGGTGTGGATGGCATAGGCGAAATCAATCGGCGTGGCTTCGAGCGGCAACTTGATGATTTTGCCTTTCGGCGTCAACGCATGCACGTCTTTCGGATAGAGATCGAGCTTGAACGAGTCTACGAACTCGCGCGCATCCGAAACATCCTGCTGCCATTCGGCCAATCGCCGCATCCATTTCATCGCCTCGTCGTCGCTGGTGTCTTTGCCCTTGCCCTCTTTGTATTTCCAATGTGCGGCGATGCCCTCTTCGGCAATGTTATGCATCTCTTCGGTGCGAATCTGGACCTCGAAATGGTAGCCTTCATCGCCGACGACCGATGTGTGCAAAGACCGGTAGCCGTTTTCGCGCGGCATCGCGATCAAATCCTTGATCCGATCCTGAAATGGCTTCCAGTATTTGTGCATCACGCCGAGCGCGAAGTAACAGTCCTTCTCTTCCCGCGTGATGATCCGCACCGCGGCCAGATCGTAAACTTTATCGAGCGTGGTCTTCTGCTTCTTGAGCTTGAGGTAGATGCTGTAGAGCCGTTTGATGCGCCCTTCGACGCGGACGAAATGCACCCCCTCTTCAGTCAACCGCCCGGCAATCCGGGTCTTGACCTCATCGAGGAAGGCTTCGGTGGAGGCTCTGCGCTCCTCGACCTCGTCCTTCAGCCGCTTGTATTCATCAGGCTCGAGGTACTGAAAAGCCAGTTCTTCAAGCTCCGCGCGAATCTTGCTCATTCCCAGGCGATGGGCGATCGGCGCATAAACCTCGCGCGTCTCCTGAGCGATGCGTTTGCGGTTGTCCGCCGGAAGATATTCAAGCGTCCGCATGTTGTGCAGACGATCCGCCAGCTTGATCAGCACCACCCGAATATCGCTGGCCATCGCCAGAATCATTTTCCTCAGGCTCTCAGCCCGGGCGTCTTCTTTGGATTTGGATTTCGCGCCTAATTGACTGATCTTGGTCACGCCGTCAACCAGATGAGCGACGTCTTCGCCAAACAAGCCCTTGATGTCGTCTATGGTCACCAGAGTGTCTTCGACCACGTCGTGCAGCAAGCCGGTGCTGACCGTGGCCACATCCATCTTCATCTCCGCCAGGATTTCGGCGACCGAGAGCGGATGAATCAGATAAGGCTCTCCCGACTCGCGCTTTTGATCCTTGTGGGACTTGGCCGAGTAGATGTATGCGCGCCGCAGCGAATCCAGATCGGCGTCCGGATGATGGCGCTCTACTTTTCTTTCGACATCTTCGAAGCGGATCATCGGTGAGGATTATAACAGTTCGACAAACACTTGATAGAGGCTTTAATCCTGCCCGCGCTCCTTCAAATCCGCGCCGGAACTTTTTGAGGTGGGATTCGTGAAATGGCCCAATGCGAATGCAAACCGATGAGTCCGCATCCGCATTGCGTTGCCTTTTGATCTTTCTCTTATGGCCTCTTGTACTTCTGCACCAACTCCTTCAATCCATCAGTTTTCCCTTCGCGACGGAACGAATAGTAGGATTTCAGAGTCTCCATGATCTGCCCGCTAATAGCCTGATACTGCGCGTTGCCTTCGGTCGCGGCGGCAGTGCGCGCCAGATAGTCAATCAACTCGTCCATCTTCAGCATCGCCTGATCGAGCAGCGGTTGTTTCTTCTCGGCCTGATATTTTTGCGCGACCTGATTGTACTCGTCAGTGACGATGCTGGTGATCATCAACAGCGTCGGCGCATCGTAAGGATCAAGCCCGGCGGACTTTTCCAGCTTATCCTTCGCCGCCACCCGGTCATTGCTGAAGTAGAGGATCACGCCCTGAGCCTGATAGAGACGGGGCAGCCACGAATTGCGGTAATTGTTCCAGTAAGTGGCGTCCATCCCCCCCGGCTTCCTGTCTGCCTCCATTATCTCGACGGCCTTTTCGCCCGCCTGCGAAGTCCTCTGCAACAGAGCCTGCGCGGGCATGGCCTGACCCGCTTGAACCTGTCTCTGGGCCTGATTGGCGCCCGCCCAGGCCATCTGCGTCAGAACGACGACATGCTCAGGGTTCTTCTCCAGAAATTTGCCTGCCTCGTTGATCGCCTCGTCGAGCTTGTTGGCATTCAGATAAGCGTCTATCAAAGCGGGCTTGATCAGATCGGCTTCGTCCGGCTGATTGAACGTCTTGGTGAAGTTTTCGATCAGGGCGATGCGTTGCGCCGAGTCAGCCACTTTCCAGATTTCATCCGCGATGAAACCTGCGAGGCGCGGACGATTGGGACTCTTGCCGTATTTCTTCAGATATTCGGCGGAGGCTTTCAGCTTCTCGGCCACACCGCTGGCCGCGTTGATCTTGCCGATCGCCTGCTGCTCGCCTTCGGAGATTTTCGGCGCGCTGTCTTTCGATTGCGGTTTATCCTGAACCGCCGGGATTGACGCGAAGGTCGCGGAAAAGAGCGCCGTCGCGCAGACGAGCATCAACGCCATTCGCAGCCTGGGAGCTAACTTTGCTTTCATTTTCGACCTCGTTGAATTGGGAGTTTGAATGACGGCGATGTGAACGACCCGCCACATCACGACGGCGCATTATACTTGAGCGCACCGAGGCTGGCTATGGCGCTCGATCTGCCTTTGTTCTTTTGCGGGAGCTGCGGTTTCTACAATCAGCGAAATAGGGCTATCATCTCGCCGCTGCTTTGCAATCAGGAGATCAGTTGATGGCCACAGAACGCGACACGCGAGCCGAACAAATACTTAGTCAAACGCTGAAGATCGAGCCGGCCCGGCGCACCCAATTCATCCGACAGGCTTGCGGCGGCGACACGGCCCTGTTCACCCGGGTCGAGCTGCTGCTCGCCACCGAGCCGGAAGCAGCTCTCGCTCTCGATCCTGACTCCGGCAACGAGGTCGAGCCTGAGATCGAACGGCGAATCGGCCCTTACAAACTCATCCGCGAGCTGGGGCGCGGCGGGATGGGCGCGGTCTATCTGGCCGAGCGCGCAGACGAAACATTCCGCCAGCGCGTTGCCATCAAGCTCATCAGGCGCGGGATGGAGGTTGACGAAGTGCTGCGGCGCTTCCGTCACGAGCGGCAGATTCTGGCGAGCCTCGATCATCCGAACATCGCCAGGCTGCTTGACGGCGGCACAACCGAAGACGGCCTGCCGTACTTCGTGATGGAATACATCGAAGGAGAGCCGATGGACGAGTATTGCAGCTCGCACAATCTTCCGGTCGCCGAAAAGCTGCAACTGTTTCGCACCGTCTGCGCCGCCGTGCACTGCGCGCACCAGAATCTGGTCATCCACCGCGACCTGAAGCCGGGCAACATCCTCGTGACCGACGACGGCGTGGTCAAGCTGCTCGATTTCGGCATCGCCAAGATTCTCAACCCCGAGTCCTTCAACCTCACCGTCGCGAACACGGCGACGTGGCTGCGACCGATGACTCCGGCTTACGCCAGCCCCGAACAGGTTCGCGGATTGCCGCTGACCACTTCGAGCGACGTCTATTCGCTCGGTGTGGTGCTCTACGAACTGTTGACCGGCCAACGCCCATACGAAGTGATCGGGACTTCGCCCCGCGAAATCGAAGAAGTGGTCTGCGAGTTCGAGCCGCAACGACCGAGCACGATGGTCAACCGCATCTCCACCCGTCCGGCTGCCGCCGGCGCCGCCGACCGCCAGGCCGCCACCTTGCCCGAAGCGGGCGCGAGCGAGCCGCTGACCTCGTCGGCGAAGCCGGCAGGCAGAACGATCAGCGCCAATGTCGAAGCTCTGCGACGGCAGATCGAAGGCGACCTGGACAACATCGTGCTGATGGCGCTGCGAAAAGAGCCGCAACGCCGCTACGCTTCAGCCGAACAGCTCGCCGAAGACATCCGCCGCCACCTCGAAGGATTGCCGGTGATCGCGCGCCCGAACACGTTCGGCTATCTGACCGCGAAATTCGTCAGGCGCAACAAAGCCGCCGTGGGCGCAGCCGTCCTGGTTCTGCTGACGCTCATCGCCGGAATCATCGCGACGGCGTGGCAGGCGCGAAAGGCCGGCGCAGAGAGGGCGCGAGCCGAGCAGCGATTCAACGACGTGCGACGGCTCGCCAACTCGTTCCTCTTTGAATTCCACGACGCGATTGAAAAGCTGCCCGGTTCGACGCCCGCGCGGGCCTTGGTCGTCAAACGCGCGCTCGGATACCTGGACAGCCTGGCGCGCGAATCGGCCAGCGACCCCTCGCTGCAAAGCGAGCTGGCAACCGCCTACGAACGAGTCGGCGACATTCAAGGCAATCCGTATTCGGCCAACCTGGGCAATGCCGATGGCGCGATTCAAAGCTATCGCAAAGCGCTGGCGATTCGAGAAAGCCTGAACGCGGCTGCTCCGAAAGATACGGAAGCGCGGCTCAATCTCTCATTCACGCACGAGAAGATGGGCGAGACGCTGGAATTCACTGGCGACATCGCGGGCGCGCTGGAAAGCCATCGCCAAGCGCTGGCGATTCGCCAAGCGCTGGTTGCTGCCGATGGAAAGAATGTTCGCGCGCGGCGCGAAGTTGCGCGCAGCCTGAGCTACCTCGGCGCTTGTCTGGTGAAAAACGGTCAGCCGGATCAATCGCTCGAGGCCTACCGTGAAGCTCTGGCGATAAATCAGGAATTGCTCAAAGCCGATCCAAAAGACGCCGCGACTCAACGCAGGATCGCCGTGGTGCTTTGGCGCACGGGCAATCTGCTTTATCGCAAAGAGGACTACGACGGGACGCTCAAACATTACCACGCGGCTCAACCGATCTTTGAAGCTCTGGCAAAAGATGCGACGAACGCGCCCGCGCGCCGCGAGCTGAGCCAGTTTTATGGCGACCTGGCGCTGACGTTGGGCATGAAAGGCGATTTGAAGAGCGCTGTGGAGACGGGCCGGGAGGCTCTGGAATTGCGCCAGGCGCTGTCGAACGCCGATCCTGCAAACGCACAGGCGCGGCGCGACCTGGCCATCGCGCAGATGTACCTCGCTCAGATGCTTTCAAGGACAGGCAATGCCGTCGTAACCAATCAAGAGATGCGAGCAGGAATGGCTGTCTTTGAATCGCTGGCATCGGGAGAGAACGCGACGGCGCAATCGCGCATTGATCTGGCGCAGTGTTACGAAACAACGGGAGACATCTTGTGGAATCTGTCCGGGACCGAAGGGATCACAGGCAATCTACGCCGGCAGCGATTGAAAGAAGCCCGTGCGTGGTATCAACGCGGGCTGGCAGCCTTCCGCGAGTTGCAGCGCCAGGGCAAACTCGAAGCAGGCTATGCCAACAAACCCGATCAGCTCGCCAAAGCCATCGAAGACTGTGACCGCGCGCTTGCAAAATAATCCTGGGAGCGCGGGCCATTTGTTTCTACACAAGTTTTTCCGCTCCGTAGGAGCGCGATGTTTATAGATCGTCGTGCCAAAAAGACCCTTTAGCTCCGTGGGAGCGGAATGTCGTAGATAGCAGATGCCGCTCCTACGGAGCTAAAGATCGTTTTACCCTGCCTGCTATAAACATTGCGCTCCTACGGAGCGGGAGACGCTGACTTGTGTAGAAACTAGATCGGTTTTCAAATCAGTGTACGGCAAGCACGTTCGTAGTTCCGCCTTTAGGCCAATACCAGTGAATGAATTCAAG
>Ga0247727_10014405_pt1 | contig 13150 bp, 14 predicted proteins | sample WisWelCaveWW1625_FD_202498 | JGI IMG/M metagenome (GOLD analysis project Ga0247727, IMG submission 202498) | Biofilm microbial communities from Wishing Well Cave, Virginia, United States - WW16-25 | ecosystem: Environmental > Aquatic > Deep subsurface > Groundwater > Cave microbial mat | place...
GTGCCCATGCATCCAGGGTGGTTTGTTCTTGAAGCGTCAAGGTAATAGATCTAGCTTTTTTGCTCATGCCCCAATTTAGCATTCGCACAACAAAAGTAAAGTTATTTGTGGGACACTACACTAGCGATGGGCTTATTTCCACAATTGCTTCGCGGTTCAGTTTCTTGATTGCCGTGATTTTCTGTTTTTCGAATTATTTTTCCCACTCGTGCTCGCCAATAAAATAATCCGACGATCACATCGCAAAGCCGGTGCCAAACAGACGGCAAATTCGTGCGTGAAGAATAAAGAATGGTTTATGCTGTTAAGAAAGATATAGGTGGGACAGAAACTGGTGGGAAGATGATAAAAATGCCGGGCTACGCGGCAAAACTCGACCGCTTTTCAATCAGCGTGGCGCGCTATGTTGAAATTTGCATGAGCGATGTGAAGACTTCTTTAATCTCTTTGCGAAAAGTTTTTGAAGTTGAGCAAGAAGAATTAATTTTCTTGCACGGTTTCTACGGTGCATGCACCACCATCCTGTTACTTCTTGCGCTTCATCACACAACGATGATAGATCAGCAGCAAGCCTTCGAGAGTGAGATTCGGCTCAATGCTTGCGACTGTCGATAGCTTCGGCATCAGCACGCTGGCAAGACCGCCGGTAGCCACGACGCGCGTCTTGTCGCCGAGCACCTCGCGAAATCGCCGATTGAGGCCATCGATCATTTCCACTCCTCCGTACATCAAGCCGGACTGAATGCTGGTTTCCGGAGTCCGGCCAATTAATTCCGGTGGAAAACGCAGCTCAACTTTCGGCAGCTTGGCCGCGGCGCGATGGAGATTCGACGCCGACGTTTCCAAGCCCGGCGCGATAATGCCGCCGAGATACTCGCCGTGCGCCGACACGACATCGAACGTCGTCGCCGTGCCAAAATCAACGACGATCAACGGACCGCCGAAGCGCTGGTAACCGGCGACCGCATTGCAGATGCGATCCGCTCCAACCGCATGAGGATTTTCATAAAGAATCTTGATCCCCGTATCAAGATCAGCAGTGACGTTGATTACCGGAACGCGCAAGCGCGTCTCGGCCACGCGCAAAAACATCGGCGTCAGGTTCGGAACGACCGATCCCAGGGCGAATCCTCGAATCCGCTTGATCGCAAAACCTTCGGACTCGCACAGCATCTTGATGAGAATCCAAATTTCATCTTCCGTGCGTGCCCCGCTGCTGCTGAGGCGCCAACTGGCGGCCATTTTTGTGCCGCGAAAAAGTCCAATGGTTACATTCGTGTTGCCAATATCTGCAACCAGTATCATCTCGTTCTTCATTCGACGGCGCTTTCTTTTTTATCCTGAACGATCAATACGCCTCGGAATAAGTTTATTCTGTTAGAAGTGAATTTTTTCGCAAAAAGTGAAGAAGAGTGCAACTGATTACACGGATGCGAAAATTTAATCCGTGTAATCTGAGAAATCCGTTGCTATTTTTGGTTTCGGTTCGTCCGAGGTTAGGGGTGATAAGCTCTTTTCTTTTCAATCGAAAATTCTGCGGCAGCGAGACGATGAAGCACGTTACCGCAGCGCAGGATTAATTCGCCCTGTTCGGAAACATCTTCGAAAACGCCGGTCATATGTTCGCGCCCATGGCGCAAGGTGATGGTTTTGCCGATCTCTGCGCACGCCTTTTTCCAAACCCGGAGTTTTTCCACCGAAAGTTTGTCGGTTGAAAAAAAAGTTCGATCAATGCCTTGCAGCAGATTTACCAGTAATGCTTTGCGATCAAGCGGTTTTTGTACAACCATCGCCAGAGACTGCGCTTGACCGCGAAGCGCCGGAGGAAATTCATACGCGCTCTGATTGACGTTCACCCCGATGCCGGCAACGACGTAATCGATTTTCGGCGGCGTGAACTGCGCTTCACACAAAATCCCGCAAATCTTTTGGCCTTCATACAAAACATCGTTTGGCCACTTTACTTGAAATCTGCGCCCCAACATATTTTCCAATTCCTCAACGATAACAGCGCCGACGAGCAACGGCAACAAGCCGAGCTGTTTGATGGTCGCATCTGATCGCATGATAAAAGAAAACCACAAACCACGATCTGCCGGAGATTCCCAACGGCGTCCATGGCGACCGCGGCCTGAAGATTGCGCATCAGCCAGAACCAGTGTTCCTTCAGGCGCGCCACGCCGCGCAATGCGTTTGGCGAACTCGTTTGTAGAGGAAATGCGATTGAACAAATGCAGACGCCGGCCAAGGCAGCGCGTTGTCAGCTCGCTCTGCAATTCGTCCGGATCCCAAAACGGTTTTTCAGTACGACGGCTCATGTCAATTCATAAAGTCAATACGATAATTACATGATGTGCTCTAGACAAGAATTGCTTGCATTTTGGTGAATGATGAAATAACTTCTTCCATTTATGAGTACGACCTTTAGCATACCACCGAAAGCCTCGGAGCTGCGTTTATGGGCGAAATCACGAGGCTTCAATTGGCTTGCTAATAAGGGCGGTACCCATAGCGCTCCAGAAACATGGGTTGATGCTGCCGGCCGATGGCGGCTAAAAATCAAGCACCCTGCCAAACGAGCAGGCTTACTGATTGGCTCATATCGAGATCGTTACAGTTGCCGGGAAATAAATCCCGCCACGGGCCAACTCGAATACTATGATCCGATATCGAGAACTTTTGGTACTCGTGGCATACTCGGCCATCTACCCTTGGATATTGATCAGCTCATTCCAAACCCTTGAGGCTGAAACTATGAAGCTCTCGGATCTCTTTTTTAATGATTGCATAATCGTCGGATTCAATCGAGACGATGCACGCCGTACCTTGACTTTGACTTTCGAGGCGTACGATACGACAAATCCAACACCTGAACCCGATACCTATATTTTAGAGTGCTCCGGAGTGAGTGATGATCGACTTGTGGTCTCCTCCGAATTCCAAGCAGATTTAAATCGCCCTTATGATTTTCATGGCGATGATCAACGCGCCAACGAAATCTACGAACTTTATCGCGATAGCACTGGCGTCATTCACTTGTCGGCAGACATGATAAGTGGAAGCTTTAAGTGCGAAAGCTATCGTCTTCTTCGCCTCGTACAAGTAGAAGCTGTCGCGTGAGCATGACGATATTTTTTCGTTCTTCCAACAGCACGTCGAGTGAACTTATCGCTTACGATGAATTGTGGGGATGATAAACTCCAAAAACAATTCGCAGCGAGTCCGAGATTTCTCCCAGCGTTACCTTCTTTTCCACGCAGTCAATGATGATCGGCATAAGATTCTCATTGCCGCGCGCCGCTGCTTCCAAGCGTTGTCTCGCGGCGCTCACTTCGACGCCATCGCGTTCACTCCGCAGTTTTTGCAGAGCGCCAATCTGTTCGGCGCGAATCGCCGGATCGACGCGCAGCAAATCTTGCGGCGATTCTTCTTCGGCTTGAAACTTATTGACGCCGACAATGATTTTTTCGCCGGACTCGACGGCGCGCTGGTAGGCGTAAGCGCTGCGGGAGATTTCTTCCTGAAAATAATCCTGCTCGATGGCTTTGATCGATCCTCCGATCTCTTCAATGCGCTCGATATATCGCGCTGCCCGTTGTTCAATCTCGTCGGTTAAATTTTCGACAAAATAACTTCCGGCCAGGGGATCAGCAGTAGCCATGACGCCGCTTTCGAATGCGATGACTTGCTGTGTTCGCAGCGCTATGCGCACGGCGTCTTCGCTCGGCAAAGCAAGCGCCTCATCGCGGGAATTCGTGTGTAACGATTGCGTGCCTCCCAACACTGCGGCTAAACCTTGCAAAGCGACGCGTGCGACGTTGTTGTCCGGCTGCTGCGCCGTGAGAGTGCTGCCGGCGGTCTGCGCGTGAAAACGCATCATCATTGCACGCTCTTTGGTTGCGCCGAACTTTTCTTTCATGATCTTCGCCCACATACGGCGTGCAGCGCGAAACTTAGCAACTTCTTCGAAGAAGTTATTATGGCAATTAAAAAAGAATGAAAGTCGTTGTCCAAAGTCGTTTACATCCAGACCCCGACGAATTGCAGCTCCCACATACTCGATTCCATTTGCCAGTGTGAATGCCACCTCCTGCACGGCATCCGATCCTGCTTCGCGAATGTGATAACCGCTGATCGAGATCGTATTCCACCTGGGAAGATTGCGGCTACAATACTCAAAAATGTCTGTGACCAGCCGCATCGACGGCGCGGGAGGATAAATGTAAGTCGAGCGAGCAATGTATTCTTTCAAAATGTCATTTTGCGTCGTGCCGCCGATCTTGCGCAAGTCTGCGCCCTGGCGTTTCGCCAACGCAACATAGAGCGCCAGCAAAATTGCCGCTGTCGCATTGATCGTCATCGAGGTGGTGATCTCTTCGAGGGGAATGCCATCGAAAAGCTGCGCCATGTCATCGATGCTGCAAATCGCCACGCCGACCTTGCCCACTTCGCCCTCAACGACAGGGTGATCGGAATCATATCCCATCTGCGTGGGCAAATCAAAAGCTACAGAGAGTCCGGTTTGTCCATGGGCGAGAAGATATTGGAAGCGGCGGCTGGTTTCTTTCGCAGAGGCATACCCGCCGTACTGTCGCATCGTCCACAGGCGGTCGCGATACATGTTGCTATAGATGCCGCGCGTGAAGGGATACTCGCCCGGCGTTTCATCAACCGATGCACTAACATCCGATCTTTGATAATAACTTTTGATCGGAATACCGGCGTCGGTTTTGAATTTCTCTTGCGACATATTACTTGCCTAATTCGGACCAGCCGTAACCAGACGAGAGTCAACCGCGAGTGAGCGCGAATTAACACGAATGAAAAATATTAGCGTTCATTCGTGTTGATTGGCGGTTTGACAAGGTTTGTCGAAAAGTACAGATTTCACTTTAAAGAAACTAAACAGATTTATCCTTTTTCATCGGTTTACGTCGTGCCGTTCCCGCGGATGAAACTGCCGATGCACTTCCTTGAGAAATGCGCGATCGAGATGCGTATAAATCTGCGTTGTGATGATACTCACATGGCCGAGCATCTCCTGCACGGCGCGCAGATCCGCGCCGCCCTCGAGAAGATGCGTGGCAAAACTGTGACGCAACGTGTGCGGCGAAATCCTTTTCGAAATTTCAGCGGCTCTCGCATGAGCCTTGAGAATTTTCCAAAACCCAACTCTCGATAATTTGCTGCCGCGAAAATTTAGAAATAAATAATCGGTCTTGCGCTTCTTGCTCAACAGCTTCGGTCGCACCTCGCGAGCATATTTCTCAACCCACTCAATCGCCTGCTCGCCAATCGGCACAAGGCGCTCGCGGTTGCCTTTGCCGATCACTCGCACCCACGCCTCGCTCGGATAATAATCCGATAGCCTCACAGAAGTCAACTCCGAAACCCGCACGCCGGTGGCGTAGAGAAATTCGAGTAGCGCGCGATCGCGCAGCCCGAGCGGCGTTTCAAGGTTCGGGGCCTCGAGTAATCGTTCGATTTCATGAATTTCCAAAACGCCAGGCAATCTCTGAATCTTCTTTGGAAAGCTCAACGTTGCCGCAGGATCTTTATCGGCATATTGCTCGCCGACAAGATAACGATGAAACATGCGAATAGCCGTCAGTAACCGCGCAATGCTGGTTGAGGCGTATCCCGCCTCGCTCAATTCTTTGAGCAACGCGCGAATGTCTGAAGATGAGCTTTGTGATGGGTGAGCAATATTGCGATAGTGGAGGAATTCAACGTAGCGCGTCAAATCAATCCGGTAAGAGAGAACCGTATTCCGCGCCATGTTTCTTTCGGTTTGCAAGTAGTCGAGAAATTCGGCCACCAGCTCGTGGCCGGCATCCTGTTCGGTTGGCATGTCAGAATCAACTCGACGGCGCGGCAAGATCACGACTTCTTGGAACGCTTGGATTTTCTAGCGCTCTTTTTGGACGGGAGCAGTTGCTCCGTCAATAACAAGGCAATACCGGAAACCGCCACCTCCGGGCCAAGCCGGTTAAAATCACCGGAGAGTACTGACATATCCACGTTTGCAAATAGAGAACATCCCGCTTCCTTGGTGATGATCAAACCGTTCAGCTTGCCCTTGTGCTCGGCAATGAAAGTTACTTCGCCGAGCGCCTTGCTGCTCACGAAGCCGGTGCAGAAATGCAATTGCAAAAGACCATCGATCGTGAACACCGAGATCAGATTGCCGATTTTTTTGTCGATCGGGATATTGGGATGAATTTCCAGAGACAGTTTTCTTCCCTCTGCCGCGTTATCGACGATGATGCGAAAGAGTTTGCCGCGGTGTTTGACCTCGGCTTCCAATGCGTCGCCGATTTTCTTGATTTGACTTTTTGTAAATTTCACTTCGTGCCTTGAAATCGCGCTTTTCCCAGTGTGGTGTTGCGGCGTGATGCTGCAGCTTTTATGGATACAGAAAACCCCGATTCAATAATCGGGGTTCGATGTGTTCAAACGGGCGTCTTGTCTGTGGCCTTTTGGTTTAAACCTTTGTTACCTTTGTGGCCTGCAGTCCCTTCTCTCCTTTTACACATTCAAATTCGACTTCTGCGCCCTCCGGTAGGGTTTTGTAACCATCCATCTCAATCGCTGAAAAGTGGACAAAGACATCTTCACCATTTTCCTGTTCGATGAAGCCGTAGCCTTTGTTCTCGTTGAACCACTTCACTCGACCTCTGGCCATACGCTAACCCGCCTCCAATTTTTGCAGCGCGCAAAGACGGGAGAACCACTTACAACACCTCCCACCTCGCTCACCGCGTTCAAAAAACTGCGGAAAATATAGACAGATTTTTCTGTTTTGTCAAGATTTTTCTCGGAAAGCATTAAAGCAAAAGAGCAAGTAAGCAGTGGCAAGTGAGAAAAACAAGTTAAACAGATCACCTCTTACTTCTCACTTCTTACCTGCTCCTTCTTACTTTTCCGCCAGCGCTTTCTTCCTCGCTGCTTCAAACTCGTCGCCGGGGTTCCAGGTTGGCATGGTTGCTGCGTTGGCGACTTTTAGTCCGACCAAAAATTGAAGCTGTGCATCAAGCACGGCGCCGGACAGATCCCACGCCGGATCGAACTCATCGCTAGGCTGATGATAATCCGTCTTCTCCCATTTTTCAATCTGCTCCATGCCCCACCCCGCCGGACGGCCTTCGAAATCCGTGCCAGCGTCGAAGTAAACCGCCGGCACGCCGATCTTTGCAAAGTTGAATTGATCTGAGCGATAAAAAAATCCGCGGTCGGGAAGTTGATCGCCCTTGACAACCCGGTTTTGCGATTTCGCCAAATCAATCACAACCTTGTCGAGCGATGACTTTCCCAAACCGATAAAGCCAATGTCACGCGTCTTGCCCCAAATGTTGATGCCATCGATGTTGACATTTGCTGCAAGATATTTCGGCGCAATAGGTGAATGCTCACAAAAGTATTGCGACCCGAGCAAGCCGGACTCCTCTGCGGCAACGGCGGCAAAGAGAATCGAGCGTTTCGGTTTCTCTGAGTGCTTTGTAAAAACATTGGCCACGCTCAACAACGCCGCGACGCCGGAGGCGTTATCGACTGCACCGTTGTAAATCGAGTCGCCGTTCACGGCAGTGCCGATTCCGAGATGATCATGATGCGCAGAATAAACAACGACTTCTTTGTTGAGATTCGCATCGCTGCCGGGCAACAGCCCAAGAACATTCGCAGTCTGCAAGCGGCGTATTTTATTTTTGAAAAACAGACTCAACGTGACACCAAGTGGCACCGGCTTGAAACTTCGCTTCTCTGCCGCGGCACGCAAGGCCTCCAAATCTTTTCCTGCCAGCGCGGCTATTTTCCGTGTTGCGTCTTCGGTCGTCCACGATTTTAGTTGGACTGAAGGCCCATCGCCAGCCGGAACCTCGTACTGCTCGCCGGTCCATGAAGTTTGCACGACTTGAAATGGATAACCAGCCGAAGGAACGGTGTGAATGACAATCGCTCCGGCAGCGCCTTTTTGCGCGGCGATTTCATATTTATACGTCCATCGGCCGTAGTACAGACGGCGATTGCCTTCGAATAATTTTGGATCGCTCGAAGGGTCGTTGTTCATCATCAGAAGAATTTTGCCGCGCACGTCGACGTTCTTGTAGTCGTCCCACTTTTGCTCCGGCGCGAGTATGCCATAGCCGACAAAAACGATCTCGGCATTTTCCACTTTCGAAACCGAATCTTGCGTTCCAGCGAAGGCGATGAACTCATCGTAAAAATTCAGTGAAACGGACTTGCCGCCAGCACCGGTGACGGTCATCGTCTTCGGCACTTCGCTGGTGATGCCGAGAATATCGAAGCGCTGGAAATACGAGCCGTCGGCTGCGGCCGGTTGCAAGCCAAGCAAAGCATACTGCGCAGCGATGTATTGTCGCGCCACTTCATCTCCGCGAGTGCCGGGGGCGCGGCCTTCAAGCAGATCGTCTGAAAGGAAACGCATGTGAGCTGAAAGCCATGCGGGGTCAATCGATTCAGCCGCAACCTTCTCATCGTCGCTGATCTGAGCAAAAGAATTTTTACCAATAGAAAACAAAATCAAAAACAGCAGACCCAAGATTCGCTTCTGCATAATAATTTTCCTTAAGAAGTTAAATGCTACCTGCCGGAAGTGACATCATCATATTACGTCAAAGTTTTTGCTCGTTTTCGCTCATTAAACGAATTTCTCTCCCAGAAAAACTTGCCATCAAAACCTTGTATCGATTTATCCTTTTCGGCAATTGCGAGTCGTTTCTCGGTTAGACAACAGAACGCTTCATCGAGTTCAATGCCAACGTATTTTCTGCCAAGTTTTTTTGCAACCACCGAAGTCGTTCCCGAGCCGGAGAACGGATCAAACACCACGTCGCCGAAATTGGAGCTGGCTAAAATAATTTTAGCCAAAAGTTTCTCCGGCTTTTGGGTGGGATGATCGGTGTTCTCCGGCATGGACCAAAATGGCACGCTTAAGTCCGTCCAAAGATTCGACGGATGCGTGATGCGATAATTTCCTTCAGCTGTTTGATCCCAGTCTTTCGGCTCACCGTTGTCATCAGTGTAGGGCGCGAGCACTTTGCGTTTCATTTTTACAGCATCGAGGTTGAAGGTGTAATCATCCGAGGCCGTACAAAACCAAATATCTTCAGAAGAATTTTTCCAATTCGCTTTTGCTCCTCTGCCCTTTTCCCGCTCCCAAGTGATTCGATTTCTCACGATGAGATGTTTTTCCAATACCGAGTACAGCGCAGTAGACGATCGCCAATCTCCGCAGACATAAACCGAGGCCATGGGTTTCAGAACGCGCAACAAACTCGGCAGCCATGATTCGAGCCAGGCTTTGTATTCATCATTCGAGCGTTCGCGAAAGGTGTTTGAATTGAAACTCTTGGTAAGGTTGTAGGGCGGATCGATGAACAACAAATCGACAAAAGAAGATGGGAGAAACTGGAGAATCTCAAAGAGGTCTTGATTGATGGTTTTGTTTTCAATTTCTTGTGGCGTTATCGGGCCGGTTAATCGAAGAAGCTTTTCTCGATAAACAATGGCTTCATCAGCAGATAGAGTAATCGTGCGATTTCTCGGTGCGCGTTTTTTTTCTTGGGATGCCATGAACCCTGCCCGAACATCCTATTGATAATAGAAATCCGGCCGCAGCATTACTTCGACAGGCTCGCCTTCGTGCGTTTCGGTTTTCTCCGCCGTGCAGATGAGATAAGAGTTGCTTAGCGCATAAGTTGTCACATCTCCGCTGCCGCGCGAGTGCAAGGGGCGGCAATAAAATCTGCCTTCTTCATACCACGTGACAGCCGGGTGATAATTCTCCCGTTTCGAACGGTTGAAAAAATGCTGGGTCAGCAATGCGGAAACGATTTGATTATGATAAGCAGGAAAGCCCATCATTTTACGAATCGCGGGACGCACAAAAACTTCGAAGACTGTTGCGCTTGAAACCGGATTTCCAGGCATGCCGAAGATAAGCGTGTTCTCCGCTTTGGCCAAAATCAACGGTTTGCCGGGTTTGATAGAAACCTTGCTAAAGAGAATTTGAAACCCAAGCTCTTCAAAAACTTCACCAACTAAATCGAGATCGCCAACTGAAGCGCCGCCAGTGACGAGCAGCATGTCATGGCGCAATCCTTGCGCGACACGGTTCTTGATGTAAGCCTTGTGATCTCTTGCGATGCCGAGCAACGAGGCGTACGCGCCCACTTGAGCCACTTGCGTATGCAGCGCGTAGCTATTAGAGTTGCGAATCTGCCCGCTCAACGGCTTCGAGGTGATATCCACCAACTCATCGCCGGTGGCCAAGACAGCGACCGATGGCCTGCTGTAAACCGCGACAACGTCCGCGCCTGCAGAAGCAAGCAGGCCGACCACGGCGGGAGAAACATAAGTTCCGGCTGTGGCCAGGGTATCACCGACGTGCGCATCGCTGCCTTGAACGGCGACGTTTGCGCCGATGTTGACGGCTTCGAGGATGACGACCTTCATGCCGTCATCGGCGCTCTGCGTTTTTTCGATTTGTTGAACTGCGTCGGCGTTTCGAGGAAGGGGCGCGCCGGTCATTATCTTGGCCGCTTGGTGAGGCTTCAAGGCGAAATTAGGATTCGCCCCAGCGGGCACATATCCGGCGACCTCCAGTGTTGCCGGCGTCTCTTGGATGTCCTGACTGCGAACTGCGTAGCCATCCATCGTCGAACGCGTGAATGGTGGCAAGTCGGCATCGGCAACCAAGTCCTTTGCCAAAATTCGCCCGCGGCTTTCCAACAGCAAAACTTCTTCCGGCAGCAGCCGATTGACGTTGCTGAGAGTGATGTCGAGCGCTTCGCGAACGCTGATGATCGACATATTTCGGTTTTGTTCTAGTTAAAAAAAATGGCGATAGTCACGGGCGCCGTTGATAATCTTATGAATTTCTACAACTGACTTTGTATGCGGTGGATTCACTTAGTCCTTGTCTTCAAGCGTGCGCCGGCGCGACGCATCATCTCGGTGTGAGGAATTTCTTTGTCCCCAGCGTCTACGGAACTTTGGGCCTCGTCCAGCTTCGAGTAAAGCCGCGACATAGCCTGCATCTTTTCGAAGTATTCCTGGCTCATCATCACAAGTTTTCCGTGCCCATTCTTCGTCAGCTAAACAGGTTGTTCATCTTTTACAAATTCTAATAATCTCGTCCGGGTTTTCATGCAAATAGGACAACGGGCGGATGATTGGCATAAATGCTCCTTTCATCGGATAAAGCAAATCCTCTATTGAATAGAATGAGGCGCTCGTCATTCAAAATCTGATATACGTTCGCTTGAATTCAAGTTGACCAATTCAAGGTTCACGAACAACGATTTGAATTTGTCCGCCGATTTTTTTTCGCAGCTCATCGCCGAACTTTACGGCGTCTTCTCTGGTCGCAAAATCTCCAACCCAAACCAAGTGCAAGGCGTCCTTATGTTGACGCGCGAACACTTCCGCCGGGTAGTTCATCGCCTTGAGTTTTTTTGCCTGCTTCAATGCGTTATCGCGCTTCGTGAAGGCGCCGACTTGAACGGTAAACTTCGTCAGTGCGACCTGAGCCTTTTGCAGCTCATCCGGCGAAAAATGATCCAGGTCTTCTTTCGCGAGTTTGCTGATCCAGGTATTGGGGTAGGCGTCGACACATGCGCGCAATTCGGCATAGGAGCTATCCGCCTGGCCGGCGGCCATCCACGACTTGGCGGCGAAGTATCGCGCTGCCCCGTGCAGCGGGCTTTGTGGAAATCGCTTGCAGAGGTCGCTAAAATATTTCTGGGCAGAGTGATACTGTCCTTGCGCGAAGTGATACTGCGCGATCCGGTAGGTGGCGCGATCGGCGTATTCCGAGTTTCGAAAGCGGAGCAAGACCTCATCGAAAAGCTCGGTTGCTTCTTCCGCCTCTTCGGTCATCAGTGCGCGCCAATAAGCAGCCGGCGCCGAAGAAGGCCGCTGGCGGTAAATTTCCTCAATTTTCTGGCGCGCCGTAGGCAAATCATACTGCGCGAGCATTTTCAAAACTTCTTCTTCGCTGATCTGGCCGAAACCAAAACTCGGCATCAAAAACGCCATGAGCACTAGCACGAATAAAAAAGTCAGAGTGGGCGGCGCGAAGCGCAGTGACTCCGACTTTGGCAAAGTGAAAAACTGATTTCTTCGTTTTCTCATTATCATCATTTGAGTGCGAACACTTCTTTTTCATCCCCTCATGATGGAATGAAGAACTTTCCGACAAAACTACCCCACTTATTCATTCATGAATTTCAGGGCATGATCAACAGCGCGTCGGTCGTCGCCTTTTTTGTGATAATAGGCAACAAGCATGCGGCGTGCGGGCTTGAACTTGCTGTCTTTCTCAAGCACGTCAAGGCAAAGTTGAATGGCGCGATTCAGATCGCCTTTCTTCTCGAATATGTCTGCCAGCGCCACTTGCGCATCCTTGTTATCGGGATATTCCTCGATGATGCTATTATAAATATTTTCGATCTCCCCGAATTCACCGATCGTATAAAGAATGTCCTTGACGCGCGAAAACACCACCGAGGCCTTCGCCGGATTTTTCTCGATAAACAGCTTCAACGTTTCAAGCGCATCCTCAGACCGTTCTTCGCGGACATAGGAATCCGCAATGTTGATATAAGCCTCCGGCGCCAATGGGTCGAGTTTTAGCGCCTCACGAAATTTCACCCGGCTGGCTTTGTGACTATTCTCCTCCGCGAGTTGCAAACCTTCCTGAACGAGATAGTAAGCCAGCTTGCCGTTTTGGTTTTCGCCGCGCGCCTTGCTCAATTTTTCACAAGCTTCGAAAGCCTTACTCCATTGTTTGAGCCGCTCGTAGAGCTGCATTTCCAAATCAAGCGCCCAGAGATCGCCGCGATTGATTTCCAAAATTTTTTGCACTGAGTTGAGCGCCAATTCCTGCTTGCCGGCAGCGTCATAATCTTTTGCCAAACTGCGGAGGATTTGAACGTGTTCCTGCTTCGTCAAATTAGTGCGCACCAGCAAGTCGCGATGGACTTTTGCCGCCCGTTCGAAGTTTCCTGCATCGCGCAGAATGTCGCCGATTTTGACATAGGCATCGACGTTATTGGTATCGCGACGGACAACTTCGCGAAACTTCTGCAATGCCAGCGCGCGCTCGCCGCCAACGAGATAATTCAAA
>Ga0247727_10014406_pt1 | contig 13150 bp, 19 predicted proteins | sample WisWelCaveWW1625_FD_202498 | JGI IMG/M metagenome (GOLD analysis project Ga0247727, IMG submission 202498) | Biofilm microbial communities from Wishing Well Cave, Virginia, United States - WW16-25 | ecosystem: Environmental > Aquatic > Deep subsurface > Groundwater > Cave microbial mat | place...
TGGTGATTTAATGGCAAAAGTAACTGCAGTTAGAGATTGGGAGCTTGCAAGAGATAATGTTGGAGAATATTTTGGAATGTATGCTGCAAACCTTGCTTCTATGAGCGCAAAGATAGTAATAGAAAACTCAAAGAATTTTAAAAAAAAGCCTGATGTTAGAATGATAGTTGAAGCGTTGATTAGTGCAGGAGTTGCTGCCTGTATTGCTGGAAGTAGTAGACCATGTTCAGGAGCAGAACATCTCTTTTCTCATGCGCTTGATTATTTAGAACCTAGTGTGGGACTACATGGAGAAAAATGCGGGATAGGCTCTATCTTAATTGCTAAGCTACAGGGCCAAGATTGGAAAAAGATAGTTACCATGCTAAAAAATGTAGGAGCCCCAACTACCGCAAAACAAATTGGTCTGAAACCAAAAATTTTGGCAAAAGCGTTGGTTATAGCACCGTCACTTAGACCAGAGAGATATACAATTCTAAATCAGGTAAAGATGACCGAGGAAAAGGCTATTGCACTTGCAAAAAGTACTGGTGTTTTGTAGATTAAGCAGCCTTTGGCTCGGCGGCTTTTTGTTCAGCTGCTTTTGATTCTACCTGTTTTTCTTGTGGTTTTTCAGTCTTGGGGTTCATATAGCCTTCAATAAAGTTGATTTTTTCTAGTTTATTTACAAACTTGAAAATATCATTTACGATTGCACGTTTTATTATCTGCAATCCTTCTGCAAGAAATGTCTCTTCAGGCATGGTAATATCAAGCTGCATTCCGTTTATCTTGAATTGAAGTTTAGACTCCTCAACTGGTAGGCGTCTCTTTAAAAGTCCCATAATTTTTTCCTCGTCAGTATCGAGGGATTTTACTACATTCACATCATAAACAATGGTCTTTCCAGCAAATCTATGATTAAAATCAACTTGTACTCTGCCAGAACCAATAAACCTGACAATTCCTGTTCTTTCATCTATCTCTATTGCGTCTCCAACTGAAATTTTTTCAGCATCATCACCAAGCTTACGAAGTGGAATCATACGAACCTTGCCCGAATCGCGTACTCCAAAACCCTTCTCTGGAGGGACTTCTACTGTAAGCTTGTCACCAACGCTGGTGTTAAGCAGTGCGTCATCTAACCCCTTGAGAACCCATGATTCTCCTACTGAAACAAGTCTTGATTGATATCTTGCATTAGCATCATACAGTGAACTTGATTTTGCATCAGCCTCTCTTGTAGTTTCAAAAACTTCGCCAGTATCTTTTACCTTTGCAGTATAATCCACTAGAACTAAAGTACCCTTTTGCAAAGTCATCGTGATCGATGCTCAAAGTTCCTTATATTAAGTTAACATGTGTTTAGAGAGCTTTTAGTTTTTCTTCTGCTACTTTGAGTGCTTCTGGGTTTGTCTTGTATCCCATCATGTCAAGAGTTGAGGAAATTGCAGAAATGGTTCTCATAACGTGATATCTCCCAACTTCGCCCATGCATCCAATTCTGAACACTTTGCCTTTTAGCTCACCAAAACCTCCTGCAACAAGGACTCGGAATTTTTCTGAAAGCGTTGTTCGAAATGTTTTGTCTTCAAGTCCTTGTAGATAGTTTAGTGCAATTACAACAGTGGATCTAGCATCTTCTTTTGCAAACGGCGTAAGACCCATTGCACTCAGACCTGAATAGAATGCGTCTGAACATGTTCTGTGTCGCTTTATTCTTGCCTCCATTCCCTCTTCTAGTATTATATCAAGTGCTTCCCGGAATGCCCACAGCAAAGGAAGTGCAGGAGTAAATGGAGTTTCTTTAGTGTCATCGTAGTACTTGAAGTATCTTGCCAAGTTAAAGTAGAAAGTGGGTGGTGGATTAGCAATCATGAATTTTTTTGCTCGTGGACTAATAGAGATGGGTGAAATTCCAGGTGGCGCTGCCATAGCTTTTTGCCCTGCAGCAACACATACATCAATTCCCCACTTGTCTACAGGAAGTTCTTCGCCTCCAAGAATTGAGACTGCATCCACTACATAGTACGAGTCGTTTCTTGAGGTAAGCTTTGAAATTTTGTCTAGATACTTGATCTGTGTTCCAGTAGATGTCTCGTTATACACCACATAGAAAGCTTTAACGTCCTTATTGTTATCAAAGGCCTCTTTTACCTTTTCAAAACTTGCGTTCTCTCCAAAGGGAGTTGTAAGTCTGATTACATTTGCTCCTTGCCATTCTAACATTGTTGCAAGTCTGCTACTAAATTCACCATTTACTGGAATTATCACTTTGTCGCCTTTTTTTATCAGGTTTACAACTGATGCTTCTACTGCACCAGTCCCAGATGCGGTAAGTGTAACTATATCGCTTGTAGTCTGAAAAACTTTCTGAGTTTTTTCTATAACATCAGTGTATAATTTAACAAAATCTTTGCTCCTGTGGTTTATCGTAGGAGTAAACATTGCACGTGTAACTCTTTCCGGAACGTTTGTGGGTCCCGGTAACATAACCAAATATTCCAAATAAATTCTCCAATCTTTACGATCAGTAGCCGTTATTTATAATTAAAGAATTTTTGCGAGTCGTCTTTCCGCATCTATTTTTAGTAAGACGTTTTTTGTTCCTTCTGACACAAATTCTTTCCAGTTTTTTCCAGTTGCAATCATCTCTCGTATGTAGGTTCCAGAAAACTTTTCTCGTTCTTTTAGTGGCACTTTCATGGTCTTAATTCCACGTTTTTGATAAAGTGTTAGTGTAAAGTCATCATTTGAAAATACAGTCTCGTATTTTGGAACAATGGAATCTATATGGTATGTCCACTTTTCATGATCGTCTATGTCGGGGACATAAAAAATCCTGATTCTTTTTAGCATTGTATTTTCAAGAGAGGAAAGTATCATTTCTTTTCTCTCGTCAGCAGAAAAGGGGTTTCGTTTTTCGTTACTTTTGTTAGAGCTACCTATACCTATCCAAAGGTTCTCTACATACAAGAGTCCAAATTTCACAGCTTCCAGATGACCAAGATGAAAAGGTTGAAACCGTCCGATAAAAAGTCCGTTCATAACTAAAATTTGTTTAATTCTTTAAAAGATTATCATTTAGGATGATGATTAGAAATTGTAGTCTTGAAAAACTATAGATTCAAACACCAGCATCAAGCATTGCAGCCATAAGTAAGACAGCTATAGAGATAAAGACAATAATTCTGCCAAGTGAAATTATTTGTGTGCGAAGTTTTTGAACTGAATCTTGTGACATTTGTTTTGATTCAATTTTTTTCTCTATTTCAGGTCTGATTATTCTGATGTGAGCTACAAACACTGCAATCAAAGCTATTACAAGAATTATTTTTATTGTAAGTACTATTCCATAGTTTGTTGAAAACAGCTCTTGTCTAGTGAGAATGTTATACGAGTTATAAAGACCCGTGACAATTAAAATGCCCAAAGATGGCACGGCAATCTTGTTGAATTTTCTTCCCACTCGTATCATTATTGTTAGTCTTTCTTCTACAGATTCTGAGATCGTCTTCAAAAGTGGAGCAAGAATAACTCCGAGGAAAAGTGATCCTCCAACCCAGATAGAAGCAGAAATAAGATGCGCCCAAGTAATGAGGGCTTCAACAATTGGCATCGTCGATCTATCAATTATTATGAATATTATCTATTCGCATTCAAGAAGGGTTTTTTAGTTGTATAAAACCCGTAGCTGTTGAATTGATTAACCGAGGAAGGGTTGTAATAGCTGCAGCTTTTGGTGCGTTAGGTCTTGGATTTCTTGGATACTATTTCTACGCAAGCTTAGACATCCCGCAGCTTGAAAAAGTACAGTTAGACTTGACTAGTGTAAAGGTAGTTGAAGTAAACACTATAGATAATCGTGCCAATCTTGAGATAAGATTTCTTGTAACAAATCCAAGTGAAAAGACAGCTACCATTTCTAACATAAATTATGAGTTGTTCGTAAACGGCATGGATGTTGGAAATGGTGAATATAGTACTGCAGACATTTCTCTGCCTGGTAGGGCACTAATCTATCCTGGTAACTCGATAGAACTCACTGATGTCTTTAACCTCGTGTACACGGATCAAATTGCTGACGAATATTTTGCCATTACAAATGAAGAACAGGTAAGCTATTTTGCAAAGGGAAATATCAGTGTTGAATCAGCTTGGAGCATAGTAGAAAAGGAGTTTGAATCCTCGCTTGGCTAGTTTAAACCCCAACTTGTTTTATTTAGTGGCTTTATCTTAACAAATGGCGCTTCACCCTCCTTCCAAGGCATTTCTCTAACCCAAGCGAATTTTTTGTGAAATATCTCGTATATTTTTTTGAACTCTGAGCCTCTTTCGATAAATTCTGCTGTACCCTGTATAATTACTGCCTTGTGCTTTCCTGCAGAGTAAATGTCAACAGCGACTGCAACCTTGTTGTTTTTTTTCATGTTAGCATGTTTTCTTGTATCATAGTCTGTTGCAATATAGAAATACCCATCATCAAAATAGTATGTGACAGGTGCTACATGTGGCATGTCTTCATGTGAGGTTGCTATTCTACATGCTTCATTTTTCTTCAAGAAATCTATTTCCTTTGAAGTGAACTTGATCATGTCTTTCATTTACATATACATATAATAAAATAGATGGGCCGAGAGAGATTTGAACTCTCGACCACCGCCGTGTCAGGGCGGTATCCTAACCAACTAGACGATCGGCCCGATAAAATACGACTCTTCTTGGAGACGTTATTAACCTTTAATTTGAGAAAACAAGAATAATATGCATTGTTTTTGATGAGTACCCCATGAACGATGATTTCTCAGAGGATGAAAAAAATGGCTTTTACAAAGCAGTTTTTTCTAGACGTGATGTCAGATCTCATTTTACATCCGAACCAATAGATGACAAAATTTTGTCCAAAATTTTGAATGCTGCTCATCATGCACCTTCTGTTGGTTTTTCTCAACCGTGGAATTTTATCCTTATAAAAGATATGGAAACAAGAAAAAAGATCAAAGATTCTTTTGATTCTGAAAGAAAACGTTCTTCAAATCTAATTGAAGACCCCAAGAGATCAAAGTATCTATCTTTGAGACTAGAAGGAATCTTGGATTCTGCAGTAAACGTTTGTGTGACGTATGATCCTTCAAAGTTTGGTCCTTTTGTAATAGGAAGAACCAGCATTCCTGAAACAGGAATTTACAGTGTTTGTTGTGCTATACAAAACCTTTGGCTTGCCGCAAGAACAGAAGGAATTGGATTAGGTTGGGTCAGTATTCTTTCTAATGATGACCTTAAGAAAATTCTTGACATCCCAGAACATGTAGTTCCTGTTGCGTACTTGTGTCTTGGTCATGTCTTGGAGTTTGCGCAAAAACCAGATCTTGAGACTGCCGGATGGCTTCCAAGGCTTGATTTGAAGGATGTTGTCTATTATGAGAGATGGAATAGGGTTGATGAACCAAGCTGGCGTCATATTCACCAAATGATAGTATCGAATCTTGATTACGCTTAAATGGTTACTAGTTTTGATTTTTTCTGGGCTCGTGGCGCAGAGTCTAAACGACGCGCAACATGGATAGCGCGGTAGCCTCCTAAGTTACAGGTCGAGGGATCGAAGCCCTCCGAGCCCGCCTTAATTGATATATTGTCTTTAGATGTATAGAGATTTTCTTTTATACTTTTGATTCCACTAATATCATATGTGTAATGAAATAGAATATGCGATGATAGAAGAATACCTAGCAAAACTAAGACAGAAAGAACTCAAAGAAAAAGAACCCGAAAAACCAATTCCCGTCGAAGCTGTTGCATAATAAAACAAGTATAAACTCTGTACAACAATAACTGTAGATATTAGAATTCAATCATAATTGTTCTAGATTGATTTCAAGTTTGTAGATCAGTTTATGGTTACTTGGTTTAAATATAATATGAATCGATTAAGTCACAATGAAGGTTGTTGTGATCTCAGGTAGTCCCCGAAAGGGTGCTAATACTCAGATCATGATGGAATGTTTGTACAACTATGCTAAGACAAAAAACGCTGATACAAAGTTTATTGATTTATCAGCAGCTGGGGTAGAATGTTTTCGTGGACCTGCAGAAAACTACAATGAAAATACCAAACAAGCTGTAAAAGATGTTACAGAGGCAGATGTATGGTTTGTTGGCTCGCCTGTATACAATTCGCTTTTAAGCTCAGCTTTGAAAAATCTCTTCGAGTACATCAATTACAAGGAGACTGCAGGCAAAACTGCCGGCATTGCAATTTTGTCATCAGGTGGTATCAGCTTCACGAATGTTCACTATATGATCACAGGGCTAATGTCGTACTTTAGGGTACTAACAAATCCTAAGGCAGTTCATGTAACTGCAGATCAGATAAAAAATGGCAAGATAGCTGATGAAAATGCAATGGCTAGACTTCGTGAGCTTGTTGATGAAACCCTAAAGCTTGCTTCCTATATGCTTGTGTGAGGCATAGCATAAACTGTCTTGAAGATTTTAACAGTATAATCTCCTTGGAAGATATTGATCACTTGATCACCGTCCACATTTCTAACTCTAAATCGGTATTCGTAAGAGCCATCTTCGTTGACGTCAGTTTGTGCAAAGTGTACTGGCTTGCCATCTTTGTATATCTGAATTATAACAGGATATCCTTCTGCAGGATTTACCACTTTTCCTTCAACAAAAGCCCATGGAAGCTTGTTATCTATTGGAATATGCATTAGTATAGTTTTCTTTTCCAATACAATTGATTGATCATCTGCGATAGGTTTTGGATCCAAGTTAAATTCTTCTGATACGGATGGTGTAGGATTAGGAAACATCACAAGTAATGCAGTAAGTGCCACAAGCCCTAGACTTATAACGTATTTCACGTAACTTCTCCTGAAAAAGTTACATATTAAGCTGACGTCTTATTTGTCCATATCAATTGATAACAAAAGATAAACTAAATGACGGTTGTCGTTGTAGTTGCCATTTCGGGGGGGCAGTGAGTTGTCCTGCATGTAAACAAAATCATGAAGAACGTTGTTGTGAACATTGCAAATAGACTATTTTTTCTTGGTTTTACGTTTTGAGTTTTCTTTTGTTGTTAGCATTTTTAGATTAGCAAGCTCAGCCTTAAGAGCCTCTATCTGCATGAGAGTTTTGAGATTATCAATCTCAGCCTTTAGTTTCTCTATCTCATCGTCCTTAATTTTTACTCTGTCTTGCAGTTCCTCAAGTTCTGCCATAAGCTGAATTCTTGCTTGGTGCAGTTCGTCCGAGCTTAAAGGCATAGTTTGTGATGGGCGATTAGAAAGTTCAGTCAGCTTTTTTTTTACTTCGTGACCGGAACCATGTTTATGCATATAATCAGCGCTTTTTTGTGCAAGCCAACATATAGCAACCAGAAACCATGCCGCTGTAATGAACACTATCATGGTAAAGTGCAACGTCTCAGGAAGAACAAAATACAATCCTGAAAGAACTACAGCAAGGGCACTAACTGTAATTGTAGGAATGTGTCCCATATTTCAACTCAAAATCTGCTTAGATATAATAGTAATGAAAATTATTGCATGTGGAAGACCAAATTATAAAAAGAAAAGATTTTGCTAGGCAAGAGAGTTTCCGTTATCTTTATTGCCAAAATATCTAGGTCTTGGAACTTCGGATTGCAAAATCTGAATCTTTTGTAAAAGTTCATTTCGTAAATCTCGCGCGACTCTTCTTACAGTAGGTCTTGGAACACCAAGTTCCTCAACTACTTTTGTATAGATATCTTGTTTATCTGTAAGCCCTTTATCAAGCAGCGCGTTAATTGCCTCTTTAATATTTGTGCTTTGGGTAGAGCGATTCACGATTTTTATTTTTCAGATCTTCTATATAAGACTGTTACTATGTTTTTAATGGAGTCATATAATATTTAAAAATCGTCTTGGTGTTAACTAGCGGTGTTTTAGAATTGGAAATCATAAACAGCGTCTTCCAGAAGAGAAGACTCTTATGATTAAATCGAGTAGCTGCAAGAAATGCCCAAGGCTGTGCTTGAGACTAGTTTTGGTAGGATGGTTTTTGAGCTTTTACCAGACTTAGCCCCAGAGACAGTAAGAAATTTTGCAAAGCTTGCACAAAGCTCGTTTTATGATGGAACGTTATTTCATCGTGTAATTCCAGGATTTATGATTCAGGGTGGGGATCCCAATACAAAGAAACAAGACAAGAGTAAGTGGGGCATGGGTGGCCCAGGATATACAATAAAAGCGGAGTTTAATTCCAAGTCGCATCTTCGTGGCATCGTCTCAATGGCACGTGCAATGGATCCAGACAGCGCTGGTTCACAGTTTTTCATAGTTACTACAGACAGCACTTTTCTTGATAGACAATACACTGTATTTGGTCAAGTAACAGAAGGTATGGATGTGGCAGATAAGATAGTAAATCTACCACGAGATAAAAATGACTGTCCACTACAAGAAGCAAAGATGATTCGAGTTACAGTATCGGAATAAGTGATCAAATTGTATAAACTACTTACAATTGCTGTCATATCAGTACTACTTTTTTCTGTGTCACAAGCTTTTGCTCAAGAATTAACTTTTGGAGAAAGAGCTAAACAGACAGTTGAAATCACAATAGAAGAAAATGGAACAGCTCATATCGTACACAAAGTCGAAGGAAAAAAAATAACACAACAAGTAGATGTCTTTGAAGGCACTGTATCAAATCTTTCTGTGACAGATAGAAATGAAGATGATGTACAATACATGACTTTAGAGAAATATCCTCTTGGTATAGTTTTGCCTCCTACTAGTAAAGATATGGTTTTCATCAGATACGATCTAAACGATATCTTGTTTTTGATAGACGGTGTATGGACTTGGGAATATAATAACACTGCAATGGTGGCCATTCACTTTCCAAACAGTGTGGATATAATGTGGGTCAATGACAATCCAGTCTACCTTGGGCAAAAAGGAATACGACACCATGGTGGCCAGTCAAAATTAGAATATATTATTGGTGAACCGGTAATTTTGAAAGATGCCGAATGGGAAGGTAAGAAATTCACGGTGGGTATTAGAACACTTACAGATGTAGATTCGTTTGAGTTCAGTCAACCAACAAAAAGCATTACGTTTGATATTACCAAAGAGTATCCGCTTATTACTGCAATTATCCCACTAGAGCTGTTATGGGAACCATATGATGTCTATATAAACACCAACCAAACAGAAAATGCCGAGTTTTACAATAATGGGACCCACGTCTGGCTTGGATTGAGACCAGAAACAGTAGGAACTATCGGTATTATAGGCACAACAGTTGTTCCGGAATTTCCCTTGTTTGTTCCATTGGTGATGGGAATTTCCCTCGTTCTTGTATTGCAGTTCAGGAACAAGTTCAATTTCGGCTAGATTATTAGCAGTATTATATTAACAGATTTTATGCAGTGTGGTTGCCATTGTATAAAGTGTGGAAGTGTAGATCTGGAATCTAATCGTATAGGTAAAAAAGAAAGTGATGGGTATTTTGACATGCATCACACTTGTAAAAAGTGCAATGCTCATTTTGATCATCTAGAGGGCGATGTATTTGGTTTCTGTAAGATTTGTGGTTATTCTGCTTAAACTATAATCTTAGGTGTAGAGTAATAGCTACGCTTTTCTTGCGAATCTTTTTGGAATTCTCTGTAAAAGGCCATGTTTGCTAGTACTTTTGAGACATCAAGGGGTCTTGCAGCCCAGCCATATTCGTAAAGCTGTGCTACAACTTCTGATACTGTTCGTGGTTGTTCAAAAAAAGAATCTCGTACAAGTATGTGTATCTTACTTCTAATCTGACTTTCATGTAGTGAAATTGGTTGGGTAAATTCCGGTTCATGAATTTCGGCATCTTCAAGCGAGTTTAGGTAATTCGTACTGGGTTCATAGGTTTGTTCGTAGGAATGACTGTTTCCAGATACGCTTCCCTTATTGTCTGCTACGAACCTAGATAGGTTGCCTATAACTTCATCTACGCTGTGGTTGTCTACGTAAAAGTCCTTAGATTCTACCTCGATCTCGTTTGGGCCGAATTTTAGTCTGATTTTGGCCATTTCATATACTCATTTTTATATTTTCATTTATCCTACTAGCTCTAAGCTACTTAGAAAATTGATCAAAACTTTTACACACATAATTTGGTTTTTTTTCCCTAAATGGACTAAAAAGGGATTCATTAATCTAAATGCCGTGCAAAGAAAATCCAAAATAGCAATTATAATAGTGGGAATCATTGTGGTGTTTGCTTTTTCCCAATATGCTACAGCAACGCAGCTTCATGTATCTATGAAAAATAGCGAAATAGTTGAAAGAACTGATGCAGGTACACTTTATCAAATAAACCTAGAATTTGAAAACCCATCACTTATGATTCTAAATGTAGGAAAAACGGACTTTTTAATATCCGCTGAAGGCGAGAATCTGGGCGCAGGAATATTAGATCCAACTATAATACCTGCGATGGATAAGATCATGGTAGAAACACCATTTCTTGCTGATAATGTAATTCTTGATAAATATGAAAAAAGTGATAATACGCCTGCACTGAAACTTGCTGGAATAAGTAGATACAATTTATGGTTCACTTCACTTGACATTCCGTTTACATATTATCCAACACAAGAAGAAGCCAGAGAATTTATACACGGTAAATAAAACCAGCAAAACATGCTGACTATTTTTGGTTCAGTAGCTTTAGATACTATAAGAACATCTACAAAGGTTTTAAAAAATGTACTTGGTGGTGCTGCTACTTTTGCAGCAATTTCAGCAAGTTACTTTGTAAAACCCGGGATGATAGCTGTAATAGGTCAGGACTTTCCAAAAAGTTATTACAACATTTTAAACAAGTTTACTGATTTAAAGGGACTTGTTCGCGAAAATGGAAAGACTTTCAGATATGATGGAAGTTACGATGAGACGCTAAGTCATAGAACAACAAACAAAACAGAACTTAATGTTCTTGCTAATTTTAGACCAAAAGTACCAGAAGAATACAAAAGATCCAAATTTGTTTATCTTGCAAATAATGATCCTGTACAGAACACTAAAATCATAGATGAGTTTGATGGGATCAAATTTTCCATGTGTGATACAATTGATTTTTGGATCTCGACAAAAAGAAGTGATGTCATAAAAATGATACAAAGGGTGGATTCAGTTGTGATAAACGATGAAGAGGCAAAGCTTCTGACCAAGACTCAGAACTTGATAAAATGTGCTAAAAAAATAATGGAGTGGGGCACACAATATGTAATCATAAAGAAAGGCGAGCATGGATCACTTCTTTTCTACGAAGATGTAGTCTTTCCTTCGCCCGCATTTTCTATGGAAAATATTGTGGATCCAACAGGTGCAGGAGACTCCTTTGCTGGCGGTATGATTGGTTATCTAGCACGTAAGAACAACACAAGGATCTCAACCATTCGAGAAGCTGCTGTATATGGAAACATAATGGGATCCTTTGCTGTAGAAGAATATGGCATAGATGGCATAACTAAGCTGAAAAAATCCGAGATTCAAAAAAGATTTAATCAATACAAGAATATGGTTCGCTTCTAACAAAGGTTATAGATATCAAACTAAAATCAAATCCATGGAAGACAGACTAGAATCCATCTTCAAGATGCAAAAAAGTCTTGAAAGAATGATGAATCTTGATAGATATCCAAAAGATGTTGAAGGAAAAATATCTGCTCTTTGTACTGCAATAATACATGAAGCTGTAGAACTGCAACGTACAACAAACTGGAAATGGTGGAAAAAACCAATTGCTTTTGATAAAGATGCTGCTCGTGAGGAGCTAATTGACATATGGCATTTTGTTATTCAGGCATCACTTGAATTGAATCTGACACCTGATGACATTTTAAAAGAATATCAAAAGAAAAATCGGGTTAATCAAGAAAGACAGCGAAATGGCTACTAGAATTGTATTATTAAATCAAGAGTTTGATTTCTGATATACTGGTTTCACCTATTTTATTGACTAGTTTGATTTGTCCTTGAAACTCATCAATTTGAGATTGTGTTAGTGTTAACACTGGATCAGGACTAGATGAACCAATTATTCTTCCATCATCGTCTACTCCATTTTTATATAGATTAAGAAGGGAGTGACCTGGTCTATGACCATAAGTATCTTGTCCACAAATGAAAATAGTCTTTATGTTTTTGTTTGATATTATGTATTTAACTAATGAATCAATTCCCTTGTTCTCGGAAAGTAGTCTTCCTGCCACAGCAATTTTTAACATAAGACTTGAATCTGCAATCTCTTTTAGTAGTTTCATACTAGATAGAGTGCACACAGCAATTGAAGAATTAGGATTTCCAAAAAATACTTCTTCATTAATTGGAAAAAGTACCTTACATATTTCGCCAGCAAGATTTCCTAGGTTCATCCTTTAACAGCCTGTTTTACTATCTGCGCAATTTGGTAGAGATTTTGTTTTCTTACAAGTGGATGCACTGGTAAGCTAAGAACATGGGAAGCTGCCCATTCAGTGACAGACAGTCTTGATTTGTTATTATAAAATGGTGTTTTGTGTACAGGAATTGAATAGTACGCTGTGGCACCTATTCCTTTAGAGTTCAGTTTTTTCATTGTTTTGTTTCTATTTTTAGTAGCTATTGTATAAAGATACCAATTCACCTTTTCCCCTTTTCTTTCATGAGGAATTATGATATCCAAGTCTGACAAAAGTTCATTTAGAATTTTAGCGTTTTTTCGTCTCTGACTTAGGAACTTAGTTAGCTTTTTCATCTGTATTTTTGCTATTGCTGCATTGATTTCAGGTAGTCTCAAGTTCAGACCAAGAAGTCTAGTATCATAACCATGTAGCATGCCATGATTTCTTATCTTACGAAGCTTTTCGAATATCTTTTTATTATTTGTAACAATGGCACCACCTTCACCGGATGTTACTACCTTTGCAGCATACATACTAAAGCAACCAAGTTTAGAAAAGGTTCCAGAGTGTTTTCCTTTGTAGGTAGAGCCAAGAGATTGTGCTGAATCTTCAATTATTTCCAGATTGTGTTTGTTAGCAATTTCAGAAATTTCATCCATGTAAGCCATATTCCCATACAGATGTACTGGGATTATTACCTTCGATTTTCTTGTAATTTTTTTTCTTAGATCATTA
>Ga0247727_10014407_pt1 | contig 13149 bp, 8 predicted proteins | sample WisWelCaveWW1625_FD_202498 | JGI IMG/M metagenome (GOLD analysis project Ga0247727, IMG submission 202498) | Biofilm microbial communities from Wishing Well Cave, Virginia, United States - WW16-25 | ecosystem: Environmental > Aquatic > Deep subsurface > Groundwater > Cave microbial mat | place...
TTCGCTTCCCCCTCGATGGGGTCCGCGGACAAGTCCTTTTCTCTCAGAGAAATGGCCATGGCTTCGGCCCCAGCGAACCCCGCGTCGGCGCTTCGATAAGGGCACGAATCACCCACGGAGATTCCTGAAGGACCTTGCGTATAATGAACCGCTAGCAGCGCGACCACAGCGCTCTCCCGCTCGCGACCGCCATCTGGTAGGAGCCAACCAGGGTCGGATCTCAAGGCGCCCAGTGCACGAACCGACCGGGAGAAACGGCAGGTTCAGGGAGCAAGAAACCTCGATGAGCTATTCGGATCTCTTCAAACCTCGGCGCGACGTCCTCAGGGAGGACGGGATAGCCGGCATCATCGACCTCGCAAACCTGGGCGATGCGAAAAAACGCGCTCTGGAGTCCCGCCCCGCTGATTTCCTCGACCTAACCTATCCCACGGCCGACATCCGCCGGGTTATCGAGATGATTCACCGGCGCTTCACGGGCGACCGCGACGCGCCGGGGCTCTTTATCCTGGAAGGGCTCAAGGGGTGCGGCAAGTCACACCTGCTGCTCTTGGTTTATCACCTGTTCGCGAACAGGAGCACCGCCCAGCCGTGGCTGGATCGTCATGATCTGAAGTGCGATGTCCCTCGAGACGCGGTGGTCGTCATCAACAAGTTCACCGACCTGCCGCTCGACTCCATATGGGACTTCATCTTCAAGGAGTTGAAAGGCGAGCTCCCAGCCCACGGTACGGTGCAGCCCGGCCTGGACGAGGTGAAGCGGGCTCTCGGCGATCGCCGACTGATCCTCATCCTGGACGAGCTTGAGCAGGGCATAAGGGTAATCGGGAGCGATTCCGGCCGGGCGCAGAACGTCGCCTTCCTGCAGATGCTCTCCGAATGGAGCAATCGCGAGGTTAATGTTACCGTCTTTGCCAGCATCTACTCGGACCAGGTCGAGCCCGGAAGCACCCTTAAGCGCGTTCCGTCCTGCCGACTGCGGTTCGAGCATGCTTCGGACAAGGCACGGGTCGTGCTGCACCGCCTCTTCGAGAATTGGACACCCGAGGTTCGAGACAGGGCTCGCCCGGCCATCGAAAGTTATCTCGCCGCCTGGAAGCGACACGCGGCGTATCAGGGGGAGGAGTTGCCCGCGCGTCTCCGGGAATCATTCCCCTTCTCCCCCGATACTTTGAACATCTTCCTCGACCGTGTCCCTACGAGGGGGGGGTTCCAGAACGTCCGCGGCGCGCTCGGGTTCTTGGCCCGGCTGGTAAAGCTCACCCACCAGAAGGTCGATCTGATTACCCCAGCCCACGCGGACCTGTTCGATCAGGAAGTGGCCGTGAGGCTGGCCGATCTTGATCCGTCGGGCGAGCTCATTCGTCGAGCAAGAGAAAATCTGAAGGACCTGGCGTCGCATCCGATGATCCCGGGAGTGGGGGCAACGGCGATGCTCTACACGCTCTCGGGGAGCGGTCGGGATCGCGGTGCGACGCGAGAGCAGCTGCTCCGCTCCGTCTGCACGCCAACCACTGACATTAACGATTTCGAGCAGGCGCTCAGGACGCTGCAGCGGTACGCGTCCTACTTCCACATTCAGGAAGGGCGCTACTTCTTTGATCCAGAGGAGAACGCCGACGCCAAGGTGGAGTTCCGCTCACTGGTCGTTCCGGAGGACCGGGCGCGGGATCTGATCGCCAGGCTCTGGCGCGAGGAGCTTTTCCGCGACCCGCAGTCGGCGGTAGTGCTTCTAGACCTGGAGCGAGGCAAGGCCGAGCTCGAGGCCTTGGAGACCGGCCGTTTGCGCTTCGCACTGAGCCCCAGGCGACTGAAGAATGAGGAGCGACACTTCCTCTACTTCGGACTGAACGAGCGCAACCGGGTCATCCTCCTGGAGCCGAAGGAATCGAAGTTCGACGCCCCAGCCAGCCGGGACCTCATAAAGTGGGCCCAACGCGCTCTGGTCGCGGATGAACTCGCGGCCACGACGAGCGATGCGTCCAGGAAAGAGAGTTACGGCCGCATTGGACGCGAAGATCGGAAGAACCTCCTCGAGGCCCTGCGCCGCGCCGGGCTACTTTACTTGCGCATAGATGGCTACGGCGCCAGTGCTTCGGAGGACCGCTACGAAGAGGAACCGCTCGCAGGGGCCGTAGCAAGAGAGGAGGTTGTGGAGAAGATCAGCCGGGAGATCTTCCCCGTCCAGCTCTTTGCCGAGCACCTCGGGAAGCGTCTGTCCGACCTGCACGGCCGAACCGTCAGAGACGTCGATCGTGACTACCGCACCATCCTGGGGCACCCGGTCCCCACCCACGCCTCCTCGGTTACAAAGGCGATTCGGCTGCTGTGCAAAGACGGACGCCTCGGCGTGCGCCATCCGCGAGGCGATTTCAGCGGTCGCGACCCGGACCTGACGGAAGGCGAGATCCTGATGGCCACCCTCGATGCACCGTTCGAAGGGCCGCGCCTCCAGCGCCCGCCGCTTCCGGGATCTGGGCCGGCCCCGCCGCAGGACACCACGCCTGGAACACGACCCGCGACTCTGCCGCCACCAAGTCCTCGCGGAGAAACGAGAGAGATCGTCGTGCCTGCCCAGCGGGGCGCGGGGGCCTTGCGCCAGCAGTTGGCAGCCCGCCTCCAGGAGGTTGACGGAGCAATCGTCTCGCGCGTGAGGTTCACGATCTTTCTTGAAGCCGTCTCAGGCGACCTGGCCTCGCTGCCTCAGCCCTTGCGGGGGAGCCTCTCCGGTCCGGGGTCGCTCACATTCGACCTGACTATCGGCCTGGAGGGCGTGGGCGGTAAGGGCGACGTCGAACAGCTCGTCGAGCGTCTGCCCATAGTTCCCGAGGCAACCTACGGGGCCCGGCTTGATGTCGTCCTGCCTCCCTCACGTTCAAAGGAATCGGAAGATGGGTAGCTTCACGCGCGAGCTCTTCGAGCAGCTCTCGGCGCCCGGTCCGCGGCTTGACTGGCTGATACCCTGGCTCACGGGCACGGTCTGGAGCGCTGAGCGCTTCGCCACCCTTCCGTCGGATCGCTACCTGATGGAGGGCGAGCGGACGGTCAACGAGGTCGAGGAGGTGATCGCAGCCGCAGCTCCGCGGATCTACGATGAATTGACGGTCGTCCCCGACGGCAGGACCATCTCGCGCTTTTTGGACGCTCCCGATCCTTGCGTAGTCGTCGTCTTCGACGGTTTGTCCCTGCGCGAAATCCCGGCGCTCCTCCGGCTCGGATCTGCGGCGGGCCTGCGACTCGCCGAGGAAGGCGCCAGTCTGGCGGCGGTGCCCAGCGAAACCATGGACTTCGTCGATCAGAGGCTGGGGTGCGGCCGGGTCGCTCCCTCGCAACTCGCGGGCAGAAGGGATCTCAAGGATCGAGGGGTGGCCTGCTACTACTACGCGCATCCAGGCGAACGGCACTCGCTGGATGGCAGGGCCCGCGTTCTGCTGCTTTGGTCGGCGTTCCCCGACAACACCTACGCCGATTCCGGCGCGCGCTTCGCGGAACACTTTGCCCAGAATCAAGCACCACTCGAGGCGGCCTGGAAGGCAACGGTGATGTCGATCCCAAAGGGTAGGCGGATCCTCGTTACCAGCGACCACGGCTACGTCTTCCTGGGAGCGGGCCTGAGTTTCTCACGCCACAAGGAGGAGCTGCGAGCATTGACCGCCTATTTAGGGGGAGAGCGGTATGCCCGGCTCAACGAACAGGGCGAGCCGCCGGAGCATGATGATCTGGCAGTTTATCGGGACCGCGGGGTAGCGGTCCTCAGAGGGAGAATCCACCCTCATCCACCCGGACCCGCAGCAGCCAGGCTGTATAAGCACGGGGGCCTTTCCCTGATGGAGATGCTCACCCCTTGGTTGGTCTTCGCTTCGTGACACCGAGAGACCAGGCATGAGCAGAATATCCTCCATCTCGAAACGCGCACAGAGGCTAAAGATCCGATCGGCCCCCAGCGGCATTGTTACTGTGAAAGTGCTCACCTGTGCCCGAAATGTGCGTGAGGTGCTTCATGCAGACCCCAAAGAGGAGGCTCTCGAAGGATAAGCGTCCGAGAACGCGATCCATCCCGAGCCCCATGCCTGAGACGCGCCCCCCCTCCCGTAACCGTCACGCCATCGAAGACTCCTTCCCGATCGTCGAGATCAACCGGCTGGCTGTCCCCGAGCGTAACGCATTCAAGCCGATTTACCAGATGCACAAGTGGTTCGCCCGCCGAGCGTCGTGCGTCTTCCGGGCCATCCTCCTCGGATGCCTGAAGCCCCTCCCCGTAGACGAGAACGGCAACCCGACGAAGACCGGGGCGCTCACCATCATGGAGGAGTTCTATAAGGACCACACAGGGGACCCCGACACCAGGGGGAAAGTGATCCTCGACCCGTTCATGGGGGGCGGGACGACCGTGGTGGAAGCCCTCCGTCTAGGCTGCCGCGTGATCGGCATCGACTTGAATCCTGTGGCCTGGTTCATCGTGAAGACCGAAGTTGAACCTGTCGACCTGAAGGCACTCGACGCCGCTTTCCAGCGGCTGGGCGATCGGCGCGTTCAGTGGAGCGGCCTCTCGGTTCGTGAGACCCTCGTCAGCCAGTACCGGACGGAGTGCCCATGCTGCAAATCGGGCCCAGACGAGGCCGATATCATCTATACCTTTTGGGTGAAGTCGGCAATCTGCACCGCGTGCGGGAAGCAGGTTCCGTTATTCAAGGACTTCGTCATCGCACAGAAGAGCCCATCGATCCGCTACTACCGCGACGCTCGATGTCCAAGGTGCACCAAAACATTCGACTGGGAGACCGAACCTGCCGCCTTGGTGGCCGACCCGGCTCTTCACGCGCAGAGCGCGACCTACTCGGCCGGGGTCGGGCGATCGACAACCCGCTGGGCCTTCTCGGAGGGGCAGTCCGTGGGCTGTCCATGGTGTCACGAGGAAGTTTCCGCCCGACCGGCGAAGGCAAAGCGGGAGAGGAAGAAAGTACCCCTCTCGGTGCTGCTCTGCCCTCACTGCGAGGGCGTGTGGCAGTGGCGAGGAGACCTTCCGGATTCTGTATTTTGTCCCGCTTGCCGAAAGGAGTACAGCCCGTCTGCTGGCCATGTCCCGGCCAAGGGAAAGTTCCTGTGCACGTGTGGACACACGGACGACATCATCCGCTCGATCCGCAGGCTGCCTGAGGATCAGCTCCTCCCGATTCATCCTTACGCCATCGAGGGGTATTGCTCCCGCTGCGCAGGGGATGGGCCCGGTCTTGGCGCGCCGGACAGCGGAGATCTCTTTCGAAGGTCGGACCAAGGGTCTCCGGCCGGCCGTCGACCCGGCCATTTGTGCGCGCTCACGAAAAACGGAGGCAAGTTCTTCATGCGGGTGACTCCCGCGGTTCTGCGCCGCATCGAAGAAGCGTGCCAGACGTGGGAGAGGGAGAAGCTACGGCTGACCTACCCGAAACAGGCGATCCCCGTCGGCGAGAAGACCAAGTCGGGCTTAAGAGCTCACCATTACCGCTATTGGCACCAGATGTTCCATCCGCGTCAGCTACTTTGCCTCGCGACGTTGTTGAGCGGTATTGAGCAGGAAGAGGACGGGACCCTACAGGAGATGTTACTCAGCACATTTCAGGCGCTTCTTGAGCGCAATAATCTCTTCTGCCGCTATTTCAACGAACGCGACACCGTGCAGGGGAGCTTTGCAAGGCACGATTTCCAGGCGAAGAACACTCCCGCGGAATCGAATCTCTGGGGCGTCCGGGACTGGCGCGGTACAATGATCAATCTTCAATCGCGGACAATGGAGGGCAAGAGATACGCCGCGAACCCTTATGACCTGAGACTGCGCGGCGGCGAGTCAGAGCGTGTATCGAGCTCTGAGAGCCTCTATCAAGGCGAGGCGCATCTTGAATGCAGAGATGCCTCCGATCTCGGAAGTGCATCCGGCTTCGACATGGTCGTGACGGACCCCCCGTATGTAGGCAACGTGAATTATGCCGAACTGGCTGACTTCTTCTATGTCTGGCTCCGGCTATGCCTACAGGATCGGTACGCGGCTTTCGCACCGGAGGAGACTCCCAAGAGGACAGAAATCATTGAGAACCCTACGAGAGGATTGACGGGCGATCACTTCAGGTCGCGCTTGACAGCTGCACTCGCGCAGGCGGCCGCTCGGCTTCGGCCGGGTGGATTGGTCGTATTCACCTTCCATCACGCTGAAGGGAAGGCGTGGGAGGACGTCCTGACCGCCACATGTGATTCGGGCCTCGAAATCCTGGCTGCCTATCCCGTGCATGGGGAAAAGGAATCATCGTCCCAGTTGATGGACACGCAGGGCATCTCCTATGACCTCATCCACGTTTGCAAGAAGCGCGACCCTACTGCGGGTCCTGAACATCGTTCCTGGGCAGGCATTCGTCAGGAAATACGGCGCCGGGCGCGGGAGGAAATCGTCGCCATCCAGGCCGGCCGTTATGGCAACGAACCTCTTCCCCCTGCCGACGTCAATATCGTCCTGATCGGCAAGTGCCTTGAACTCTATAGTCGGCACTATGGTGCGGTGGCGGATCATGAAGGGAAGCCCGTCCCCCTCCACGAGGCGCTAAAACAGATCCGGGACATAGCCGATCAGATGACGGAGCGGGAACGCCCACTGCCCTCGGAGCTGGAGGATGTCGATCCCGAGAGCCGCGTCTACCTGAGGGCCCTTTGCCAGGTCAAGGAGGTCAAGAGCGACGAGGTCCATAAGGCCACGCGCGGTATTCTGGAACCCGACGATCTGATCCAGGCGGGTCTCATCACCAGAATGCGAGCCAAGCGAGGGCGGTCCTACGAGGTCAAGCAGCCATCGGAGCGCCTCGTGGACCTAATGAAGTGCTTCCCGGCAGAGGTGCGAGGATCGGCTCAGGGCCGCCTCTTCGGGGAGGACGGCGAGGCTCGGGGTGACCAGGGCACCCTGTTTATCGACCGCGTCCACCTTCTCTTGGGTCTGGCCGAGGCGGGCGAAAACGTTGTTCCGTGGCTGGACCGTTTCCGGGGCGAGTCGCCCCAGATCCGTGCGGCTCTAGAATACGTGGCGGGGCGAAGCAGAGGGCTGGCGCCGGCGTGCGGGAAGGTTCTCAGACTGCTTGACGTCGGAACACTGTTCGCAAGGGGCGTATGATGCCCGGCTATCATCTCCAGCAGCACGAACCTGCGATCCCGCCAGGGGAGCGCCCGGCCCAACACATCGGATTCCTCGATTTCCTGCGAGAGATCTGCGGTGACGACCCGGCCGTCCCGAGGTTCTGGAGGGTCACAGTCGTCGGGCTCGAGGAAGTCCTGTTCGCTGCCGGGCAGCAGGTGGAGACGATGACCTCCGAGATTCTCATGCGACTGCGAGCAGCAGCGCCTCACCTTGAGAAGAGACTCGCCGACGTCACGGTTCTCTTTCGCGGAAGACTTGTGCGCGGGGATGATCTGTGGTCGGAGTACCGCGGCACCCGCCTGCCAATCGGTCACATTTTCGGCTCTCCGACGCCGCAGAGCACGCCCGAGGGTCAGCGCACCTTTTTCGCCAACTTCAATTTGACCCACGGAGGTTGAGGGTGGACGCCGTGATCACGGTCAACACTCACGTCCGGGTCAAAGGTCGTCCCGAGCTGGGCATCGGGGAGGTTGTCCGACTCTCCGAGGATGGTGGAGGATACCGGGCCGACATCGCCTTCGAGGACACTCGGGGGCGTCGCCTCGAGACGGTGCCGGTGGGCCGCCTAGAGCCGGTTCCTGACCTCTGGCAACGTTTCTCTTCCGGCGACTTTGACGAGCCTCTCGACTACGCCCTGCGACAGCTCGCCTTTCAGCTGCCGCTCGCCAATTCAGGGGGCGAGCTGTCATGCAGCCGGACAGACCTCCTCCCCCACCAGATTCTACTAACGCACGATGTCGTCGCCGCCCGTCGGCGCCGGTTCCTGATCGCCGACGAGGTGGGCCTGGGCAAGACGATCGAGACCGGCATGATCATCCGCGAGCTTCTGGCCCGCGGCGAGGCCGAGCGTATCCTGGTTGTAGCCCCCGCCGGACTGACGCGCAACTGGCAGACTGAATTGGACGACTGCTTCGGTCTCCACTTCGACATCCTCGGAATCGATTTCACCGATGCCAACCCCCGCGTCTGGGGGACACGCTCCCGAGTGATCTCCAGCATCGACCGACTCAAGCAGATTCGCCGCAGAGAGCAGTTGATGCAGGCGCCCCCCTGGGACCTGGTCATCTTCGATGAGGCACACCACCTGAGTCGCACTCGGGCGGGCGGCAAGGTCACGACGACCCAGAACTACCGGCTCGCCGAATCACTCAGGGGCCGTACGCGGGACTTGCTCTTTTTGTCCGCTACCCCCCACCAGGGGGATCCATTTCAGTTCTGGTCCTTGATTCAGCTACTTGACGACAGCCTCTTCGACTCGCCGGAATCGATGCTCGATCACCGTGGCCTTCTGAACCGTGTCTTGATTCGCCGCACCAAGCGGGAGGTGACTGACGCCCGGGGCGAACCGCTTTTCATGCGGCGTCAGGTTCACAGCCAGGCTTTCACCATGGCGCACCGGGAACGGGTTCTCTACGACCAGTTGACAGAGTATCTGCGCGAAGGATACGGGGCCGCTGGCCTCGGGAAAGCCCGGACAACCTCGAGCCAGCGGGCCATTGGCTTTGTAATGGCGACGTTTCAGAAAATCATGGCCTCGAGCCCGCGGGCCATCCGGCAAGCGCTTCGGCGGCGCCTCATCGTGCTCCTCGCTCGCCAACAGATGCGCCTGGAGGAAAAGGCAGCCCGTAAGCGAGACCTTTCATCTGCCGACCAGATCCAGATCCTGGAACAGGAGATGAGGACCCTGGCGATCGAGGTCCTCGGGATCCCCTTGGGAGGAGCGCAATGGGCCGAGGCTGGTGCCTACGTGGCGCAGGTGAAGCAGCGGATCGCCCGGAAGGCCACCGAAGAAGAAACGTCGTGGAGCTTGGACGGGGACGAGGAGGGGGACGATGTCCTCTATTCGGACACCGAGATTCCCGGGGAGGCCGCTCGTGTGAGAGAGCTTGTCCGTCTCGTTCCTGAGGGCACCGATCGGAAGTTTCACACCCTGCTTCGGGCGATCGAGGAACTGCGGCGGGACAGCTCCGGAGAGCGATTCGTCATCTTCACCCAATACCGTGAGACGCTGGAGTATCTGCGCGAGGAACTCGCCAAGGTGTATGGCGCTGACACGATCGTGACCATTAAAGGCGGGCCGCTCCAGGACAAGATCGCGGCGGTGGAGGCGCTCTGGGATCCAGATGGCGCGAGGTTCCTCATCAGCACATCAGCCGGTGGCGAGGGAATTAATCTCCAGTGCGCCCGGATTCTATTCAACTACGACCTACCCTGGAATCCGATGGCCGTTGAGCAGCGCATCGGACGCATCCACCGCTATGGTCAGATGGACACGGCGCAGATCTACAGCCTAGTGGCCGAGGACACTGTGGAGCAGCGGATCTACGAGCTGCTCGAGGAGAAGCTTCTGGAAATCGCCCGGGCGATCGGCAGAGTTGATCCTGTAAGCGGCCAGACGACTGAAGACTTTCGGTCCGAGATCCTAGGGTTTCTCGGCTCTTCGCCCGACTACCAGGACCTGTACAAGAAGGCGCTGGTGGACCGCGACTATCACCGCACCGAACGGGAACTGGCCGAAGCACTTGACCGCGCTCGGCAGGCCAGTGAGGCGCTGCGTTCGCTGGCCCAGGATCTTAAGGGGTTCGACCTCGCCACCTACACGGCGCTCAAGGGTCGGTTCAACCTTTTAGATCTCCAGGACTTCTGCCTGTCAGCGATTCCCCGGATGGGCGGAGCGGTCCTCCCCGAGGGGGAGTTCCATCGGATCGAGACGCCACCGGCTCTCGCCCGCCTCCCGCACATCGAACGTAACTACCGCAATGTGACATTCGACCGAAAACTCGCCATGAGACGCCGGCACGCCACTCTCCTGGGCCTCGGTCACCCTTTAGTTGATGCTCTCATCGCGGAGATGCAGGCCACCGCGGGTGTCGGAAGCGTAGCGAACCTCCGAGATGGAGAGCCCGAAACGCCATCAATCCGCGTCCACTGCATTGCACAGTTGCAGAGCGAGGACGGTACCAGCCGCCGTCAGTTCACAGCCTTCGACCTCCGATCCGACGGTGTCTGGTCCACTGTTCCCGAGGACGAGGACTCCTCGACTCTTCTCAAGGAGGTGCGTCGTCCCGAGGCACGAGCCGAGGGAGCCAGAGGAGACAGCGCGGACTACATGCGTGTCTGCGAGTCGGCGCTTCGGGTCCGGGAGTCCGAGATTCGGTCGGAAGAGCCCGGGCTTGAATCGGTGAGGTTCGTGCTCACCGGGCTGGCCTTGAAGTAAACGCGCACGCGGCATTCCTTTTCTGGCTGTAGTGGTAGAGGCCTCGTGCATTATTGACGGGGCCCTTTTTCCAGGTAGAAGCGGGAAAACCAAGAAGCCTGATGTCTGTTGCGTGAAAGCGGGTGGCAGTCGCCCAGGAGTCATGATCGGCGGCGAGCCAAGTCGTCACGTCCTGCACTTGAATCTCGACCTGAAGATCGGGGTCGCTCATGGTGGTTCGTGAATCTCCCATCGCGCCCCGCCATTCCGCAATACGTGCACGAATGAGCTTGAGCTTGGGGTTTGGTACGCAACCGACCAGACAGGTTTGTGTGACGGCCGGTTTCGTCGCGCCGCACGCGTTGCGTGATGATCACGGCGGGTTATGTTGAATAGTACCCGCCCGGGAAGCACTTTCCACGGTTCGTGCTAGACTTGCGGCCAAGTTCACACGCCCGCGCTGTCCAACTCTAAGTCCCTGCAGAGGGACGGGGGAGGGATTCGAACATGCCCGCGCCGGGAATCGCTGATCGCAGGCTTGCCACTCAGGAGTGCTTCGTCATCTGCCCACTTGGCGATGTCGGTAGTCCGGTACGCAGCCGCGCCGACTCGCTCAGAGATCGACTGCTCATCCCAGTGCTCGAGCCACGCGGGTATCGTGTCAATCGCTCGGACTCGCTCCGCGAAAGCGGCATGATTACGGACCAAATCATTCAGCGGCTTCGCGGTGCCGAACTCGTAGTCGCCGACCTATCCGGGTTGAATCCGAATGTTTACTACGAGCTTGCCGTACGTCACGTGTTCCGCCTCCCGACCGTTCACCTCTGCGACCGTGGTGACCGGTTGCCCTTCGATGTTAGGGGGCTGCGTGTCATGGAGGTTGACCGTGCATCGTGGGACGGCCTCGACGAAGCTAGAAGAGAGTTCGGCGACTTCGTCACTGCGGCCGAGAGAGTCGGGCATTTGGAGAATCCAATCGCCGGGGCCCTTCGGCGGTGGGACGACATGCATCCGTTTCGCCTGGGGCAACTGCTAGCCGAAATGACCGGCTTCCGTGCCTTGGCCCGAAACCTCGGTCGCGGCTTCGTCGAGGAACTCAAGGACTTGGCGGATGAAGCTGCACAATCGCCCGAAGTTACCAGCCGAGAGCTTCAGCGCCGACTCCGCTTTCTGGCCGAGCTCGCCAGATCTATCTACGACATTACGACCGAAGGCAGCGCACCCCCATAGGGCGCGAGGTCCTACGCAGTCTGTGACGCCCAGCACCTCGACTTCGTCGCGGAGATCGCAGTCACTCAGGGGCGCCGGCGATTCTTGCATCGGATCGCGCGGTCGCGCAATACTCGTGGCCAACGGGGACCTACCGAAGGAGGACTGTGCCCATGCGATACTGGTCGGGTGCGTTGGCCTTGCTCACTGTACTGATCGCCACAGATACTTCGCAGGACCTGGCTTGGGGCCTTAGCATCACTGATGCGGTCACCATCGTCGACCCAAGCCGCCACCCGGTCCCCCACCCGGTCAGCCGCTGCCTGAGTTCGACCGAACCCGCCCCAGGAGTCCAAGTTGACGGAACAGCCCTTACCGGACATAGAATCTCCCCCGCTTGAATTTCCCAGCGCGGCCTCGCGGCCGCAACCAAGATCAGACCTGCCTCGGCGTCACGGATGGAGTTCCATGCGCGCATGGAACACTTCCTCGCCAAGCACGCCGACAAGATCCAGGGATCCCTGTCCTGCTACCTTCCGTTCTTCAGCGGGGCCGCCTTCGCGGCCTTCCTTGACCGCCGCGGCATCCGCAGGCCGGAGTTGAAGAGCTTCCTGCTGCGTCAGGCCGCGCGGCTCAAGGAACACGCCCGCAGCATGGCCGCGCGTGAGGGCCGCCCGTTCCAGCACTTCCAAGGCCGGGTCCGCAAGGAAGACCTCGCCCGCCAGATCGCTGAACGCGACCGCATCGCGCAAGGTCTGGTCTGCGTGTTCTCGACCCTGGAGCCGTGTCGGACCTACTCCATCCGCTGGGACCACGCCTCGTACATCCAGTCGGCCAGGCGCAAGTGCCTCTTCCTCGTTCGGCCTGATCCACGTCCGCATCCAGACCTGGTTCCCCCTGCAGCTCCAGATCTACCTCAACGGTCATGAATGGCTGGCCCGCAAGCTCGCCCGTCACCGCGTCCGCTTCACGAAGCAGGACAACGCCTTCCTCTGGCTCGAAGACTTCCGTCGGGCTCAGAGCTTCTCCGATCGATTCGTCAGCCTTGACTGGGTCGCGCGGCTGCATCGCCACGCTCGTAGCGTCAACCCGCTCCTCAAGGATCTTCTCGCACCGATGACCTACTACTGGGTGACGGCTCAGGCCGAGTACTCCACCGATATCGTGTTCAAAAGCCGGCACCATCTCGAAGAACTGGTACCACGGCTACTGGAGCACAGCGCGCTCCATTTCAGCGCCCGGGACATCATGACCTTCCTCGGCCGCAAGCTCCACGGCAACTTCGCGGGCGAGGTCGTGACCGACCAGCGCGATCCGTTGACCGAGGGCCGCCTGCCGGGCCGGCGGGTCAAGCATCGAATGAAGCAGAACTGGCTGAAGATGTACGACAAGGCCGGGCTCATCGTCCGCGTCGAGACGGTCATCAACGCCCCGGAGGAGTTCCGGGTCCGACGCCGCGTCCGCAGGCGCGGCCGCCAGACGACCCTGTGGGTGCCGCTCAGGAAGAGTGTCGTCTACCTCTTCCGCTACCGCGAGATCTGTCTCCAGAGCAACTCGCGGTATCTGAATGCCCTGGCCCAGGTCGACGACC
>Ga0247727_10014408_pt1 | contig 13149 bp, 15 predicted proteins | sample WisWelCaveWW1625_FD_202498 | JGI IMG/M metagenome (GOLD analysis project Ga0247727, IMG submission 202498) | Biofilm microbial communities from Wishing Well Cave, Virginia, United States - WW16-25 | ecosystem: Environmental > Aquatic > Deep subsurface > Groundwater > Cave microbial mat | place...
CGACGACCAGGAAGTCGAGCGGCCGCGAGAGCTTGACCCGCATTCCGTTCGAGGCCGTGACCTCCTCGCCGCGCGCGAAGCGGAACGCCTCCTCCGGACCCAGCCGCGCGCCGAAGGCGCCGGCGTCCATCGACGCCCCGGTGTGCAGGTGCGTGTCGCCCCAGAAGACGCGCGTGGGGAAGTTGCGCCCGGCGTAGGGCGAGTAGCTCTTTTGCGCCGGGAAGGCGTCCTTCAAGGTCCCAGCCGGCGGCGCGGCCTCCTGACCGAAGGCCGGAAAGGCAACCGCCGCGACGAGCAGTCCCGCCCAGAGGGCGCGGCGAAGCTTCGGCTCTCTCATAGCGTTCCTCCCCTGTCATCCTCTGGTTGGCGTGCCTCACGACGAGTTTCGCACGTCGGTTCGCTCTTGGGAAGCCGTGCGACGGGCTGGTCGCGCGCCCGCGGAATCCACTCTTGACAAGAAGAACGTGCATGCCATTCATCCCGGCGAGTTCCTGGCCGAGACGCTAACCGAGCTGAGGCTCTCCCAGGCGGCGCTGGCCCGCGCCATCGGCGTGTCGCCGATGCGTATCTCGCACGTCGTCAAGGGCACGCGCCCGGTGACGGCCGAGCTGGCTCTGCTCCTCGGCCGGGCCTTCGACCAGTCGCCGCGGTGCTGGCTCAACCTCCAGGCCCGCTTCGACCTGACGACCGCCGAAGCCAGCCTGGGCCGGCGTTTGCGCACGGTGCATTCCGTCACCGCCGCGTAGCGGCGAAGGCGGGCGGCAACAGAGCGGGCCAGACTCAAGGGGTTGCGTGGCACCCGCTCGGGCGTGGCCCGGTGAATTCGGTTCAGTTCTTCTCGAGCGGGAAGATGGTCTTCCAATCGTCCTTCATGCTCACGACGGTCCAACCTCCGGCGACGGCTTCGTCCCACGCCTTGTCGAGCGTGCCGATGGGCGACTCGCGGTCGTAGGCCCATTCACGCACCGCGTCGGTGTGGTGGACGAGCAAGCAGAAACGCGCTCCGCTGCCGGCGGCGGTGTACTGGAGCATTTGCAGGTCGCCATCCGAGTTGCCGAAGGCGGCGATGGGGCGGCGGCCGATGTGTTGGTGGATGCCCACAGGCTTGCCGGCCTTGTCGTCAATGAAGTTGATTTCCGGCAGACGCACGAGCACGGGCTTGCCGTCGCGCAGCTCGAACTTCGTCTTGATGCTGCTGCCGACGACCTGCTCGGGCGGGATGCCATACACAGCCTCCGCCCACGGGCGCATGAACTCGATGCCGCCGCCCGAGACGATGAAGGTCCTGAAACCGTTCGCGCGCAAGTAGGCGAGCAGTTCGAGCATCGGCTGATAGACCATCTCGGTATATGGCCGCTTGGTCAAAAACTGTTTATGTTTGGTCCGGTGATTCGGACCTTCGCCGACGCCGAAACGCAGCGTTTCTGGGAGGACGGAAGGTCTCGCCGCCTGCCGGCGGAGATCGGAAGCGAGCGGCGATGCGCCTCGTGCAGTTGGATGCGGCAACTCGCCTGGCGGACTTGCGATTGCCACCCTCCAATCACCTGGAGTCGTTGCGCGGAGATCGCGCCGGACAGTGGAGCATTCGGATCAACGACCAGTGGCGAGTCTGCTTCCGCTTTCGGAACGGCGATGCGTTCGATGTCGAGGTCACCGACTATCACTGAGGAGCGGCTGATGAGCAAGAAGAGCGTGCATGCCATTCATCCCGGCGAGTTCCTGGCCGAGACGCTGACTGAGCTGAGGCTCTCGCAGGCGGCGCTGGCCCGCGCCATCGGCGTGTCGCCGATGCGTATCTCGCACGTCGTCAAGGGCACGCGCCCGGTGACGGCCGAGCTGGCCCTGCTCCTCGGCCGGGCCTTCGACCAGTCGCCGCGGTACTGGCTCAACCTCCAGGCCCGCTTCGACCTGACGACCGCCGAAGCCAGCCTGGGCCGGCGTTTGCTCACGGTTCTTGCGGAGCACCCGCTCGGGCGTGGCCCGGTGAATTCGGCTGCGTACCGATCTGGGACTTGCGGTCGTAGGCCCATTCACGCACCGCGTCGGTGTGGCCCGCAAGAGACGATGGCGACCGCGAGGTTCGAGGCTCTCACGGCCGGAGTTTGGGTTCGGCGCGGGACCTTTACAAGCGCGGTCGGTACCTGCTCGGTCCGTTCCCGAACCGTGGTTGCTTCAACGGGATCGGGCGCGCTAGACTGCCGGCGACCGCCAGGCCCGAACACCTCGAGCCGCGGAGCGCAAGAAAAGGAAGAGCATTGATCATGAGCAAGAACCTCCGAATCACGAACCGGATGGTGGCGGCCGTCGCCACGTCGATCGTCACCGGGCTGCTCGTCGCGTCCGCACCTGCCCTGGCGCAGTCGAAGGCGTCGACGAAGTCGGTCGACAGCCTGAATGCGGTGATCAAAGAAATGCAGAAGGGTCGCGACCAAGTGCAAGGCGCGATGGACGCCCTGAACGCCCTGACCTCCGGGGGCGACGCGAACCTGGCGAAGAACTACAAGACCTACTCGAACCAGGTCGCCGAGCTGACCAAGACGCAGAAGACGGCCACGGCTCGCGCAGAGGACATGAAGGCCCGACGCGAGGCGTACTTGCAGGAGTGGCAGACGAAGACCCAGGAAGTCAGCAGCCCCGAGATCCAGGCGCACATGCAGGCACGCGCCGAAGAGGTCAAGAAGACCTTCGAGGGACTGCAGCCGGCGGGCCAGGCGATCAAGGATGCCTTTCCCCCGTTCCTGAGCGACCTGCAAGACATCCAGAAGCTGCTCTCGGTCGATCTGAGCGCTTCGGGCGTCGCGGCTGCGACCCCGATCGGACAGAAGGCGGTCGGCAACGGCAACATCATCCTGCAGAACCTCGACACTTACTTGACGACCATGACGCAGATCCGCGATCAGGTTTCGCCGAAGACGAAGAAGTAGCTTCTTGTTTCGACACCGACCCGCCGCCGGGCTGGTCTTCGTCGTGCTCGGAGCGGTCGCCTGTCGCGAGTCGGTTTCTCCGCCGTCGTCGCCCGAGCCGACGTACGTCGGGCTCGACGCCTGCGCCGAATGCCACGCTCCTCAGGTCACGGCCTGGCGCGGGTCGCATCATGACCTGGCGATGCAGCCCGTGACCGAGGAGACGGTGCTCGGCGACTTCGACGACGCAACCGTCACGGCCCAGGGCGTAACTTCGACCTTCTTCCGTCGCGACGGCGACTTCTACGTGCGCACCGACGGCCCCGACGGATCGCTCGCCGCGTTCCGTGTGGCGTACACGTTCGGCGTCACGCCCCTGCAGCAGTACCTGATCGAGTTTCCGCGCGGACGCTACCAGGCGCTCAGCCTGTGCTGGGACGCGAGGACCGCCGCGGCCGGCGGCCAGCGCTGGTTCCATCTGTATCCCCACGAGACGATCGACCACCGCGACCCGCTGCACTGGACGGGACCGCAGCAGAACTGGAACTACATGTGCGCGGAGTGCCATTCGACCGCGCTCGCCCGGAACTACTCGCCCGCGGAGGACCGTTTCGACACGACCGGGTCCGAGATCGACGTCTCGTGCGAGGCATGCCACGGGCCGGGCTCACGCCACGTCGACTGGGCCCGACACGTCCGCGCGGGTGAGCCCGACTCCGACCCGAGCCGCGGCCTCAGCGCGCGCCTGGGCGATCCGGGCGAGGGCGTCTGGGCGTTCGACGGCGCACGCCCCACCGCGCACCGGACCGCTCCACGCGCTTCGGACGCCGAGCTCGAGACCTGCGCCCGGTGCCATTCGCGCCGCGGCTGGATCTGGGAGGAGTACCGGCCGGGTCGGCCGCTCGCCGATACGCACCGTGTCGCGCTGCTCGATGCCGGGCTCTACCACGCCGACGGTCAGATCCTCGACGAGGTGTACGAGTACGGTTCGTTCCTGCAGAGCCGCATGCACGTCGAAGGCGTGACCTGCACGGACTGTCACGACCCGCACTCGGGTCGGCCGACCCTCAACGGGAACGCACTCTGCGGCCGGTGTCATTTGCCGGCGACTTTCGACACCCCGGAGCACCACCACCACGCCGCGGATGCTGTGGGGTCGCGCTGCATCGATTGCCACATGGCGGTGCGGAGCTACATGGTCGTCGATCCGCGGCGCGATCACAGCTTCCGCGTCCCGCGTCCCGACCTGTCGGTCGAGCTCGGCACGCCGAACGCTTGCACGGACTGCCACGGCGACCGCGACGCCGCCTGGGCCGCAGCGTCGGTCGCGCGCTGGTTCCCGCAAGGGCGGACGGGCACGTTCCATTACGGGGAAGCGCTGCACGCCGCTCGCATCGGGAGTCCCGAGGCGCCAGAGCTGCTGCTTCGCGTCTTCGACGACCCCGTCCAGCCCGCGATCGTGCGCGCGACGGCCCTGGAAGAGATGCGGAGCCACGCCGTACCGAGCATGCTCGCCGTTCTCGGCCGGGCTGCGCGTGACGCCAGTGCTCTGGTACGGCGGACGGCCGCGGAGATCGCGGGCGAGCTGGATCCCGCCACCCGCGCGCGGATCGGCGCCCCACTGCTCGACGACCCCTCGCGCACGGTGCGGCTCGCAGCGGGAGCGTCGCTCGCCGGCGCGCCGGCCGATCGTCTCGCGGCGGATCGGCTGCCGGCGCTCGAGCGAGCCATCGCCGAGTACCGGGAGTCGCTGGGCTTCGACGCGTTCCGCGCGGAGGCGCAGTTCAATCTAGGCAACCTCGAGCGCCAGCTCGGCCGGGCGCCCGAGGCAGAGGCGGCGTATCGCCGGGCCGTCACGCTCGACGCCACGTTCGTGCCGGCGTACGTGAACCTGGCCGACCTGCTCGGATCGATCGGCCGGGACGCGGACGGCGCGCGTGTCCTGCGCGAGGCGCTCGTAGGTGTCCCGCGCGCGCCCGACCTGCAGCATGCCCTGGGGCTCGCGTTGGCCCGCGACCACCAGCTCCTCGGCGCGCTCGAGCACCTGCGCGCCGCCGCCGAGCTGAGCCCCGAGGACGCCCGCTACGCCTTCGTCTACGGCGTCGCGCTGCACGACGCGGGCGACGTCGAGGGAGCCGTGCGCGTGCTTTCCGCCGCGCGCGACAAACATCCGTTCGACCGCGATATCCTCGAAGCCCTGCGCAGCTACCAATCCGGGAGGTCGAGATGATGCGATCCCGCTACGGCTGGATCACGGCGCCGCTCCTCGCCGTGCTCGCAGGGCCCGTCCTCGGCGCCGGCTACGGCGTCACCGAGCGCTGGCGCGACCCGAGCTTCACCGGCAGCGAGTTCGCGCGCCTGCTCGTGGTCGGCATCACGACCGACAGCGAGGTGCGCCATCGCTTCGAGGACAAGCTCGTGACCCAGCTGCGCGCCCGACACGAGGCGCTGACCAGCTACTCCTTCGTAGCCGATCTCTCGAAAGTCAGAAGCCCCGGAGAGGTCGCGCAGCAGCTCGTCGAGCGGGACGTCGCCGGGATCCTGATGGTCAGCCTGGTGCCAATCGCCGACGAGAAGGCGCTCACGGACTGGGCCGCCTCGTGGCTCGACCTCCGTCAGACCGAGACGACGGCGCGCGCCTCGCTCGAACACGCGCTGACCCGCTCGCAGACCGCGGCACCGCGCTACGCAGTCGAGGTCGAGTTGTGGGACACCGCGAGTCGCCGGCGCGTGTGGTCGGGCCGGACCGACGCGCACAAGCGCAAGGCCTGGCGCGACGGCGCGAGCGAGATGGTCCAGTCGGTGATCGCGGCGCTGCGGGAGGACCGGCTGCTGCCCTGAGGGCTATATTGGGCACTCGTAGCCGGTCTCGTCGATCACGAAAGCCGTTGACGTCCGCGTTCCGCCTCGCCTATAAACGACGCAGCCTACATGAGAGGCTAGTTCGACCGGGGTGAAGGGGTGCGAGCCATGGAGCCCAAGCGATTCCGAGCCGGATTCCCGACGCGAACCTGTCGAAGCGTCCTGGCGGCCGGCTGCGTGTTGCTGCTCGCATGGGGCGACGGCGTCGTGATCGGCCAGGAAACGAACCCGGCGCAACCGCCTGCCGCCGCGGCCGAGCAGGAGGCGCAGAAGATCCCACCGGAGCAGCTCGAATCACTCGTGGCACCGATCGCCCTCTACCCTGACTCGCTCCTGGCCCAGACGCTCGTAGCCTCCACCTACCCCCTCGAGATCATGCAGCTCCAGCAGTGGCTCGAGAAGAACGACACCCTGAAGGACAAGGCGCTGGCGGACGCGGTCGCCAAGCAGCCGTGGGACCCTAGCATCCAGTCGATGGCGGCGGTTCCCGACGTCGTGAAGCGTCTCGCGGACGACATCCAGTGGACCACCGACCTCGGGAACGCGTTCCTCGCGCAGCAAGCCGACGTCATGGACGCGGTGCAGCGGATGCGCAAGAAAGCCAAAGACAAGGGCGCGCTCGAATCCAACGACCAACAGAGCGTCGAAACGAAGGTGGTCGAGGAAAAGACCGTCATCGTCGTCGAGTCCTCGAGCCCCGAGGTCATCTACGTGCCGAGCTACAGTCCCGTGGTCGTCTACGGCCCGCCGATCTATCCGTACCCGCCGATCTACTACCCGCCCTATCCTCCGGGCGCGGCGTTCGTCTCGTTCAGCTTCGGTGTCATGGTGGGCGCGGCATTCTGGGGAGGCTCCTGCTGCGGCTGCGGGTGGGGAGGCAACGATATCCACATCAACGTCAACAACAACTTCAACACGATCAACAATGTGAGCGGGAATCGCGGCGGAAACAACAATTGGCAACACAACGCCCAGCATCGCGGCGGCGCCCCCTACGCGAACAAGGCGACGGCGAACAAGTACGGCGGCACCGCTCGCGGGGATTCGCTCAGTTCCCGCCAGGCGACCGCACGCACGCAGGGGGCGCGGCAGCCGTCGACCACCGCAAACCGGGCGGGGGCGGCCAGCGCGGGAAACCGCCCCTCGGGCGCCGCGGGGAGCCGGCCGCCGACCGGCGGAGATCGTATCGGAAGCCGCGACATCCCGAAGAGCAGCGCATCGAGCGGTTTCGGCGGCGGAAGCGGCGGCTACAGTGGGTCGAGCGCCCGGGCGAGCAGCTCGCGCGGCACGCACAGTATGGGGTCGCGGGGCGGCGGCGCGCGCGGCGGCGGTGGCGGACGGAGGAGGTGAGGACGATGACCTCACGACCGAACGGGCGGATGCGGACGGGGTTCGCGAGCGTTGCGGCGCGGCTCGTGGTCGGCGCGGTCCTCGCGGGCGCGTGTGGGCTCGCGCCGGCTCGCGCCGCATCCCCGGCGGCGGCGCAAATGACGTTCGCCACGCCGGATGAGGCGGGCCAGGCGCTCATCGACGCGGCCGAGCGGTTCGACGTGGCGACGCTCGCGGAGATCCTGGGACCGGAGGGCGTCGACCTCGTGGTCACCGAAGACTCCGTGCAGAGCAAGAACGAGGCCGCGGCTTTCGCCGCGCAGGCCCGCGGGAAGACCGAGATCGTGCGGGATCCCGGCAACCCGAAGATCGCCATTCTCGCCGTGGGCGCCGAAGCGTGGCCGATGCCGATCCCGATCGTCGAGATACGTGGGACATGGCGGTTCGATACGAAGGCCGGGCGGCAAGAGATCCTGTACCGCCGCATCGGCAGAAACGAGCTGGACGCCATCGAGGTCTGCCGCGGGTACGTCGAGGCACAGCACGAGTACGCCCTCGAGAAGCACGACCGCTCGGACGTGAATCAGTACGCGAGACGCATCGTCAGCACCGCCGGCAAGCAGGACGGGCTGGCGTGGAGAGCCCCGGATGGCACGTGGCAGGGGCCTGTGGGCGAGGCGATCGCACGTGTGATCGCCGAGGGGTACACCGACCGGTACGAGCCGTACCACGGCTACCATTTCAAGATCCTCAAGGGCCAGGGCCCGGCGGCGCCCCTGGGTGCGATGGACTTCCTCGTCGACGGCGCGATGATCGGCGGCTTTGCGCTCGTCGCGTCCCCCGCGGACTACTGGGTGACCGGCGTCAAGACGTTCATCGTGAGCCACGACGGCGTCGTCTACGAGAAGGACCTCGGGTCGAAGACTCTCGAGTCCTTCAGGGCGATGGAACGATTCAACCCGGACAAGTCGTGGAGCCCGGTGGAGGCTCCGTGAGCGGCGTCCGGTAGTCGTCCCGTACCGTCATCACTCGGTGGGGCAAGGCGATGAAGGTCGGTGGGCAGGAGGCGAGCACCGCCACGAGGGCGCTCGTTTCCGCTCAGGCGCAGGGCACGCTACCGGCATCGATCAAGGACCCGAAGGTCGTCGGGCCGCTCCCCAGCACACTCGAACACCTACAATGACTGGTTCCTTGACCGTCCGTTCGTGCTCGGGCCGTTGCAGGGGAAGCACGGCTCCTTACCTCGGCGTCGGCATCAGCTTTCGCCCGTCGCCCGCCCGCGTTCCGACAGCGGCGCCCAAACGAAGTCGGTACACGCCCAGTCAAGGACCCAGGAGCAGCTGGCCGTAGCGCCCCGCGCCGTAGCCCTGATCATCCCGAAGGCTTTCCTGGCTCCACTGCTGGTAGGCATGCTCCTCCGGTGGCCGCTCGCAAGCGTCGCCGAGCGCCTGTCCGAGTGGATCCTGGGCGTGGCGGGCGCCGCCCTCACCCTCGCCGGGCTCACGCTCCTCGCGCTGCATTGGCGCCTGCTCGCCGAGGTCGGCTGGATCCCGCTCCTGGCGCTCGCGGGAATGACGACGGTGGCCTTGGCGATCGGGCATGCGCTGGGCGGCCCGGACCCCGACGACCGCACGGCGCTCGCTGTGTCGTGTGCCACGAGACACGTCGGAGTCGCCATGCTCGCGGCATCGACCGTGCCCGGGCCGCGGACCGTCGCCCTCGTCCTCGCCTACGCCCTCGCTTCGGCGGTCGTCTCGATCCCCTACCTCAAATGGCGCGGGCGCGGCCGGCCCGGTTGATCCCGGCCGCTACGATCAGTCGCCGGGGTCGGCGTCGGGCACTCTGTGCTCGGAGGTTTCCGGTCGCGGGTGATCGAACCACCGGGCGTACAGGGCTTCGAAACGCTCGGATTCCTCGTCGGTGAGCGCCGCGAACTCCTGCTCGCGCGCCCGCTTCGACAAACGCCCGCCGCCCTGCTCGAGAAAGCCGCGCAGGCGTTCGATCTGCCGGTCCGGCATCTCCACGATCTCCTTGACGCCCGCCGCGAAGCGGTCAAAGGCCTCGAGGAAACGCACCTCGCCCGGAAGGTCTTGCTCGACGGTCTGCGCGACCGACTCGTAGAGGAACTCGGCGTGTGCCGTGGCGTCGAAGTACCGGTAGTAGTCGGCCGTTTCGTTCAGCACCTCGACATTGCCTCGTTCGGTTGCCCGCCAGTCGATGAACGACCGCAGCGGCCTCGAGTACGATTCGAGCACGCGCCGGTAGTCGTCGAGGCGACGAAGGATGGCGGCGCTGACCGGGAAAACGAGGCCGGGCGGATTGTAGCCGGCTGCGGCCAGCACGTGGTGGATGAGCCACCGGTGAAGCCGACCGTTCCCGTCCGCGAAGGGATGCACGTAAACGAAGCCGAACGCGATGACGGCCGCTGCCATCACAGCATCCACACCTCCATCGATCGCCCGCTCCGCGTAGTCGATGATGCCGGCGACGGGGTTCCTCGTTCGGCAGCCACCTGCAACCGGGGATCGACCACCGCGACCATCCGCACCTTGCCCGGTGCGTCGACGTCCAGCTCACGGCCGGTCAGCCACTCGTAGAGGAACCAGATCCTGCGCGCGAACCCGCCGGTCGGCGTCGCGCGGACGATGGCGGCAATGTCGCCGGCCGGGACCGACTTGAACAGCGCGGCGAGAACGGCGAGGTCAACCCCCTCCCACTTGAGCGCAAACACGAGTTCACCGGCGAGTGTGGAGGCCGGCCGGTGCCGAGGTGTCAGCAGCTGCCATGCTGACGTCGAGCGGGGGTGATGCCGGTCGGCGATCGCGGACAGCCGGGGCGGCAGCGGGAGCGTCAAATCGTAGCGGTTTAGGAGGGCAGCGTACCCGGTCGGAACGGCCGGTTCGGGCAGGCTCAGTCCGCGAAAGACTGTCACCGACCGCGAAAATCGTTCACTCATGGCCATGCTCCGTGACATCGAATCTCATGTGCCGAGAAATCTTATCACCGTCGTCCGAGTATTGTGAATAATCACAACCTGGAGAGGGTTCACGCCTGTACTGGAAGAACGACTCCTCGGCGAGGAAGTCAGAGCCGGCCGCTCAGGGTCCAGCCCAGTAGCAGGAGTCCGATCGCCGCGATCCAGCTGCCGGCCGCGCGCACGACGATGCGGGCCCACGACTGCCGCAGCGAGACGACCCAGGCCGAAACCAGCGCCGCCAGCAGGAAGATCGCGCCGGTGATGCCCACGAGGCCGCTCGCCTCCCGGGCGGCGCCGGCGATAGCCGCGCCGTTCAGCGCGCTGGTCCTGATCGCGCTGATCGCCGCGTACCTTCGATACGTCCTCGTACTGCTGCCGTGGACGCGCGGCTTCGGGAACCGGCTCACCGACTACGTGTTCGGTCCGCTCGAGACGCTGGCTCGTGGCGCGGTCGAGACGATCCCCGACCTGATCTTCCTCGCGATCCTGATCGTCGTCACCCGCTACGTGCTCCGACTGCTCCGCGTGTTTTTCGATGCGGTGGGCCGGGGAGAGGTCGAGCTGGCGCAGTTCGATCGACAATGGGCCGGCCCGACCTACCGGCTCCTGCGCCTCGCGGTCGTCGTGTTCGCGCTCGTTGTCGGCTACCCGTACATCCCCGGGGCCGACTCGGGGCGTTCAAGGGGCTGTCGCTGTTCCTCGGCGTGGTCTTCTCGCTGGGCTCGTCCTCGGCGATCGCCAACATCATCGCCGGCTACACGCTCACGTACCGGCGCGCGTTCCGGCTGGGAGATCGGGTCCGCATCGGGGACGTATTCGGCGACGTCACGGAGATGCGGCTCCAGGTGACCCACGTGCGGACGCTCAAGAACGAGGAGGTCATCGTGCCGAACTCCTCGATCCTCAACAACGAGGTGACCAACTACACCACGCTCGCGGCCACCGCGGGCCTGATCCTGCACACCACCGTCGGGATCGGCTACGAGACACCCTGGCGGCAGGTCGAGGCGATGCTGCTCCTGGCGGCCGAGCGCACGGCCGGCCTGTTGCGCGACCCGCAGCCGTTCGTCCTGCACAAGGCGCTGGGTGATTTCGCCGTGACCTACGAGCTCAACGTCTACTGCAACGACCCGCGGGCGATGACCTCGCTCTACACCGAGCTGCACCGGCAGATTCTCGACGTGTTCAACGAGTACGGCGTGCAGATCATGACCCCGGCCTACGAGGGCGATCCGGAGCAGCCGAAGGTCGTGCCGCGGAGCCAGTGGAGCCAACCCCCGGCTCCGCCTCCGGCCGGGCCCGGCGGAACGACGGGCTGACGCCCCCGCGGAGCGGGCGCAGCGGAGCGCCGGCCGGGGCCGTTGCGGGTGGCAACGGCCACGTCTATGCTGGGCCGGCTCACCCAAGGAGGACTCGATGAAGAAGGTATGGGGCTGTGCGGCGATCGTAGGTGCGCTTGCGATCGCCCCGGCATTCGCGCAAAAAATCTACATCGACTACGACAAGGCGTACGATCGGAGCACGGTTCATACGTACGCCTGGGGCAAGACGGACTCGACGCTCGCGGCCATCAACCCGCGGGCGCATGACCACGTCGTCCAGCAGATCGACGCGTATCTCGCGGCGGCCGGCCTGAAGAAGGTCGACCAGAGCCCGGACGTGTTCGTCACGTACCACACCAACGCCAAGGAGGAGCTGTCGGTCAACTCGAGCACGATGGGTTACGGCTATCCGTCGAGCTTCTACTGGAATCCGTACTGGGGCACGGGGTTCGGCTCGACGACCACGACGGTCACGTCGTACACGCGCGGCACGTTGATCGTGGACATCTGGGACGCCGATCAGAAGCAGCTGATCTGGCGCGGCAGCGCGAGCGACATCGTCCCGGAGAACCCCGAGAAGGCGTACAAGACGATCGACAAGGCGCTGAAGAAGATGGTCGCCAAGTGGCAGAGCATGGCGGAGAAGGACAAGAAAAAGGGTTGACGAGGTCGACCGGCCCCCCCAACCGAGCGTACGTGTGGCGTGAGGATGGACCAGGATCGACCACGGGGGACGGCCGCCTCGTGGCTGCACGGCCGGCGGAAGTGGGGGCTCGCAGCCTCGCCCCCCGACGCCGTGAGCTTCATCAGGTTGAGCTTGCCCTCACGATCGATGAAGACCTTCGCGAACGCGCGCTCGATCTCGATCGAGCGGATGCGGGCGCTCGACGGCGGGTGCTCGACGCTCAGCCCCTCGACGCCGAGTCGTTCCCACGTCAAGAGGGTCTCGCCGCTCGGATCCCGCAGCTCGACGGCGTCCGCGCGCGCGCTCCCGGAGAAGGAGAGGGACGGCGAGTCGCCGGAGCGACGCTTCCGCGCAGGGCGCCGCGACCGGACGTGAACTCCGCCCCGAGAAGCACGGCGAGATGATGCTCGTGGCGCGCGAGCGCTAGCCGACTCCCCGTCGCCCTCAAAAGCGCTCGCCGAGGATGAAGTAATAGCGGCCGCGGTCCGGGTCGGTCCAGCCCCAGCCGAGGAACACCGGCCCCAGAATCGTCTCCGCGCCAAGGAAGAACGAGCCGCCGTAGCGCAGGGACGACCAGGTGACGGCCTCGCCCTCGATCCAGGCATTGCCGGCCTCGAGCGACACCCCGGCGTAGACCCGCTGGCTCAGCGCGCCCAGGTCGAACTTGGCCAGCTCGCGGTAGACCATCAGTCGGGCCAGCCCGAGGTCGTTCCCCAGCAGCTCGTCGCGCCCGAGCCCGGTCGAGCGCAGCCAGCCGCCGAGCCCGAACAGGGACGAGACCACCGGCTCGTCGTCGAGGTTGATCCCGGCCTCGACGCCCGGGAACAGCACGGTGCGTCCGAAGGACCAGGCCTTGGCTGCGCGCAGCGCGATGCGCCGGTACTCCAGATCCGAACCCAGGGATTCGAGCGCGCGGCGGTACTCGAGCTCGACCCCGGTTCCGTGCCGCGGGAACTGGATCGAGTCGCTCGTGTCGACGCGGAACACCACCGACACACCGCCGTCGCGCGCGTCGAGCGTGGGGAAGAGTGGCAACCCGACCTCGGTGTCGACCTGGATGTCGGAGAAGTA
>Ga0247727_10014409_pt1 | contig 13147 bp, 11 predicted proteins | sample WisWelCaveWW1625_FD_202498 | JGI IMG/M metagenome (GOLD analysis project Ga0247727, IMG submission 202498) | Biofilm microbial communities from Wishing Well Cave, Virginia, United States - WW16-25 | ecosystem: Environmental > Aquatic > Deep subsurface > Groundwater > Cave microbial mat | place...
TCGGCGCGATCGTTCGCCACACCGTCGCCAAGTGGCGCGTCCCCTCGTTCGGCGACCTGCCGGTCCTCCTGCACGTCGTCTTCGCGGCCGTGGTGGTCGCGGCGATCGGCCGCCTCGTCGCGCGCGTCATGAGCCTCCGCGGCACCGACCCGCGCTTCGTGCGCCCCGCCCTCGTGCTCGGCCTGCTGGTGATCGCGCAGCTCGTGGTCGGGCTGCTCGCGGTCGCCACCCGGACCGACCCGCTCGTCACGGAGCTGCACGTCGTCACGGGCGCGGCGATCCTCGGGACGAGCCTGCTGCTCGTGCTGCGCACCGTGCCGCCGCCTGATCGGGCGCGAGCCGTGAAGTCGTCGCGGCCTGGCGATTGGCTCGAGCTCACCAAGCCGCGCATCGTCGCGGCGTCGGCGCTCGCGGCGCTCGCGGGCTACCTGGCGGGCGCGCCACGCGTCGACGCGGTCGCGCTCTTGTTCACGCTGCTCGGCGTCACCGCCGTCACGGCCGCTGCCGGAGTGCTGAACCAGGTGCTCGAGCGCGACGTCGACGCGCGCATGCCGAGAACGGCGAACCGACCGTTGCCGAGTGGCCGCATCGGCGTCGGCGTCGCATGGGCGCTCGGTCTCGCGCTCGCGGCGGGGAGTCTCGCGCTGCTCGCGGCCCGCGTGAACGCGCTCACCGCGGCGCTCGCGTTCCTCGCGCTTGGCTCCTACCTCTTCATCTACACGCCGCTCAAGCGGGTGACCTCGCTCAACACGTTCGTCGGCGCGGTGCCGGGTGCGCTGCCACCGGTGCTCGGCTGGACCGCGGCGACCGGGGAGCTCGGGCTCGGAGCCTTCGCGCTCTTCGCCCTGCTCTTCCTCTGGCAGCTCCCGCACTTCCTGTCGATCGCCTGGATCTACCGCGCCGACTACGCACGCGGCGGCCTCGTGATGCTGCCGGCGCACGATCCCGACGGCCGGCTCACCGCGCGCCAGGCGTGCGTGCACGCCGTCTCGCTCTACCTCGTCTCGCTCCTGCCGTTCTGGCTCCGGATGGCCGGGCCGGTCTACCTGGTCGGCGCGCTCCTGCTCGGGGCCCTCTTCCTGGTGCCGGCGTTCCGGTTCCTGCGCGCGCCGGCGGACGCGAGCGCGCGCGTGTTGTTGCGCGCGTCTCTCGTCTACCTCCCCGTGCTCCTTTGCCTGATTGCGCTCGGGAGGTGAACGTGAGCGTGCGCCGCTTCGGTCTGGGGCTCGCGCTCCTGGTCGCCGCGCTGGTCGCGTTCACCGTCGGCTACGTCGAGCTCTTCGGCCGCGTGCTGCGCGATCCCAACCGGCCGCCGACGCCGACTTCGGCCGCGCAGCCACGGGTGCTGGTGTTCGAGTACGCCCTTGCCGCGGTGATCGTCGTCGCGGCGCTCACCGCCTTCCTCCTCTGGCGGCGGCGCAGGAACCTCCGGTGAGCGACGCCAACCCCGCGAGCCCTGCTCCCGCGCGCCGCTCGATCGCCGCGCCGCTGGCGATGGGCGTCGCGCTCGCCGTGCTCGCCGGCGTGGCGGTGCGTCGCGCCGTGACGGACCCGGCCGAGCCGCATACGCCGCTCGGCGTCACCCCGCCCGGCGAGCCGCGCGGGAACGTGCTGGCCGACTACTTCGAGATCTGCGACTTCTCGCTCGTCGATCAGGACGGCCGGTCGTTCACGCGCAAGGCGCTCGAGGGCAGGATCGCCGTGGTCGACTTCTTCTTCACGAGCTGTCCGAGCGCGTGCATCGCGCTCACCGCGAAGATGCGCAGTCTCGCCGAGGCGCTGCGCGGCGAGAGCGACGTCCTGCTCGTGAGCATCAGCGTCGATCCCTCGACCGACACGCCGGAAGTCCTCAAGCGCTACGCCGCCGTGAACGGCGCCGGCTCGACGAACTGGACCTTCGTCTCGGGAGCTGTGGAGGAGGTGAAGCGGGTCTGCGAGTCGTTCAAGGCCGCGCTCGGCGTGAAGGACGCGACCGGCGACATCTCGCACTCCACCCGGCTCTACGTCGTCGATCGTCACGGCCACCTGCGCGCGATCCACGACACGCAGATCGACGCGGAGTGGAAGCCGGCGACGATCCATTCGGTCCGGCTGCTCCTAGAGCAGCAGCCGCGCGGCCAGTGACGGCGGACGGGAGCGCGCCGCGTTGTCCGCCGTCGAGCTCCTCCCCTCCGTCAACGCCGGCCTGAACGCCCTCGCCGCGACGCTGCTCGTCGCCGGCCGGGTCGCCATCGCGCGGAAGAACGTCGCGCTGCACAAGCGCTGCATGATCGCGGCCTTCTCGACGTCGACCCTCTTCCTCGCCGGCTACCTCACGCGTCGGGCGCTCACCGGCGAGACCCCCTTTCCGGGAAGCGGCGCGAGCCGCGCCGTCTACCTCGTGATCCTCCTCTCGCACGTCGCGCTGGCGCTGGCGACCGTCCCGCTCGCCGGGACCACGCTTTTCCTAGGGCTGCGCGGCCGCATTGACCGCCACCGGAAGCTCGCGCGCATCACCTGGCCCATCTGGCTCTACGTCTCGATCACCGGCGTCGTCGTCTGGTGGATGCTCTACTCGGGGACGTTCGGGCCGAAGCCGGGAGCCGGCACGTGAGTCCGGCCGTGGCTATCCTTCGCGCGCGCTCCGTCCGCGCCGCCCGTGTCGATCGGAACGACGCACGATGACCCGCTCTTCTCGACTCGCGACCGCTCTCGTCGCCGGCGCGCTGGCGCTCTGCGCCGCGCCGCTGCCTCGCGCGGCGGCGCAGTGCGCGATGTGAAAGGAGTCGGCCTACGATCAGGTGGATCGTGCACAGAGCGAGCGACTGGGGCGGGCGTTCAACGCGAGCATCTACGGCATGCTCGGTGTTCCGGCCGTGCTGCTCGGCGGCCTCGTGACGCTCATCGTGCGCAACGCCCGCGCGCACGCTCGCCGCGGGCGCGACGCCGCGGCGAGCGACCACGACGACGCCGACCCGAAGGAGCCGGGCTCGGAGAACGGGTCCGAGTGAAGCTCCCGTTCGTCAAGCTCCACGGCTGCGGCAACGACTTCGTGCTGGTCGACGGCGGCGCGCACCCGCGCGACGCGCAGCGACGGGCGACGTGGAGCGAGCTCGCCCGCGCCGCCTCCGATCGACGCCGCGGCGTCGGCGCCGACGGCCTGCTGGTCGCGTTGCCGCCCTCCGCGCCGGCATCGGCCGACGCGCGGATGGCGATGTTCAACCCCGACGGCAGCGAGGCCGAGATGTGCGGCAACGGGCTGCGCTGCCTCGGGAAGTTCCTCTTCGACCGCGGGCGCGTCGGCCGCGAGTTCCAGGTCGAGACGCGAGCCGGCGTCGTGCCGGTGCGGGTCGAACGGCTCGACGCGAGCGGCCGCGCCGCGGAACTGTCGCTCCTGCTCGGCGTCCCTGATTTCTCGCGCGCGAGCGTGCCGATGGCCGGCCCGCCCGACGTGCCGGCGCTCGACGAACCCTTCGAGCTCCGCGGAAGGACGCTGAGAGTCAGCGCGCTCAGCCTCGGCAATCCGCACTGCGTGACCTTCGTCGACGACGTCGAGCGCTTTCCCGTCCACGAGGTCGGTCCCGTCCTCGAGAGCGACCCGCGCTTCCCGCGGCGCGTGAACGTCGAGTTCGTGCAGATCGTCGGGCGGGACGAGCTGGCGCAGCGGACCTGGGAGCGCGGCGCCGGCGAGACGCAGGCCTGCGGCAGCGGCGCGACCGCGGCCGCCGTGATCGCACGCAAGGTTCGCGGACTCGGCCCGGAGCTCAAGGTCCGGTTGCGCGGCGGCGAGCTGCGCGTGCAGTGGGCGGGCGATGGCGAGCCGGCGCGGCTCTTCGGTCCGGCCGTCGAGGTCTTCGAGGGAGCGCTCGACGCGTGACGGCCTCGTCGTCGTCGTCCAAAGGCGCAATGCGGCTCCTATACTCCCGCGACGGCGGTCGGGAGGCGTGGGCGTGATGCGGCCCGAGGAGAGCGCGGCGGAAGGCGACGGCTGGTTTACCGTGGCGCGCGCGGCGTCGCTGCTCGGCGTGACGGTGCCGCGGATCTTCGACCAGATCCGGGACGGGAGGCTGCAGGTGCGATTCGAGCCGGGGAATCCCGGAGAGACGGAGCGGCCGCTCGTCACGTCGGCCGAGCTCAAGCAGAAGCTCGCGCCGGTCGCGCTCCTGGCGCCTGCCGCGGTCCCGCCATTGCCGCATGCTGCCGCCGTGGCAGCGCCGCCTTCCGACGAGATGCGCCGGACGATCGCCCGGCTCGAGAGCGAGCTGCGCGAGACGCGCGAGACCTTCGAGGCGGCCGAGCGCAAGCTCGACGCCTCGCTCCAGGCGATCTACGAGCGCGACGTGAAGATCGCGCGCCTCGACGCCGACGTCGCCGCGCGCGAGAGGCTGCGCGACGAGGAGCGGGGAATGCTGCGCCAGGTCGAGGCGCGCCTCGACAAGAGCGAGAAGAAGTCGGAGGACAAGGAGCTCGAGATCCGCCGCCTCGCGGTCGGGCTCGGTGAAGCTCGCGGCGAGATCCGACTGCTCAAGCCGCCGCCGCCCGAGCCGGTGGCGGCCTGGAAGCGCCACCTGTCGACGCTCTTCTCGGGCGCCTGCGCGATCGTGGGCGCCGGGCTCGTCGGCTGGATCGCCTACGCGCTCGCGACGAAGACGCTCGTGCGCGAGGCGGCGGTCGCGGCGGGAGTGGGCGTGCTCGCGGCCTTCGCGGCCGGCCGGCTCCTCGAGCGTCTGCGCCGGACGAGGTGAGCGGCCGTGCCGTCGACGTCGTGCCGGCGGCTTGCGCTGTTCGTCGTCGCGCTGGCCGCGGGGTCATGCGCTCGCGGCGGCAGTGCGTCGCTCCCCTTCGACGGCGCCAGGCCGCTCACGCTCGAGTCGGTGAAGCAGGGGAAGGCTCCGACCCCGAAGGAGCTCGAGCAGATCGTCGCGGCGGTGGTGGACGTCGCCGGCGGGGCCGAGCGGCTCCGCCGCCTGCGCTGGCGGCGCGTCGACGACCTCTATCTCGCCCACCCCGCCGACCCGCTCGGGAACAACGTCCTCTGCACGATCGCGCTGCGCCCCGATGAGTCGGTGACCACGCGGCTCGAGTATCGATCCGGGTTCGTCGAGCGGCGCGTCCGCTTCCGCGGCGAGGAGTACTTCCAGCCGCGGGACGGAACGTTGACGCTCCTGACCGGAGCCGCGCAGCAGTACGTCGAGTGGGACTGGGAGGTGGCGCGGCTCCCGGTGCTCCTGACCGAGGCGGCGGCCCTCGAGCCGCTCGCGCCGCGCGTCGTCGACGGCAGGACGCTCGTCGGGATGAAGGTCGACGTCGCCGACCTGAATCCGAAGTTCGAAGCGTGGGTCGACCTCTCCGGCCCGATGATCGTCGAGGTGCGCGCCGTGCTGCCCATCGCCGGCGGGTTCTCCACGAAGACCGACGTGATCCAGCTCCAGCGCTTCTCCGACTTCCGGCGCGTGGGCGGCGTCCTCTTCCCGTTCCGACGCCATCTCGAGGTCGACGGCGAGAGGTTCGGGCTCGCGGAGACGAGGACGGTCGAGCTGGACGTCGACCTGAAGGACGAGGAGTTCCTGCAGAAGTGACGCGAAGCGGCGGGCGTGCAGCCCGTCGCCAGGCTGCACGCCCGCCAGGGTCGTTCGGTCAGAAGGGCGCCGTTCCCACGAGCGCGTTGCTGAACGCGAATCGCTGCGCCGCGCCGAGGTCGTAGATCAGCATCTGGAAATAGAAGGCCGAGCCGCCGGGGATGTCGTCGGGCCACTCGTCCGAGAAGGAGAAGGCTCCGGAGCCGTCGGTCTGCTGGTCGGTGAGGATGATGTCGAAGGCGGGGACGACCACGCCCTTGAACATCTGCAGGCACTCCTGGTCGTAGCCGACGATCATGAATATCGGCGTGTTCTCGAGGCAGTTGGTCACCGTGAGCGACGTCGGGTCGCCCGCCCGCAGCGTGCCGGTGCCGACGAGCACCGGGTCGCCGTAGGTTCCGGCGAGCGCCTCGCCCAGGTCGGCCCAGGCGCCGGCCGGCTCGGGACGGAAGCGCACCGCGAGGTAGACGCTCGTCGGGTCGAGCGCCGCCGCCACCGCGCCGGCTCCCGAGCAGGGCGTCGCGTCCTGGAAGAAGAGGCCGCCGTTCGTGACGATCGAACCGTCGGTCACGGGCGCCGAGATCGGGGTTCCGCGGAACTCCTTCACGCGGCAGACCACGCGATAGATCCTGCCCGGCTCGAGCGTCACGTCGATCGCCTTGAAATGGCGGAAGTTGCGGCGCTGGAAGAGCTCGTCGATCCCGCCGGCCGCGAGGACCGGGTTTGACGGATCGGTCACGTCCCAGACGAAGAAGTTGCCGCGGACGCCGCCGCCGCAGTCGACCGCGACGTCGATCTTGCCGTCGACGATGAGTTCCTCGAGCCGCAGCGGCTCGATCGCGTTCGCGGTCGAGATCTCCGTGCCGACGAACCAGTCGAGGCCGGGCGTCGGGCTGACGGGCGGCGCCATCACGTCGATCATCGGGAGCACGAGGCCGCTGGTCGTCGTCACCAGGGGGTTCGCCGGGTAGGCCGTCGGGAAGTCGCAGCCGTCCATCTTCACGCGTCCGCTGCGGTAGACGACGATCTCTCGGTTCTGGACGTGCGCGAGGTTGATGTCGCCGAGCACGGGGTTGGTGTGCCTGTCGACTCGCAGGAAGTCCTGCGAGGACGTTCCCTTAAAGTCGACCGACACGGAGAACTTGACGTCGACCTCCGGATTGCCGGGATCGGGATCCGCCGGCATCGCGAAGTGGAGGACGTACTCGTCCTGGTTGAGGTAGCCGCCGGAAGTGGAGACGATGCGGACGCGGCGGTACAAGTCGGCGGTGTTGAGCGGTCGCACCGTCACCTGCGCGCCGTATTCGGACTCGAGGCCGTCGTCGAAGTTGGGGGAGTCGCGCACGACGCGCACGCGGACGTAGCGGCGCGCCTCCTCCGGCGTCGACGCGTTGTACGTGTAGTTCTCGTAGAGGCGTCCCTTCTCGCCCCAGTTCCCGAGCGCCGAGTCGAGATCGCCGTCCTTGTCGAAGTCGCCCCACGCCGGGACCGCATCCGTGATGTGGTTGGCCGGGATGCTGTGGGTCGCCACCGTGTAGTGGCGCGCCGCGTCCTCCTGCCAGCGGTTCCGGCGGAAGACCTCGCTCGTGGTCACGTCGACGTCGCCGTCGTTGTCCCAGTCGGCGCAGGAGAGTCCGAGGCAGAGCCCGGTCGTCGCCGAGTCGAACAGGTTCTTCGGCTGGACCGTGAACGTGCCGTCGCCGTTGTTCTCGAACATCCGCACGCCCCGGTTGAAGTCGCAGAAGGCGATCACGAGGTCCATGTCGCCGTCCATGTCGTAGTCGAGGAACTTGGCGCCCTCGTCGAGGACGCTGCTGAACACGACGCCCGAGCCGCCTTCCTTCATCGCCTCGAACAGCGGCGTGCCGGGCGTGGAGATGTTGCGGTAGATCGTGTTGTTGCTGTAGAGGTCGAGATCGCCGTCGTAGTCGTAGTCGCAGAACTCGGCGCCCTCGGGACGGTTCACCCCCGGGTAGGGCGGATTGTCGACCCCCGCCTCCGCGGACGCCTCGTGGAACGTGTAGTTGCCGGACGCGCTGTCGAGCCCCTCGTTCTCGAGGAACCAGTTGCCGCTGCTGCCCAGTTCGGGCGGATAGGTCGGGAGGAACCAGTCGAGGTCACCGTCCCCGTCGACGTCCGCGATCGAGAGCGTCTCGCTCGAGGCGTTGGTCGGCTGGACGTCGACGATCGCCGGATCGTTGCCGACGTTGTCGAAGACGGCGTTGCCGAGGTTGTGCAGCAGCGCCATGGCGCCGCCGCGCGGCTCGCTCCCGAAGTCGGGGAGCTGATCGTCGTCGTAGTCGGCCCACGCCGACCCGTACTCGAAGTTGCTCGGGTAGTAGCTGCCGAGGTTGGCGGCGATCTTCCAGTCGGTGCCGCCGAGGTCCTGCCAGAGGTTGCGGCTGGCATTGGAGTAGACGTCGATGAACCCGTCGTGATCGAAGTCGGTGAAGGCGATGCCCCAGCACGTCCCGTAGTCGACGCCGGCCGGCCAGGTGCCGTTGACCCAGCGCTGCAGCGGGAGGTCGACGACCGCGGGACCGAGACCGGAGAGCTCCGGGTCGAGCGCGATCACGCAGCCCTGCGTCTCGCCCGGAAGGATGTTGTTGGGCATCCAGCACAGGCGCCAGACGCTCTTCGGCGCCTTGGGCAGGTCGGCCTCCCAGTCGGGCGGGAAGGTGCCGCCAGCCACGGCGTTGCCCTGCCACTCGCGCGTGTACATCACCATGTTGATCGGCGTCGTGCCGGTGTTGTGGAGCAGGACGCCGATCACGAGGCACGGCGTCGCGTCGTCGAAGACGACGACGTGCTCGACCTCGAGGTCGCCGACCTTGCCGACGAAGGTCGCGCTGTTCGAGGTGAAGCTCGAGCTGACGAACTGGACCGGCGTCCGCCGCGCGAAGTCGGGGTACTTCGAGGTCCCGACCGCCTGGACGCGTCCCGACGGCGTGTCGAAGCCGAGCCCGTACATCTCCGCCATGCCCGGCAGGAACTTCACGCGCGGACCGTAGGTGGCCGTGAGGCCGTCGGCCGGGGGCTTGGTGATGAGCCCCATCCTGTCGAGGGTCACCGAGTACTGACCGTTCCCGATCGTCTGACCGAACAGGCTCGGCGCGGCGAACATCGCGCTCAATACTCCGATCCAGTGCAGGCACCGCATCACCATTCCTCCTTCTGGTTGCCAGCGTCGTGGCGGACCCTCGAGTAGAACGGATGCGGTCGAAAGTCACCAGCCGTCACTCGACTTCGGCGACTTTGGATCAGGGAGCGCGAACCGCGCGGGAGGGCTCTGGGCCAGGAGCTCGCCGTGGTCGGAGAGCAGCGAGAGGTCGATCGTCCCCGACGCGAGCGCGGCGAGCCGCCGCCGCTCCTCGGGCGAGAACGGCAGGTCACGCAGCTCCGGGGCGATCGTCTCGGTTCGGACGATCCAGACCGTCCCGCTCGCGTCGCGGACGCAGAGCCGCAGGCGCGAGGCTTTCACCGTCGTCGTCCAGCCGACCGAGGAAGGCGGCACGGCCATCGAGCCGCGCGGCCAGAGGATCGTCAGCTCGCCCGCCGAGGCCGCGTCCAGGTCGGCGTCGGTCCAAGGGAGCAGTGCCGCAACGATTCCGAGCACCGCCGCGAGCGCGGCACGCAGCATCGCCGTGGAAAACCGGCGGATCGATCCTGGTTGTCGCCTTTTTGCCTCCCCGTACAATGCCGCGCCGATCCGCCCTGCAGCTCCACTCGCTCCCGTCCGAGGCGCGCTCATGAAGAAGGAAGTCCCGGGGCCCGCGCCGGCGTCGCGCCGGCGGCCGGCACGGTGGACGACCTCGATGGTCCGCGTCGCGGCGGTGCTCCTGTCGACGACGCCTGCGCTCTTCGCTCAGTTCGGGCCGGCTCCCAAGCCGGTCACCGTCATCCAGGGAGGGACCGTTCACGTCGGCAATGGTGACGTGATCGAGAACGGAACGGTCATCGTGCGCGGCAGCCGGATCGAGGCGGTCGGGAAGTCGCTCTCCGCCCCCGAAGGAGCGACGGTCGTCGACGCGTCCGGAATGCACGTCTACCCCGGGCTGATCGACGCCGGCTCGACGCTGCTCCTGGACTCGGCGGTTCGAAGCGGCGAGGGAAACGTCGTCGCGTCGATCGTCGACGCGCTCGATCCGTTCGATGTCGACGATCTCGAAGCTGCGCTGCGCGGCGGCGTCACCACCGTCGGCGTCTCGTCGCGACGCGGGTTGCTCGACGGCCGCGGCGCGGCGCTCAAGCTCAAGCCGCGTGCTCCAATCGCCGACCTCCTGCTGCGCAAGGACGGCGCGGTCGCCGTGACGTTCGGGCTGAACGGCGATCGTCCGTCGATGCGGCTGCGCGAGTGGAAGTCGTTCGCCGACCAGCTCCAGGCCACCAGGAAGTACGTCGAGTCGTGGGACGACTACAAGGAGAAGCTCGAGGAGTACAAGAAGGAGCTCGAGAAGGCGAAGAAGGAGAGCGAGTCGAAGAAGCCGCCCGAGCAAGCGGGCAAGAAGGAGTCGCCCGCTCCGGCGCCCGCGCCCGAGAGCAAGGAGCCGAAGCCGGAGGAGAAGAAGGAGGAGGGCGGCCCCACGCCGCGGCGCGGTCCGCGCCGTCGTCCCGGCGGCTCGCTGATCGCGCTCCTTCAGGAGCTCGCGCAGGAGCGGACGGATCCGCGCTCCTTCGCCGAAGGACCTCAGGGCGGACCGCCGCAGCAGCAACCGGCAGGCGACGAGAAGAAGGACGAGGGGCCGAAGAAGCCGCCGCGGCCGGCGCTCGAGCCGCAGCGCGAGGTGCTCCGGCAGGTGCTCGAGGGCAAGGCCTCCTTCAACGTCTACGTCGACCACGCCTCAGACTTGACGAATCTGTTCGAGCTCGCCCGGCAGTACCACTTCCGCTACGCGGTGACCGGCGGGCGCGAAGCGGCGCACGTCGCGCGCGAGCTTGCCGCGGCGGGCGTCCAAGTCGTCGTCGTGCAGCCGCACGACCTCGGGAGCGACGCCCTCTCGACCGCCGCCGAGCTCGACCTGGCCGGAGTCGCCGTCGTCCTGACGACGGCCGGGTCTTCGGGAGCGTCGACGCGCCACCTCTCGCTCAGCGCTGCCGCGGCCATCGCGGGCGGCATGGACCCCGAGCACGCGCTCGCCGCGATCACCTCGCGCGCCGCCCTGCTCCTGCAGGTGGCTGACCGGATCGGAACGCTCGAGGCCGGCAAGGACGCCGACGTCGTCATCACGCGCGGCGAGCTCTTCTCGTCGTCGGCGATCGTCGAGCGCGTGCTCGTCGACGGCGCGCCAGTCGCCGTGCGGTGACCGCGTTGCGGGATCGAAGGAGGAACATGGCGGCTCTCTCGTGGCTCGTCGCGCTCGCCGCGCCGCTGTCGGGAGGCGCGACCACGCCGGCGCAGCCGACCGCGCTCGCCGTGCGCGTCGATCGGATCGTCGCGCCCGACGGGACGCTCGTTGCCGGCGGCTGGATCGTCGTGCGCGGCGGCCGGATCGAAGCCGTCGCCGCGGCCTCGGCGCCGGCCGGAGCCCAGACGCTCGAGTTCGACGGCGGCGTCGCCGCTCCCGGATTCATCGACGCGGTCACCGAGCTCGGCGCCGCCGGCGATCTCACGGAGCCGGCGCGCGCCTTCACGCCCGAGCTCCAGGCCGCCGACGCGTTCCATCCCGACCACAGCTCCTTCCTCCGCGCGGCGCGCGGCGGCGTGACGACGGTCGGGATCTCGCCCACGAGCGGCAACGTGGTCGGCGGCCGCCTGGCGGTCGTTCGCACCCACGGCGAGCAGGGCGTCGCGGTGCTCGCCGGCGCCGGCCCGATGCGGCTCGCGCTCTCGCCGTCGGCGTTCGACTACACGCGCGCCCCGACCTCGCGCATCGGCGCGCTGCCGAAGCTGCGCGAGATGGTCGCGGCCGACGCGCTGAAGGGCGCGGGCGCGACGATCGTCGACGCCGGCACGCCCGACGAGATCCGCCTCGCGATCGAGACGATCGGCGCGGCGGGGCGCTCGGTCGCGCTGCTCCAGCCGCGGCGCGCCGACGATGCGCTCGAGTCGGTGAAGGGCAGCGGTGCCTTCGCTCTCGTCGGTCCCTTCGACCTCGACACGTCGGAGCGCGACCTGCGCCTGCCGCTGGTTCTCGCGGCCGCCGGCGTCTCGGTCGCCTTCACTGCGGGCGGCGACCCGGCGGCGCTCCGGCTCACCGCGGCGCTGGCGACTCGCGCGGGACTCGACCCGAAGCTCGCGCTCCAGGCGCTGACCTCGGTTCCGGCGCGGATCCTCGGCGTCGACTCCGACTCGGCGTCGCTTCAGGCCGGGCGGCGCGCCGACCTCGTCGTCTTCCATGGCGACCCGCTCGACCTCGGCTCGAAGATCGAGCTCGTGCTGGTCGGCGGGTCCCTCGTCGCGCCGAAGGCGGCGACGAGCGTCGCACCGAAGAAGGAGTCGCGATGATCGCGCCCCTGCTCGCGTGCGCGGTCGCCGCCGGGGACTCACCGTCCTACGAGACGCGCCTCAAGACCGAGTCGGTCGTGCTCCAGGCCGCCGAAGTGCACACCGGCGACGGCGCGGTCTACAAGCCCGGCGTCGTCATCCTGCTCGACGGAAAGGTCGTCGCGGCGGGGCCGGCGCCGCCGGTGCCGGCCGGCTCGCGCGTGATCGACTGCGGAAGCGGCGTGCTCACGCCCGGCCTCGTCGACGCCGCTTGCCAGCTCGGGACCTTCCAGCGCTTCGGCTACGCCGAGGGCGGATCCGAGGTGATCCCGCAGCTCGACGCCGCCGACGCGATCGACTTCTACTCGAAGGAGTTCGAGCAGCTCGCGCGCGAGGGCGTCACCACGGTCTACGTGACCGGCGAGGCGGCGAGCGTGATCAGCTGCAAGGGCGCCGCGGTGAAGACGGCCGGGCCGATCGCCGAACGCCGCCTCGCGGCCAGGCCCTGCGTCAAGGGAACTCTCGGACCCGAGTGCTCGGGTCGCGGCGCCTTCAACTTCCCGCCGAACCGCTTCGGCCCGCCCACGATCCTGCAGCGGCGTCCGACCACGCGGATGGGCTCGGCGTGGGTCTTCCGCAAGGCGTTCCTCGACGCGCTGGCGGCGAAGGACGGGAAGCTCGGCGTCGATGCGGAGGAGGAGCCGGCGGCGCTCGCCGCGCTCCAGGACGTGCTGAAGGGAGCGACGGCGCTGCGCATGCAGGCCCGCGAGGCGCTCGACATCCGCAGCGCCGCTCGGCTGTGCGACGAGTTCGGGCTGCAGTTCACGCTCGAGTACGCCGTCGAGGTGGGGCGCTGCCTCGACCTCGTCACGGCGCGGAAGATCCCCGTGATCTTCGGACCGGTGCGGCTCGAGGACTCGACCGCCACCGGCTTCGAGGACGGGACGCCCGCGTGGGAGACGCCGAAGAGGCTCGCCGAGAGCGACGTCGCCTTCTGCCTCACGGCGTGCGACGGGCTCGGCGACGGCGGGCTCGCGCGCCAGACGGGCATGGCGATCCGCCACGGGCTCGAGCCTGCTCGCGCGCTGCGCGCCGTGACCGCCGACGCCGCGGCGCTGCTCGGCCTCGAGAAGCAGGTCGGCCGGATCGCGGAAGGGCTCGACGC
>Ga0247727_10014410_pt1 | contig 13147 bp, 19 predicted proteins | sample WisWelCaveWW1625_FD_202498 | JGI IMG/M metagenome (GOLD analysis project Ga0247727, IMG submission 202498) | Biofilm microbial communities from Wishing Well Cave, Virginia, United States - WW16-25 | ecosystem: Environmental > Aquatic > Deep subsurface > Groundwater > Cave microbial mat | place...
GAGGATCTCGGGTACGAGGTCCAGCTCAACAAGGCGGCCTGATCATCGAGAAAAGCCAACCGAGAAAAGCCAACAAAGATGGGTAGGTTTCAGACTAGGCTCGCGCGTCTACCGCACGAGTACTCCACGTGGCTCGGACCGGGGCACACCGTTCCGAACGGCGACCCGCCTGCGCCGTTCGACGCCACCACGAAGCTATGCGGCACCCTGCTCCTCTCCGCGCTATCCCTGCGACCGGAAACACAGCGGGTGCCGGTGGGCGACCAGGTCGTCGACATCTGGACGCTGTGGCCGCTCCACGCGGACGAGATGGAGCACAAGCTCGCCCACGGAACCGACGCCCTGCTGGATCAGTTCGAGCGCGCGCAGGTCTCGGACGTCGTGGATCCAGCGCGGCCCAGCGCCATCCCGCCGCCACGGAAGAAGCGGTTCGGAATCTTCTAGTCCGCCGCCTCCTGGATTGCCGCTTCGACCTCTGCGTCGTGCTCTGCCAGCGCGGCGGACAGGCCCGCGCAGGGGACGAAGTCGCGGACCTGGACCCAGGATTCGGCGGGCTCGCGAAAGGGGATCTCGGCGGCGCGCAGGTTCATGCGGCCGGCCCAGGGGACGAGCTTCTGCGGCGACACTCCAGGCTCGGAGACGATGGCGACGACGAGGCACGAGTCGCCCTGCGCGACGAAGAGCGTACCGACCGAGACGCCGGCGCAGCCCATGCGCGGGCAGGTCCGCTCGGGATCGGGACGGACGTCGACGGGCGCGTCCGGCATCGCGCGCTCGACGAGGCCCTTGATCCGGAGTTGCACGTCGTTCGCTTCCTGCCCGGGCGGGAAGCCGATCATCCGCGGCCACAGGACGACCGCGCCGTCCTCTACGCCGGCGGAAGTGCTGACGCGGGAGTCGTTCTCCATCGCCTCCCCTTCTCCGGACGGATCCGCGGACCGCGGCGGAGGCGATTCGGTCCGCTCGGCGCCGCAACCAGGGAGGGCCACGAGAAGGAGGAGTGTGCGCATGAGGCATCTGACCCTATCCCCGAGTCGGTGCGCCGTCGATGCTTGACGCGGCCGGCACGTACACGGTCCGCGTCCGTGGCGCGGCGGGCGTGACGAACGACTACTTCCTGCTGCCATTCCTGCAGGACGCGCCCCTGTGCGCCATCGACGACGGGCTCGAGGAGAACGACTACTCCGGCTGGGCGGTCGCCCTCGATCCGGGCCTGCACGCGGGCCTTTCCGTCTGCTGGGCGACGACGACTGGTACGAGATCGAAGTGACGGAGGGCCAGCAGATCACGGTCGACGTCCTCTTCACGCACGGCGCGGACGACGAGGACATCGACGTCATCCTCTACGACCCGGACCGCGTCGAGCTGGCGGTCAGCGAGAGCGGCGACGACGACGAGAACATCGACGAGACGGCCGGATCGACCGGAACGTACCTGCTCTTCGTCTACGGCTGGCGGGGATCCGAGAACACGTACGACCTCGACCTGACTGTCGAGTGACTAGCGCTTGACCGGATCGAACCCGGGCAGGCAGTCGCCGCAGGCGCACAGGCGCCGCAGGTGGTCGAACGTGTAGATCCCCGTCTGGTGGCCGTCTCCCCAGTGGAAGGACAGCGCGTAGTTGCCCACCTGCTCGATCTCGTCGATCACCCGGCTTCCCTCGGCGATGAAGCGCAGCGGCCCCTCGTGGCCCTGGCAACCCGCGCACGGGCAATAGCCGCGAAGCCGGTCGTTCGGAAGGATGCTGGTATGGCCGTCGCGCCAATCCACCTCCACGGTGTCCCCCCCGCGTGGAGCGCGAACGGCGACCGGGATGGTCCGGGGATCGGGGGTACGCACGCACCGGCATTATCCACGACGGCGACGACTCGTGTACCTTCCGCGCGTGCGGTTCCTCCTGCCTCCCGATCGGGGGATGGTTCGGACGAAGGCCCGGGCCGCCCTTCTGTCGGATTGGATGTCCGGGCGATTCGGCAAGGAGGTGCAGGTAGACGTCGCCCCCGACTACGCCGCGCTGGAGCGCGCGATCGACCTTTCGTCGGTCGACCTCGCGTGGGCGCCGCCAGCGATCTGCGCGCGCGTGTACGACGTCGCCCGGTTCGTGCTCAAGGCAGTGCGCAACGGCCGCTCGTCGTACTGCTCTGCCCTCGTGGGCCGCGCCACCACCCTGCCGACGTTGGCTTCCCTCGGCGGGCTTCGCGCAGCCTGGGTCGATCCCCTTTCCACGGGCGGGCACTTGCTGGCGGTCGCGCACCTGCGCGCCGCGGGAATCGAACCCGCCACGACGTTCGCGGAGGAGCGCTTCCTGGGGAGCTATCGGGATGCGCTGATCGCCGTCGCCCACGGGTCGGCGGACGTGACGGCGGTGTTCACGCGGATCGAGGAACCGGTGCGCTGGGCACGCACGGAGATGGCCGACCTCGTCGGGCCGGCCGGCGACGCCCTCTCGCCATTCGCGATCACTGGAGAGGCCCCGCACGACGGCCTCGTTCTCACGCGCGGGCTGGGACACGCCGAGGCCGAGAAACTCGCCGCGGCGTTGCTCGGCCTCGAGCACCACGCCTCGGCCCCGACGATGCTGCTCGAGGTCTGCAACGCGCAGTCGTTCGTGCCTGCCTCGCCGCACGACTACCGGCACCTGGACCCGAGGCTGCTCGCCGCCTAGCTGCGGTCGCCGATCCGGGGGCTGCGCCGGGCCTTCTCGGCCGTGCCTTACTCAGCGTACGAAAAGTACGCTTCCGTCGGCCCGGCCTCCGAGGGCTCCGGCTCGCTCCCCGTCTCGGCACCCTCGCATGCTCGCCGCTCGCCCGGGAAGGTTTGTACGCCCTACGCGCTACACGCTCCCTGCCTCGCACCGGTAGAGGCCGAACGAGTCGCAGGTGCAGATCTGGGCCCGCTCGTCGGCGGTCACGCAGGCGCCGCCCTGATCGCAGCACGCGGCGAGCGGCAGACACTCATAGCCGCCGGCGCACCTGTCACCCGCGATCCCGCCGCACGACCCGCGAGCCTCGTCGGCAGGCACGCAGAGACCCATCCCCGCGCCGAGGTCGAGCCCCTGGCACCACAGCCCCTCTTCGCAGTCGTCGAGCCCGCCGCACTCGGATCCCACTCCCGCGCTGCAGTCTCCGCCGCCCGAGCCGGTGTCCGAGGCCGTGTGCGTGTCCGTGTCGACGTCGGTGTCGCCGTCGGCATCCGTGTCGGCGTCCGCGTCGGCGTCCGAGTCCGCGTCCGTGTCGGAATCGGCGTCCGTGTCGGCGTCCCCGTCCGAATCCGCGTCGACGTCCGCATCACCGCCCGGATCGGCCGCCTCGACAGCACAACCGCCGAGGTGCGGCACGACGAGGCACCACCAAAGTCGCATGGGTCGATCGTGACACGCGCTCCCGGGCGCCGCAAGAATTTCACTCCGGCTGGATTGGCTCCTCCGCGGACTCCGCGCGCAGCAATCGCAGTACTTCCGCCACCGCTTCGTACAACGCCTCGGGGATCTCCTCGCCGACCTCCAGCACGAAGAGTGCCCGCGCGAGCGGGACGTCGCGCAGGATCGGCACGCCTGCCTGCCGCGCGATCTCGACGATGCGGCTGGCGACGAGGCGCTCTCCCTTCGCAATCACGCGGGGCGAGTCCGTCTCTCCCTCGAAGTAGCGCAGCGCAACGGCGAGGTGCTCGGGATTCACGATGACACAGGTCGCGCGACGGACCTCCTCGAGGATCGAATGCTCCGCAACCTCCCGGTGAAGCCGCTCACGCGCACGCTTGATCTGCGGGTCCCCCTCCGTCTCGCGGTGCTCACGACGCACTTCCTCCTTCGTCATCCGCAACTCCTGCCGATGCTGCCACCTCTGGTACAGCGCATCGAGAATCCCGATCGCGGCGAGCGCTGCGCCCGTCCGGACGATCGCGGAAATGGCGAGGTCGACCGCGAAATGACCCGCCGCCCCCGGAGTGGACCGGACGATCGACACGAGATCCCGCACCGACGGCCGCAGCAGACTCCAGAGCACCGCTCCGACCACGAGGAGCTTGCCCATGGCCTTGATCGCCTCGATCAGGTTGCGGCGCGAGAAGAGTCGCCTTGCGCCCGCAGCGGGATCCAGGTGCTCGAGCTTCGGCTCGATCGGGTGCCAGCTGAAGGCAGCGCCGGTCTGGACGAACGTCGCGAGAAGCGACGCGCCCATCGTCGCGAGGAGAACCGGAACCAGGGCGAGCATCCCCTTCTCGAACGCGACCTGGATCACGGGCCCCGCGTGTAGCGGCGCCTCCACCGCCGCGGACCGCATCCCCGCCGCGACGAGCCCCATCAGGGTCCCGACCAGTGCCGGCCCCGTCGCCGCCAGCGCGGCGCCCGCCGCGAGCAGGCCGATGGCCGCCGACAGCTCCCTGCTCTTCGGGACCTGCCCTTTCCTTCGTGCCTCGGCGAGGCGCCTGGGAGTCGGCTGCTCCGTCTTCGCGGACACCGCGCACGCACGCTATCACCTCCCCGTTATCGGTCGGCGCCGGAAAAAGGTGCTAGAAGGCGCCCGTGACGGAGCCAGGACACCGTCGACTGATCGGCGCCGGCCTGGTGTGCCTGGCACTCGGCGCAAGCGGCGGCGTCTGGCACTTCTTCGCGTCCCAGAGCCCCTCGTCCCCGCTGCACCTGTCGTTTCTTCCCGGCCCGATCCAGCGCTTCGCCTTCTGGTCGCTCGCCCTCGGCGTGATCCTTCCTCTTCTCTCGCTCCTGCTGCCGCTGGCCGTGGACGACGATGCCCGCCGCGATCGTCTGGAGCGCTGGCTCCTCGTCGGCGCGGGCCTGAAGATCGCGGGCATGATGCTCGGGGCGGTCTGGGGTGTGTACGGCGTACAGATCATCGATCCGCGCCCGAAGAGCGTCACCGTCATGACCCTCCGGATCTTCGGCGACGCGATCCTGGTGGTCCTGTTCGTCCGCCTCGCCTGGACGTTCCTGCGCCGCCAACGAAGTTGACTGATCCGGTCCCCGCGCACCCCGATTTCGCGCCCGGATGCCGCACCCGTGGCTGGCATGCTCCTCGCAAGAGTCCCCGCCGTGCGCGCCTTGGTCGCCCTGCTCGTCCTGTCCGCGGCCGGCTGCGGCGCTCACTCGCACGAGGTAGACGGCGACGGTGGCGACGCGGACGCCGACGCGGATGCGGATGCCGATGCGGATGCGGATGCCGACGCGGATGCGGACGCGGATGCGGACGCCGACGCGGACGCCGATTCCGACACCGATCCGGGCTCGCCCGAGTGCGGCGGGTGTGACCTCGTGGAGTCCGACAATTACCGCGACCTGCGCGCCCCCGCGTCCGCCTGCACCGGCCCGGTCGGTTTCCGCGTGACCTTCACGCACGGGATCGGCACGCACGAGTGCGCGACGGTCGCGTTCTCCCCGTGGGAGGTTCGCCAGGGGCAGGGCGGTAGCGCGCTCTTCTACGTCAGCATCTCGACGTCGCTGTGCGTTTGCGAGGAGGACTGCTGCCCGGACGGCTGCGGATTCGAGGACGTCTTCGAGACCTCCGTCACCGTCCACCCCAACTTTGGCGGCGGCACCTACCATGTGACGGTCGGTGACGAGACGGCGGTCGTCGAAGTCACCAGCTGCTGAACGGGACCTCGTGATCGAGCGACTCTAGCTGCTAGCGCGCCTCTGGCGCAGCGAGACCGACGGATTCACCGCCGAGCACGCAGAGAGCGCGGAGGGGCAAGTTCACATTCCTCTGCGTCCTCCGCGCGCTCCGCGGTGAGATTCCAAATCTTGCCTCATTCGTACGTGTTTCGGGCCCGCAAGACATCTAGCGCTCGGGCGGCCTCGCGGGACCTGCGTCGCCTTCGAGGCGCCAGGGATCGGGGCGTGGCGGCGGCGGTGGCGTCGGCGGCAGGGGCACCTCGCCCTTGCGCAGCGCCGCGTTGACGACGACGCCAGGAAAACGCAGCGAGAACTGAAGGGCGACGGAGCGGGTGCGGCGGTCGAAATACTGCACGACGATCCAGCCCGCTTCCGGCTCGTCGGCCTTCAACTCCGAACCGCGAATCCTCGTGACGACGTGGGCACCGCGCTCGTAACCGCCTTCGGAAGGGTACAGGAAGACTTGCAGGGCGCGACGCGGCAGGTCCGTGAAGCGGATGCCGACGCGCAGGCCGCCGGGGATGCGTGTCACCTGCACCATCGGCGCCTCCGCCGCGCCGCAAAGGGCGAGGACTGCGGGAGGCGGGACCTTGTTCTTCGTCGGCACGAGCGAGCACGAGAAGTCGAACTGCCCGACTGGCGGAAGGCGCGGGCCGACCGTGAGGGTGTCGTGGACGACGCGTCCCGCCGGCGTGCCGCAACCGGCGAGAACGATCGCCGCCAGGAGCAGGGCCGGCATGCGCGCGGAATCGTAGCATTCGAGGTGGGAGGGACCCACAAACCGGCAGTACCATCGGCGTGTGGGACTCGGCGCAGGACTCGTACTGGGCATCGACACGTCGACCCTCGTGGGGTCGGTTGCGCTGCTCGACGGGGACGTTCTGCTGGGGGAGACGACGCTGCGGGTGCGCGCCTCGCACGGCGAGTCGCTGCTCGCCGTGATCGACCGCGTGATGACCGACGCGGGGGCGAAGGCCGGCGACCTGTCGCTGCTCGCGTACGCGAAGGGCCCCGGGTCGTTCACGGGCATCCGGATCGGGATGGCGACGGTCAAGGGCGTCGCGCTCGTGGCGGGGACGCCGACGATCGGGGTTTCTTCGCTGCGCGCACTCGCCATGCACTGCCAGGGCGCGGCGGGGTACGTTTGCCCGGTGACCGACGCGCGGAAGGGCGAGGTGTACGGCGCCGCCTTCCGCATGGCGCCGGATGGTCCGGAGGAAGCGCTCGAGCAGCGGGCTGCGAAGGCGGCTGCGCTCGCGGAGGATCTCGCGGCCCTGCCCGATGGGCCCGTGCATCTCCTCGGCGACGGAGTCGACCTGTGTCGGGAGGTACTGACGTCGCGGATCGGCCCACGCGCGCGAACGTACCCCACCGGGCTGGTGCCGCCGCGGGGCGCGTTCGTCGCGATCCTCGGGGCGAGGGCGCATGCGGCGGGCACGCGGGAGGATCTCGCATCCTCGGCGCCGACGTACCTGCGGCCGCCGGACGCGGAGTACAAGGTGCCGGAACCGCAGCGATGAGGGCCCTCGTCTTTGCCGGGTTCGTGGTTTTCGCGCCTCTCGCCGCGTGGGCGCAGGAGTCCGGCGGGAGCTTCGGCGGCGGCGACTTCGGTGGAGGTGGAGGCGGAGGCGGAGGCGGAGGCTTCGGCGGCGGCGGCGGCGGCGGCGGCGGGTGGAGCGGCGGCGGCTACGGCGGGTCGTCCGACTGGGGCTCGGGAACCTACGTCGGAACGGGCGGAGGCGGCGACGCCGTCGGAACCGTGGTCGGGCTCGTCTTCCTGCTGGTGATCTTCGGCGTGGCCGCCGCGGTCCGCTCGGCGGCGCGAGCCGGGGCGGCACGGGGGCCCGGCCGGGCATACCGCGGATACGGGCACGCGCCGGCGCTGTCGTACGGATCGATGCACCTCAGCCAGCTCCAGCTCGGGATCGACTGGCACGCACGCCGGGACCTGCAAGGAACCTTCGCGCGGCTCGCCGCGAGCGGAAAGACCGGGAGCCGCGAGGGACGCGCGGAGCTCCTGCGCGAGACGGTGCTGGCGATCCGGCGCGCCGAAGTCTCGTGGCTCTACGTCGGATTCCGCGAGCAGACCGGATACCGGCCGCAAGAGGCCGAGGGAGTCTTCCGCCTGGCGGCGAACGACGCCCGCGCGCGGTTCCGGCGGGAGGTGATCCGCGACGCCGGCGGGCAGGTCTCGCAGCAGGCGGCCTCGGGGATGCAGGCACGCAGCGACGAGGGAGAGGGCGTCGTGGTCGTGACCCTCGTGCTCGCGACCTGGCGGATCGTGCGGGCGCCCGGCGGTGCCCACGCCGGCGAGATCCGCGCTGCCCTCGACAACCGCGCGGCCCTCACGCCCGCCGAGCTGGCCGCGATCGAGGTCGTCTGGTCGCCGGCCGTGGAGGAGGACCGGATGAGCTCTGCCGAGCTCGAGCAGTTCTACCCGGAGATGGTGAAGATCGACCCGGCGAGCATCGCGGGACGGGTGTTCTGCGAGTTCTGCAAGGGCCCCTTCGCGATGGAGCTCCTGCAGTGCCCGCACTGCGGCGCGCAGGTGCGCCGCAGTTGACGCGGCGCATCAGCGGGCACTAGGTTTCTCGCCGCTCAGGAGGCCTCCATGGCGCTCAACCTCGGCGTGGTCGGGAAGACCACGGACGCATCCAGCTACGAGTACGACTGGAAGGACTGCGTGCTCTACGCGCTGGGCATCGGCGCCCGGACCGCGGAGCTCGACTACCTCTACGAGGTGCGCGGGCCGAAGGTCTATCCGACCCTGGCCGTGGTCCCGGCGTTCCCCGCGAACATCGCGGCGCTCTCGGAGATCGGCGGGAACATGCTCACGCTCGTCCATGGCGGTCAGCGGATCGTCGTCCACAGGCCCTTCGCGTCGTCGGGGACGTTGAGGACGACCGCGACCGTGACGGGTGTCTACGACAAGGTGAAGTTCGGTCAGGTGATCGTGGAAACGAAGACGACGGACGAGGGAGGGTCGCTCGTCGCCGAGACGGTCTGGTCGATCCTGTACCGGGGTGAGGGCGGGTTCGGCGGACCGCCGCCCCCGAAGCTCCCGGCCGACGACGTCCGTCCGCCCGAGCGCGCGCCGGACTTCACGCACGAGGAGGCGACGGCGGAGACGCAGGCGCTCCTGTACCGGCTGTCTGGGGACGTCAACCCGCTGCACGCCGATCCGGCCATCGGGCAGATGGCGGGCTTCGGCAAGCCGATCCTGCACGGCCTGTGCACCTACGGCCACGCGGCGCGCGCGGTGATCCTGCACGCGTGCGGCGGCGACGGGGATCGGCTCCGCGTGTTCGACGCGCAGTTCCGCAAGCCCGTCTGGCCGGGAGACACGCTCGTGACGGAAGGCTGGAAGGAGCCGGGCGGGCGGGTCATCTTCACGGTCAAGACGAAGGAAAAGGGCGACGCGGTCATCACCAACGCATATGCAGAGATCAGCGAGACGCGGTAGCGGCGAGCCGGCGGCCGGGTGCCCGCGGGACGCGGGCGGCAGCCGGTGGGTAGGGGGGCCCGGTCGCGATTCACTCGCGACCGGGGGGAGGGCCGAAGGCCCTCCCCTTCAGCGAGACGAAGGAGTAGGCAGATGAAGGAAGTCGTCATCGTCGCGGCGAAGCGGACCCCGTTCGGGACGTTCGGAGGCGCGCTCAAGGAGCAGTCGGCGAACGACCTCGGAGTCGTGGCCGCCAGGGCGGCACTCGAGGCGATCCAGGTCGATCCAGCGAAGGTCGATCACGTGATCTTCGGAAACGTCGCGCAGACGAGCGCCGACTCGATCTACCACGCGCGCCACGTCGGGCTGCGCGCAGGGCTTCCGCAGCACGTGCCGGCGTTGACCCTGAACAGGCTGTGCGGATCCGGCTTCCAGGCGGTCGTCTCGGCTGCCGAGCAGATCCTGCTCGGGGACGCCGACGTGGTCCTCGCGGGCGGCGCAGAGAGCATGTCGCAGTCGCCGCACGTGATCCGCGGCGCTCGCTGGGGCATCGCGCTCGGCAAGGGGCAGCTCGAGGACGCGCTGTGGCAGGCGCTCACCGACAGTTACGTGAACATGCCCATGGCGATCACCGCGGAGAACCTCGCGGTCCAGTACGGGATCTCGCGGCAGCAGTGCGACGAGTACGCGCTGACGAGCCAGAAGAGGTGGGCAGCGGCGCAGGAGGGGGGGCGCTTCGCCCAGGAGCTCGCGCCGGTGGAGCTGAAGGCGAAGGGCGGGACGAAGTCGTTCACGACCGACGAGCACCCGCGGCCTCAGACGACGATGGAGACTCTCGCGAAGCTCCCGACGGTCTTCAAGAAGGACGGGGTGGTCACGGCGGGAAACGCGTCCGGGATCTGCGATGGCGCGTCCGCGCTGATCGTCTGTTCGGGCGACGCGGCAAAGAAGAACGGCTGGAAGCCGCTCGCGCGGATTGCGGGATGGGGAATCGTCGGGTGCGACCCGACGATCATGGGGATCGGACCCGCACCGGCGATCCGCCGCGCGCTGGATCGCACCGGCTGGAAGCTCGACGAGGTGGACCTCGTCGACGTCAACGAGGCGTTCGCGCCGCAGTACCTGGCGGTGGAGAAGGAGCTCGGCCTCGACCGCGAAAGGACGAACGTGGACGGCGGCGCCATCGCGCTGGGGCACCCGCTCGGCGCATCGGGCGCGCGCATCACGACGCACCTGATCCACGAGCTGCGTCGGCGCGGCGCGAAGCGCGGCATCGGCTCCGCCTGCATCGGCGGCGGCCAGGGCATCGCCGTCTGCGTCGAGGTTTAGCCCGCCAGCGATCGGATGTAGTCGACGGCTGGGCCGCTCGACCAGTCGCGCGGGCCGTCGAAGCGCGCGCGGATGACTCCTTCGGGATCGATGAGCCACGTCTCCGGAAAGAGGTCCGTCCCGAATTTGCGGCGGACGACGGAGCGGTCGGCGTCGAAGAGGACCTTCATCTTCGTGCCACCCGGGAACAGGCGGCGCACGTCGTTCCAGGTTTCGTCCACGGTGATCGTCACGAGCTCGACGTCCTGCTCGCCCTCGAGGATGCGGTGCAGCTCCTCGAGGCTCGGCATCTCCTCCACGCAGGGCCCGCAGGTGATCGTCCAGAAATTCAGGACGACGACCTTGCCGCGCAGCGACGAGAGCTTGTGCGCCTTGCCGTGGCGGTCGCGCAGCGTGAAGTCGGGGGCGAGACGGTCGTTGCCTTCGTAGTCGGGCCGCAACGCCTCGAGCGCCGTGCGCGGCGCCCGGGCCTGGCCGTCCGTCGCGGCCCTCGCGAAGAGGTACACGAAGGCGGCGGCGCCCACGAAGAACGCGGCCAGCGCGATTCCTTTCACCGAGACCGTCAACGCGGCGGAAGAGTAGACGACGCGCGCGGGACCGGCCAGCGCTTCGCGCCGACGGCCAGCCACAGGTCGCCCTCCCCCTCCACCAGACGTTCGGCGAGCGCGAAGTGGGCGTGCCGGTCCAACCGGGCGGGAAAGCGACCCCCTTTCACGCGGCAGCGCAGCACCCCGTCGACACCGAGATGCAGCGTGCCCAGGTCGAGATCCTCCTCGGTCTCGTCCGACAGCGTGGCGACGAGCGCGTCGCCCTCCTCCCGGACGGATCGGACGAGGAACGGCACATCCTCCACGCGGAAGTAGCACCAGACGGGTCCGGTCTGCAGGACGTAGCGTCCGTTGCCGTGCAGGCCGATCCAGCGGTGCAGGGCCCGCTCCACTCCGGGGTGCGTCACCGGTTCGCCGTCGTGATGAAAGCGGCCCTCCCGGTCGAGGACGATCGAGCTTTCGCGCATGCGCGCGAGCAGGCCCTCGGCCCCACCGTCGTCGGACACGAGGTTCGGTGTACCATGCTGGCATGATCCGTCACGGACTTGCGGCGATCTTCTGCTTCGTCTCGTTCAACCTGTCGTGCGGCGGCGACGACGGCCCGAAGAACGGCGACGCCGATTCGGACGTGGACACGGACAGCGATTCCGACACCGCGACCGACACCGGGACGGACTCGGATACCGACGTCGACACGGACTCGGACACCGGAGAGGAGTGCCCCGAGGTGGATCGCGAGTGCGACCTCTTGACGGGTGACGGCTGCGCCGCAGGACTTCGCTGCGGCTACTGGTGGGAAGCCGCAGGCGAAGGGACGCCCGAGGTCCGTTGCCTCGAAGCCGGAGCGGCGGGCATCGGAGATTCCTGCAGCGTGGTCCCGCAGCGCTGCGGAGGCTTCGCGAACGACTGCGCCGAAACCGCGGAATGTCTCGAGCCACGCGACGGCGTGGGCGCTCAATGCCTGCACTACTGCGACGGCGCGGGCACCTGCGAGGACGGCAGCCCCTGCGGCGCGACGATCCCGTGGTCGGACCTGTCCGTCTGCATCGCCGGCGATGACTGCAATCCGGCCACGCAGGAAGGCTGCGACGACGACGAGGGCTGCTACATGGTCACGGACGGCGTCGACTGGACGATCCAGTGCGTCCTCTTCGAGCCGAAGCCCGGCTCGATCGGAACGACCGGTGCTCCCTGCTTCTTCGTCGAGCACTGCGCCCCCGGCTGGCAGTGCGCGACGTTCTTCGGAGGGGAAGCCGTGTGCCGTCCCGTCTGCAGCAAGGCGGACGGCATCTGCCCACCCTCGACGGGCGACTGTCAGGTGGTCGTCGACCTGCCCGAGTACGGGATCTGCCTGCAGTAGGTCCTCCCCTCCTGATCCCGCAGGATGCACGTGACGCCGGCCGGATCCCGGCCGGACCTCGAATTCCCGACGGTTTCCGGCGGCGCGCCGCTTGCTCCCGCAGGGGGGCATGACACCCCGGATCGCTCTGCGTGATCGCTTCGCTCGTCGCTTCCTGCGCCCACGGTGAGGTCGGCGAGGTCCTGGACGACGTCGCCCGCACCGATGCGACCCTGGACCCGAGCCCCCCACGCCCGCCCGGACCCGATCGGGACACGAACCCCGCCGCGAGGAGGCCGACTTCGGCTGCGACTGGTGCTGGGCGAGCGAGCCCTGCTGAAAATGCCCGGGGCCCCGCAACGTTTCCCTCCGCCGACCGATAACCGGTCCCGGAACAGGAAGGCAGGCGCCCCCATGAGCGAAATCGAGTTGATGCGAACCGAGATGGTCGCCTTGCGCGAGGCCTTCGAGGCCTTCCGCGACGAAGCGCGAATCACGCGAGCACTGTCCGCAGAGGCCGTCGCGCTCGCCAGGGAGGCCAGGGACGCAGCCAGGGCCGCCCGGGACGACACCAGGGCCGGTCCGGTCGTGAGGTAAAAGCGGGCAAGGGCGACGCCCAGTTCTGGTGTCCTGAGTCGCAAGTTCGTTCAGGAATTCCCTGGGCCGTGCTCGACTCAGGACGCTAGGAAAACGCGCGGAGCGGGTTTTTCGCGGGGGTGAATTGACGAACGAAGTTCGGCAAGAGGGGGCGCGCGGCGCCCCCTGGGTGAAGTGGCTAGCGCCCCGAGCGCCGCGAAGCGGCGGCGCGAAGCGCCCGAAGTTTCGAAAGAAACTTCGGGCTCGGGACACTAGCCGGCGTCGAG
>Ga0247727_10014411_pt1 | contig 13146 bp, 14 predicted proteins | sample WisWelCaveWW1625_FD_202498 | JGI IMG/M metagenome (GOLD analysis project Ga0247727, IMG submission 202498) | Biofilm microbial communities from Wishing Well Cave, Virginia, United States - WW16-25 | ecosystem: Environmental > Aquatic > Deep subsurface > Groundwater > Cave microbial mat | place...
CGCAGCCGAATCGCCGTTTTGGGGGTGATCTTCCTGCCAACGATGGCCAGATCGACATCCGAAGCCTTTTTGAAATTCCCCATCGCGCGCGAGCCGAAAACGATAGTTTTTTCGATTTCCGGAAATTTTTGCAAGGCGCTCAAGATGTGTTCCTGATCTTGTTTGGAAAAACCGAACGCCATTTTAATACTTCTCCTTCAAGCTTTCGTAGAACTGTTGCATCGCAGGAAAATAGCCGGCTTTGATGCGCTCCGCAACCTCAATAGCGGTGGTTTCTTCGTAGGTGTGAACCGTGAGATTGCGGTCTTCCAATGCCTCGAGCCACACCGCTCCATCCGCTAGTAGTCCGGCTTGAAATGCTTGTTTGATAGCCTCTTTCGGGCTTTTAATCTGAAACCCTTCGGCCTCGAGATAATCTTTCATCACTTTCCATGCCAACTCGAAGGCCATTTCGAAAAACTGAATGATGCCCGCGCGCTGCAATTCGTCTGGATCGGCGATATCGATGTATTTTTTCAACAGTTCATAGGCGTTCTCAAAATTATCGAAACGTTGTCGCCATCTAATTTCTTTCTGGTTCATGAGCTCATCTCGATCTTATTTTGATTTAAGTATAATTTACGAATGGTCGTTTCAAAAGCAAGATGTTTTTAAAAGGTGTACCGGCTCTTTTCCTATGCTGCTTTGCTGCCTAACACAAAACTGGAGTGCAATGTTTCAGCATTACAAAACTGAAGTTTTGCACTCCAACTTCACTATTGAGTGAGAATTTCGTAATGGCTGACCGCCGGCTCCAATTCAAGCAAGAAATCTTTGTCTTCGGGATAGTATCTTGCCTTCTCGTAATCATCGCCGGCAAATTGCTTGATTGCTGCGATGGATTCCCACAATGATAGAAACAGAAACTCGGCCTCGCCATATTCGTGCGATCATGTTGTGCTCCTTTTTGCTAAGAAACTAAGCCAGATTTTCAGACAAGCTGAAAGATGGATAAACTCATCCGGCGCATGCGCGTTCTCATTTGGCAAACCAAAGCCGAGCAGCACCGTATCCAGCCCTAAAATTTTTTTGAATTGGGTGACGACCGGAATGGAGCCGCCTTCTCTTTGGTACAACGGTTTCTTTCCGAAGCCTTTCTCAAGCGCTGCCATCGCCGCTTTGACGCCTGGACTATCGCTAGGCATCATCGCCGGCTCGGCCAGAGCGAGACATTGAATACTCACTTGAACGGTTTGAGGTGCGATCTTTTTCACAAACGGTTCGAACGCTCGCGCGATTTTTTCGGGCTGTTGATCGGGAACAAGCCGCATTGAAATTTTCGCTGAGGCCCGTGAGGGAATCACTGTTTTTGCGCCTTCGCCAGTGTAACCGCCCCAGATGCCATTGCAATCCAGAGTTGGCCTGGCCCACAAGCGTTCCAAAGTGGTGTAGCCCTGTCATCCGTAGCGCCGCGGCCATAAAGATTGCCATCGCGTATGGTTGCTTCGAAGGGAGGCGAATTCCAGAGTGCAAGCGGCTCGGCGGGTTGAACATCATAATGCCCGTAAAGCAGAACTGTCGGCTTCGCAGGTTCTTCCAACCATATCACAACAACAAAAGACGCAGCAGCATTCAATCCGAGACTAATAATTTCTCGTCTGCTTTTCTCGTATTCCGAATCAAGCTTGGATTGGCGCTTGGTGATATTTCTTTTTTAGTGCGGCCAAGAACGAGATAAACTGAGATGATAATGATGAGCGTCGCCACGAAAGTTTGCAATGACAGCGATTCGCCGGCCATGGCCCAACCGAGAAAAACGGCAATCACCGGATTAACGTAAGTGTGCGTTGCCACCCGAGTAGCCGAAGTCATGTTCAGCAGCCAAACGTAGGCCGTGAAAGTAATGACCGAGCCAAAAATGATGAGATACAGCAAGCCAAGAATGGACCGAAGGGAGAGCGCCTCCCATTGCAGCCGACCGCCTTCGCCCATGAGCAATCCGGACGCGACGAGCAGGAAGCCGCCAACAATAAGCTCCAAGCCGGCGGAAAGCGCAGGGGATTTGGGAAGTTTGGCGACGCGGGAATACACGGCGCCAATCGACCACGACAACGTGCCGATTAGAATGGCGAAAGCGCTCAAAGAATCGACTTGTTGATTGCCGAGCTTCTGCCATGGCGCAAACAATAAGCTGATGCCCACAAAACCGCAGATTAGCCCGATGACTGTTCCGGAAGTTGTCCGATGCCCTTTCACCATAAACGCTTCGATCACCGCGATCCACAAAGGCTCCGAGGCGACGAGCAAAGCCGCGGAACCGGATGAAATCCTTTGTTGTCCCCATGCCAACATCCCGTGTCCCACCAAGAAAAACAGGACCCCAATAATAACGATGGGAATGACATTCTCTCTTTTTACTTTTTCCTCTCCACGCCCGCGGCTCCAAAAGTAAAGTATCAGGCCGGCGGCAAGGGAGCGCGTTCCCATCATCAGAAAAGGGGGAATGCCTTCGAGCGCGTACTTGATCGCCAGATAAGTCGAGCCCCAAATGAAATAGATTGCAGCAAAGGCGGCGAGCAGCTTGGCTTGCATTTGTTTGTTCATGGATTTTCAGGAATCAAAAGTTTGCCGCTTTCCTTGATCGTCTCTAAAACGATCGTTGTCCGTGTCGAGCGGATGGCTTTCATTTTGCCCAGATGCTCTCGCATCACTTTCAGGAGATGCTGGGTGTCTCTCACGCGCATTTTGACCAGATAGCAATCTTCTCCCGCCACGTCGTGTACTTCCAGCACCTCAGGTATTTTGGCGATTTGTCTGGCGGTGGCAATCCCGCCGACTTGATCATCCGTCTTGACAAAGACAAAAGCGACGAGTCCAAGTCCGAGCGCTTCGGCATTGATACGCGCTTCATAACCCATGATGATGCCGCGCTCTTCGAGCTTCCGAATCCGCTCCAAGACCGCCGAAGCCGCCATGTCCACCTGGCGGGCAATCTCGGCATTCGGAATTCTTGCGTTTTTCTGAATAATATTCAGTATTTTGTTGTCTAATTCGTCAATCATTCTTTATTTTCTTCATTTTTAAGAATATACGCCGGAAGCGAAAATTTGTTTCGTGGGGAAAATAAAAATGACCAGCCGGTGCGAGAATTTTTAAAAGCTCCGGTCGAATGTTTTTCTGATAGAAATCTATAAGAAAATAGCCTCATTACTGCAACCTTTTCCTATTTTTTCCCGTCTATTAAATAGCTGCCACAGCCATTCCGATTAGCGACGCGTCCAATTTAACTTCATGAGGAGCATTATGAAATCGATCCGGCGCACACGTTTTTGCTTTGTGCTGTTGATCGTTGTTTTCTTCTGCCAACCGGTTTGGGGACAATCTGCCGATAAATATGCCGAGCCAATCAAAACCTTTGAAGAATTTGTCAAGAAGCAAATGGAAGCCGATCGGATGACGGGCTTATCGGTGGCCTTCATGAAAGACGATTTTGTCTGGGCCAAGGGTTATGGCTTTGCCGATCTCGAAAATCAAGTTTCGGCGACGGAGAAATCGGCGTATCGCCTGACCTCGGTGACGAAACCGATGACGGCAACGGCGATCATGCAGCTCGTTGAAAAAGGCAAGATCGATCTCGATGCGGAAGTGCAAACCTATGTGCCGTATTTTCCCAAGAAACCTTGGCCGATTACCGTGCGGCAACTGCTCGGGCATCTTGGTGGGATTAGCCATTATAAGAATTACGATCTCGAAGGGCATTTTAAAGAGCATAAGAACACGAGAGAATCTATTGCCGTTTTTGAGAATTTCGATCTCGTTGCCGAACCCGGTACAAAATTCAACTATTCCAGCTATGGCTACAATTTGTTGGGCGCAGTGATTGAGGGCGCTTCCGGCCAATCGTTCGGCGAGTACATGCGCGAAAATATTTGGGCGCCGCTCGACATGACGGATACGCGGATGGACGATCCGCTCGATCTCATTCCCAACCGTGTGCGCGGTTATCAACTTATTGATGGCAAAATCAAAAATTCCGAATTTGTCGACATTAGCAGCCGTTTTGCTGCCGGCGGTACGCGCAGCACCGTCGGCGATTTGCTCAAATTTGCCAGAGGCTTGAACGACCGCAAGATTTTGTCGGAGAAAAATATTACGCTTATGTACGAGCCGATGGCAACGAAAGACGGGCGGTGGAGCGATTACGGCATGGGATGGGGATCCGGCAATGCCAACGGCCGTTTTTTTATTTCGCACAGCGGCGGGCAGCAAGAGACGCGCACGATTCTTTACAATTATCCCACCCAAAATCTCATCGTTGCCGCCGGATGCAATTTTGAAAACGGAGATCCAACACTCTATGCGCGCCGCCTGATCGAGTTGATTCTTGATGAGCCGGTAATCATTCGCGCTTATGCCGGCGACAAGATCAACTTAGACCTGTTAGCAGGCATGACCAATGTCTACAGCGACGGTTTGGTTTATTTTGAAAAGACACAAAAGCCGGCAGCGAGTAACGAAGCGGAGTTGACGGCGGCGTTTGCTTACTTTAAGAAGAACGTCAATAAAACGGCGTTGGAAGTGGATTCCAAAAGCGCGTCACAAAAAATCCGCGATGGCCGGCATCCGGTGGCCGGATTGCCTTTTGCCAAAATTGGCTCGTTCATGGCTTCAAAGCTGCAAGAAAAGTCCGGCGCAGGGCAACTCGATTCTTATCGCAAATCTGGCCCCATTCCATTTTTTGCCGATTATATCTCGGCCTACAAAAAAGATTCCAAAATTTCAAAAGCCGCGCGATTCGATGCAGCGTTTGAAAAAATGATCGCGCCATGGCAGCAGGATTGGCAGAGAACGTGGACTCCAGAAACGCGCAACTTGACGATTACGCCGGCTTCGGATTTTGAGGCGCTCGCGGCGCAGTTGAAACCGATATTTGCCGGCGCGCAGGTTTATCCCAATTTCGTCGACGGCTTCAATCAAACCATTCAACAACTGGCGCTGCGCGGCGAACGTGAAAAGGCATTGCAAGCCGGAAAATTGGGCGTCGAGTTGTATCCCAACTCCGATGCGCTGCATGTGTATTACGGCATCGCGCAAATCTTTTTCGGCGATCCGGAAAACGGCAAAGCGTTCATTAAAAAAGCTGCGGCGATCAACGCCAACGGCCTTGCCGGTCCCGGCGGTTTGAACGACATGGCCTATCAACTCGCCGGCATCGGCAAAATTGAGGCGGGCATGGCAATATTGCAAACGGCCGTGGAGCTTTATCCCAAGGACGCGAATCTCTACGACAGCATCGGCGAGTTTTATTTGAAGCAAGATCAAAAGGAAAAAGCAATTGAGTTTTATAACAAAGCTTTGCAGATCGATCCGAATCTGGAAAGCGCAAAGAGAGCGTTGGAAAAAATTTCTCATCAAGGGTCGAAATAATTAAGAAAGGAGCAATAACATGAAACGAGTTGTTATCATTCTCACGCTGGGGTTGCTCATGGCCGCGAATCAAACTTCGGCGCAGGAAAGTGTTTTAGCCGAGATTCGCGACGTCCCATTTGAAACTTTGCGCGGCGCGGGGTTCAGTCTTGATCAGGATCAGCAAGTGAGTATCGAAGCGGTCGGACTGGACGAAGTCAAAAGACGGTTGCCGCCGACCGCGACGTGGATTATCAACGCGCAAACGCGCGATGTGGTTTGGGAAATGACCGACGAAAAATCGAGTTATACCGGCCGTCGCCTCAATACCGTGAACGAATCGGTAACCTTGCCACGCGGCAATTACGAAGTGTATTACGCGTTTTATCCGAACGGATGGTCATACAGCACCGGCCCGAATAGTTTTGGCAACGCCATCAAACACGTTTGGAATGAGGTTTTTGAAGACGGCAATAACAAAGATTATTCTTATTACCGCGATAAACAAAAAGACTTAAAAATCGCCGTACGGGGCAAAGGCCGCAGCGCCGGCAAAGATCTGGTGGCGCAATGGCAAAACGAGTATAAAGCCAACGCGATTGTGACGATGACGGCGTTGTGGGACGATCGCTATGAAAAACAAGGCTTCACGCTCGACCGTCCGCTGGATTTGCAAATTTATGCCGTTGGCGAAACCGGTTGGGATGATAATGATTGGAACTGGAATCGTAAAAGCCGCCGCGATTATGAGCAGGAACTTTATGATCACGGCTGGATCATCAACACGCAAACGCGCGCGAAAGTTTGGAAATTCACTTATGCCGATTCCAAACCTGCCGGTGGCGCGCATAAAAACCGCATGATCGATCAAACCATTTCGCTACCGGCCGGAAATTACGCGGCGTTTTTTGTCACCGATGATTCGCACTCGGAACGCCGCTGGAATGCGCTACCGCCGTATGATCCGGGTTTTTGGGGCATGACGATTCGCGTGAAAGATCCCGCGCTGAAAACTGCGGTTAAAAATTTCGACTATGCGCCCGCGCCGGATAAAAATGTTATAGCGAGTTTCACGAAATTAGGCGATGAAGAGTTTAAATCAACCGGCTTTAGTTTGAAGCGTCCGCTGGAGGCGCGCATTTACGCCATCGGCGAGGGCCGCGATGGCGAGATGTTTGATTATGGCTGGATCATCGATGCTAAAACGCACAAAAAAGTTTGGGAAATGAATTTTGACGAAACCGAACATGCCGGGGGCGCAAGCAAAAATCGTCTCTTTGAAGGCAACGTGCGTTTGGAAGCCGGCAATTATCTCGCGTATTTCGTCACCGACGGCTCGCATTCTTATGTTGATTGGAATTCCTCCGCGCCGTATGATCAGGAGCACTGGGGCATGACGGTGATGGCAGCCAACGGTAATTTCAGCACATCAGACGTGGCGGCGTATGAAGAGAAAGAAGACGGCTCGGTTTTAGCGCAATTGATTCGCGTGCGCGACCACGATCGCGAGACCAAGCGGTTTACGTTGAAGAAGGATAGCCAAATTCGCATCTACGCCCTCGGTGAAGGCCGAGATGGTGATATGTATGATTACGGCTGGATTGAAGACGCCAACACCGGCAAAACCGTTTGGGAAATGAGCTATCGCCTGACCGAGCACGCCGGCGGCGCGCGCAAAAATCGCCGCTTCGACGACACCTTTTCACTCAAAGCCGGCGAATACATTCTGCACTTTGAGACGGACGATTCGCATTCATTCAACGATTGGAACGACGACCCGCCGCACGATGCGACGCATTACGGCATTACGTTGTACGCGGTGAATTGAGCCCGAGAAACACGGAGTGACAAACTTTAGTTTGTCAAGCTCGATAATTTTTTGAAATTATCTGTGCGATGGGCGGCTGCCGTTGAGGGCAGCCGCCCATTTCTATTTCGAAGCGGAAAATTGCGCTTGCTTTTTAGCGAAAAATATGGCATCTTCAATAGAATTTAAAAGAGGGTTAATTTTATCAAACCATTCGAGGTTTAAGAAAATGGAAAAGATCGCCGAGCCTTCAGTCAGAAAATTTTCTTTCGATGAGTTCAGCAAACATTTGCAGGTCGTCGTTGAGGCGCTGGCCGACAGCAATAATGTTTCCATCATGCTGCAACGGCAGGGAGATGAAGTTTTGATTTTTTACAAAAAGCGTTATAGTGACAAAGTCAATGAAATTTTTGAAAAAGCCAAACGCGAGTATCAGCGGCGAGAAAGGGCAGGATACACTCGGGAGCAAGCCTTTGAAGATTTAATGAAAGTTCAGCAGGAGATCGGCAAGTATTTGCGTGACGACGAGATCTTATGAAAACTTCTTTTCGTACTGTTCCTGACACGAACGTGATTATTGCTGCTCAGAGTGGCAGTCCAACCAGCCCGAATCGAGGGTATTTTACGCGTTGGAAGAATGCAGAGTTTGTACTTTTGTTCTCTGATGATACTTATACGTGAATACATCGAAAAGTTAACTGAGCGTAATATTCCCGAAGATCACATTCTAGAATTAGCTGCTATTATAGAAAAGTTAGGGGAGCGCACATCGATTCAATACTTCCACCTCGCCAATTATCCCACCGATCCCGATGACTTCGCCTTTGTGTTGTGCGCTGCAAATGGCTATGCCACTCACCTGATCAGTTACGATAGGCATCTGTTGGATTTGCAAGGATTCTATTCTTTTAAAATTTGTAAAACCGTGGACTTCCTGGCAGAGTTGCGACAGATTTTGGCGGGCTTGAATAACAACATGGAGTAGCGCCATGAAGAAAATAATCTTCCCATTGCTCATCGGTGTGGGATTTTTATCTCTTAGCGCCTGTAACAAAAACGACGCGCCAACCGATCCGAAACCCGTTGCGCCGCAATTGGCGACCGTGGCATCGGTCACCGTTGATTTGCCGAAAAATGCGGCTACGCCGGTGCGCACTTTCTATAATGATATTTATGTTTCTTTGAGCGCGGCGTTGCGGCATTACGAGAGTGTGAAAAACCTGGTTCCCGGTTATGCGAATTCGACGTGGCGTTGGAATTACACCGCGGCCGGATTCGACATTAAGCTCGAAGCTGTGGTCGCAGCCGGCGATTCCAGTTCATGGAAAATTTGGGTGAGCGGCAACGCGCTCAATAACTGGCTTTCTGCAGCCGGCAAAGTCAGCACGAATGACAGATACGGCGCCTGGCGGTTCTATCTCTATAATAGCGCCGATTTGCAGGGCAGCGCCATTTGGCGAAAGAACGAACAAAATGGTTCATGGGGGCCGGGATGAGTTGCGATCCCAATTTTCCGCAACAGTTAAATTTTCCGTTAAATTTCCTCTTGACATCCTGCCTTTTTCTTCTTTAATTTCATTATCCCGAAGCGACGCGCGCTCGGGAAATAAATGGCTAAAATATACAGGACGGGAGAACTGTTGACGAGCCTGAATAAATTGGCGCCGCCGAGCTGATTTATTGCGGGCTTTTTTTGTTTTCGCGGGAACACCGAACCGGAACCGGAGTCGGAGTATGCGGTCCATCAAAAATTGGCTGTCTCGCAGTGTAACCATTTTTTTTCTTTTCGCCGCCTGTAAAGATAAACCGCTGCAACCGGATAACGTCACCGTCGGGTTGGAAATTACGGCGCCGGCGGCCGCGGTGCTCTCGGGCGGCAGTTTGCAATTGACCGCCACCGCCACGCTCAATAATGGCAAGATCAGCGAGGTGACGCCCAATGTCACGTGGTCGATTCAACCGGGCAAGACCGGCCGAATTAGTGAGTCCGGGCTTTTTTCCGCCAACAATAATAGTGTGGGCATGGAAACCGTGCGCGCCGATTATAAAGGGCAATCGGCTACGTTTCAAATCGAAGTCACCAAACGCGCGACCACGCTCGCGGTCTGGCCGGTGAACGGCAAAGTTGCCGCGGGCGGCACGCTGCGCTTCGAAGCGATTGCGGAATATCAAGACGTCAGCCACGAGTATGTTACCGACAAAGTGACGTGGACGATTTCGCCTGGCAACGCGGCAACGATTGACAACGCCGGCGTGTTGCGCGCCAAACCGGGCGTGGCCGGCGGTGAAACCGTGACCGGAACCTTTCAAAACTTGACGGCGCGCAGCCTCGTTGAAGTCCAATTGAATTTCCTCAGCCCGATTGAATTGGTGACGATTCCGGCCGGCAGTTTTATGATGGGCGATAATAACAGTGGCAACAATAATGAGCAGCCCGCGCATGAAGTGCAACTGGATGCGTTTGCGATTGGCAAGTATGAAGTCACGAACGAGCAGTATGCCCGGTATCTGACGGAGGCTTTTGCCGCCGGAGAAATTTTTTATGAATCCACGCTGGTGACCGGCAAGATCGGGCCTTTTGCCGCGTCGATTTACACCCGGCTGCGCGGCTCGCCCGAGTTTCCGGATAATTTTATCGAAGCCGTGCAATTGGGAAACAACTATGAATTTCGCGCGGTGCCCGGGTTTGAAACTTATCCGGTGGTGCGCATGAATTGGTATGGGGCTGCAGCCTTTTGCGCGTTTTACGGTTTGCGCCTGCCCACGGAAGCCGAATGGGAAATGGCTTGTCGCGGCGGACAGCAGAATCCTTACGGCACGCGCGACGGCACGATCTCGCATGATCTCGTCAATTATCAGGGCATCGGCGGGCGCGATACATTCACGGGCCTCGCGCCGGTCGGTTCCTTTCCGCCGAATCCATACGGTATTTATGACCTGAGCGGCAATGCCGCGGAATTTGTTTTCGATGTTTACGATGCGGCTTATTACGCGAAAAGTCCGCGGCAAAATCCGAAAGGTCCGGGGCCGGCAATGATTCTAGCGCCGCTGCCGGGCGGCCTCGGTTTGTGGCGTGGCGGCTCGTGGATTGATCCCTCGCGCCAATGCCGTTCGGCGTTTCGCGGCACGATCCGCGAACACGCCGATCATAATTTGCTCGGTGAAGCGGTTGTCGGTTTTCGCGTCGCCCGGTCGTTATAAGCTGCCGCGTTTCCTCACCATCAAAACTGGAGTTTTGCGCGTGAAAAAGAAATCCGTTGTCCCCGTTGTCTTTCCCGCCGCGGTTTTTGTGTTTTTAAGTTTTATGTTTTTAAATTTTATGTTTTATGGTTGCACTTCCAATCCGTTTGGCAGCGACAAAATTGCCGAAGAAAAAAGGCAGGTCGCCGGCGTCGTGCGGCTCGAAGATCAGAATAGCCCGAAAGATATTTATGTGTGGATGGCCGGCTTCAACCTCTCGACGAAAACCGACGATCAGGGCCAGTTTCAATTGACCCTGCCGCCGAAGGGAAGTCAGGGCACGTCGGGCGGGGTCAACGGCTTTTTTAATATTTATCCTTTTCTCGCCAATTATCGTTTGGACTCGGCGCAGGCCGTGATCCAAAACGGCGCGTTTGTTTATTCGAGGGGCGATATCAACAAGGACGGCAAGCTGGCGAGCTCGCGTCTGTTGCGAAAATTTTTGCGCATCAGCACGGCCGTGTCGCCGGCGAGCGTGCAAGGGAGTTTTGCCGGCCGCATCGGCGTCACGGTCACGCTGGAAGCGACGCTGGATTCCTGCACGGTGATCTTTCCCAACGCAGTGGGCGGTCTGCTGGGTGTCGTTTTTTTTAAGCGCGTCGGCACGGAAGATGTTTCGATTTTTCAAACCACGCCCGGCATCAGCGTTCGCGATATTGATCTGATCGGCCGGGCGCCCAAAAGCCGGACGACGATTTTCAATCTCGTGCAAGTGCCGCTGTCGCCCGGGCAATACGAAGTCATTCCGTACTTGCTGATTCGCCACGAAAAATTGCCGAAAGGTTTAATGGAGGGCATCGCCGCGAATGTCGAAGCGCTTGGCCCCGATTATTTGAAATTACCCATCCGGCGCGAAGGCGGGTTGTTTGAAGTGACGCCGTGATATAAAATTGTTCTGAATTAACCATCGTCAGCGCAGAGATTTTTTGTAATTACGATAAATACAAAAGCCGATTCAATTCGAATCGGCTTTTTATTTTCGGCAAAAAAGTTATCGCCACGCTATTTTACGCCCAGCAGCTCCACATCAAAAATCATCTCAGCATTCGGCGGAATCGAGCCAGTGCCGCGCTCGCCGTAGCCGAGCTGCGGCGAAATGATCAGCTTGCGCTTGCCGCCGACTTTCATGCTCATCACGCCTTCATCTCAAAATTGGTGTAGTTGTCATTCGGAAGAATCTTTTTTGAATCTAAGCCGCAGGCTCGAATCAAAAAAGATTCCTGCGGAATGACAGTTCTTTTTTTATTGATCAGGGAATCGAACACTCAATTTTAAAATTTTTTTCATTAAAAACCGACTCTCACGTTGAAAAAAAATTGTATAATTTTATGACAGAACGTTTAAACTCTTTCCATGTGACCGGTATCTTATTAACAAACGTCACGAGCATGCAACGGATCGAATCTGCGAAAGCGGAGGCCATTTTGGAGCGCAAAGCCGAAGGCGGCGCGACCATGATTTCGAGTTTGATTCGCCGGGCGCAAAACGGCGATCGCGCCGCGTTCGAGCAAATTTATCGCGAGAACGTCGGCCGCGTTTACGCTATTTGTCTGCGCATTTTGGCCAATTCCGCCCGCGCGCAGGAATTGACGCAGGATGTGTTTGTGCGCGCGTGGGAAATGATCGGCACGTTTCGCGGCGAAAGCGCCTTTTCCTCGTGGCTCTATCGGCTGGCGGTCAATGTCGTGCTGTTGGATTTGCGCGCGAAAAAGCGCCGCACCGTGCGCGTGCTGGTAACGGATGATTTATCGGTTTATGATAAAGCGGGCAACCCGGCCAATCCCGGCAGCGCGATTGATCTTGAACGCGCCATTGCGCTGTTGCCCGAACAGGCGCGAGTCGTCTTTGTGCTCTACGATATCGAAGGTTATCAGCATGGCGAAATTGCAGAAATCACCGGCGTGGCCGAAGGCACTTCGAAAGCGCAATTACACCGCGCGCGCAAGCTGTTACGGGAGGCATTGGAACGATGAATTGCGATAAAATAGAACCTCGCCTGCACGATTACGTCGACGGCCCGACGCCTGCTACCGAAAAACTCGATATCGAACGGCATCTCGCGACCTGTGTGAATTGCCGCGGCGAAGTGGAGTTTTTAAATTCATTGCGCCGGCAGGTTGCAGCGTTGCCACCAAGCATCGAACCGCCGCACGATCTGTGGCCGGAAATTGCTGATCGCATGGCGCCGAAAACGAATTGGCGGGTAACAGCGGCGCAGTGGTTCAAAAATCTTTTTGCCGGCGAAAGTTACGAAACCGGCGGTTGGTTCGCGTGGGGCTTGCGCGGCGCGGTTGCGGTCGCCGCATTGGTGTTTGTCATCGGCGGCGTCTGGTTCGTCATGCAAACCCGCCAATCAACATGGCAGGTGGCGCGGTTGGCCGGCGCTCCACAAATCGGCTCGCAGCGGCTGGTTGCGAATGGACAGTTGGAAGTGGGAGAGTGGCTTGAAACCGATGATTCTTCGCGCGCGCAAATCAACGTCGGCATGATCGGGCAGGTGGAGCTGGCGCCGCAGACGCGCATTCGTTTGCTCAAGACGCGCCTGACGGATCATCGCCTGTCGCTGGCGCGGGGAAAAATTCACGCCGAAATCTGGGCGCCGCCCCGGATTTTCTTTGTCGAAACCGCGTCGGCATTGGCCACCGATCTCGGTTGCGAATACACGCTGGAGATCGACGACGACGGCTTTGGCCTTCTGCACGTGACCAGAGGCT
>Ga0247727_10014412_pt1 | contig 13146 bp, 14 predicted proteins | sample WisWelCaveWW1625_FD_202498 | JGI IMG/M metagenome (GOLD analysis project Ga0247727, IMG submission 202498) | Biofilm microbial communities from Wishing Well Cave, Virginia, United States - WW16-25 | ecosystem: Environmental > Aquatic > Deep subsurface > Groundwater > Cave microbial mat | place...
CTCTACCTCACCCCATCGATCTGCGCAAGCCGGTCGGAGAAAGTCGGGGAGCGGGCGTACGATCTGTCATTCTCGGCGAGACTCTAGCGACAAGCAGACTTGGGCCGTTTGAGATTCGAGGAAAGCTTCGCAGGGGCACAGATTGACAGATGTAAAGAATGTGACTACAACAGGGGGCACAAAGAGGGTTTCATTATGAAGTTCGTGGGGGTGCGATTGAGCGCCGCTCGCGACGATTTGGCAAGGGGATGCGCCTGAACGGGCCTATCAGGCTCATCACCTGGATCCGGATTTCTATGAAAGGTTCTACAGGCCCGGGGGGCTGACCGATAGCCAGCGTGACCATCAGATGGCCTGGCATCGCCACGCCGGCGCGTGAGAGGGGTGGAAAGCGTGCGGGTCCGAAACTTGCACCTGGGGGGCGAGCGGGAATTAGCCCCCCATGAGACTCTGGTCGAGAAGAAAGCAGGAGGTCAAAACGATCACCCTCGCCCTCCAAGGCGGTGGCGCCCATGGCGCCTACACCTGGGGCGTGCTCGACCGTCTGCTCGAGGACCCGCGCCTTATCATCGAGGGCATCAGCGCGACCAGCGCGGGGGCGATGAACGCGGCCGTGTTGGCCCAGGGTTTGATGACAGGCGGACCGGAAGGTGCCCGGGCAGCGCTCGAATCCTTCTGGCGCCACGTCAGCGAGGCCGCACAGGCAACTCCCTTCCAGTCCACCTGGCTAGGCCGCTGGTTGCGTAGCTTCGCCTCCAACATGATGACGCCCATGTTCTCGCCTTACCAGTTCAACCCGCTCAACCTGAATCCCCTGCGCGATCTCCTCATCAAGACGATCGACTTCGAGTCCCTGAGGGAGTCCAGCACGGTCAAACTCTTCATCTCGGCGACCAACGTGCGCAACGGCAAGATCAAGGTCTTCGAAACCCGGGACGTCTCCGCAGACGTGCTGATGGCCTCGGCATGCCTGCCGTTTCTCTACCGGGCGGTCGAGATCGACAGCGAGCCCTACTGGGACGGCGGCTACATGGGAAACCCGGCGATCTTCCCCCTGATCTATGACTGCGAGTCCCGCGATGTGGTGATCGTGCGCATCACCCCGATCCGACGCGACGAGGTGCCCAAGACCACCGGCGAGATTCTGAATCGCATCAACGAGCTCACCTTTAATTCCTCGCTCATGCGCGAGGTGCGGGCCATCGCCTTTATCACCCGCTTGATCGACGAACGAGTGGTCAAGAGGCGGAGGCTCAAGCGCATCCTTATCCACGACATCGACGCCGAGCCGTACATGGTTCGGCTCGCCTATTCCAGCAAACTCAACGCGGATTGGAGCTTTCTCGTGCACCTGCGCGACGTCGGACGCGAGAGTGCAGAGCGGTGGATCAAGACCAACTTCGACAAGCTGGGCATCGAATCCTCGATAGACCTCCGGGCGGACTTCCTGTAACCTACGGCCGTCGCCAACGGACGCATTCGCCATTGAGGTCAGGCGTCACTGTTGTCCGAGGAGTGCAGCGTTATGGCGTCCCCGGTAAGCTGCGAGCACGGTCCAACCGTTAGAAATGGCCGAACATCACGGTGGGTGCGCGCGTGAAAATGAAATCCGTGAACCGTATCTTCCCTATCGTGCTCGCCGTGCTCTCCTTGGGTGTTGCTCCGGTGGCTGGAGAGGCACAGGAGATGCCGATTTTCGATGCGCATATCCACTACAGCCACGGCGACTGGGACACCCTCAGCCCTCAGCAGGCCCTGGCACTCCTTGAAAGGGCGGGGGTGCGTCAGGCCCTGGTGTCGAGCACCCCGGATGACGGGACCCTGAAGCTCTATCAGGCAGATCCAAAACGCATCATTCCCTTTCTCAGGCCGTATCGGACTCGTGGAGATATGGGGGGCTGGCACAGCGACCCTGCGGTGCAAGCGTATGTGGAGGAAAGACTCACGCGGGGGGTCTACAAGGGCATCGGCGAGTTTCACCTCTCGGCGTCGGACACCGATAAGCCGGTAGTCAAGCACCTGGCCGAGCTGGCGGCGAAGCAGCAACTCTTCCTTCACGCCCATGTGGACGAGGTCGCGGTCGAGAGGTTGCTTGCGCTGTACCCCGAGGTCCGCATCCTTTGGGCCCATGCGGGGATGTCGTCACCAGTGAAAGAGGTGGGTCGCCTCCTTGACCGGTATCCGAAGCTCTGGGTGGAGTTGGCGCTGCGCTTTGATGTGGCGCCCGGCGGCAATCTTGACCCGGAGTGGCGCGCCCTGTTCCACCGTCACCCGGACCGCTTCATGGTAGGGACCGACACGTGGACGACCTCACGGTGGGATTCACTGGTGGAGGAAGCACGAGCAACCCGTCGGTGGCTGGGGCAGCTTCCTCGCGATGTGGCCGACCAGATCGCCTATCGGAATGGCGAACGCCTCTTCGGCCGCCGATGAAAGCGTCTCTCCTGGGAGGTGCGTACCATCCGCTTGCTTTTCGTATGTATCGGCAATATCTGTCGAAGCCCGATGGCCGCGGGTCTCGCTCAGCGAATGCTTGAGGGGCGCGGTGAGGCCGAGAGTGCCGGCATTGCGCCCTTCGGGTACCGGGCCGCCGACGAGACCATTGGCCTGATGCGGCGTGAAGGGATCGATCTCTCTGATCACAGACCACGACAGGTTTTGGATGTATGTTTCGAAGACTACGACTATGTCGTGTCGTTGGACCCGGACGTTTATCGGCACTTGAAAGAACGCTGTGGGGTCGCGCCAAAGAAGCTTGTCTCATGGGAGATTGACGATCCGTACGGACAGGGCATTGATGCCTACCAGAAGAGTTTCCAATCGATTCGCTCCCATGTGGAAGATCTCCTGGCCACACTTGGGCTTCCCTCTCGTGAGGACCGCTAAGATTATGCCGGCCACGCGCACGGGCTGGCCACACGTCGGGGCAGTGGGAGCTTGACAGCGCGTTCAAACTGAATGATACTCAGGGCCTCGATCGCGGGCGCTTGCCCCAGTTCCGGCGATGACTCGCGCGAAGGCTCCCCATCCTGAACCCGATGAACCACCAGCAGAACGAGCTACTGCGTCGCGTCCGCGAAGGGCCCTCGGAGCTCTGGGAAGGGAACCTGACCGCTCTGCTCCTCTCGATAAACGGGATCGCTGCGGGCTTCGTCTCAACGGGGTAGAGAAGGGAGGCCGCACCGAGAGGGGGCGATAGCGAGGAGCCCCGCTTCCGCCCTGCGCTGGGCGGCGCCACACTGCTGCGCGGAAGAAGCAGAAGCCGGTGTCCCGCCTCCGATGTCGGTCGGGTCTCGAAAGGGCTCGGAGGGTACGGCCGGATTCGAATGCGGACGAAGAGGGACGGCGGTGGCCGAAAAGGACTTGCTGCTCCGAGACTTCTGGTACCTTGCGCTCCCCTCCCGGCAGCTCAAGGCCGGACAGATGATGGGCAAGATGCTGCTGGGTGAGCCGGTGCTCCTGGGGCGCGCGTCCGACGGCGCCCCGTTCGCGATCCGGGACATCTGCGCGCACCGCGGGATGCCGCTTCACCACGGCCGCTTCGACGGAGCCGAGGTAACCTGCTGTTACCACGGCTGGAAATTTGCGCCCGATGGCCGGTGTACCGAGGTCCCCTCTCTCCTGCCCGATCAGGCCTCCATCGCATCGAGGATCCGGGTGAAGAGCTACCCCTGCCGCGACGTACAGGGCAACACCTGGGTCTTCATTCCTGACGGAGAGGTGAGAGAGTCGGAGCCTCTGCCGGACGTACCGCGGATGCCCGGCGTGGGTGATACAGCTCCTCAGGTCTCCTGCTCCCTCCGCTATCCCCTGGATGCCGACGACGCCGCCTACACGCTGATGGACCCAGCCCACGCCGCCTTCGTGCACACGTGGTGGTGGTGGAAAAAGAAGGGGCGGAAACTTCGGGACAAGCAGAAGGACTTCGAGCCCGCCCCGCTCGGGTGGCGCCAGAAGCGACACGCGGCTCCGGCGGATAATCGGATCTATCGGCTGTTCGGGAAGAACGTCACCACGGAGATCACGTACCGGCTGCCCGGCATGCGCATCGAGTCGATCCAGGGGGACCGGCATTCGGCCGTCAGCCTGCTCATCATCACGCCTCTCAGCAAGACAGAGATTGAAATCCACCAGTGCCTCTACTGGACCCTTTCGTGGCTCGCCCCGCTCCGCCCTCTGTTCAGCCGTCTGGTTCACAACTTTCTCGATCAAGATCGGAAGATTGCTCTGCTCCAGCAGGAGGGGCTTCGGTTCGATCCTCCGCTCATGCTGTTCGGCGATGTGGATGCCCAGGCGAAGTGGTTCTTTCAGCTGAAGCGGGAGTGGTTGCGCGCCCGACAGGAGAACCGTCCCTTCCGGAACCCCATCGAGCCGCAAACCCTGCGCTGGCGGAGCTGAGCACCTCCCCGCGGAACGGGGACGTTTGGCCGGGGCCCGTCGACCTCCGGCAGGCCCTCGACCTCATCGCGGCCGGTGCACGGGAGGGGGTCAGGCTGTCTCTAAATCCGGAGCAAGAAATGAGGGCCAACAGGACCCTCAAGTTGTTGAAGGTTGGTGTCCTCTGGGTTCTGGCAGCGGGGGCGTTGGGGATCGCCGCGGGGCGATTCAACGCATGGCTTCTCGATAATGTCAATTTGGTCTTTCACGAGGCGGGCCACGTCATCTTCGGCCCCGGAGGCGAACTCATTGGGATCTTGGGGGGTAGCCTGATGCAGGTCCTGATTCCTGTGGTCTGCGGCGTGGCCCTTCTCCGGCGGCGGGACCATTTCGGGGTGGCCCTGTGCGGCTTGTGGACGGGCCAGAGCATGGTCAATGTAGCGATCTATGTCGGTGACGCGCGGCAACTGGCACTGCCCCTCTTAGGAGGCGAGCACGTCATTCATGATTGGAACTATCTCTTGGGAAGACTTGGCCTCCTCGAGTGGGACCGATTCCTGGCCAGGATGATCACACTGATGGCTGTGCTGACGATCCTCGGCTCGGCCTTGCTCGGGACGCTGGCCCTCCTCTCGGACCAAGAATCCCGAAATGTCAGGGTGCCTCAATAGACAGCATGCAGACCGATTCCCTCTGTGTCCCGTTGAAAAACAGGCCACTCGCTGGTAGCATGAGAGTCTTCAGAGAAGGAGATCATCGCCATGCGATATAACAGGAACGCTCTCGTCGTTACGCTCGTCCTCATCATGGGTCAGACCGCATGGGCCGGGGGGTCGAACTACGGGGTCACTCCGGGAGCGAAAACCTCCACCGAGGGCAAGATCTCGGAATGGCCGGTGCCCACGCCGCGATTCGCGCGTGATCCCGCGCCGGGGGGCGATGGCAACATCTACATTGCCGTCATGTCCGGAAACAAGATTGCGCGCTTCGACCCCCGCTCGAAAACCTTCATCGAGTGGGAGCTGCCGGAGGGCGCGCGACCCCACGGCCTCCTCGTCGACCAGAGCGGTCAGATTTGGTACACGGGAAACGGCAACGGTACCATCGGCCGGCTCGATCCGGCTACGGGCAAGGTGGTGGAGTACAAGGCGCCGTCGGGAGGTGATCCGCACACGCTCGTCACTGACGGGCAAGGGGTGATCTGGTTCACGGTGCAGCGCGGAAACCGCATCGGGCGCCTGGACACCCGCACCGGAAAGATCACCGAGTATCAAACCGCCGGCCGCCCCTACGGAATCGCCCTGGACCAGGCGGGCAACGTCTGGGTCTGTCAGATCGCCGCCGGGAAGCTGGGCAAGCTCGATCCCAAAACGGGTGTCATCACCGAACTCGCGCTCGACCCTGATTCGCAGCCGCGCCGGATGGCGACGGCTCCGGACGGGTCCTTGTGGGTCACCCTGTACGGCAAGGGGACGTTGATTCGTGTAGACCCCCGGACGGGCCGCGTGCTCAAAGAGTACCCGCTGCCTGCGGGGCGCAACGGGGGGCCGTATGCGGTGACGGTAGACGGGGCGGGCATGGTCTGGGCCAACGAGATTCACGCCAACACCGTGGTGCGGCTGGACCCCAAGACGGAGCAGATCCGGGTGTTCCCATTGCCCTCGGGTGACGTCGGCATCCGCAAGATGATCGTGGATGCCCAGGGGCGGCTCTGGTACATGGGGAGCCACAATGGTCGCCTCGGGGTCATCGAGTAGGTGCCCTCGGTGGGGTATCGGGTTGAGCGACGGGTGGCGATGGAGGCCGTCCGCAAGGCGTGTCGTCTCTGCGAGGCGGTGCGGGCATCCCTCGTCTCGCAGGGGACGATAGCGAAGGCGGACCGGTCCCCGGTCACGGTAGCCGATTTCGGTGCCCAGGCGGTTGTCAACCTGGCGCTGCTCGACGCCTTTCCGGACGATCCCATCATGGCTGAAGAGGACGCCGCCTTCCTCCAGACCTCCCAGGGCGCGGCCCTCAAAGCCGGCGTCTCTCACCACGTCCGCGCCGTTGTTCCGGGCGTGGCCGACGATGTAGTACTCTCTGCCATCGATCGGGGCGCGGGACAGGGGGGGCCCACCGGACGCCACTGGGCCCTCGATCCCATCGACGGCACGACAGGGTATCTGCGCGGTGACCAGTATGCGGTCGCACTGGCGCTGATCGAGGATGGCGAGGTGGTCCTGGGGGTCCTGGGCTGTCCGAAGCTCCCCGTCGATCCTGGCCATCCTGGCGGACGCAAGGGCTGCCTGTTCGGTGCTGTAAAGGGTCACGGTGCGACGATGCAGTGGATCGACGACCCCACCGAAAGGAGGATCACGGTCACGGAGATTACGGATCCCGCGGCGGCTTCGTTCTGCGAGTCTGTCGTAGACTCGCACTCGTCACACCGTCACGCAGCACGCGTCGCATCCGTCCTCGGGATGGCGGCTCCGTCCCTGCGCATCGATAGCCAGTGTAAGTACGCGGTGCTCGCCCGCGGTGACGTCTCGGCCTACCTGCGACTGCCCACCTCGGCCGACTACGAGGAGAAGACCTGGGACCACGCCGCCGGCTGGATCATCGTCAAGGAGGCGGGAGGGGAGGTGAGCGACGTCCGGGGCCAGCCGCTGGACTTCTCCCTCGGGCGGACCCTGCGCCGGAACAGGGGCGTGGTGGCAACCAACGGCAAGCTCCACCCGCAGGTCATTGCCGCTGTCCAGCGGGCTCTCGGAAGCGACTGAAAATCCGGCCTACTGCTTAGGGACGGAGATCTCCTTGGGGATGGGAGGCGTGGCCCCTTTCGCAAGCCATTTGCCCAGGAGGATCACGACGATGGTGGCCAACACGGGGATGCCCCAGTGGAGGAGGCGGCTGTCGTGAATCATGAGTTCGATGACCTTTTTGTCATCCACGATCATGAACCCGGCGGTCCAGCCGAGGACCCCAGCCCCGACATAGGCGAGCCAGGGGTAGCGGTCCATGAGCCTGGCAATCCATGCGGCACAGAACATGATGATGGGGATGCTGAGGCCCAGACCGAAGAGGATCAGGCCAAAGCTTCCCCGCGAGGCCCCACCAATCGCGATAATATTATCGGCACTCATGATAAAGTCGGCCACGGCGATGATCCAGATCGCATGCCAAAATCCCTTGGCCTCTTTTCCGTGGAGGTCCTCCATCTCATGGTGCTCTCGGAGGAGCTTCACGGCTATCCAGCCCACCAAGATCCCTCCGGCGGCGCTTAGAAAAGGAACGAGCAGGAGCTGAGCAACGATAAAGGTAATCAAGACCCTCAGAACGACGGCGAGCCCAGCGCCGATGACGATGACCGTCTTGCGCTGGGGTGGTGGCAGGGGCCTGGCCGCCATAGCGATGATGAGGGCATTATCGCCGGCCAAAACGATGTCGATCAGGGTAATGCTCAGGAAGGCAAAGATGAAATCCCAATTCATCCTGGTGTCCTTGATTGATGGCCACTGAAGAAATCCAATCTTTCTTACTCGATGCGATATTTTTTGTCAAACAAATAGCGACGGGACCTTGCTTCTCTTAGATCGATAGTACATAAGCCAGACACCGCCCTCGGAGCATCTCGTACTGGGCGCCGGCGGGTCCCGTCTCGACTAACGGAATGTCGGTGAGAAACTGGTCCATCGGTCCGCTGGAGCGGCCCGCTAGAGAGCTTCATTTGAACAGTAATCCTAGAAGGCTCAGGGGCAGCAACATCATGGCCCAGAACTGCGTCCAGTGAACCGATGTCCCGAGCCAGCTGTTGATCGAATATGTGGCAGCCCAGGAGAGAGGCGCTGTCAGGGCGACATAGCCGGGGATGGATAGGGTAGCGAATCGACGGAGCCGGCGACGGTTCGGGGGGTCGCTGCGCCAAAGGGCGATCCCCAAGCGCACCAACACATAGGGAAACGTGAACGGAAGTAGGAGCCAGCCGATACCGGCGCGCGACGAATAAAAGAAAGCGTTCACAATCGGAATAACGCCCACCAGCACCATATACGCGGGGAATCCGTAGACCTGTGCGGCGAGTGTTGAAAGGCGGCAGCTGGCAGGCAGCGTCTCACCGATCATATGGTCTCTCTAGCAGCGTGTTTAGGGGGCATTCGCGCAATTCCGGGCCCGATTCCGGGGACATAATACATATCTTCCGTGCAGAGAAAACGGTAGCCGAAATCATTCGCGGTAAATCAGACCCGCCACCAGACCCGCCGCGATGAATTCCACCAGAATTGCCACGAACCAATAGAACGCGAGCACCAGGGGGATCGGCAGAATCACGTACCAGCCGAAGCTGTGCATCACGGACAACATGGCTCCAACATACAGGCCGCAACGAAACCCCTGCCCCAGGCCAGGCTTGCCTTTCTCGTAGCCCTTCACGTAGATCAGCGCGAAGAGCGGTGCGAATACCAGGTATCCTACCCAGAAGATCCACATCAGCCGCAGCATCTCCGTTTCCGGCCGCCACACCGAAGCCGTCTGCCGGTACATGTCCGACAGGAGTACGCCGTGGATGAAAAATTCCAGCACCGCGATCACGACAAATACCGCGACACTCGCCAGCACCCACCGTTTCGTATTCATGTGGTCCTCCGCATTGTTCGTCTTCGTTGTGCCATAGAAGCTCTCTCGTCTTGAAGCCTCACGATCAAGCTCAGCTGCGCCGCGATAGCGGCGTCGCCTGCAACGAGTGGTTAGGCGGAGTAACCATTAGTGAGCCACCACGTTCGAATACAGGTTGAGGATGACAACTCCGGCGACGATCAGGGCAAACCCAATCACAGCCGGCAGATCGATCTTCTCCCCAAACACAACTACTCCTACCACGGACAGCAAGACGATCCCGATCCCGGACCAGAGGGCGTAGGCGACCCCCACACCGATGCCTTTGAGGCTCAACGATAGAAAGTAGAAGGCCGCTCCATAGCCGACTATTACCACCAAGCTCGGGAGTAGCCGGGTGAAGCTCTGACTCGCTTTCAGGGATGACGTTGCCATCACCTCAGCAATGATGGCGATCAGCAGGTAGACGTATTCGGTTCGCATCATCATCCTCAACCAACACGAGAAAAGATCTAATTCCACGAAAAACCCTCCGTGGGTCTTCACATTCGCCGTGCATAGTGGAAGGCATGAGACTGCCCATGCAGGAGTCAAGAAGAAATCAGTATTGTGTCCCCGCAATCCGTTGGTCATGATGCTCTAGAGCGGTCTAACGGAATACGCATAACCGGCGCGCAAACGGCAAGCGCAGCGCCGCTGTTTGCGCGTGCGTGTTCATGCGCGGGTTAGGCCGTCGATTACCGATCCTAGGCACTCTACGATTTACCAATTTTCTTCTTCGCCTCTTCAACGATAGCATTGATTAATTCCTCGGACGCTTTCCTGGCCTGCGCTAGTGATGGGTCGAACGCCTTCAGATACTCTCCGACCTCTGTCGCTACCATGGTTTCCACCTCATCTACAAAACGGGGGAACGCGACCTTATGTTCCTTGTCGGGTTGGTACTTCCCGCAAAGTTGAAGAAACTGCCAACCCTCGACCTTTAACAACTCGGCAGCGCGCCGCTTCTCGCGCCAGATCTCACCATAGTTCGCAACGCCCTCCCAAGCAGCGGCGCCCGCGACGATGGCACCTACAAAGGCAATCGCTATCGTTGCACCTTCGTGCCAGCCCGGGCGCATACTGAACGTGGACAATACGGGGATAAGGACCCCGCCAACCACCACGATGGCCCGAAGCAGGAAGTACTTCCACCGTGCGTTGACGGAGCGTGAATGCCACCACATGACCATCTCGGCCCACCGGCGCTTAAGGTACAACTCTTGAGATGATTCGAGATGCTTGGACTGATCAGCCTTAACGCCGTCGATAACACTTTCAAGCTTTTCTTGGGTTACCAGCGGTTCTGTCTGCTTGCGTAGCACGTCGCGTAGCATGGCGATGCTCCTGTGACTTGCGGCCTAACTATTGAGTATGCTGATCAGCATATCCCGATCCATAGACTTCGAATGGATGCGGCGATTCTCGGCGGTTTCCAAGGACTTGTCAAGGTCCCCCCGGAACGCGCCGTTGCCGGCGAATACTGGTCGGCATAATCCGATTATGGCTGCGACGGATTGAGCGCGAAGGTCAGTGCATCTGCCGGAGTACCGACGCCTCTCCCACCCCCGTTTCCAAATCGTTGCGCTATCTGGTGGATTGGGGGCGGAACAGACCGACAGTACATGCGCTAGACGAGATTGCGATGGAGAAGGGAATTGTCCGGAGGCGGGGGAGGCGGGAGGTGATTGGGCGGAGGATGGAGGATCAACGGAACCCGGTAAAGAGCCACCGCTTCGGGTTCCAGAAATGGATGAGCTTATGGGTAAAGCTCACCTGGCTGAGCTTTGTCGCAAGCTCCCGGAGCTCGGTCCGAATCTCCTCAGTCTCCCTATCCTGCGCCGTCTCCAGCCCACCGTTCGCAATGAAATGCTGGATCTTTTGGAGTTCTCCCGCATCCAGCCATATCCCGTGGTCGCTACATTGATCGATGATCACCCCAGAGATACGGCCAAAGTTCTTCCGGTTCATCGCGGTCCCGCACCTGACGCACGGGATGTACGTCGGAGGCTCCCGGAGGGGCCCTCGCACGTAATCCTCGGTCTTACTGTCCGCTGTCTTCCGGATCGCTCGGTGGAATTCGTCCCTGTCAAGCCACAGACCGTGACATTGAGGGCAGAGGTCATATTGCTCCCCATCCGGCGTGGAATGAATCTCGACCGTGAGGGTGCACCGCGGGCACGTGCCAGACTTGGACATTCGCGGGTCCCTGATCCTGGCGGCGCAAAAGGGACAGATCCTCGAGCTGGCATTGACGCTCTTGCCACAGTGGGGGCATGCCTTGGTTTGGTGGGCCTGCCTCATTTCAGCGTTCCCCTCATCGAGATTCCGACCCATGCCGAGATGCTATTTTGCCCTAAGAGGACTTGCAACGATCGTGCCTGGGGTGTCGAGAGGAGCGTCCACCCCGGCGGTCCTTGGCACGCAGGGAGAGGAGGATAGGCGTTGACAAGGTGGAGTCGACCACGAGAAGATAGCCGTACTCTGCGGGCGATCAGCCGGGTGGGAGGAGCGCCTTGAGACGACAGTTGGTGAGTATTTGCGTGATTGTCGGGGTCGTTGCCGGGATGCCTGCCCTCGCGCGAGGGGAAGAAGGGCCGCCAGGCGAGCCCCAGGAGGTTTCACAAGAGCAGGAAAAAAAGGACGGGCCATCACAGAAAGAGACCTCTGTAGTCGAGGATTCAGCCCTGGTGGCCACGAGCGTCGTCGTGAGCGCCGCGCAAATTCCGCTGCGCGCAGGTACCTGTGCGGCTACCGTCATCGTGGCGGGGTTTGCCTATCTGCTCACGGCATTTGACCGCGAGGCGCGTCAGGGCCCCGGCGACGCCATCACGCGGGTCTGTAGAGGCCCCTACACGACCAGCCCTCAAGAGCTGAGGGGACGCTGAACTCGTGCATGGCAATTCCGGGGACATAGTCTCCAAAGGTGTCCGGTACCTTTAGCTCCAGGCTGAGTCCCGGAATGATGCGCAATCAGGCCTTCCCCTTGCGCTGGCCAGCCCGCAAGAATTTTTTGCGCAAGCGGAAGGCGTGGGGTGTGGCCTCCACGAGCTCGTCGTCGCGAATGAACTCGAGGGCCTGCTCGAGGCTGAGCGGCCTAGGCGGGGCGAGGTGCGCCGTCTCGTCGGCGGTGGACGAGCGCATGTTCGTGAGCTTTTTCTCCTTGGTGATGTTCACGTCCAGATCGTTGGGCCGGGAGTGTTCCCCGACGATCATACCCTCGTAGACTTCCGCGCCGGGGGCGATGAAGAAAGTACCCCGAGGCTGGAGGTGCTCGATGGCGTATGCGGTGGCACGCCCCGGTCGGTCTGCTACCAGGGCGCCGGTGAAGCGACTGGCGATGTTCCCCTGCCAGGGTTCGTAGCCGTCAAATAGGTGGTGCATGATGCCGCTGCCCCTGGTCTCGGTCATGAACTCGGTGCGAAAGCCGAGCAGGCCCCGGGAGGGGACGCGGAACTCGAGGCGCACCCGGCCGCTGCCGTGGTTGACCATCCGGATCATGTGTCCCTTGCGGGGACCCAGCTTCTGGGTCAGGGTCCCGATGAATTCCTCGGGAGAATCAATGACCAGTTGCTCCATGGGCTCGTGGACCACGCCGTCGATGGAACGCGTGAGGACCTGCGGCTTGCCTACCGCCATCTCGTGGCCCTCCCGCCGCATCATCTCAATAAGGATGGCCATCTGGAGCTCGCCCCGACCTGAAACTGTGAAGACGTCGGGCGATTCGGTCTCCGCGACCCGGATCGCGACATTGTGCAGCATTTCCTTGTCCAGCCTTTCCCGGAGCTTGCTCGCAGTGGCGTACCCTCCCTCGCGGCCCGCCATCGGTGAGTTGTTGACGTAGAAGAGCATGGCGATCGTCGGCTCATCAACATGGATAGGCGGCAGGGGTTTGGGGTCTTCCACCGCCGACAGGGTCTCACCGATGTTCACCCCTTCAATGCCGGTCACGGCCACGATGTCACCGGGTCCGGCCTCCGTAATCTCGATCCGGCGCAGGCCCTCGTACCCATAGAGCCCGGTGACTTTGGAGAACACCACTTGGCCGTCGAGGCGGCAGAGGGCGACTTCTTGCCCCTTGGAGAGGCGGCCGTTGAAGATCCGGCCCACGGCCAGGCGGCCCACGTAATCATCATA
>Ga0247727_10014413_pt1 | contig 13145 bp, 12 predicted proteins | sample WisWelCaveWW1625_FD_202498 | JGI IMG/M metagenome (GOLD analysis project Ga0247727, IMG submission 202498) | Biofilm microbial communities from Wishing Well Cave, Virginia, United States - WW16-25 | ecosystem: Environmental > Aquatic > Deep subsurface > Groundwater > Cave microbial mat | place...
TGGTGGGCGAAGCCTTCAGCCGGCTCGATCTCGTTGCGCAGCAAGTGATGCAAGCGTTGTCTATTTACAATCGCCCCCGCGAATGCCATCGATTATCTTTTGCAGCCGTACACGCCAAGCCTCGAAATCGTGCCGGTTTTGAAACGCCTCGTGAACATGCACTTTGTCCGCAAAGAAGCCGGACGTTATTATTTACATCCGATTGATCGCGACTATGCTTTTGGACGAATCCGCAAAGGCGAGATATCGGATCGAAATGAGACGGAAACGTTGCGTTATACGCAATTTGCACTGTTGCATCGCGGTGCAGAGTATTTCAAGCAAACACGCTTGCCGCGCGAGCAATGGAAGACAATTGAAGCTGCGGCAAAGGTATTGCTGGAGATTGATTACAACTATCTCGATTTGTGGGGCTATTACCAGCTAGTGATTGATCTGTATGAGAGATTACAGGACAAGACTACCAACTTAAAAATCAATGGCAGGCTATTGCTTGGTCTCGGCCACGTGTATAGACGAATGGGATATTATGAAAAAGCGAACAACTACTTACAACGAGCTCTGGATAATTCCCGTTTAGCCAAAGATCGCTGGGGAGAAGAAATGGCACTTGGTGATTTGGGAATTCTTTATTACGTTTTAGAGCAGTATACCAGTGCGAATGATTATTTCAAGCAAGCGCTTATAATTGCCCGTGGGATAAACGACAGACGGAGCGAAGGCATATGGTTAGGCTCTCTCGGCGCTTGCTACTGCGTCTTCGGACAAACGTTACAAGCTGTCGAGTATACGAAGCAAGCGTTAGCCATTGCCCGCGAAATGAGAGACCAGCGTAGAGAAACTGTGTTGCTTGATCAACTGGCTTCCAGCTACGTCTGTTTAGGACAAATCGAACACGCCACTTACGATATACACCAAGCCCTAACTATCTCCCGCACAATTGGCTTTCGAGAAAGAGAAGCATGGCAATTGAATCTCCTTGCGGAAATGCATATTGACGGAGGTCGTTACGATAGTGCACTTCAGCATGCAACTGCAAGCTTGACTATTGCGGCTGAAATTGGCATATCGCGTTTTAGTAGTAACGGCAACATCACTCTCGCCCTCGCTCATCTTTATTCCGGCGATTTGCCTGCTGCCCTCCAAGCCGCCCTAGTCGCTCGCCAATATGACGAACCGCGAAACATCCATTTTGTATTTTCCCAGCTTGGTGTCATCGCACTACGGCAGGGATATCATACCACGGCACAAGAAGCGTTTACAACGGCAATCGCCAAAGCCAATTCTATTTTCGAGCTCAATAACCAGGATTATTTTGAGGCCTGGGATACCAAAGGTCTCGCCTACTCCGGCTTGGCCTTGTGCGAAAGCAGCGAGCACGTTCCAAAAGCCATCGAAGCCTACCAAGCCGCGCGGGCGCTTTGCAAAGATGTCGGCATCGTCAATCGCGTGCTGCGCTTGTTCGATGCGTTGGCGGTGGCGGATGAGAAAGGAATTCTGGCGGAGGTGAGAAAAGCCGCAGCGGGGGAAAAATAAATTTGCCCAGAAATCAATTTCGGGGCTATGAGCTCAAGTCGGCTGAAGCCACTCAAAATGTTTGCGATAAAATGATGATGAGTCCGCTTGAGCGGGCTTGAGCTTTGAGCCATGAATTTGAATTCATGGCGATTTTTTAAACCTCTACAGGCTCAACCACATCAAACAGGAATCGAATCCAATCAATTGTCTCTCTATCTTCGGCCTCGGCTCCTGAACGGCAGGCGAGAATTTCCTTGAAATCTTTGGTCGCGAAAACCCATGATAGTTCTTTGGCCTCGTCTCTGAGCTTTTGAATGGCTACGTCGGCGGCTCTCTTTGCGGCGACCGAATCAAATTCCCCAATCGGATACTTTGGCGGCAAAAATCTTTTCACGCGCTCCCGTGTGCCCGCTGGCAAATCGAAAAGGCCGTAGACCAGTAAACCAGAGTCTTCATCTTCGGCAAGATCACGAAAATAATATTCTCTTGAGCACGCTTCACACCGTGCAATTCCTTCGAGGGGAGTATCTTGCCAGTTCAATACGATTTTTTCGTTGACCGGCACCGGCGCCGGACAGAGTGCGGTTAGTTTCTGACAGCAGATTGACATAAACTTACTCCAGTTGATTTATTAAACGCGGCTCATTTCCGAGGGTTCCGATTTGGCTTCGGCATAGAGAAAAGGCCATTAAATTTTTTTGCCGTCTGTTCCGTAACAGGTTTTGGCAATTCGATGGTAACATGAAATGGATCGAAAGCTGTTGGCGTTTTATGAACATGAAAACAGCCGCTAAAAAGCGCTTGCAGGATAAAAGTATATTGGCTATCTTGTTTCGTAAAATAAAATCGTTTGCACAATGTCAGCCGAGTGATTAACTTTTAATAGCCACGCCGTAACGACTTCAGGATTCGTTCAACAAAGATAGAGAGGAATCTATGACCGCAACAGAGGTTTTAACAACAGTAAAATATGTTACCGACGCCAAAGGTCAGCCAACGGATGTTTTAATTCCAGTGACCGCCTGGCAAACGCTCCTCGCGTCTTGGAAACAATTGGTCGAACGCTTGGAAGATCGAGAAGATGCGGCCATCCTTCAGAAGTGGTTGGAAAATCGGTCGAGTGGAACGGTTGAGATGATCCCGCTGGAAACTTTGGAGCAGGAGCTTATTGCAGATGGCCTCCTATCGCGTTGAAGTCACGCGTGACGTGCATAAAGAAGTGCGCGATTTGCCGGGCAACATGCGCCAACGCGTTATGCGCGCCATGCAAGCTCTTCAACAAGAACCTCGCCCCGGCAACAGCAAGCTGCTTGATGCCACCAACATTGGCGTGCCTTTGCAGCCGAACACTGAATTGCGCCGAGTCAGGATCGAATCCTGGCGCATGGTTTATTTTATTGAAGAAGAGCCAAAGCTTATTTCAGTTTTGGCCATTCGCAAGCGGCCACCGTATCAATACGAGGATCTGGAGCAGTTGCTCAAGCAATAAAATCGTCTCGAGTCGATTGAAAATTGAATCCAATCAACTGGCTCGCGATTTTCCAGCCCTGCTAAAGCACTTGCAGGACAAGACTGGATTGGCTATCTTATTCTTCACAGGAAACATGGCGCGTAAAATATCTTATGATCTTCAGTTCTCCACGAAACGCTTCCGAATTGCGTGATTGGGCAAGATCGCAAGGTTATTCCTTGCAACTCCTTTTTCTCAAGGACCTCAGCCATGAAACTCAAAGACCTTGCTTTCAATGATTGTGTGATCGTCGGCTTCAGTCGCGACGCCGCACGAGGAACGTTGACTTTAACCTTCGAAGCTTACGCCGCCAATGCGCCGATTCCCGAGCGCGGTCTTTATGAATCACGCGAAAACTTTCTGTTGTCGTCTAACGCAAAAATAAATTTATTATGGCAATAGACAAAGAGTTTTATCGCAAAATGCTGGAAGCGTATCGCGAGTGGAATGAATTTGAGCTGGTTGATCGCGCGCGCAACGCCGGCAAACTTTCGCCGGAAAAGGCCTGGCAGCAGTACGTTGATTTATGGGAGTTCGCCATGAATACTTCACCGCGCCAAAGTGATTTGCGGCTAAAATTGCGTCTGCAGGAATGGGAAGATTATTATGCCAAAATCCAAAAATTCGAAGCGTGGCGGCGCGCGCGTGCCCAAAAGACTCAAGACGCCTCTGCGTAAAGCCATCAAACTTTTAGAAGAAAACGGCCATCGCTATGCGGTTATCGGCGGGATTGCGCTCTCGCAATGGGGCGTGGTGAGAGTGACTCAGGATGTCGATCTCAAGGTGCTGGTGTCAAATCTTGATTATGCTGGTGTTCGCGCGCTTTTGACGCGGGCCTTTCCCAAACCCGCGCGGCGTCGCGCCCCCAAAAATCCTTTTATCGTCGCTGTCGAAATTGATGAGGTGATCGTTGATTTTCTCCTGACCGCGCCGGGCTACGAAGAACAGATCATCGCTCGCGCCGTCCGCCGAAATCTCAATGGGTTCTCCGTTTGGGTTTGTTCCGCCGAAGATTTGGTCATTCAAAAAGTGATTGCGGGGCGCGGCAAAGATTGGCCTGACGTTGAAGCTTTGCTGATTGAACAACGCGGCAAACTTGATGAATCCTACATTGCAAACTGGCTCGCGCAATTCGCCGAAGCTCTGGAGAAGCCAGAGCTGTTGACGGAATATCAACGTCTGGTTGCCAAGGTTAAGGCGCTCATATAAAATAACGAAAGCAAATTGAAATTGAAATTGGAAACTCCCATGCCTACTGCCCCCTCCCCCACCCTCATCGAAAAAATTGCTGAAAAACTCCGGCTGATTCCGAACCTGCACGGCGATCTCGGCGGTGAAGTGCCGCGTCTCACCGAGCCGGGAAATTTGACCGACTATCCGCCGCCGGAGAAATGGGATGACTGGGTGGAATATGAAGCGAAGAGTTGGCCGCGGCGACATGCGAAACATTACATGATCGTGCCGACGACGTGTTTCAACTGCGAGGCCGGTTGCGGCTTGTTGAGTTACATCGACAAATCAACGCTGCAAGTGCGCAAGTTCGAGGGCAATCCGCATCATCCCGGCAGTCGCGGCCGCAATTGCGCGAAGGGGCCGGCGACGATCAATCAGATCAACGACACGGATCGCATTCTTTATCCTTTGAAACGTGAAGGGCGAAGGGGCGATGGGCGATGGGCGCGAGTCTCATGGAACAATGTACTTGATGATATTGCTTCACGCATTCGCACGGCTTTGCAGGAAAAGCGCCACAACGAAGTTGTCTATCACGTTGGCCGCCCCGGACACGAGGGCTACATGGATCGCATTCTCCAATCATGGGGCGTCGACGGGCACAACAGCCACACGAACATTTGCTCGGCGGGCGCGCGGTTTGGTTACGCGATCTGGCAAATGTATGATCGGCCCTCGCCGGATCATGCGAATGCGAATTTTATTTTGCTCATCAGCGCGCATCTCGAGTCTGGCCATTATTTCAATCCGCACGCGCAGCGCATCATCGAAGGCATGATGAACGGTGCGAAGCTGGCGGTGATGGATCCGCGTCTTTCCAACACGGCGAGCATGGCTGATTATTGGATGCCGACTTATCCCGGCAGCGAAGCCGCGGTGTTGCTGGCGATCGCGAAAGTGCTTATCGATGAAGGGCTGTACAATCGCGCGTATTTGTATGATTGGGTGAATTGGCAGCAATATCTCCAACACGAACGGCCAAATGATGAAGTCACATTTGACAATTTTATTTTGGCATTGAAAGCCGCGTACAAAGTGTACACGCCGGAATTTGCCGAAAAAGAAAGCGGCGTGCCGGCGAAAACGATTGTCGAAGCCGCGCGGCAAATCGGTCGCGCCGGAACGCGCTTCGCGACGCACAACTGGCGCAGCGCGGGCAGCGGCAATCTCGGCGGCTGGGCCGTCGCGCGTTGTTTGCATTTTCTCAATGTGCTCACCGGCAGCGTCGGCACCGTTGGCGGCACGTCGCCGAGCGCATGGAGCAAATTCAAGCCGACAGTGCCGCACAAACCGCCGGCGCAAAAATTTTGGAACGAACTGCACTTTCCCAACGAATATCCGCTCGCGCATTATGAGATGAGCTTCCTCCTCCCCCACTTTCTTAAAGAAGGCCGCGGCAAACTCGATACGTATTTCACCCGCGTGTTCAATCCCGTGTGGACGTATCCCGACGGCTTCTCGTGGATTGAAGCGTTGTCGGATGAGAGCAAAGTCGGTTTGCACGCCGCGCTGACGCCGACGTGGAACGAGACGGCATATTTCGCCGATTACGTTTTGCCGATGGGCCACGCGAGCGAGCGGCACGACATCATCAGTTACGAAACACATTCCGGTTTGTGGATTGCGTTTCGCCAGCCCGTGCTCCGCGAAGCGCGACGCAAAATGGGCAAGCCGGTGCAGTTCACCTACGAAGCCAACCCCGGCGAAGTGTGGGAAGAAGATGAATTCTGGATCGAGCTGTCGTGGCGCATCGATCCTGATGGCAGCCTCGGCATCAAAAAGCATTTCATCTCGCCGTATCGCCCCGGCGAGAAAATTACGATTGACGAATACTATCAATATATTTTCGAGCGCACGCCCGGCTTGCCGGAGAAGGCGGCGGAGCATAAAATGACGCCGCTCGAATACATGCGCAAGTTCGGCGCGTTTGAAGTGGAGCAGACGTCGTACAACAAACATCTGCGCGCAATCGCTGCTGCGGATTTGCAAGGCGCCGAAACCGATTCAGCAACCGGCCTCATTAAAAAAGCCGGCAAGAATATCGGCGTGATGGTGAATGGCGCAGCTTGCGAAGGTTTTCCGACGCCGTCGCGCAAGCAGGAATTTTTCTCGCAGACGATAGTGGATTGGGGTTGGCCGGAATACAAAATTCCCACGTACATCAAAAGCCACATTCATCCCGACACCTTAGATCGCAGCAAAGGCGAATTTCCGCTCGTGCCAACGTTTCGTTTACCGACGCTCATTCACTCGCGTTCCGGCAATGCGAAATGGCTCTATGAAATTTCCAACCGCAATCCGATTTGGATGCACACCTCCGACGCCAAAAAGCTCGGCATTCAAACCGGCGATTTATTGCGCGTCACCACGGCCATTGGTTATTTCGTCGATCGCGTCTGGGTGACCGAAGGCATCAAACCCGGCGTCGTCGCGTGCTCGCATCATCTCGGCCGCTGGCGCCGGCCGCAGGATGCACCTGGGAATCGGTGGGCGACATCTTTGGTGGAAGTAAAAACAGTGAACAGTAATCAGTCATCAGTGACCAGTGATCAGTCATCAGTGATCAATGACCAGAGACTTCGGACCTCGGACCTCGGACACCAGTGGCACATGAAAACCCTCGACACCATCCGGCCCTACAAAAGCAGTGACCCGGATTCCTCGCGCATTTTTTGGAGCGATGGCGGCGTGCATCAAAACATCACCTTCCCAGTGCATCCCGATCCCATCAGCGGCATGCACTGCTGGCATCAAAAAGTGCGCATTGAGAAAGCGCATCCGGAAGATCGTTATGGCGACGTGTTTGTTGATACGCAAAAGTCATTTGAGATTTATCGCGAATGGTTGAAAATGGCCCGCCCCGCGCCGGGGCCGAATGGATTAAGACGGCCGTTGTGGTTGAATCGACCCTTGCGGCCATTGGATGAAATGTTTTTTCTGGAGAAATAACGATGCCCTCACAAGGTTCCAGTTTGAAAGTCGGAGTTTATGTTGATGTCACCAATATCTACCGCAATGGCGGAAACCGCATGCGTTATGAAGTGTTGCGCGAGTTCGCCGCCAGAGACGCCGCCGAGCTGGTGCGCTTGAATGCTTATGTCAGCTTTGACGAGGAGCGCGCCAGGCAGGACGCGGATTATCGCGCCCGGACAAACAACTTTTATTCCACTTTGAGAGATTATGGCTACAAGGTCATCAAAAAAACGGTGCGCTGGTATCAGGACGAGACCGGCAGGTTTTATGGCAAAGCCAACGCCGATCTGGATTTGGCGGTCGATGCCTTGTTGCAATCGGAGAATCTCGATCGCATGTTGATTGCCACTGGTGACGGGGATTTCATCCAGGTGGTTCGCGCGCTGCAAAACAAAGGTTGCCGGGTCGAGATCGTGGCGTTCGATAATGTCTCTTCCGAGCTGCGCTACGAGGCCGACATGTATTTTTCCGGCTATCTGATTCCCAACCTCATCCCGCCGGTGCGCGACACCAATCGCGTCAACAACTCCAATTGGGGTGAAGAAGGATCGCGCGTACGCGGCGTTTGCTATTGGCACCACTCGGAGCAGAGCTATGGCTTCCTGCGCTTTTTAAAGAAAATCAACGCCGGCCTCTGGTTGACCGACACGCGCCTGCCGGATTCGCCTTATGAGTCCGCGTTTTTTCCGGACGCCAATTTGCCGGCCAGGGTTGATTTGTCCATGCTGCCCAGCCGCGATTATATTTTCGAATTCGCGTTGAGCAAGTCCTCGCGGCAAGACGGATGGCTCGCGATCGATATCGATCTGGTGACGCAATTGTGACGATGAGAAGTTTTATCTTTAACGCGAAAACCATTTCGGCAACATCACCGAAATGGTCATTTCTTTAATCGGTTGAACGTTAAACAACAAGGGGTTCGCCATGAGCAAAAACAAGCTGCCGGTTTTGGGCGAGAAATCGTTTGAAGATTTGAAACATTTCAACCAGCATGGTGCGGAATATTGGGATGCCCGCGAGCTGCAACCTATGCTCGGTTACAGCCAATGGCGTCGCTTTGAGGATGCCATCAGGCGCGCCATGATTTCTTGCGAAAAATCGGGCAACCAATCTGCCAACCATTTTGCCGGCGCCGGCAAAATGGTTGATTTAGGCTCGGGTAGTCAACGCGAAGTGCCGGATTATCAACTCTCGCGTTTCGCATGTTACCTCATCGCCCAAAACGGCGACCCTCGCAAGCCGGAAATCGCCAATGCGCAATCCCGCCGAGGCGGGATGCCGTTCAAACGCGACGGCAGGAATTATCCGATGCGCAGGCTGCGGATTTGGAACGACTGGAATTGCGCAAGCAAACTTCCGAGGAATTTAAAGCGCTCTCCGGCGCGGCGCGCGAGGCCGGTGTGCAGAATAAAATGTTCGGTGTGTTTCACGATGCGGGTTACAAAGGCCTGTACGGCGGCCTGGGAAATGAAGCCATAAAAATGCGCAAAAGGATTCCGGCCAAAGAGCAATTGATGGATCGCATGGACACCGTTGAGCTGGCCGCCAACCAATTTCGCATGACGCAAACACGGGACAAGCTGGCGCGCGAGCGTGTGAAGAATCAAGAACGTGCGATTCAAACTCACGAACAAGTCGGCAAGGAAGTCCGCGCCGCGATTCAGCGTATTGGCGGCACGATGCCGGAGAATATTCCGCCGGTCGAGCATATCAAACAAGTCGAGCAACGACTCAAAAGCGCGCCGGCAAAATTGAAATTGGAGGATAAAGATGCGAAGGGGTTGATTGGCGGCGAGGAGAATAAAGAAAATGATCCAGAAAAAAGTGCTTGATTGTTTTTAATCAGTTGGCCGCTTTTCATCCGTTGGGGTAATTTTTTTAATTACGCTTTTTCTGTGCTGCAATGACGTCAATAATTTTTAGAGTCAATCATCTACTTTGCAGGAGTCCCCGTTGTCTCAAATCCTCATTTGCTCCGGAATTTCATGGGCCGCGTTGCGTGAATCGTTGCCGCCGTGGTTGCCTGAAGATTCGGCCAACACGCTCATCCTCACACCGTCGCAGTGGAAGACACAACTTCCGCAGTTCCGATTTTCTACCGGCACGGTCCTGACGACAGTCGAATTGCTGGAACGCTACATTGCGAACAAATTCAATCAGAAGCGATTGCTTTCCAAATCTGCGATGACACATCTGCTCAACGCGATCATCTACGAATCCACCGGCGAGGAGAAGGCCGTGGCCGCGCGTTTTTTGAATATCGAAACTTCTTATCCGGGTTATGTGCGCGCGCTCACGGAATTCATTATTGACTTTCGCGAAAACGGCGGCGAGAGCCTGCTGGCGACGTTGAGCGCGCGCAAGGTCGGGCCACTTTCCGCGCGCGAGCGTGACTTGATCGACATTCATGACGAGCTGGAAAATGTTCTGCGGAGCCGCAACCTCTACGACCGGCGCGGCGCGATTACCGCATTTTTACAAGATAAAAATTCGAACCTCATACCCGAGCCTGAAAAGAGTACGCTGCTTGTGTTTGGATTCCATCGCCTCACCGCGCTCGAAACCAAATTGCTGAACGGCCGCCTTGGCCGTTTTGAGCGAATGGTTTTGGCGATATGCCGAAATGCCGCAGCCGCGGAAACCGGTTTCCGATCGCAAATTTCGCTGGAAAGTTTCATTGCCCAAATCAAGCAGCAAAACACGCATGAAGTCAAAGAGATGGAAATGGCGCGAGGACAGACGGCGTTCTCGCAACAGTTGGCGGAGAGCATTTTTCACGATGACAAAAACGCTCGGCTGCTGCAACCGCAGCGTGAGATACAGATCACCGAGGCCAACAATCGCTCCGTGGAAATCACCAATCTCGCGCGGCAAATTCGCCAGTTGCATGAGGAGGGCATTCCGTACGAGCGCATGCGTCTGATTTTTCCGTCATACGAAATTTACACTTCATTGCTTCTCGAGATCTTCCCGGCTTATGAAATCCCTTACCGATTGGGGCCGGGCACGCCGCTTGCTTTTTATCCGCCGGCGCAGCTCGTGTTGAACATGATCAATCACGCGATCACGCCCAGCCCTTTTGCGCTGCGTGAAACGATTTTCTCTTCTCCTTATATCACTTATTCGTGTGAAGTGAATGCCGCCGAACTCAGCGAGTTTGCCAACAACCTCGAAGCCGGACTGCTGCCGGACGAAAAAGTCGTGGCGGCCTTGTTGCCGGAGCCGCAAACGTTTGCGCTGGATTTTGCGCGGTTGCAGAAATTGCGTAGACGCGCGGCACAGGCTGTTCGTTCCAGCGAAGCGCTTCATCCACTGCGATTGATCGCGCGCTATCTCGAAGCGCGGCATCACGACGATCCGGCAGAGCGACAACGCGCGATCTTCAATATCGCGGTAAAATATTTCGTGCTGGCCCGCGCGGAGAAGGCGCTTTATGTCTGGCGCAGCGCGATGACGCCCGCCGAATTTGGGCAGGCCGTTGAGAAACTTTTGGGGCGATTCAATCTTGAGGAAAATTTCGACGCTCCGCTGCCGGCAGAAATAATCCAGCAGGATCGGCAAGTGCTGGCGCATCTCCGCCAAATCCTCGCGCGCTTGCAGGAGCAATTCACAACGCTCGGCGGCAAAGCTGGGCAAAAGTTTCCGCTCGTGGATCTGGTGCAGGCCTTCACGACCATGATGCGCGATACCGAATATTACCTTCCCGATGAACGAGCCGACGGGCTCTTCGTCTGCACGCCGCAGGAAGCGCCGCTCGGAAATTGGGAGGCGACTTTCCTGAGCGGGCTTGTTGACGGCGATTTTCCGACGCAACAACCGTTTAATTTTCTACAGCCCAAAAGCGAAGGCCGCGGCCTAACGGGCGATCTCGCTCCGGTTGATCGTGATCGTCAAGCGCTGTACCAAATTCTCGCTTCCACCTCGCATCATTTATTCATCTCTCATCCGATTTCAGCCGGAAACAAAAAGCTGCTTGTTTCGCCGTTTGTCACAGAGATTCGAAACTGTTTCGCGGCGGAGATTCCAACTGAAAATGAAACTTCGCAACGGCTTTACACCGCACGCGAGAAACTCGCTTTTATGGCGCAGAACGTTGATCGCTCCGTTGATCGCGCCGCGTCGATGCTGCGCGAATTCAAACACACCGCGCCGGATTCTTTTGAACAAATTATCGCGATATTCGAATGCGATGGCCGGCGCGCGAGTGTGTCGTCGTTCTCGCAGTTTGATGGTTTGATCAATTCGAACGCGGCGCTCTCTGCGATTGCGGCGCAATTGCAAGAGAATGCGACGCTGCAAGTCGATCAGCTCGAGCGTTTTGCCGGATGCTCATTGCGCTTCTTGTTTGACGATCTCATGCATTTGAAGCCGGATTTCATCACGGATTATCATCCCGACACTACTGAGCGCGGCCTGTTGATGCGCCGGATTCTCACGGCATACAGCCGCGCCGTCGCCGCGTCCGGCAAAATACCCGACCATGCCGCGACCGTGTTGCACGAGGCCGCAAGCGCAGCGGCGGCGGAGATGCTGACGGAAAAGGACAATCTCTTCAGCCGTCGATTTAAAAATGGCTTGCTCACGGGTTTGCAAAATGCTGCGAACGAAAAAAAACGGCGACCGGGCGTGTTGGCTGCTTTTTTAAATTTTGAACAGACGGCGCCGGATCTACTTTCGCCCCATCTGGCTGATCTCGTCTTCAGCCGGAATGCAGCAACGGCGCTGCGGCTCAAGGAGGTGCCTTTCGATATTCCGATCACGATTGCCAGAGTCGATCGCACGAATGACGGCCAGTATCTTATTATTTTCAACTACAGCAGCGCCGATCTTGGCGACGTTGAAAAAATCGGCAAGGGCTTGCGCTTCGATTTGCCGCTGCAGATTCTGGCGCTGCGGCAAAACCTGTCGGACCAAAATCAAACGGTTGCCGGGGCCGGCGTCTGTCTCGTGAAAAGCCATCGCGATCTCAAGCGCGGCGGCTATTTTGCGCTGAAAGATTTGCAGGCGAGCCGCCGCGAGAATGTGAGCGAGCAAACCCCGATTTTTTCCGGGCAAAGAAAATACGGCTTTCTGCCGGCCGCCAATTTCGAGCAGGAACTGCAAAATGTCGAGCGCCGCGTGGCGCACATCGTGAACTTGATCCATCGCGGGAGATTTCATCTGCCGATCTGCAGCATGAAAGATCAAATCTGCCCCAATTGTCATTTCAACCGCATTTGCCGCATCGAGCAATTGCGCGTGGACAAGCTGTACGCGCAGGCGGATGAACAGGAAACGTATAAGCCGAAGAGGAAAGTGGAGTGATCCGGGTTCTTGCATCCTTCCAAAGTTTTGCTTAACTTAACCTGAGTCTTAATTCTTTGCTCTATAAAAAACACTACGAGGGCTTTTTTATGATCGCCGAACCCACCGAAGTTCTGATTCAAAAAGTTCGCGACGAACTGGGTGTGATTGACGAACGCAGCGAGCAGTTTGTCGCCACCCTAAAAAAAAATTTTGCAGCGCCATGGTGAAATCTCCGGGCCGCAGCCGCCTCAAAAAACATTTGTCAGTCGTAACATAACTTTGGAAGAATATGAGGCGCTGCCACGTGCCGAGAAACGTCGTTACCATGACGAAACTGAGAAGCTGAATCAACGATGGGTCGAAAATCAACTTAATTGCCTGCAAGCTAAATGGCTCATGGTTGTTGATGGCGAGGTTGTCATGCATGGCGCAACACTCGACAACTATCCGGATGATGAAAATTTTCTCGCGCTGTGCAAGACGACCGGCCAATATCCATTTTTGTTTGTCAGCCCGCGGGTTTTTGCAATCGAGGAGCACCCAACTCTCTGGCACAAAACCAAGGAGCCGAGCGACGCTTATCCCGCCGTCACCATCGTCATCGCGGACAACAACACTCGCTTTG